>ERZ761607.2214-NODE-2214-length-21730-cov-5.854256_pt1 | contig 21730 bp, 20 predicted proteins | sample MGYA00511164_ERZ761607 | MGnify/ENA primary metagenome ERZ761607 (study PRJEB28899, sample SAMN02445080) | bioreactor sludge metagenome | biome: EBPR sludge | place: Australia: Brisbane, Thorneside Wastewater Treatment Plant | collected 2011-06-22 ... | reverse complement strand
GCCGTACCCCTCGAGGACGGTCACGCCGATGCCGCGGTAGAAGTGGCCGAGCCGGTCGCCGAGGGGCGCGCCGCCCGAGACGGCGTACTGGCACCGTCCGCCGAGGGCGTCGCGCAGCTTGCCGTAGACCAGCCGCGAGAACACCGCGTGCTGGGCTCGTACGGCGAGCGACGGCTTGCCCTTCTCGAGGCCACGCGAGTAGGCGATGGCGGTCTCGGCGGCCCGGTCGAAGATCGCGCCTCGGCCGTCGGCGGTGGCTCGCTGCGACGCGGTGTTGAAGACCTTCTCGAAGACCCGCGGCACCGCGAGTACGAAGGTGGGTCGAAACGCCTGCAGGTCGGCAACGAGGTTCTTGATGTCGGCGCTGTGCCCGAGCCGGGTGCGGGACTTCACGCAGCCGACCTGGATGATCCGCGCGAACACGTGCGCCAGCGGCAGGAACAGGAGCGTCGACGGTTGCCCCGACTGCCCCGCGTGCCCTGACCCGGTGGCGGGGACGAACAGCTCCTCGAGTTCGTCGACCGCGACGCCCAGCTCGACCATGAAGTTGCCGTGGGTGAGCATGCAGCCCTTCGGCCGGCCGGTGGTGCCCGAGGTGTAGATGAGCGTCGCCAGGTCGCCCGGACCAGCCGCCGTACGCCGGCTCTCGAGCTCTTCCTCGGCGATGTCCTGCCCGAGCCGGACCAGGATGTCGACGCCGTTGTCGGTGAAGGACCACACGTGGTTGAGCTCGGTCAGTGCGCCGCGCACCTCGGTGACCCGCGCGACGTGCTCGGGGGTCTCAGCGACCACCGCCCGCGCGCCCGAGTCCTCGAGGATCCACTGCACCTGCTCGCTGGAGGAGGTCTCGTACACCGGCACCGTGACCGCGCCGGCGAACCAGATCGCGTAGTCGAGCAGGGTCCACTCGTAGCGGGTCTTGGAGATCAGCGCGACCCGGTCGCCGACCTCGATCCCCGCGGCGATCAACCCCTTCGCGACCGCCCGCACCTCGTCGTGGAACGTGGCCGCGGTCACCCCCTGCCAGCCGTCAGGGCCGGGCCGGCCGAAGACCTCCTCGGCACCGTGGTCGCGCGCGTTGGTGACGACGTCGTCGGTGAGGTTGCCGGAGCTCGGGGGCTCCATGGTCGCCGGCGTGGAGTACTCGCGCACGGCGGCACGTTACCGCCGGGCCGGGGGCGGCGCTCACTCCAGGGCCGTCGCGAGGGCCGCATCCGCGGGATGGCCCGCAAGGCGCCGGAGCGACGACGCTGTAGGCCCATCATCGAGCGACGGCAACGCCGCGGGACGCCCGCGGGGCGGCGCGCAGCAGGGTCTGGGGTGGGCGCCGCCCCCTTGCTGAGGTACCGATCCGGTACGCTCGCTGACCGGGTTCCGGACCGCGGTGTGACCGAGGCACCGGCGCCGCCGAGGACGAGCGCAGCAGCACTGCAGGGGGTTGGAATGGCCGAGCAGACGACGTCCTCCATCACAGTCGACGCCCCGCCGTCGGCGGTCATGGACGTCATCGCGGACTTCGACGCCTACCCCGAGTGGGCCAAGGGCGTGACCAAGGCGGAGACGCGCTCGTCGTACGACGACGGGCGGGCCCGCGAGGTGTTCTTCGCCCTCGACGTCAGCCCGATCAAGGACGAGTACACCCTCGCCTACGAGTGGGACGGTGACCGCGAGGTCACCTGGACCCTGGTCGAGGGCAAGATGCTCCGCGCCCTCGACGGCGCCTACGTGTTGCGCGAGCTCGGCAGCGGGTCCACCGAGGTGACCTACCGGCTTGCGCTCGACGTGTCGATCCCGCTGATCGGCATGCTCAAGCGCAAGGGCGAGAAGATCCTCATCGACACCGCGCTCAAGGGGCTGAAGAAGCGCGTCGAGTCCCTCGGATAAGGCCCCGGACTAAGGCCTTGAGGATCCTCCTCTTCACCGGCAAGGGCGGTGTCGGCAAGTCCACCGTGGCCTCGGGCACGGCGGCGCTCGCGGCGGCCGCCGGACAGCGCACGCTCGTCCTCTCGACCGACGCGGCGCACTCGTTGGCCGACGCCTTCGGCGTGCCCGTGGGTCCCGAGCCCACCGCCGTCGCCGACCATCTCTTCGTCCAGCAGGTCGACGCCCAGTTGCGCTTCGAGCAGTCGTGGGCCGAGATCCAGGGCTACCTGCTCTCTGTCCTCGACACCACCGGCATGGATCCGGTCGCGGCCGAGGAGCTCACCGTCATCCCCGGTGCCGAGGAGGTCCTCGCGCTGCTGGAGCTGCGGCTGCATGCGCTCTCCGACGACTGGGACGTGATCGTCGTCGACTGCGCGCCCACCGCGGAGACGCTCCGGCTGCTCGCGCTGCCCGAGGCCCTGGGCTGGTACATGCAGCGGGTCTTCCCGGTCCAGCAGCGGGTGGTCAAGGCGCTGCGCCCGGTGCTGAGCCGCGCGGCCGGCGTACCCATGCCGGGTGGCGGCGTCTTCGAGGCCGTCGAACGGCTGCACGCCGAGCTCGACGAGGTCCGGACGCTCCTGTCCGGTCCCGAGGCCAGCGTCCGCATCGTGCTCACCCCCGAGGCGGTGGTGCTCGCCGAGGCCCGGCGCGCCTACACGACGCTCTCGCTGTTCGGCTATCGCGTCGACGGCGTGGTCGCCAACCGCGTCTTCCCCGCCGAGGGCGCCGACGACTGGCGGGCCGGCTGGGTGCTGGCCCAGGACGAGGTGCTCGCGCAGGTGGAGGAGTCGTTCAGCGGCCTGCCCCTGTGGCGCTCCGAGTACGGCGCCGCCGAGCCGGTCGGCGTCGAGGCGCTGACCGCGCTGGCCCGCGGGCTGTACGACGGGACCGATCCGATCGGCACCTCCGGGGTGCGCGGCCCGTTCGAGATGGTTTCGGTGCGATCCGGGGTGCAACTGCGGCTGCGGCTGCCGTTCGTCACCCGCGACCAGGTCGATCTCGCCCGCAGCGGTGACGAGCTGGTGGTCACGGTCGGCTCGCACCGCCGGCTGCTCACCCTCCCGGCAAGCCTGGCCCGGATGCGGGTGACGGGCGCACGCGTGGACGACGACGGCGTGCTGCGCGTCTCGTTCCAGGACGCCGCCACGGCCTCATCCTCGTCGCCGTCGGCGCAGGAGCGGGTCGGATGACGCCCCCGAACGATGAGCCGGTCGGCAGCGTGGGCGACGAGGCGGCCAAGCTGTTCAGCGCCCTGGCCGACTGGGCCGGTGACCACCTGGGCGATGGGCTGGGCGGTGTGGGCGACGGCCTGGGCGGGCTCGCCGACAAGGCGCGCGAGGTCGACGAGCATCTGGCCACCGGCTCCGCCGAATGCCTCTACTGCCCGGTCTGCCGCACGGTGCACGCCGTGCGCCACGCCAGCCCCGAGGTGAAGGCCCAACTGGCCACCGCGGCGTCCTCCTTCCTGCAGGCTGCGGCCAGCCTGCTGGCGGCGGCCGGCGGCACTGGATCGCAGCCCGCGCCACGGGTGCAGCACATCGACCTCGACCCCGACGACCCCGACGACCCCGACCAGGATCAGCTATGACGCTCTCCATCGGCGTGGACGTCGGCGGCACCAAGATCCTCGGTGGTGTCGTCGACGAGGACGGCGCCATCGTCGAGGAGCTCCGCGTCGAGTCCCCGGCGACCGATGCCGAGCAGATCGAGAAGGCGATCGAGCAGCTGGTCACCGAACTCGCGTCGCGGCACCGGATCGCCGCCATCGGGGTCGGAGCGGCGGGCTACATCGACAAGGCTCGGTCGACGGTGATGTTCGCGCCCAACATCGCCTGGCGCAACGTCGCCCTCAAGGCCGACCTCGAGGCTCGGGTCAACCTCCCCGTCGTGGTCGAGAACGACGCCAACGCCGCCGCTTGGGGCGAGTTCACCTACGGCGCCGGGCACGATGTCGAAGACCTGCTGCTGGTCACGGTGGGCACCGGCATCGGCGGCGGCATCGTGCACGACGGCGAGCTGTTGCGCGGCGCGTTCGGTGTCGGGGCCGAGATCGGCCACATGCGGGTCGTACCCGACGGTCAGCTCTGCGGGTGCGGCAATCGCGGCTGCTTCGAGCAGTACGGCAGCGGGAGCGCGCTGGTGCGGGAGGCCCGCGCCGCGGCGCGGGCCGGCTCGCTGCTGGCCCAGCCGCTGCTCGAGCGGGCCGGCGGCGACGTCGAGCGGATCACCGGTCCGCTGATCACCGACGCGGCCCGCGCGGGCGACGCGTTCGCGATCGAGCAGCTGGCCTCGCTGGGCCGGTGGTTGGGCGAAGGGATCGCCTCGCTCACCGCCGTACTCGACCCCGCGGTGGTCGTCATCGGCGGCGGCGTGAGCGAGGCGGGCGAGCTGCTGCTCGAGCCGGTGCGGGCGGCGTTCCACAGCCAGCTGACCGGGCGCGGGCACCGACCGGTGCTCGAGATCCGCAAGGCCCGGCTCGGCAACCGGGCCGGCCTGATCGGCGCCGCCGACCTGGCTCGGCGCTGAGGCGGTGCCGTGGCCGCCGACCGAACCAGCCGACCTGCCCCGGGTGCCGCCTCGAGAGCCGCCTCCCGGGCCGCTCGGCGGGCCAGGGTCAACCTCTGGGACCCGCTGACGATCGGGATCGACATCGGCGGCACCAAGATCCTGGCCGGCGTGGTCGACTCGAGCGGGCACGTCGTCGAGCTCCGCCGGCGGCCGACGCTCGGCCACGACGTCGCCGGGGTCGAGAACTCCATCGTCGAACTGGTCCAGGAGCTGCAGGCGGAGTACGACGTCGCGGCGGTCGGCATCGGTGCCGCCGGGTTCGTCGACGCGAGCCGGTCCACGGTGATGTTCTCGCCCCACCTCGCCTGGCGCGACGAGCCACTCCGGGCCCGGGTGGCCGCGCGGATCCCCATCCCCGTCGTGGTCGACAACGACGCAAACACCACCGCGCTGGGGGAGAGTCGCTTCGGCGCCGGTGCGGGCCATCGGTTCGTCCTCTGCATCACGCTCGGGACGGGCATCGGTGGCGCGATCGTCATGGACGGCCGGGTGTTCCGGGGGGCCAACGGCATGGCCGGGGAGTTCGGCCACATGCAGGTCGTGCCCGACGGGCACCGCTGCCCGTGCGGCAACCGCGGCTGCTGGGAGCAGTACGCCTCGGGCAACGCCCTGGAGAGGGAGGCGCGGGAGCTGGTCTCCGCCCGCTCACCGGTCGCGCACCGGCTCAGCGAGCTCTGCGACGGAGTGCCCGAGCGGCTCGCCGGTCCACAGATCACCGAGGCCGCTCGCGCCGGTGACCCGCTGTCGATCGAGCTGCTGGGCGAGGTGGGGCGGTGGCTCGGCACCGGGGTGGCCGGCCTCGTGGCGGCGTTCGACCCGCACTGCGTGATCATCGGCGGTGGTGTCTCCGACGCCGGCGACCTGCTGCTCGGACCCACTCGCGAGTCGATGGTCCGCTCCCTGGTGGGCCGCGGCTATCGCGTGGAGCCGCCGGTGCTTCGGGCGAGTCTGGGTCCCGAGGCCGGGTTCATCGGCGCCGCCGACATGGCCCGCTCGGCCGCGCGTCGCTCCCGTCGAGTCGACCGGCGGCGAGCCCGGCAGGCCGAGCGTCAGCAGCTGCGGGAGCAGCGTGGCGAGGGCTGGTTCCGTCGATCGGACGGCAAGGGCTGAGTTCGCCGGCGTGGTCGCGAGTTTCGTCGGCCAGCCGACAAAACTCTTGCTTGGACGATGAAGTTTTGTCGTCCAGGGTCGAGTTTCGTCGGTCAGCCGACAAAACTCGCCTCCGAACCGAGCTACAGCCGAGCGCCGTCGTCCCACGGGTCGATGTCGGTGCCGCGGGGCATCTTGACCACGAGATACACGAAGCCACCGATGAACGACGCGACGAGCAGGTAGCCCAGCCAGGGCGGCAGGTGCACGCCGAGCACCAGGCAGACCAGCAGCAGGGTCGGGGAGCCGAACAGCCCCGACCAGGCCAGGAACCGGTCGGGCGGCAGTTTGGGGAGCGGGGGAGGAGCGGGGGGCACGAACTGCTCTTCCTGGTCCTCACGTGCAGCGCGGGCGGGCTCGGGCGGTTGCGGCAAGGGCCGGAACAGCCGCTCGAGCCGCTCCTCGGAGCCCGGCTCGGTGCCCGGTTCGACCACCGGCTGGGCGGGCGACTCTGCGACGGGCTCGTCGTCGAGTTCGACCCGTTCGCCGTAGTTCTCGACGATTCCGCGCCAGGCGTCCTCGTCGCTGTCGCGCTGCACGGCACCGAGCGTACGCCGGTGGTGGTGCGGCAACCACTAGGCTGCTCGTTGGACGGGCAGTCGCCGCCAGCGGCGGACTTGGGAGGTCAGCGGAGTGTTCTACTGGTTCCTCAAGTGGGTGGCCGTCGGCCCGTGGCTGCGGATGGTCTTCCGGCCCCAGGTCTCGGGCGCCGAGCACGTCCCGGCCACCGGGCCTGCGATCCTGGCGAGCAACCACCTGTCCTACGCCGACTGGCTGTTCATGCCGCTGACGCTCCCGCGCCGGGTCACCTTCGTCGCGAAGGCCGAGTACTTCAACACCCCGGGCCTCAAGGGGTGGTTCCAGCGCAAGTTCTTCTCCGGCGCCGGCCAGGTGCCGATCGACCGGTCCGGGGCCACCGCGGCCGAGGGCGCGCTCAAGGCGGCGAGGCAGATCCTGGAGGAGGGCGAACTGTTCGGGATCTATCCCGAGGGCACTCGCTCCCACGACGGCAAGCTCTACCGCGGCAAGACTGGCGTGGCCCGACTGGCCCTCGAGACCGGAGTGCCGGTCATCCCCGTGGCCGTGGTCGGGACCGACGTGGTCGCGCCGCCCGGTCAGACCTTCGGGAAGTTCACCCGGCCGATCGTGAGGTTCGGCAAGCCGCTGGACTTCTCGCGCTACGAGGGCATGGAGAACGACCGCTACATCCTGCGCTCGATCACCGACGAGATCATGTACGAGATCATGCGGCTCTCGGGCCAGGAGTACGTCGACATGTACGCCACCCGGGCCAAAGAGGAGTCCAAGAAGGAGGAGTCCAAGAAGGCCTCCGACGGCTCCTCGGCGCCGCCCGACGAGCAGAAGAAGGCGTCGTAGGGGACGTGCTGTTGCCGGGGTCGGTGCGACGCGCGGCCACGTGGTGGTTCGGCTCGCGCGAGACTGTCGAGGACCGGCTGTTCTCGTGGCTGGCCGTGCTCCGGATCGTCCTGCTGGTGCACGCGGTCGCGCTCAACGTCTACCGGCGCGACAACTTCGTCCACCCCATGGCCGGAGCGGTCTGCCTACTCCTCATGGCCGGGTGGACCTTCGTGGCGATCTGGGCGTACGACGAGCCGCGCCGCCGCGGGCCGCTGCTGCTGGTCACCGACCTCGCGGTGGCGGTCGCCGCGATCGTGGTCTCGCCGTACGTCAAGGGCGAGGGACTCTCGGCGACCGTGCCGGCGTTCTGGGTCATGGGCGCGCTCTTGGCGTGGGCGATCCACTGGCACTGGCTGGGCGGGCTGGTCGCCGGGGTGTGCATCACGGCGGCCGACCTCTCGGTCCGAGAGCACATCTCCCAGGCCAACTACGGCAACGCCTTCCTGCTGCTGCTCGGTGGTCCGATCGTGGGGTTCATGGTCGAGTCGCTGCAGCGGATGGCGGCCGAGCGTGACCGCGCCCATCGCGACGCGGCGGCGGCGGCGGAGCGCGCACGGCTGGCGCGCGCAGTCCACGACGGCGTGCTGCAGGTGCTGGGGCTGGTCCAGCGGCGCGGGCACGAACTGGGCGGCGAGGCGGCCGAGCTGGGCCGGCTCGCGGGGGAGCAGGAGGTGGCGCTCCGCACGCTGATCCGCGAGCAGGACCAGGTCGTGGCCGGGCCGGCGGGCCGGACGGAGCTCGCAACCGCGATGGTGCACCTCGGGAGCCGTCCCGGTGTGGAGGTCGTGACCACGGGGTCGGTCGAACTCGCCTCCCCGGTCGCGGCCGAAGCGCTCGCCGTGGTCGGCGCCTGCCTCGACAACGTCCGGCGCCACGTCGGTCCGGATGCCCGGGCCTGGGTGCTGCTCGAGGCGTGGCCCGACCGGGTCGAGATCTCGGTCCGCGACGAGGGCCCGGGCATCCCGAAGGGGCGACTCGACGCCGCCGTACGGGAGGGCCGGCTGGGCGTCAGTCAGTCGATCCGCGGCCGGATCGAGGACCTGGGCGGTACGGCGCGGCTCACGACCGGCCCCGACGGCACCGAATGGGAGTTCGTCCTCCCCGTCAGCTGACAGCGGCCGGCTGTACGGCGGGCTCGTCGCTCGACTGCGACCCGACCGTCGAGGTTCGAACCAACCGCACCACGAAGACGAGCAGCAGGGCCAGCAGCACCGCGCTCATCCGCAGTGCCGGAGAGCCGGCGATCATGGCGTCCACGAACGCGTTGTGCGTCCACGCGAGCCGGTAGTCGAGGGCCACCCGCTCGACGATGGCGCCGAGCGCGATGACCACGAACTGCACCGCCAGCACGGGCGTCAGCAGCCGGCGTGCGACCGGCCCGGCGTGCGGCGCCGCCAGCGCGAACGCCGGGGTGGCGCAGGCCAGGAACTCCAGGCCGTAACGGTAGCCGTAGATCGGGTCGCCGCCGGTGAAGCCGATCAGGGCACCCTGCAACAGGGTGTACACCAGCCCGGCGATCAGCAGCGTGGTCGACCAGGCCGGGAGCGACCGCCAGGAGCGCACGAGCGCGGGAAGCAGCACCAGCAGGACTGGCGTGAAGACCAGCAGCCCCCGGTCCGGGGAGATCCAGGTGCCGAGCTGGTTCTCGATGTCGAACAGGCTCTTGTTCACCTCCGAGAACGCCCCCGCGCCGTACAGCGCAGTGGGGTTCCAGGTGCCGTAGACCCAGTGCGTCCACAGCGAGAGCAGCACCAGCGAGACCAGTCCGGGAATGCCGGCCCGCAGGGCGATGCCGGGCCGGCGTTCGCGCCAGGCGAGCGTCAGCCCGAGGATCGCGACGATGAGGGCCGCGTGCGGCCGGGCCCAGAGGAGGAGAACCCCGCCGAGACCCATCGTCCACCACTTCTGATGGGCGGCCGACCAGGCGATCAGGGCGATCCCGAGCACGCTGATGGTCTGGGGCCAGATGCCGTTGGCGGCCGTGCTCCACACCGGTGTGGTGAACCCGAACGCTGCCGCCGCGGCGAGGGCCTGCCAGCGGCTCAGCAGCGCGGCCAGGGCGAGGTACATCAACAGCACCGAGAGGGCGCCGAGCAGGGCCGCGGTGACCGCCGCCGGGACCACCGTCATCGTGTCCGGCTGGGTGATGAGGTACGCCGGGAGGCCGGCGAGCACCACCGCCGGGGACCGGGTGATCACCACGTGCCCGTTGGGCGCGTGGTCGTCGACGTACACCCAACGCAGCGCCGAGCCGTCGAGCTGCGGGACCTCGACGCCGTCGAGGTTGGGCGTCCCGGTCGTGGCCAGCTGGTAGGAGGCGAGGTTCGAACTCCAGACGTCGAGGCAGAGGTAGTCGCGGCTTGCGGTGGCGAGGAAGACCAAGAAGGTGGCCAGGAACAGCACCGTCCCGGCCCGACGGACGCCGCGCCGCTGCTCGGGGGACCGCGTGACTCGGGACCGCGTGACTGCGGGGGTCAGGCTGGTCACGCTCTCATTCTCGCGGCGGGGTCGGGATCACGTGCCGGAATCGAGCAATTCGAGTGAGGGGCAGGCTGGCATGGTGGCCCCGTGACCATCCACTCGTCGCACCCGTTCGCCGATCCGGAGCCCGATCCGGCCCGGCGGTTCCGCGGCCGGCTCGCTGGCGCGGTGACGCTGTGGACGGCGGGTTCGGGTGCCGATCGGGCGGGGCTGACGCTCACCTCGGTCATGGTGGCGCTCGGCGAGCCGGCCCGGATGCTCGGCCTCGTCGACCCGGAGTCCGAGCTGGACGAGTCCCTCCGGTCCGACCGCGCGGCGGTCGTGCAGCTGCTCTCGTGGGCCGATCGCGACCTGGCAGAGGGGTTCGCCGGCACGGCGCCGGCGCCGGGTGGGGTGTTCCGGCAGGCGTCGTTCGTCGAGACGGCGTGGGGGCCGCGACTCAAGCGGGCGACCACCTGGGCCGGCGTACGCCTGGAGGAGACCGCCGACGTCGGGTGGTCCCGGCTGGTCACCTGCGTGATCGAGCACGTCGAGCTCGGCGACGACGCCGACCCGCTCGGCCACCGGCGGGGTCGGTGGGTCCGGCTCAGCCCTGGGCCGAGCTGAGCAGACGGTCGCCGTCGGTCGGTTCCTCATCCGGGACGTTGGCCAGCTGGGCCCGCGTCCACATCCGGACCAGCAGGAACGAGGTGCCCCACACGGTCGCGGCCAGCACCGGCGCCGCCGGACCACCGTGCACCAGCGCGCGGACGAACGCGTTCTCGGTCCATGCGGCGGTGTCCTTGAGGGCCACCCGGGCGACGACCGCACCCAGCAGGATGACGGTGAACTGCAGGGTGAGCAGGGCCGGCAGGCTGCGCCGTACCCAACCCACGGCGTGGGTCGCCGCGATGGCGTACGCCGGGGCCGCGCACGCCAGGAACTCCAGCCCGTAGCGGTAGCCGTAGATCGGGTAGCCGCCCGTAAAGCCGATGAGCGCGGCCTGGAGCAGCGTGTAGATCAAGCCGGCCACGAGCAGGTCGGTGGACCAGCGGGGGAGCCGGCGCCAGGTGCGCAGCACCGTGGGCAACAGGACCAGCAGGACCGGGGTGTAGACGAACAGACCCCGGTCGGGCGAGATCCACATGGCCGCTTGGTTGACCGGGTCGAACAGGCTCTGCTCGACCTGGGAGAACGCCCCGGAGCCGAACAGTGGCAGCGGGCTCCACGAGCCGTAGATCCAGTGCGTCCAGAGGCACAGGAGAGGCAGCGACAGCAGGCCCGGGAGTCCGGCGCGGATCGCGATGCCGACTCGCCGGGTCCGCCAGGCCGCGATGAGGGCGACCACCGCGACGATCACCGCGGCGTGCGGACGGGCCCAGAGCAACAGCACACCTCCGAGCCCGACCGACCACCACCTCTGCGCCGAGGCCGCCCAGGCGACCATCGCGATGCCGAGAACCGTGATCGTGTGCGGCCAGATGCCGTTGGCCGACACGCTCCAGATCGGGGTGGTGAACGCGAACGCGACCGCGGCCGCCAGCGCCTGCCAGGGCGCCAGCACGGTGCGCACCGCACGGTGGAAGAGCACGACGGCGGCTGCGGTCAGGGCCGCGGCGGTGAGAGCGGCCGGGAGCACGGTCATCTGGTCGGGCTGGCTCAGCAGGTAGGCGGGCAGCCCGGCGATCACGGCGGCGGGAGCCCGGGTCACCACCGTGTGGCCGTTCGGCGCGTCCTGGATCCAGACCCACTTGAACCCGTTGTTGTCCAGATCCGGGATCGAGACACCGTCGAGGTACGGCGTGTGCGCGGTCGCGAGCCGCCACGAGGCGTAGTTCGTGGTCCATACGTCCAGGCAGATGTGGGCAGTGTCCGCGGTCAGTGCGAAGACGACGAAGACGACCGCGAAGAGCCACAGCTCGCGACGGCCCCGCAGGGCGCCGGAGGCGCGCAGGAGCGTCAGTCCGGCCTTCTCGCTCACGGTCACCATGGTCGCCGGGCCGAGCCCCGCTGTCCGGCGAACCGTCAAGCTCGTGGTCGGGGAACAGCGTGGTTGGATGCCGGCGTGGACCCGGTGACACCAGAGGAGCAGCGCATCAAGGTCATGGTCGTCGACGACCACCCGATGTGGCGCGATGCCGTCGAACGGGACCTGCAGGACCACGGCTTCGACGTGGTCGGGGTGGCCGCGAACGGCAGCGAGGCGCTGGCCCGGTTCCCGGCCTGCCGACCGCATGTCGTGGTCCTCGACCTCCAGATCCCGGCCCCGAACGGCGTGGACGTGACCGCCGAGGTGCTCCGTCAGGACCCGTCCGCGCGGGTGCTCATCCTGTCCGCCTCGGGCGAGCAGGACGACGTCCTCGCCGCGGTCAAGGCCGGCGCGACCGGCTACCTGGTGAAGTCCGCCTCGCGCACCGAGCTGCTCGACGCCGTACGCCGGGTGGCGGCCGGTGACACGGTCTTCACGCCCGGGTTGGCCGGGCTGGTCCTGGGGGAGTACCGCCGGCTCTCCGAGCCCGCCGTGACCGAACCCGACCGGCCGACCCTGACCGAGCGCGAGACCGAAGTGCTGCGGATGGTCGCCAAGGGGATGTCGTACAAGCAGATCGCCGACCGGCTGGTGCTCTCGCACCGCACGGTCCAGAACCACGTGCAGAACACCCTCCGCAAGCTGCAGCTGCACAACCGGGTCGAGCTGACCCGCTACGCGATCGCCCAGGGGCTCGACGAGGACGATGAGCACGCCGATTAGCACACCGAGTGGCGGGGCTGCGGTCGCGGCGTACCTCCGCTGTGTCGGCCTGCCCGAGGGCCTCGCACCGAACGTCGAGAACCTGGTGCGGATCCACCGCGCGCACCTCGACGCCCTGCCGTACGAGAATCTCGCGACGATGCTCGGTCGGCCGCCGTCGGTCGACCCGGCCGCGAGCCTGACCCGGATCGACCAGGTGGGGCGCGCCGGCTACTGCTTCCACCACAACGGCGCCGCCGAGTTGGTGCTGCGCGCGCTCGGGTACGACGTGGTCCGCCGGCACAGCAGCGTCTACAGCAGCGAGGAGGGCCGCGCCAGCACCGCCCTCAACCACCTGGCGCTCGAGGTGCGCAGGTTGTCGACCGAGGGGAATCCGGAGGGCCGCTGGTGGTTCGACGTCGGTCTCGGGGACTGTCTGCGCGACCCGGCGCCGCTGATGCCTGGGCCGCTCACGCAGGGGGCCTTCACCTACGAGATCACGGAGGTCCGCCCGGACGGCTGGTCGTTCCGCCACGACCCGTCCGGCAGCTTCCTCGGCCTGGAGGTGACCGGACGGTCCATCGACCAGGCTGCCGTCGACGCGGCTCACCAGCGGCTGACCACGCCCCCGGACGGCGACTTCACCCGCCTCCTGGTCGTGCAGCGGCGTGGCGAGCAGGTGGCTGACACGGTCCGCGGCTGCCTGAGGACCAGGGTCGAGGGTGCCGATCGGTACGAGAGCGAGCTCCCGACGTACGACGCGTGGCGCGATGCCGTGGAGCAGCTCGGGCTGTCGCTGGCGGGCCTGAGCGAGCCCGAGCTGCGCGCCCTGCACGCCGCGCAGTGGGATAAGCACCGCGCCTGGACGGCCGCCGGACGGCCGTGAGCCGGGTGCTGCCAGAATCCGCGCATGGGCGCTGACCTGCTCGAGATCGCCGATGAGCTCTACGCCCTCACGCTCGCGGAGTTCACTCCGGCCCGGGACGCGAAGGCGAAGGAGCTCAAGGGCACCGACCTCGCCAAGGAGGTCAAGGCGCTCAAGAAGCCGTCGCTGGCGGCCTGGGTGCTCAACCTCCTGGTCCGGCACGAGACCGCGCAGGTCGACCAGGTGCTCCAGGTGGGCGCGGCGCTGCGGGAGGCGCAGGCGTCGATGTCCGGAGACGAGCTGCGCCAGCTGACCCGGCAGCGGCGCCAGCTCACCGCGGCGGTGACCACCCAGGCGCGCCGGCTGGCGCGCGAACACGGCCAGAAGGTAACGGATGCCGTGGCCGAGCAGGTGGAGGGCACCCTGACTGCGGCGATGGTCGACGAACGGTGCGGGCAGGCGGTGCGGAGCGGGTTGCTGGTGAGTGCCCTGTCGGCGACCGGGGTCGATGAGGTCGAGCTCGACCGTGCGGTGGCGCTGCCCGAGGCGCTCGGCTTCGAGACCACCGCCCGCGACGTGGAGCCGACCAAGCCCGACCTGCACGTCGTTCCCGACCCCGACCGCGACGAGAAGGCCCTGGCCGCCGCCCGCGACGAGCTCGAGGAGGCGGAGGGCGACCTCACCGAGGCCGTCGAGGCGCACGACGAGGCCGCGGCCGCCCTCAAGGACCTCGAGGCCCGCTCCATGCAGGTGCAGGCGGAGATCGACGAACTCAAACGCAAGATCGCCGAGCTCGAGGAGACCGCCGACGAGGTCGACGACGAGATCGCCGAGGCCGAGGAGGCCCGCGACGAGGCCCGGGAAGCGCTGACCGAGGCGACCGACGCACGTGACGCCGCGGCCGAGAATGTGGCCAAGCTGGAGCGCTGAGCTGGAGTCTCGTACGCCTCAGGAATCCCAACATATGTTGGGATCCCTGACGTTCTGGGGCGTTGCAACGGGGCAGAACGTCAGGAATCACAGCAGCTGTTGGGATTCCGCCACCTGGGCCTGGGCTGCTCCAACCGGCCGACGTCCGTGCGATGACACCAACCTGCGCCCCTGCTGCACTACGATCTGCCGACAGCATCACCGGCCCGCGGCCGAGCCGCGATCGAGCCCAGATCGAGGAGTGGAGTCAGACGTGTCGACTTCCGGTGTGGGCGACGGGTTCCCCGACATCCTCGCTCCGGTGACGCTCCGCCTGGACCTGCACGACGATGCGACGGCCCAGGTGTCGAGCGTCGTCTTCGACTTCGAGGACGTCGACGGCACGCAAGGCGTCGTCGTGGGGCGCCCGGACCTCAGCGGGGTCCCGGACGCCGGGACCTTCCCGCGCCGGGGCGAGGCGCTGACGTTGATGTGGTCGCGGCCCTCGGGTCAGATGCAGTTGCGGGTCGTAGCAACGGCCGGCCGGCGGTCGTACGGCGCGGTCTGGGTGCTGACGCCGATGGGCGCGGCTGTCCGAGAACAGCGCCGGCAGTACTTCCGGATCCCGGTGACCCTGCCCGCGATGCTGGCCCCGGCCGTGGACGCTGCCGACGAAAAGAACGACGCACAGAACGACGAACCAGACGAGGGTGCCGCGGTCCGCGCGACCGTGGTCGAGATCAGCGAGGGCGGCGCCATGATCTGCTGCGACACGGGGCTGCCCGAGGTCGGCAGCTTCGTGGAGGTGTCGTTCACGCTCAACGACAAGCCGGTCACCACCACGGCGGAGGTGCTCCGCCACAAGTCCCTGCCGTCCGGCCGCCCCAGCGCCGCGGTGCGCTTCCTCGACCCCGCGGCGTACGGCGACGACATCCGCCGCTACGCCTTCGACGTCCAGCGCGCCCGCGCGCGGTCCGGGCTCAGCTGACCGCCAGCCCCAGCCGCTCCAGGGTCTGCGCGGCCATGGCCTGGTGGCCGATCACGTTGGGGTGCAGGGCAGTCGACTGCGCGCCCACCAGCGGCTCGATCCAGCGGGTCCCGACAGGCTGACATGCGTCGTGGCCCCGCGAGGCCTTCGACATGTCGACGTAGAGGGCGCCCGTCTTCTTCGCGGCCCGCTTGACGACCTTGTTGAGCAGGTTCTGGATCCGGTGCGCATATGCGACATCGCCCATCGAGATCGGGACGCTGGAGTAGCACGCCTCCACACCGCTCGCTGGAAGGATGTCCGGGTAGCCGAGGATCGCGACGGTGGCCCGTGGTGCCCGCTTGCGCACCGCCTGCAGCGCGTGGACGACGTTCGGGTACGTCTGCTGGCGGATCGTGGTCCGGAACGAGTTGCGGTAGAGCGTCTTGCACGGCGCGCCGGCGATCGAGCCGGTCGTCTGTCGCTCGGCGGCCGACGCGATGGCGCACGAGGTGACCAGGCCGCCGAACACGTTCTGGTCGTTGCCGCCGATGGTCATCGTGACCAGCCGAGTGTGCTTGCTGAGCGCCGAGAGCTGGCGCGGGATCCCCGGATGCTGGGAGTGGAAGTAGTCGGAGGTGTCCGCACCTCCACAGGCGGCGTCGCGGAAGACCTTGACGCCCAGTTGGGCCGCGATGAGGTGGGAGTACGTCGCGCTCGACCGCCCGCACTCGCTGCCGCCGATGCCCGGGTCGAGGGGCTTGATGCCGGTGGCGGAGTAGCTGTCGCCGAGCGCGACGTACGGCGAGGCCTTGACGGTCTGGATCGGAGGCTGGGTGCCCTCCGGCCCAGGGGCGGCGGTGGCGGCGACGGCGGTGGCGGAGATGGTGAGGCTGGTCGTCACCAGAGCGGCAACGGCGACGAGGGTGGTGGTGAGGCGGCGCATGGGGCTCCTAACAGTTCGCCGTGCAGTGTGCACCACGTCACCAAGCCGCCGTCACTAAGTAGCCGTCAGCGCGACAGCACGCGGAAGCGTGGCGTCTCGGCGGCCACCTGGTAGCCGTCGTCGACGAGCAACCGGGCGACGTACTCACCCGGAGGCAGCGGCCACGGCGGAGCGCCCTCGCCGGGCGCGGCGTCCGCATCGAGACCCAGCGAGCCCACGATCCGGGTGTGGGTGTAGCGGTAGGCGAGATAGCCGCCGGGGTCGTCGCACGTGCGCTCGCAGCGGTAGAGCCCGATCCAGTCGAGGTGGTTGCCCGGTGCGCCGTCCCAGGAGACCTTGATCCGCTGTCCGGGGTGGTACGTCTTCGCGTCGGTCGTGAGCGAGGCGTGGGTGCCGCGGGCATAGACCCAGATGGGCGCCCGGGCAAGCGTGTCGCCGGTCTCGGTGCGGAGCACGACGTCGTACCTGCCCGGGGACAGCCGGGCCGTCGGCAGCGACACCTGGCCCGAGGTCCGGTCTCCGATCGAGCGCGCCGTCAGAGGTGCGTCGGCCCCGGGGCGCGTCACGGCCACGGTCTGACCCGCAGCCAGCGGGGCGTGGAACCGTACGCGCAGGCTGCTCCCGTCGCCGACCATGACCCGCCGTGTGAGCGGCGAGACCATCGGCGCCGCCTGCGGCGGTGAGATCTCGAAGGTGGAGACCACCCCCCGGTGGTCGGTGGGGAAGCGTCCGGGCGTGGCGACGTCGACCTGGGGGTTCCCGGTCTCACCGACCAGCTTGCTCGCCGTCGCCGTGGCCGGTCCCGCGGCGAGGACCCAGTCGATCCGGTCGAAGACGTCGTGCTTGCGCGACTCCGGACCGCCCGGTGTCCAGGTGAATCCCGGGTCGGCGACCGGGTCGGGGTGCACGCTCCGGTAGGAGTCCACGAAGCCGGCGGCCGCCAGGGTCGCACTCGCCGGCCACAGCACCGGGTAGCGGACATCGGTGCGGGCCTTCGCGACGGCGGGCGTCCAGTCGAGGTGCGAGGGGCTGTTGAAGTCGCCGGTCAGGAAGACGGGGATCCCACGTGCGGCCAACGGCGGCAGCACCCTCAGCACGTGCGCCAGCGCCGCCACCCGCAGCCGCTGCTCGAGGGCCAGCACCTTGGCGCGGGACTTCCCCTTCTGCACCCGGTAGGGGCCGTACGGCGAAGAGGGGAGGTGCGTGTTGGCGACGGCCACGACCCGCCCGGGCACCGGCTCGACGAACGTGTAGAGACCCTGCCCACCGGCCGGTCGCAGCAGCGGGAACCGCGAGATGACCTGGGCCCGCGGGTCCGCATGCCAGCCGAGGAGCCGCGCGAGGGCGCGGGTGTTGCCCTCGGCCTCCTGGAGACCGACGACGTCGGCGCCGCTCGCTCGGATGATCCTGGCCAGCTTGCGCAGTGTCTGCGGGCAGCCGTTGGCGACCGGGCACCAGTTCCCGGTCTTCAGGTCGTAGTCGTCGCCGCCGTAGAAGATGTTCTGGCTCATCACCGACAGCGTGAGCGGGGCGGCCGCCGTACGCGCGATCGGAGCCGCGGGCGCCGCAATCGACGACGTCGGTGGCATCAGCGTGACTGCCAGGGTGCCGGCGAGACCGAGCGCCAAGCTGAGCGCGAGACGGGTCACGCGAGACTGCGACATGGCTCTCCTACAGCTGGGGTGACCGCACCCTAGTGCCGTGAACGGGAAATAATGGAACGTTGCGCGTGCTCGAGCTGCGTGCATTCGCTAGGCGCCGGAGCGACGCTCTACCTGTACGTCCAGCTAGCTTCGGCAACGACGCGAGGTGCGTGGCTCCAGTGCGCGAAGCGCTTCAGTATTTTCCGTTCACGGCACTAGTAGTGCGGTGCCCATGTGCGGGAGGGGTCGCTCAGGAGCTCGTCGCCCAGCCTTTCGAGCGCTCCACCGCGTCGATCCAGCGGGCGTGTGCCGCGTCGGCGGGTCCACGATCGGCGGCGGGGGTGAACGCGCGGTCCAGCTGCCAGCTCTCGCGCAACTCGTCGGTTGAGGACCAGACACCGGTGCCGAGGCCCGCGAGGAACGCCGCTCCGATGGCTGTGGTCTCGACGAGCCGCGGCCGCTGGACCTCCAGACCCACCTGGTCGGCCTGGAGCTGGCAGAGCAGGTCATTGGCCGACGCGCCGCCGTCGACCCGGAGTGGAGCCCCCTGGCCCGGCATGGTCTCGAGCACGTCGCGGACCTCGAACGCGATCGCCTCGAGGGTGGCCCGCACGATGTGGCCCCGCGTGGTCCCGCGCGTGATGCCGATGATGAGGCCGCGCGCGTGCGGGTCCCAGTGCGGTGCGCCGAGCCCGGTGAGCGCGGGGACGAACACCACGCCCTCGGTGTCGTCCACGGTCGAGGCGATCGCCTGGGTCTCCGCGGCCGAGCCGACGATCTGCAACCCGTCGCGCAGCCACTGCACGGCCGCACCTGTCACGAAGATCGAGCCCTCGAGTGCGTAGGTCAGCTCGCCGTCGGGGGAGCGCCAGGCCGCGGTCGAGAGGAGCCCGGCGTCGGAGCGCTGCAGCGTCGCACCGGTGTTGGTGAGGATGAACGAGCCGGTGCCGTAGGTGCACTTCGCGTCGCCCGGCTCGAAGCAGGTCTGCCCGAACAGCGCCGACTGCTGGTCGCCGGCGATCCCCGAGATCGGCAGCGAGAGGTCGAGGAACGACGCGGGGTCGGTCGTCGCGAGCTCGCCCCAGCTGGGGACCAGCTCCGGTAGGGCTTCGCGGGGTACGCCGAACAGGGAGCACAGCTCGTCGGACCAGTCGCCGGCGGCGAGGTCGAAGAGCAGCGTGCGGGACGCGTTGGAGACGTCGGTGACGTGATAGGTGCCGCGGCTCATCCTGGCGACGAGGTAGGAGTCGACCGTGCCGATCGCGTAGCGGCCCGACTGGACGAGAGCCCAGGTGTTCGGCTCCTCCTCGGCGAGCCACGTCAGCTTGGTGCCGGAGAAGTAGGGGTCGAGTCGAAGCCCGGTCAGCTCCGCGACCCGCGCCTCGTGCCCCTCGTCCTTCAGCCGAGTGCAGATGTCGGCCGTGCGCCGGTCCTGCCAGACGATCGCGCGCCGCGGTGAGCCGAGGGTCTCGCGGTCCCAGAGCACGATCGTCTCGCGCTGGTTGGTGATGCCGACGGCACGGAGCTCCGAGACGTCCACCTGGGCGAGGGCGGCGCGACCCGCGGCCAGCGTGGCCTGCCAGATCTCCTCGGGGGCGTGCTCCACCCAGCCGGGCTTGGGGAAGTGTTGCTGGAACTCCTGGTAGCCCTTGGCCGCGATGTCGCCCTGGTCGGTGACCACGACGGCCGTCACGCCGGTGGTGCCGGCGTCGATGGCGAGGAGGCTCACGACTCGGAGCCGCCCTCGGCTGACCGCTCGGGTGTGCTCCGGACGATGTCGAGGATCTGCTGGTCGATCCAGGCGAGGTCGGGTGCGACCCGCATCTCGTAGTTCTCGGTGCCGACCCAGGCCTGGAAGTCACGCGCCCCCTGGGCCTGGGCGAACGCCTCCAGTTCGGCCTCGAGCTCCGGCGTCACCGGCACCTGCTCCTCCTCGGTGGAGGCGGTGAGGTAGAGCTCGCTGAGGCCGAGCAGCCGGGTGAGCTCGGGGATCGGGCTCTCGTGATCATCGACCCGCAGGTCGACCGCGATGTCGTCGTGGCCGCCGTACCCGGCACCCTCGCGGACCACCAGCAGCGCCGCCGACTGCCGGCCACGCGAGTCGCCTCCGGCCTCGTCCCCGGCGGTCAGCGCGTCGAGCAGTCTCCGGGCGAGCGGGGCCTGCGGGTCCGAAGCCAGCCACGCTGTCTCGACGGCGGTCACGACGTCCTCGCCGGTGAGGATGTTGCCCTGGATGGCGTACCCCTCGCCGGTCACGCTGCCCGCCCACGCGAGGCAGGCGTGGCCGGTGTGCGACGCAGCGCCGCCGTCGACGTCCACGATCCCCACCTGCCGGTGGTCGCGGCCCTCGTCGTCCTCCAGCAGCCGTTGCAGCGCGACCGACGCGGTCGCGCCGTCGTCCATGTGTGCGAGCGCCTGCCCCTTGTACGCGACGTTGGCGTCGGCCTGGGTGGCGATCGCGCCGACGCCGGCCACTGCGGCGGGTACGGCGGACCCGACCGCCAGGAACTTCGAGGCGACGGCAACCCCCCACGACTCACCGTCTGCGGATCGGGCCACGATCGAGAACGTCATGGCTCGCAGACTACTGACCTGGGCTGAGCGCGCACGATGGGCCGAAACGTTGATTTCAACCCCGGTTGAGGGTCGATCCTTGGCGGGTGCTCCAGAGACTGGGCTTCCCGTCCGTGGGCCGCCACCGCCGGTTCGTCACGGCCATCGGCATCGACGCGGTGGGCAGCGGCGTGTTCATGCCGATCTCGATGCTGTACTTCCTGGTCGCGACCGACCTCACCCTGGTCCAGGTCGGCGCCGCCATCTCGCTGGCCAGCCTGGTCTCGCTTCCCGCCGGGCCGCTGCTCGGTTCGGTGGTCGACAGGGTCGGCGCCAAGCCGGTGCTGCTCGCCGGAAACGTGCTCCAAGGCGTCGGCTTCGTCGCTTTCCTCTTCGCCGACTCGTTCCTGGCCGTCACCTTCTGGATCGTGGTGGCGACGATCGGCCGGACGGCGTTCTGGGGCTCCTACGGCCCGATCGTCGCCTCGATCTCCGTCCCTGGCGAGCGCGAGCTGTGGTTCGGCTTTCTGGGCGCACTACGCAACGTCGGCTTCGCGATCGGTGGCCTGGTCTCCGGGATCGCCATCACGATCGGCACCGAGACGGCGTACGCCGCCGTCGCGATCGCGAACGCCGCGTCGTACGGCGTCGCGCTGGTGCTGCTCCTCGGCATGCCGGAGAGCCCGCGCGCCGAGCACGAGGCCCGCGCGGGTTCCTGGGCCACCGTGCTGCTCGACCGGCCCTACGGTGTGCTGTGGCTGGCCCAACTGGCGTTCTCGACCTCGATGATGGTGCTGAACTTCGCCATCCCGATCTATGCCACCGTCGTGCTCGGGCTTCCGGGTTGGGTGACCGGCGCCGTGTTCACGATCAACACGATCATGGTCGGCCTCGGTCAAGGGCTCGTCGTGCGCGCGATGACCGGGTACGTGCGCTGGCGGATCCTCGTGGTGGCCAACGCCTGCTTCGCGGCCGCCTATGTCGTGTTGCTGGGCGCCGACGTGGTGGGCCGTGCCGCCGCGATAGCAGTCGTGCTGCTCGCCGCGGTCGTCTACACGCTGGGGGAGTTGACCGGTGGGCCGGTGACCATCGCGCTGGCGGGCGACTCCGCGCCGGAGCACCTGCGCGGCCGCTACCTCTCGCTCATCCAGCTCGCCTGGAACGTCGCCGGCACCGTCGCGCCGGTGACCTTCGCCTGGCTGCTGGACCGCGGCCCGACCCCACTCTGGCTGGCACTCCTGGGTCTTGCGGTCGTCGGTGGCGCGATCTCGGCGGTCCTGGGCCGGGTGATGCCGCTGGCGGCCGCGCCCGTCACGAACAAAGCCACCGCGGAGGAGGTCGGCATCGACTAGAAGACGGGTAGCGGCTCATGCGTCATTCAGGGGCTGGGTTACGGCAACCCGATTCCCGAGTGTCTGACGCCGCCCGGAGCCGTCAAGCTCGGGTGCCCGGGCTGCGGTTGGTAGGTCGGGTTGACGGCCCCGAACGGCGCCAAAGGCAGGCTTGGTATCGGGTTGCCGCCGAGCCTTGGCTGCGGTCGTGCGGTGGTTGAGCCCGGAGGCGCCCCAGCGCCGACGGTGTCGAAACCTCCGCAGCG
>ERZ761607.2209-NODE-2209-length-21833-cov-4.229819_pt1 | contig 21833 bp, 16 predicted proteins | sample MGYA00511164_ERZ761607 | MGnify/ENA primary metagenome ERZ761607 (study PRJEB28899, sample SAMN02445080) | bioreactor sludge metagenome | biome: EBPR sludge | place: Australia: Brisbane, Thorneside Wastewater Treatment Plant | collected 2011-06-22 ... | reverse complement strand
GCGATCATCGACCACAGCAGGCCCGGCACCAGGCCGAAAGCCATGCCGGCCACCGGGTAAAGGGCCATGCGCGGGAATCCCGAGGCGGTCAATCCGGTCATCACCAGCACGAATACAGCCGGAGCCCAACCGCCCAACCGGGCCAGGTCCGCCCGCAGGACGGAGGCATGGGTCAGGTGTTCGTTCAACGGGGACAGGTAGGTGATGAGCAACGCGGCGGCGATGGCCGCCAGCCAGATCCACTCGCGCAGGGAGACCACGGACTCCCGCGCCGCGACATCGACCGGTCCCGGTTTTCCGTTGGGGGATGATTCCATCATTCAACCTGCAGACGATAGGCGATTCGTCAGGGAAATCAATGGTCTGATCCTTACGTGAATGTAAGGCGATCATCATCGCTCCGATCCCCGTCACCGCGCACCATCAGGCCATGTTCCAACGACCCGTACCCGTTTGGTTGATCCTTGTGCTGGGCATGCTGCTGTGGGGTGGCGAATACATCCGCCGCGACCTGTGGGCACCCGACGAGGCGCGGTTCGCCCTCGTTGCGAAGGAGATGCGCGAGGGCCATTGGCTGGTCCCGTTCCGGCAGGGCGAGTTCTACACCCACAAGCCCCCGCTGATGTTCTGGCTGACCAACCTGTTCTCCGTCGTGACCGGCGGGACGATCGGCAACGTGGCACCCCGCCTGCCCAGTTTCTTGGGTGCGATGCTCGCCCTCTGGGCCGCCACCCGCCTCGCCACCCGCTGGTTCTCGCCGCGTGCCGGATGGCTGACCGCCCTGATCCTTCCGACCTCCTTCCTGTTCTGGAACAAGGGCGGCTTCGGCCAGATCGACATGCTGCTGTGCGGCCTTTCCATGACCGCCCTCTATTTTTTCTTCACCTCGTGCGAAGCCTCCTGCACCCGCCGGTTGGCCGCGGCCTATGCGTCCATGGGGTTGGCCGTGCTGGCCAAGGGCCCCGTCGGCTTCCTCGTGCCCTGGGGCGTCTTTCTCACCGCCACCTGGGCGTCCGGTGAATGGGTCGGGCACCGCCGGTCCCACCTCCTGTGGGGCCCGTTGATCACCCTCGCCTTTCCGGCCGCCTGGCTCCTGCTGGCCTGGTGGCAGGGTGCCCCGGATGGATTTTTCCAGGAGTTGTTGTTTCACCAGAATGTCGGCCGGGTCACCGGCGAGTTCGGCGGACACCTGAAGCCGTTCTACTATTTCCTGATGTACTTCCCGATCGACTTCCTGCCCTGGACGCTGGCGCTGCCGCTGGCCTGGCATGTGTTGCGGCGCGTTCCCGAGGTCGATTGCGCGCGGGGGCGCCTGGTCGCGTGGATCGTGTTTGTCATAGGGTTTTTCACCCTCAGTGCCAGCAAACGCAACCTCTACATCCTGCTTGCCTATCCGGCGGCGGCGATGATGGTCGCCGCCGCCGCCGATCGGCTGGTCCAGGCCGATGCGGGTTGGATCCGCCGGACCCGCATGGCCTTGCTGGGTTTGATGGCGCTGCTGGGGTCGGGCATGGTGATCGCGCCGCTGCTGCCGGGGCTTCCCTTCGATGCCCGGTGGCTTGTTCCCGGAGGGCTGTTGCTCCTGGCCGGAACCGTGGTCACCACACGCATCGGCAGGGAGGATCCGCACACCCCCGGCTGGGTCGCCGCGGCCGCGGTCAGCCTGCTCCTCGCCTTTGCCGCGACCGGGGCGCTGGTCTATCCCGCCTTCGACGATCTGAAGACGCCCGACGAAGTCATCGCCAAGGCGCAGCGCATGCTCGGTCCCCGCGACCGGATCCTGATGTACCGCATGCACGGGGAGATCTTTTCGCTCTACACCGGGCGGAAAGGCTACATGGCGTTTACCGATGAGGACGCGCAGGCCTTCTTGCGCGAAGGGACCCAGACTAACCACCTGATCATCACGCTGGAGCGCGATCTGCCGTCCATCGATGCCTGGCTGGACCTGCCGACGAACCTGGTGCACTTCACCTCGGGCAGCAAGAAGCTCGTCGCGATTCCCGTGACCGACGCGCTGTAGCGGCGTCATCTATCCCGCCGGCAACGCGATCACGATCGCCGCGCCACCCAGGCGCTCGCTGCGCTCCACCCGGATCGATCCGCCATGCAGCAGGACGATCTCCCGCACGATGGCCAGGCCAAGGCCGGATCCCCGATGGGTGGAGTGGCGCCCGCGGAAGAACCGGTCAAACACCCGCTCCCGGTCCTCCTCGGGAATGCCCGGCCCCGAATCCTCGATGCTCCAGACGAGTCGATGGTCCGTGGCCTCCATCAAGGCGACATGGATCTCCCCGCCATCACCCGTGAAGGCATGGGCATTGTCGAACAGGTTCGAAAAAACCTCGTGCAGCAGGACCTCGTTGCCGCGCACGAGAAGCATGTCCGGCGCGTCCACCGCGGCGGAGAGGTGAATGCCGTCCATCGCCTCGCGTGCCTCGTCGATCCAGCGGCGGAGCAGCGGGGCAAGGGCCACGGGTTGGAAGGAATCGCGCATCGACCGGTCCAGGCGCGACAGGGCCAGCAGTTGTTCCACCGTCTCGTTCAGGCGGGCCGTTTGCTCGAGGATCTCCCCGAGGGTCTCGCGGTACTCGTCGGCCGATCGTTCCGCCTGCAGCGCGACATCCGCCGCGCCACGGATCGCCGTCAATGGCGTGCGCAACTGGTGCGAGGCATCGGCGCTGAAATGCTCGAGCCGCCGCACCGCGGCCGCATACCGGTCGAACGCCTCGTTGATCGTGTCGGCCAGCCGCGCCAGTTCGTCATCATGGGGAAGCGGAGGGATCCGTTCATCCAGATGGCCTTGCCGGATATGCTCCGCCGTGGTCACAACCTTGTTCAGCGGGCGCAGCAACCTGCCGGCGATGCGCCAGGCAACCAGCAGCACGACCGGCACCGAGGCGGACAGGACCCCCAGGAACGCGACAATCTCGGGGATCTCGTTCCGGAAAGGCGTCTGTTCGCTGTGTGCCTCGTGCAACTCGATCGAGGTGATGGTTCCGAGGAGCAGGATGTAGTTGAACGCCAGCAGCAACAGCAACCAGCCGAAATACCTGCTGCGAAGGGATGTTTTCATTCGTCCGCCTTCACCATGAACCCGAGGCCGCGCACGGTGCGGATCAGCTTGTGATCGTGTTCGCCATCGATCTTGTCCCGCAAGCGGGACATCAACACGTCGATCACATTGTCCATCGAGGTCATGCGCGACTGCACCTTCCAGACATCGCGGCTCAAGGTCTGCCGGGAGATGGGCTGGCCCAGGTTGGTGACCAGGTACACCAGTACATCGAACTCGCGCGGCGTGCAGTCGATGGTGCGACCGGCGCGTTGCACGGTGCGGGCGACCAGGTCGATCGAGAGGTCGCCCGTTTGCAGCAGGGAATGCGGGTGCTGGCCGGAGCGGCGCAGGTGCGCCCGGATCCGCGCCGACAATTCCTGGAAGTCGAACGGCTTGACCAGGTAGTCGTCCGCCCCGAGGTCCAGCCCCGCGACCTTGTCCGTGACCTTGTCCCTCGCGGTAAGCAGGATGACGGGAAGGGTCGATCCGCCGGATCGCACATCGCGCAGCAGGTCCAGGCCATCCCCGTCGGGCAGGCCCAGGTCGAGCACGACGAGGTCGATTTCCTCGGAAGCCAGCGCGTGCCGGGCGGCCGCGACCGTATCCGCCGCATGTACATGGAAGCCCATCTCGGACAAGCCCTTGGCCACGGTGCGCCGGATCGCCGCGTCGTCCTCGACCAGCAGGATGGTGGCCGATGGCGGGTTCATCGGGCTTCCTGATGAAAACGTAAGGAAATCGCGGTTGTGGTGATGGTCATAAGCGTGGATGGTGGTGTCATGGAGTACTGCACCATGACATCAAAGTTCCGCGTTCTGTTCAATGGCCAAACCATGGCTGCCTTGCTGATAGCCTTGTTCGCACCTTGGGCATGGGCGGCCCCGTCGATCTCGATCCGCTTTCACGGCGAATCGACGCTGCACGGGTTTGACGGCCATGCCGAAACGGCAGATGTCCACATGGAGGAAACGCCGGAGGGGGTCGGCCGGATCGTGGCGACCGTTTCCGTGCCCACCATGACCACCGACCACGCGGGCCGGGATCGGCGCATGGCCGCGATGTTCGACGCCGCAACGTTCCCCATCCTGACCGGAAGCGCCACGGCCGCGGATCTCGTGGCGGCCACGGACGGCAGTACGATGCCCCTTGACGTGGTGATCGCCGGTCATACCAACACCCTCACCGCGACCTGCCGCGTAATCCCTGGCGAGGCCGCGGATGGCGGGGCAAGCCGCGAATGGTCCTTCCCGGTCTCCCTTCGCTCCTTCGGCTTGAAGGCGCCGTCGGTGATCGGCTTGATCCGGGTTGGCGACACGGTGGAGGTGACGGCCCGGTTGAATGCCGAGGCATGGACGATGGTGGAGGAGGGTGCCCGATGAGCGCCCTGATTCACCGCATCGCGACCGCCGTGCCTCCCTATGCCTACCATCAGGAGTATGCCGCCGACTGCATGAAACGCTGGGTCAAGGACCGGGTCTTGCAACGCATGGTGCACCACGTGTACCGGCAGTCCGGCATCGAGCGCCGGTTCAGCGTGCTGCCCGATTTCCAGCCCGAAGCGACAAGCGGCATCTTCGGCGAGCAACCCGATGGCACCCTGGTCGAGCCGACCACCGGCCAGCGGAATGACCTGTACCGGCTGGCCTATCCCGCCCTGGTCGAGGACGCGGTGCGGCGAGCCTTCGCGCAGACGCCCTGGATCCGTCCCGGGGACGTCACCCACCTGGTCACCGTGTCATGCACCGGATTCTGCAACCCCGGCCCCGATCTCCACATTGCCGCGACCTTTGGCCTGCGCGCCGATGTCGAGCGTTACCACATCGGTTTCATGGGCTGTTATGCGGCTTTTCCCGCCCTGCGCATGGCCGATCAGTTTTGCCGCGCCAACCCGGACGCCGTGGTGCTGGTGGTTGGCGTGGAACTGTGCAGCCTGCACCTGCAGATCAAGCCGAGCTCCGACCTGCTGCTTGCCAATGCGCTGTTCGCCGACGGCGCGGCGGCCGTGCTGGTCAGCGCCCGGCCGCTGCCCGATGGCGCATGCGGGGCGCGGCTCGAGGCGTTCGCCACCCGCCTGGTGCCCGACAGCGCGCGGGACATGGCCTGGACCATCGGCGACCGCGGGTTCGACATGGTGCTCAGCAGTTATGTGCCGAAGATCCTCGCCCTGCATGCCAGGCACCTCGTCGCCGATCTCCTTGCCGGGTGCCGCGAGGGCGGATCCGGCATCACCGAATGGGCGGTTCACCCCGGCGGCAAGGCCATCCTCCAGGCCTTCGAGCAGCAGATGGGTTGGTCCGGCGAAACCGGCGCTCTTGCCCATGCCCACCGGATCCTGCGCCGGTATGGCAACATGAGCAGCGTGACCATCCTGTTCGTGCTGGAGGCCGTGCTGGCCGATCCCGCCTTCGCCGAGGCGACGCAGGTGGGTGCCCTGGCCTTCGGTCCCGGCCTGACCGTGGAGTTCGCCCACCTGACCTTGTGCGGAACCCGTCCGGTGGCGTTGCCGACCGAACCGTGCGCCACACACCAAAGCGCTTCCCATGCGTAAGATCACCGCCACCGCATCGCTCGCCCTGCTCCTGTTGTCGGCCATTCCCTCGGTCGCCGAAGTGGTGCGCTCCGGCTGGGTGCCCAACCGGCTGATGCCCCAGGGCCAGGTCCAGTTGGTGCGGCAGACCAACGGTACCGCCATCGTGGTGCTGCTCGACAGCCGGTTCCTCGACCGCGTCGTGGCCGCGATCGTGGAGAAGGAGCAACGGAACTGGCCCTCGGATCACCCCGATGCGCGCGCCTACATCGAGGGACTGAAGGCGGCGCGCGAGGCGGTACGCCGGGAAACCGGGGGCCGTGGCCGCGAGACGCTGAAGATCGCCTTCGAGCTCGATCCGGATGATGGCCGCATCGAGTGGTCCACCGGCGCGGTCGAACGGAATGAACGGCACCTGCTCGCCATGCCGGAACCGCGGATTCTCCTCGCGCACCGTCCGGCGCGCGACTACCTAGACCGCAATGCCGTGCTGATCCTCATGGATAGCTTCGGCCTTGCCGACAGCGCGGCCGCGACTCTGCTCGCGGAGGCACGGCCATGACCGGCCAACCCGCCTACACGACAGCCCAGCGGTGCTTCGCGCTCGGTCTTGGCTGCACCGTGCATGTCCTGTTTGCCGCTTCGGTGGCGATGATGGCCTTCGCCCTGTACCACGGCCTGCATGCGGGATGGGGACGGCTGACCGGCGGCCGGGCCTGGCTCGTGAATGGCCTGTTGCTCGTGCAATTCCCGCTCGCCCACTCCTGGTTGCTCGGAGACCGGGGGCGCGCATGGATGGCCACGCTCTTGCCCATGAACCTGGGTCGCACGCTCGCCACCACGACCTTTGCCGGAATCTCCAGCCTGCAGGTGCTCGCCTGCTTCGCCGGGTGGTCGCCGCTCTCCGATGGCCCGCTATGGACGCCCGGGCCAGGGGTTCACCGGGCCATGGCCGCCGGGTATGCCGGCGCGTGGCTCCTGCTCGTGCTCGCCATGCGGGAGGCCGGGCTGTCGTTGCAGACCGGCAGCCTCGGCTGGCGTTCGGTCTGGCGCGGGGAGGCGCCGGCGTTTCCGGCGCTGCCGGTTTCCAAGCCGCTGCACCAGGTGATACGCCAGCCGATTTATGCCGCCTTTGTCCTGATCCTCTGGCTGGCTCCGGGCTGGACGCCCGAAAAAATCGCCGTGGCTTCGCTCTGGTCGGTGTATTGTGTGGTAGGCTCCTACCGGAAGGAGAAGCGGTTTGTCCGTTACCATGGCGATGATTTCCGCGCGTATCAGCAACGAGTCCCGGCGTGGATTCCCCGGTGGCGGCGGAGGCAACCCGTGACGGCCACGCCGTATGATGCGGAGGTCGCGGTGATCGGTGGTGGTCCGGTCGGCCTCCTGCTGGCCTCCTTGCTGGCCAAGGCCGGTCATGCCGTGCTGGTCTTCGAACCACAGCCCGAGGGGCCGACGCGCTCCATGGCGATCGGGATCACGCCGCCCTCCCTCGATATCCTGGATGAACTCGGATTGGCCGGGACGTTTATCCATCGCGGTGTTTCGATTCGACAAGCCGTCGTCCATGAGAATGGACGCATGATCGCCCGGCTGGACATGGGTGGAGGCGGGAATGGCGATTCCTTCATCCTTTCGCTTCCCCAGGCCGACACGGTGCAGGTGTTGCGCCAGCAGGTGGCGACCCACGACCGGGTGCGCATGATGTCGGGATGGCGGGTCACCGGACTCGCTCAGGATCGCCAGGGTGTCAACGTGGTCGCGGTGGAGAGCGAGTATGGTGTACCCAGGAATTTCCGGGTAGCCTTCGCGGCCGGGTGTGATGGGGCCCGTGGCGTGACCGCGACGCTGGCCGGCATCGGGAGGCGTGTGTCCACCTATGCCCCGCGGTTCCGGATGTTGGACGCGGTGGACCACACGGATCTGGGTGCCGAGGCGCATTTGTTTTTCGGCCGTGAACGTCCGGTGGAATCCTTCCCGTTGCCGCGCGGGCGACGCCGCTGGATTGTGCGGTCCGGCTGGGGCGGGCGCGATGATCTGGCGGAATCCCTGCCCGATGCGATCGCCCGCCTCACCGGGTATGTGATCCATCCGGTGGATGTGCTCGACCATAGCTCCTTCCAGCCGCGCCGCGCCATGGCATCGACCTTTGCGCGCGGACGGGTGGCCTTGTGCGGCGATGCCGCGCATCTGATGAGTCCGATCGGCGGACAGGGCATGAATACCGGGTTTGGCGATGCCGCGTTCCTCGCGCGGGCCTATTCCGACATCCTGCGGCATGGCCGTGACCCGGCGCCCTGGATGCATGCCTACAACCGGTGCCGTCGCCGGGCCTTTTGCACGGCGGCCACGCGCTCCGCCCTGGGTATGCGGCTCGGCGTGTTGCGTGGTTCCGTCGGGTCGTGGTTCCGTCGCCATGCCGTCGTGGTGCTGCTCGGTGCCACCGCCACCCGCCGTGCCGCGGTGCGCTGGTTCACCATGCGCAGCCTGCCGCATCCGATCCACCAGGTTGAGGATGCCTTCCAGTCCCTGAACGCCAACGGAGCGACGCCATGAGCAAGACCTTCTCCCTGCATGCCCGCGATTACCTGGATACCCCCGATCGGAAACGGTTCTTCAACGAAGCCCTGTTCACCGAGGTTGCGCCGCGCTACGACCTGATCACCCGGCTGCTTTCCTTCGGTCGCGATGCCGCGTGGAAGCGGGACATGATCGCCGCCTTGCCGGATATGGCGCCGCGGCACGCGCTGGACCTCGCCTGTGGAACCGGGGATCTCACCGCGGCGGTTCATCGGCGGTACCCGGAAGCCCGGGTGACGGGGATTGACCTTACACCGGCGATGATCGATCGGGCGGCCGCCCGCCATGGGCCGTCCTGCGGCTTTCAGGTGGGAGACATGGGGGCATTGGCGTTTCCGGACGCTTCGATGGACCTGGTCACCGGCGGCTACGCGTTGCGCAATGCGCCGGATCTGGATGTCGCGCTCGGCGAAGTCGCCCGGGTGCTTGTGCCTGGAGGGCATGCCGCGTTTCTCGACTTCAGCAAACGTCCTTGCCGCCTGCATCAGGCGATGACCCATGCCGCGCTCGCGTTCTGGGGCGGGTTGTGGGGGCTGATCCTGCACCGGCATGCCAATGTGTACGGGTACATTGCAGATTCGCTCGCGCGTTATCCGGATTGCCGCCGCTTGCGGGTCATGGCGGCGGTGCATGGGTTGATCCCGGTGGTGAGTGCATCTTGCATGGGAGGAATGATCGAATGGATTGTCTTCCGGAAGCAGCGATAACGGCGGAGGTCGGGGAGCCGCTCGATTTCACCCGGCGGTGGAGCGGTGTGGAGTTGATGGACGATCCGGCGTGCGACGAGCAGTTGTTGTTCGCCACCCTCCGGCAGTTCCGTCTGCTCAACCGGCTGGTCAGTCGCTACCGTTCCGTGCTGGGACATGCGGTGCTGGACGATATGGCGCGTGCGCCGCGCCGCGACTGGCACCTGGTCGATGTCGGCGCGGGCGGATGTGACATTCCGGTATGGTTGTTGCGAGCGGCCCGGCGGCGCGGTTTGTCCCTGCGGGTTACGGCGATCGACGGCGATCCGCGTGCGGTGGCCTTTGCGCGGGAGGCGGCGGGATCCGAACCCGGATTATCCATCGTGCATGCGGACCTGATGGACATCGGTTGTTTCGGTCCGGTCGACTATGTCTTTTCCAACCATGTGGTCCATCATCTGCCGGATGCGGTGATCCGGTCTTTCTTTGAGCGGATGGATCAAACGGTGTCCCGCCGGTGGGTGGTCAGTGACTTGTGCCGTTCGGTCTGGGCGTATGCGGGATTTCAGGTGCTGGGCCGGTTGTTCCGGAACAGCTTTGCGTTCGAGGATGGCAAGCGGTCGATTCGGCGCAGCTTGAGGGCGGATGAATTGGCGGGGCATCTGGCGGCCATCGGGGCGGCCGACCGGAGCCGTGTCACCACCTTGCCGCCCGGGCGTTTGCTGGCGGTGGTGGATGTTCGGTCAGCGTAACACGCCGGCGGGAACAAGGCGCTGGGTCGGCGTAGCATTCGTCAACGAGACGGAACCTTCCACGACGACACCGGGGGCGAAGCGGTGGTCGCCTTTCACGGTCAGGCTATGGCAGCCGATGAGGGATGGGGCACCGTCGGGAAAGCGGGCGCTGAACTGGTCGATCTTCTTGTAGAAGGCGGGGTCGAGCTTGATGACGGGCGGGCCGGCGTGGCGTCGTGCTTCGACCGGTTGGATGTGCCAATCCGGGGTCAGTGCATAGGCATCCGACCACAGGGCGAGCAGGTCGTCGGTGGTCTTCACGGGGGCGAAGCGGGTGCGGGGTACGCGCAGGGCGGCGGCACCCGTGAAGCTGGCCACGGCGGATCCCATGGCGGTTTCCAGTTGAACCACGGGGGCGGAGGTCTCGTCGCGAGGGTCCACGGTCTTGCGGTTCACCATCAGGGCGAGGCGGGGCACCGAGCCGGTTGAGGCGACGAGGGTGTGGAGGGCTTGGAGGTCGATCCAGAGGTTGTTGGTGTTGAAGTAGCGGAAACGGCGGATGTCCTGGAAGTCGGTGCTTTCCGTTTCGGGGCATTGGGCGGATTCGCGGAGCAGCAATTGACCGGAGGCGGCATTGCGGGCGAGGTGTCCGCCTTTGCGGTCGGCTTCGGTGCGGTCGGCGGCCTCGAGCAGGAAAGGGATGGACTGGAGGTGCATCAGGCCGGGGATGGCGGGATCGATCACGGCGCCGAGGTTGTCTGAATTCGAGATGAAGGCATAGCGGAAGCCGCGGGCGCGTAGGCGGTCGAGCAGGCCGTTGGTGATCAGGGCGGTATAGAGGTCGCCATGGCCGGGGGGGCACCAGGTTTTTTCCGGATCGGCGGGGAAGGTGGCGGGGAGGAGCGAGTTGGCGAGCAGTTTAGGCACGCGGTTCTGGAGGAAGGTCAGGGGGAGGTCGCCTTGGCCGGCGGCGAGGGACGGGTAGGACGAGAGGGCGGCGAGGGTATCGGCATCGGTGCTGAAACTGGTCATCAGCAGGAGGGGGAGGTCCACGCGGTATTGTTGGCGGAGGTGGAGGACTTGGCGGGCGATGATGTCGAGGAAGGAAAGGCCGTTTTTCACGGGGAGGAGGGACTTGGCTTTTTCGAGGCCCATGCCGGTGCCGAGGCCGCCGTTCAGTTTGATCATGACGACGCGGGAGAGTTGATCGAGGCCGGCTTGGCGTTCGGAGGGGCCGAGGTGTTCGAAGTCGGGGAGGGCATCGACGGGGTCGATGTCGCGGCCGCTGATCAATCCGGTGGTGCCGTCGAACACAAGCTGTGCGTGTTCAAGAAAGGACCGGGTCAGCAGAGGATGGGCATGGTCGTGTTGAAGCCTCTCGCGGATGGCGGCTTCGATTCCCTGCCAGGATGCATAGTGAGTCATAAAACCACCTCGACGTTACATTGCCATCTACCGGAACCAGCATAAAAAATCGAGCCGTATCCCCTATATTAGGGACACACCATTAGTCATTGACACCGCATCCACGACCGACCAGGATTGGAGCATCCGGCGAGGGTCATGGTGGCCTGGGATGGTCGGGATGGACGGCGGTCGGTTGGACCGATGGAGGTTGTGCGATGAGGACAGCGCGGATCAAAGGAGTAGATGGGTCGTATTACCACTGCATGAGCCGGGTGCTGGAGCGTCGTTTCCTGCTGGGGGAGGAGGAGAAGGAGGTGTTCCGGAAGCTACTGCGCGCGTGCGAGGGTTTTTGCGGGGTTCGGGTGGTGACGTATGCGGTGTTGAGCAACCATTTCCATGTGCTGGTGCATGTTCCGGGCCGGGGTGCGATCAGCGATGCGGAGCTGTTGGACCGGTTGTCGTATCTGTATTCGAAGGGCCGGGTGGCGGAGGTTGCCTGTCAGTTGCAGGATTTACGCAGGGAGGGGGATCATGCGGGTGCGGAGCGGTTGAAGGCTTTGTTTACCTATCGGATGGGCGAGGTGTCGGAGTTCGTCAAGACGCTGAAGCAGCGGTTCACCCAGTGGTATAACAAGCGGGCAGGCCGCCGGGGTACGTTGTGGGAGGAACGGTTCAAGAGCGTGCTGGTAGAGGGTCGGGGGCATGTGTTGGCGACGATGGCGGCGTACATTGACCTGAATGCGGTACGTGCGGGGCTGGTGAAGGATCCGAAGGACTACCGGTTCAGCGGGTATGGGGAGGCGGTGGCCGGGGGCAAGGTGGCGCGGGAGGGCTTGTCACTGGTCGCGTTGGGACTGGGTCAGAACGCGGATTGGCGTTCGGCGGGCGCGGCGTACCGGGTGTACCTGCATGTGCGCGGCAGTGGATCGAGCGCCATGCCGGGGTTTGGGCCGGAGCAGGTGAGAAGGGTGTTGGCGGAGGGAGGCAAGCTGTTGCCGAGCGAGGTGATGCGGTGCCGGGTGCGGTATTTCAGCGACGGAGTCGTGTTGGGTAGTCGCGACTTCGTGGAGCAGGTGTTCCGGGATCACCGCGGATTCTTCGGGCCGAAACGGAAAACCGGGGCTCGGTCCTTGCGGTCTGCATCGTTGGGGGATGTGTTCACCGCCAGGGACCTTCGTTTGAAAGCCATCACCTTGTCGGCGCAGGGATAAGTACGGGTTCGAACCGCGTAGGCAACCATCGCTCCTGCATGCTCTGCCCATCGTTGAAGGTTGGTCCTTCCAGTAGCGAACTTATGTGATCAGTGCCGTGATCTCAGGAGTTGCATCTGCCAAAGAGCGGTGTTTGCTGCGGATCCATTTTCTCCCCGTCACCTATCGTGAAGCTTGATACATCACGCAAAGCTATAACGGATGATGATGGCAAGCGACTAATGGTGTGTCCCTAACATGCGTGCGGGAATAGGGTGCTTGTCGCGATGGGGTTCATCTCCTATAGTCGCTGCCTTTCTGAGGGACAATCATGGCACGCTATCCGTTTACCGATATTGAGAAGAAGTGGCAGGCTTACTGGCTGGTCAACAAGACGTTCCGTACACCGATGGAACCCGATCCAACCAAGCCAAAGTACTATGTTCTGGACATGTTTCCCTATCCAAGCGGGGACGGACTCCACGTCGGCCATCCTGAAGGGTATACCGCCACCGACATCACGGTACGTTACAAGCGCATGCGCGGATTCAATGTCCTGCACCCCATGGGTTGGGACGCGTTCGGCTTGCCGGCCGAAAACTATGCCATCAAGACCGGGACCCATCCGCGCGAAACGACGTTGAAGAATATCGATCGCTTCCGCGCCCAGTTACAATCGCTCGGTTTCTCCTACGACTGGGATCGCGAAATCTCCACCACCGACCCGGAGTACTACCGATGGACGCAATGGATTTTCCTGAAGTTGTACGAGAAGGGACTTGCGTATCAGGCGGAAGTGCCGGTGAACTGGTGTCCCGAGCTGGGCACCGTGCTGGCCAATGAGGAAGTGATCAATGGCCGAAGCGAGCGAGGCGGCCATCCCGTCATCCGCAAGCCGATGCGCCAGTGGATGCTGAAGATCACCGCCTATGCTGAACGGCTGCTTGCCGATCTCGACGATCTCGACTGGTCAGAAAGCATCAAGGACATGCAGCGGAACTGGATCGGCAAATCGGAGGGCGCGGAGGTCCGCTTCGGTCTTTCCGGCCATCCCGAGGGCATCACGGTTTTCACCACCCGTCCTGACACGCTGTTTGGCGCGACCTACGTGGTGCTCGCTCCGGAGCATCCGCTGGTTGAAGCCATCACCACCCCTAGCCAACGCGCCGCGGTCGAGGCGTATCGCGAAGCGGCCGCACGCAAGAGCGACCTCGAACGCACCGAATTGCAGAAGGAAAAGACCGGTGTCTTTACCGGGGCGTACGCCATCAACCCGGTCAATGATGCGAAAATCCCGGTCTGGATCGCGGACTATGTGTTGTGGGGCTATGGCACCGGTGCGATCATGGCCGTACCGGCGCACGATGAACGTGATTATGCCTTTGCACGAACCTTCAACCTGCCGGTTGTCGAGGTGGTCTCGGGTGGCGACGTGACGAAGTCCGCTTATGTGGGCGATGGAAAGCTGGTCAACTCTTCGAGTCATTTGTTCAGCATCGATGGGATGGCGGTGCCCGATGCCAAGGCCGCCACGATCGCCTGGCTCGAGGGCCAGGGGCTGGGGGTACGCAAGGTGAACTACAAGTTGCGTGACTGGCTGTTCAGTCGCCAGCGGTACTGGGGAGAGCCATTCCCGGTCATCTTCGTCGATGGCCAGCCCAAGCCCCTTCCGGCTGATGCCTTACCGCTGGAGTTGCCCGAGGTCGCCACCTACAAACCGAGCGGGACCGGGGAGAGTCCGCTTTCGACCATTGCCGACTGGGTCAACACCGTCGATCCCGAAACCGGGAAGCCCGCCGTGCGCGAGACCAATACCATGCCGCAGTGGGCGGGATCCTGTTGGTACTACCTGCGCTTCATTGATCCGCGCAATGACCGAGCGCCGGTGGACCCCGCATTGGAGAAATACTGGATGCCGGTCGATCTCTATGTGGGTGGAGCCGAGCATGCGGTGCTTCACCTGCTTTATGCACGATTCTGGCACAAGGTCCTGTTTGAGGCCGGGGTGGTGAGCACGCGCGAGCCGTTCCGCAAGCTGGTCAATCAGGGCATGATTCTCGGTGAAGACAATCAGAAGATGAGCAAGAGCCGCGGCAACGTCATCAATCCCGACAAGGTGGTGGCGGAGTACGGCGCGGATTCGCTTCGCCTGTACGAAATGTTCATGGGCCCGCTGGAGCAGTCGAAGCCCTGGAGCATGCGTGGCGTCGAGGGGGTGTTCCGATTCCTCAGTCGTGTCTGGCGCTGGTTGGTGGATGAGGATTCCGATCAATTGGACCCCAAGGTTTCCGGAGTTGATCCGGATCCGGCACAAGCACGTATGCTTCATGCCACGATCAAGAAGGTGACGGAAGACATCGAGGGGATGCGATACAATACGGCAATCGCCGCCATGATGGAGTTTATCAACGAAGCCATTCACTGGCCGGCGATTCCTCGCGCCTCCGCGGAATCCTTTGTTCTGCTGCTAAGCCCATTCGCGCCGCATCTGGCCGAGGAGCTTTGGGCCCGATTGGGCCACCAGGGCAGTCTGGCTTACGAGGCGTGGCCGGTTTGGGATGCCGCTTGCCTGGTCGAGTCGACCGTGGAGGTGGTCGTACAGGTCAATGGCAAGTTGCGGGGCAAGCTTGTCGCCCCGAAAGATGCCGACCAGTCCACGTTGCTGTCCATGGCCAAAACCGACCCCGCGATCATTCCTTTCTTGGCGGGCAAGGCCATCCGCAAGGAAATCGTCGTTCCGGGCAAGCTGGTCAATCTGGTCGTTGGATAATCCCCGGCGCAGGAGCTTGTCAGTCCACCTTGCCCAGGATCAGGTCGAACTGGAATTTCAGGTAGAAACGCTCGTCGTAGTCGTCTTCCTCGGGAAACTCCACGCCGGGCTTGACCTCGAAGAAGAGCCAGTTGCTGTGCACGAGTCGTCGGTGGGTTAGCGAGACATAGTAGCGGCGATCATCGACATTCGGGTATTCCGGCCAGCTCCCGCCGACGTCCATTCGCAAGGAGCGTCGCCGGCTAAACGTCTTGAACACACTTACCTGTTGAGCGGGTCGAACCCCATCCCGGTCCTGCCGCCATTCCAGTTCGGAGTTGAACCGTAGCAGCCAGTCCCAGCCCATTTTCTTGTTGAACTGTATTTCCGAAAGCGACACCCAGCCGTCATCGGTGAACCAGGTGATCTTTTGGGTTAGGCGGGCATCCCATTTGGTGGTGAGATCGTACCGCCGGGTACCGCGAAGCCGAGTATACAATTGCCACGGGCTGCTGAAGCGGGCACCGACATCCGCGTCGATACGAACCTTGCTTTTTTCCCGGATCGAGTACCGCAGGGCGGCGTTTGCATCCGTGTTATTCACGCCGGCGGCGGTGAACAGGCTGCGTTGATCCTCGTCGGGGTCCACGATGTCCTCAAACACCAGTTTCAACCGCCGGGAGGTGTAGGGCAGTTGTAGCCGTAGGTTGATCCGATGAATGTACTTGGGTGTTCCCTCCTCGCGGAACAGGATCCCGCCCGACAGCCTGATTCTGGTGTCGTTGCTTTCATCATCAAGCCGGTTATCCCCATAAAACCGGTCTATGTATTCCGCAACGCCCACAACGTTGGATGACCATTTGTCGTGCCAGCGCTCCAATCGGTTGGAATATGAGTGGTAGGCGGGATTGTTCGTACACCATGGCGTATAGGCGGGGGGCGTGGTTCCGTTCGAGTTGGTTAACACCACGGGGACCGGGTTGTTGGTCACCTCATCAGGCAAAGCGGTGGAGACCCATCCGCTTGCCGTAACCAGCAATACTGCCACGCACCATTGACCTGCAACCGTCATGAAGTACAGTAGGGTATGCGAAGCGAGCAGGAAATCACCACCGAAATCGAGCAGCTTGTCCAGGCCCACTACTACAGCGAGGACTTCGAGTTGCTGGCCTCGCTTCGTGCCTACGTTCAACCCTTGTCGCCGGGTGAACGGGAGCATGTCCGGGCACTCGCGCTCCGTCGGCTGATGCGCGACGGTTCCATCGTCGACATCATGTTGTGTTCGGTGATCGATGTGCCCTCGGCGGTTCCCGTGCTGGCGGGGAAACTCGACCGGGAGCCGGTTTCAAACCAGGTCACGCGTACGCTGATCCAGGCTTTGCGCCGGTACCACACGGACGAGGCTTACACGGCCGTTGAACGTTTCGTCGATTCAGACCAGGAGCTGGAGGCAATCGATGCCTTGGCGGATATTGATTTCCGTCGAACCATTCCAATGATTGTGCGGGTTATCGGCAAGGAGCATCATCATGGGAACTTGCTGCACCTCCTTCATCGTTTCGCCAAGGAGCGTGGCGTGGAACGGCTTGCCGAAGAATTGACAGGGTGCTCGGCCACGCGTTCCGCCCGGTTCGTGTCCGATCTCGAACGGGTGCTGCGGGCGAAGAAAGAGCCATATAATCCCTTCACAGAAGATCAAATCCTCCATATCCTTTCCCTCGTGGGCTGATCCCCGCGGGCCGGGAACCGCGATAGTGTCGGCCTGATCATGGACGAATAATGGTCACCGCCCGTAAACCTCGCAGCCGTTTGATCGGACTGATCGCCTTGTGCGTGTGCGTTTCCCTGCCGTTCATCCTGCTTTACCTGGTCAGTAAACGCTCCATCATCAACGAAGTGCGGGCGCACGCCATGGGCGTGGCCATCGCCACCTCGGCCGGCATGCCACAGGATGCTTTCGCGCAGATCGTGCGGCGGGAGGATCCTGATCAATCGGCCTTCCGCGACGTGCAGCAATTCCTGAACCGGGTGGCCGTGGACAATCCGGATGTACGCTACGTGTATACCATGATGCGGTCCACGAATCCGCTGGCATCGGCTTGGATCGTGGAGTATGCGGTGGATCAGTCGTCGCGCGATGTCAACAATAACGGGGTGATTGATCCGGAGGAGCGCTTCGAGCCGCTGGGTACGCCGTACAATGCCGTCCGCTCGCCGGAGTTGATCAATGCATTTTACGGTCCGACCGCCGATTACCATGTAACGCCCGATCCGCCCTATCCGGATTTGATCTCCGGCTATGCCCCGGTGCGCGATTCACAGGGCTCGGTGATCGGTATTGTCGGTGCGGATATCACGGCGGCCACGGTGGGGCGCAAGTTGCTGGCCGTTCAGGTGGTGGTTTTCGTGGTGTGGCTGGTGATCTGCCTGCTGATTCTCTGTGTGTACATGCTTTATCAAAAACAGCGGGAGGTCTATCAGCGCATATCCCAGTTGAGTGCCGAGTTGATCCAGCGAAACGACATGCTGCGGGCCGCAAACCAGGAGCTGGCCCGGATGAATGCGAAGTTCGATGCCGAATTGAAGCTGGCCCAGCGGGTTCAGCAGGGCCTTCTGCCGACGCGGTTTCCGCGCCATGACCGGATCGTGTTTGATCAGTATTACCTGACCTGCGAGGTCCTTGGCGGCGATTTGTACGATGTGTTCGAGATCGATCAGGACCACATCGGCCTTTACATGGCGGATGTCGGGGGGCGCGGGGTCAGTGCAGCCCTGGTTTCCGGCTTGTTGCACATGGCGGTAGCGACGATCCGTCAACAGCGGGCCGAGGGAACAGCCTCGTTGTTCGTCGATATGACCCGGCCGGATGTCGTGTTGCGTGTGATCAACCAGTTGCTTCACAAGGAGATCCCCAAGGGGGAGAGCATCACGCTGATCTATGGCGTCTTTGACCTGTTGCAGAACCGGTTGCTGCTGGCCAGTGCGGGACATCCTCATCCGGCGATCTACTGTGCCCGGCAGCAGGCTGCGCGCTGGTGCCAGGTGAAGAGCGGGGCACCGCTTGGTCTTGCCGCGGATCAGGAATACACCTGCACATCGCAACCGGTAGATGCCGGCGACCTGGTCTTGTTCTATACTGACGGATTGACGTCCGCGACCAACCGGGCCGGGGATGTCTTTTCGGAGGACCGGTTGCTTGGAGTGGTGGGGTCGTTCGGTTCCGTGAATGCCGTTCGGTTGAATGAGGCGATTCGCGAGGCGGTGGCTAGCCACCGGGGCGGAGTGCCGGCCCACGACGACTTCACGTTGCTCAGCGTGGAGATCCGCTGATCCCCGCGTCGAGGTCAAGTCTGCGCAAGCGCAGCGCATTCAGGATCACCGTGATGGAACTCGCGCTCATGGCGGCGCTGGCCAGCATCGGCGTCAACATCCATCCTGTCCACGGGAACAGGGCTCCGGCGGCGAGCGGGATCATCACTGCATTGTAGGCGAATGCGAAAAAGAGGTTCTGCCGGATATTGCGCATGACGGCGCGGCTGAGATCGATGGCCCGGATCAGTCCGAGGAGTTCGCCGTGGAGGAGGTTGATCTGGCCGCTGGCCATGGCCACGGCGGTGCCGGTGCCCATGGCGATGCCGATATCGGCGGCGGCGAGGGCGGGTGCATCGTTGATGCCATCGCCGACCATGGCGACCACGCCTCCCTGTCGCTTGCGGGCCGCCACGGCTTCCGCCTTGTGTTCCGGCCGGATTCCGGCGATGACCGACCGGATTCCCAGTTGCCGGGCTACATTATGGGCGGCGTGTTCGTGGTCGCCGGTAACCATGACTGAGGTGATGCCGCGCTGTTCGAGGGCGTGGATGGTCTCGGCGGCATGTGCTTTGAGCGTGTCGGCAATGACCAGCAGACCGGCCGGGCGGCGGTCGGTCGCGACCCACAACACGGTGCGGCCTTCCTGTTCGTAGTGGTGGACGATCTGCTCGAACGCAGCGAACGCACGGTCATCCTCCACGTCGAGCCAGTTGCGCCGACCTACCTGCACCGAGATGTCACCGACCCGGCCGCTTACCCCCTGGCCGACCTCCGAGCGAAAATCCAGCGCGGGTTCGATGGCGAGCCCCCAAGTACGTGCACCTTCCACGATCGCCGAGGCGAGCGGATGCCGGCTCCAGTGCTCGACCGATGCCGCCGCCTTCAACACCCAGCCTTCCTGGCCCGTCTCCACGGGAACACAGGCATGCAGGATCGGTCGACCGGAAGTGAGCGTGCCGGTCTTGTCGAGCAGCACGGTGGTAACCGCGGCGAGGCGCTCCAGATGGGCGGCGTCCTTGATCAGGATCCCGGCCACCGCGCCGCGACCAAGGCCGGTGACGATGGACAGGGGTGTGGCCAGGCCAAGGGCGCACGGGCAGGTGATCATCAGCACGGTGACGGCGTGGACGAGGCCGTACCAAGCGGCGGGTTGCGGGCCGAAACGCCACCAGAAGAGGAACGTCAGCATCGCGAGCAGCAGGACCACCGGGACGAGTTTGCCGGTGATGCGATCGGCCACGCGCTGGATCGGAGCGCGGCTGGCCTGGGCGGCGCGTACCATGGCGATGATGCGGGCGAGGGTGGTGTGTTCGCCGACCTGCTCGGCGTGCACGACGGCGGAGCCCTCGACGACGAGGGTGCCGCCGGACACGTGGTCGCCCGGAGCGCGGGTGGTTCCGAACGGCTCGCCGGTGAGCATGCTCTCATCGATGGTCGCGACTCCGGAGAGGATCACGCCGTCGATCGGCACGCGGTCGCCGCCGCGGAGGACCAGTTGATCGCCGACGCGGAGGTCATCAACCGGCACCTGTTCCTCGACGCCGTCGCGCAGCACGCTGGCCCGGCCGGGTTGCAGGCGGGCGAGGGATGCCAGGGCATCGCCGGTGCGGCGTTCGGCTCGTTCCTCCAGCCATTGGCCGAGGAGCACCAGGGTCACGATCATCGCTGCCGCCTCGAAGTATACCGGGACGGTGCCATGCAGCCGGAAGGCATCGGGAAACCATCCGGGCGCGAGGAAGGCGGCCAGGCTGTAGAGGTAGGTGATGATCACGCCGGGCGCGATCATCGAGAACATGTTCAGGCGGCGGCACCGGAAGGAGAGCCAGCCTTTCTGCAGCAACGGCCAGCCGGCGGCCAGCACGACGGTACTGGCGAGGACGGCGGCAATCCCGTTCCACGTGGTCGAAGGGTGGTGGGTCTGGTCGGTGAGGTGGCGGCTCATTTCCACCGCGGCGAGCGGCGCGGTCAGCGCCGCCGCCAGGCGGAGTCGCTGAGGCAGGCGGTCGATCATGGCGTCCGTTCAGGTGGCGGTGTCGGTGGCGTTGTGGAGCGGGGCTTGCGACGGGGAGACGAGGTGCATTTCGATCTTGGGATTCTTCTCTCGGAAATAATCCATGGTCCATTTGTTCGGGAACAGCACGACCGGGCATTCCTGCAAGTCGCGGGCCACCTGAACCCCGGTGCCGAGGTATAGTTTCTCGACATCGGCCTGGGTCAGGGATGGATCCAGCCAGCGTATGACCGAATAGGACGCCGGTTCCAGCCTTGCCGGTGCGTTGTATTCCGTTTCCAGCCGGTAGAGCACGACATCGAACTGGAGGGCGCCCACGGCGCCGAGCAGGGGGGCGGTGCTTACGGTTTCCGGCAGGTTGAAGACCTGGATGACGCCCTCGTTCAGCAGCTGGCCCAGGCCGGCCTTGAACTGCTTGAACTTCGATGGGTTCGGATTGCGCAGGTAGCCGAAGACCTCCGGCGGGAAGCGGGGGATTTCCTGGTAACGGATATCCTTGTTTTCGCTGAGCGTATCGCCGATGCGGAATGAGCGGTGGGCCACCAGGCCGACAATGTCGCCGGGGAAGGCTTCCTCCATGGTCTCGCGCTCCTGGCCGAACATGCGTTGCGGATAGGAAAGCCGGATGGTCTTGCCGGTTTCCGGATCGGCGACCTGCATGTCCTTCACGAATTTGCCGGAGCAGACCCGCACGAAGGCAAGGGTGTCGCGGTGTTTCGGGTTCATGTTCGCCTGGACTTTGAACACGAAGCCGGAAAAGGCGGGGTGGGTCGGTTCGATCACACCGACCGACGACTTGCGCGGGGCGGGCGGGGCGCCGTACTCGATGAAGTAGTCGAGCAGGAGCTGGATGCCGAAATTGGTCATCGCGCTTCCGAAGAACACCGGGGTCACAAGTCCGGTCATGATACGTTCACGGTCGAACGACGTACCGGCCACCGACAGCATCTCCACCTCCTGCTTCCAGAGGTCGTAGGTCCCGGGGTGCATCAGGGCGGCGAGGGAGGGATCCTCAATGCCGGCCACGCGCACCGGGGCCTTGTGCTGGCCGCCGATGGTGCGTTCGAAGGTATGGACCTGGCCGGCGATGCGGTCGTACACGCCGAGGAATTCGGCACCGCTCCCCATGGGCCAGGTCACCGGGAAGGCTTCCAGGTTCAGAACCTTCTCCAGTTCGTCCAGCAGGGCCAGCGGGTCCTGGGCCGGGCGGTCCATCTTGTTCATGAATGTGAAGATGGGAATACCGCGCATGCGGCAGATCTCGAACAGCTTGCGGGTGCGTTCCTCGATGCCCTTCGCGGCATCGATGACCATGATCACGCTGTCCACCGCGGTCAGCACGCGGTAGGTGTCCTCGCTGAAATCCTTGTGGCCTGGGGTGTCGAGCAGGTTGATGCAGTGGTCGCGGTATTCGAACTGCAGAACGGTCGACGTGATCGAGATGCCGCGTTCCTTTTCCAGTTCCATCCAGTCCGAGGTGGCCGAGCGCTGGTTCTTGCGGGCACGCACGGAGCCGGCGAGGTGGAGCGCGCCGCCGTAGAGGAGCAATTTCTCGGTCAGGGTGGTCTTGCCGGCGTCCGGG
>ERZ761607.2206-NODE-2206-length-21851-cov-4.802578_pt1 | contig 21851 bp, 17 predicted proteins | sample MGYA00511164_ERZ761607 | MGnify/ENA primary metagenome ERZ761607 (study PRJEB28899, sample SAMN02445080) | bioreactor sludge metagenome | biome: EBPR sludge | place: Australia: Brisbane, Thorneside Wastewater Treatment Plant | collected 2011-06-22 ... | reverse complement strand
GGTGGAACAACCGTTCGGTGCGCCGCGGCGCGAGATAGGAAACGACCACCACCGCGATCAATACGCCGGTCAGCAGGCCGAGCACCTTCGCGCCAATGAGCAATTCCACCGGCACCCGGTCGAGTTGGGTCAGGCAGACCAGCATCAGCGCGAGCAGGCAGGCCGAGTCGGACAGCCGTTCGATCAGGATGCTGGCCAGCGCCGAGCTGAACGGGACCGGTTGCCAGCGGCTGAGCGCCCACGGACGGATGATCTCCCCGGCGCGCAGCGGGAGCACAAAACTCGCGAAAAAGCCGATGATCGTTGCATCCATCAATCGTGGCACCGACAACCGGTCGCCGCCCGGCAGGATCAGTTGCCAGCGCTTGGCCCGCATCCAGATCATCACCGGGAACGCCGCCGTGAGCAGCAGGATGTACCACGGGTTTACCTTGGCCAGTTGCGCCCCGACCTCCCGCCAGTCCAGCTTGGCGAACAGGTAGGCGAGGATTGCCCCGCTGACGGCCAGGCTGACCGTGATGCCGATCCATTTACCGCGTTGGCCATTCCTGCTCATGGGGGCGCTACTGTTGTGCTTTTCGCTCGGCCGGTCAAGCGCGCCGAACCGGGACCCGGGCGCCACCCGCTTTGCAGTTGAACCCCATCCCATCTTTCAATAGGTTACGCTGGGCGGATTGCACCAATCCACCCCTACATCTTAAGGAATTGGCATGCCGAATACCGTCTTGATTGGCGCCCAATGGGGCGACGAGGGCAAAGGAAAGATTATCGATGTGTTGACCGAGAAGGTTGACTGGGTCGTCCGCTACCAGGGAGGCAACAATGCCGGCCATACCGTGGAGATCGGGTCGGACAAGTACGTGCTCCACCTCGTGCCGTCGGGCATCCTGCACGCCGGCAAGAAATGCGTGATCGGCAACGGCCTGGTCGTCGATCCGGTCGCGCTGGTGAAGGAGATCAAGGGCGTGGTGGACCGCGGGATCGATCCCGCCGGCCGGTTTTTCATCAGCGACCGCGCCCACGTCGTGCTGCCCTACCACAAGCTGATCGACGAGTACCGCGAGAAGAAGCCCGCGACCGGCACGATGATCGGCACCACCAAACGCGGCATCGGCCCGACCTACGGCGACAAGGCTGCACGCACCGGCCTGCGCATGGGCGACCTGGTCGATCCGGACCGCGAGGCCCTGCTCCGCGCCCGCCTCGCCTCGAACAACCGGATCCTCGCCGCGCTCGGCGCTCCTGAACTCGATGCCGACGCCGTGGTGCGCGACACCCTCGCCGCGGTGGACTACCTCGCCCCGTTCATCACCGACACGATCCCGATGCTCCACGAGGCGATCGGCAGCGGCAAGTCCGTGCTGTTTGAAGGTGCCCAGGGCACGATGCTCGACATCGATTACGGCACCTATCCGTTTGTCACCTCGTCCAGCGCCACCGCCGGTGGTGCCTGCACCGGCTCGGGCGTGCCCCCGCACAAGGTGGACCGTGTGCTCGGCGTCGTGAAGGCCTATTCAACCCGGGTGGGCGAGGGGCCGTTCCCGACCGAACTGACCGACGCGATGGGCGATCGGCTGCGCAAGGCCGGCAACGAGTTCGGCGTGACCACCGGCCGCAGCCGCCGCTGCGGCTGGTTCGACCTTGTCGTCGCCCGCTATTCCGTCATGGTCAACGGCATCGATGCCTGGGCGATGACCAAGCTCGACGTGCTCGATGAGGTCGAGACCATCCGTATCTGCGTGGCCTACGAGTGTGATGGCAAACGGCTGACCAGCGTTCCCGCCAACGTGCGCCAACTCGAGCGCTGCCGCCCGGTGTACGAGGATGTTCCCGGCTGGATGTGTTCGACCAAGGACGTCGCGTCGTGGGAGCAGCTCCCCGAAAAAGCCAAGGCCTATGTGCGCCGCCTCGAGGAACTGACCGGGGTCAAGGTCGCCATCCTCTCGGTCGGTCCTCGCCGCGACAGCACGATCATCCTCGACCGGACGATGTTTGGCTGATTATGAGCAAAACCCCCGCCAACCTCCCGCGGCATGTCGCCATTATCATGGATGGCAACGGACGCTGGGCCAAGAACCGCGGCCTCCCGCGGATCAAGGGCCACCAGGTCGGCGCGGAGTCGGTGCGGGCGATCCTGCGCGCCTGCCGCGGCAAGGGCATCGAATACCTCACCCTGTACGCGTTCAGTTCGGAGAACTGGGTGCGGCCGAAACCCGAGGTGACCGGGTTGATGGCGTTGCTGCGCAAATTCCTGCGCGACCAGTCCGACGAGCTGCACGCGCACGAGGTCAAGCTCCGGGTGATCGGCCATGCGCAGGATCTCCCGTCCGCGGTGCAGAAGGAGCTCAGCCGGGTCATCGGCGAGACCGCCCATTACACCAAAGGCACGCTTACCCTGGCGCTTAGCTACGGCGGGCGGACCGAGCTGACCGATGCGGTGAAAGCCATTGCGCGCAAGGTCAAGGACGGCACGCTGAACCCGTCGTCGATCACCGAAAAAACCATCGCCCAGCACCTGTATGCCCCGGACATCCCGGATCCCGATTTCATGATCCGCACGAGCGGTGAGATGCGGATCAGCAATTTCCTGCTGTGGCAGTTGTCGTATGCGGAGCTGTACGTGACCCCGGTCTTGTGGCCGGACTTTCGGGCACCGGAGCTCGACGAGGCGCTGGCCGAATACCAGCGACGGCACCGCCGGTTCGGAGGCGTGACCTGATATGCTGAAGTACCGGATCATCAGCGGATTCCTCATGGCCGGCGCACTGCTCGCTGCGCTGCGGTTTCTTCCCTCGGAGGGCGCGGTCGCCGTGCTGGCCCTGTTCTGTGCGCTCGGCTTGTGGGAATTCTCCGCGCTGCTGAAGGCTGGCGGGATACCGCACTTCCGCTGGACCGGGATTCTTGGTGGCGTCACGCTGATCGTCTCGACCTGGTGGTTCCACGACCCGGCCCTCGGCGGCCTGGATCCGGATGTCGAGGCGATGGTGTTGTTCGGTATCGCCGCCTTCGTGTTCATCCGACAGATGTTCCAGCCCGCCATCGACCAGGCCCTGGCCAGCATGGCCGCAACCCTGCTCGGTATGATCTACGTCGCCTGGCTGTTCAACTTCCTCAACAAGCTGCTGCTGGTGTTCGGTCTGGTCGAAGGACGGCTGCTGATCCTCTACCTGGTGCTGGTGGTGAAACTGACCGATGTCGGGGCGTTCTTTACCGGGTGCCGCCTCGGCGGACCCAAGTTCTTCCCGCGCATCTCCCCGGCCAAGACCTGGTCCGGCGTGATCGGCGGACTGGTCACCGGCGTCGTGTTCAGCCTGCTCGGCTGGTACTTCATCCATCCCCACATGCCCGACCTGCGCTTCCAGTGGCATGACGCGCTGATCCTCGGCGTGCTGCTCTCCGCCGCCGGCGTGGCCGGTGACCTGATCGAGTCGATGGTCAAGCGCGCCTCCGGCGTGAAGGACTCCGGCACGATCATCAAGGGCATGGGCGGTTTCCTCGACGTAGTGGACAGCCTGATGTTCACCGCACCCATCCTGTACATCTACCTGCGGCTGTTTGTGGAAACCGCCGCGCGGTGAGCGTACAGTTACCCCGTATTTTCCGGAAGGTCCCGTCATGATTGAAATGATACTGTCGATTGTCCTGGTGACGCTGCTGTTTGGCTTCACCATCTTCATCCACGAATTGGGGCATTTTCTCGTTGCCCGCTGGTGCGGCATGACCGTGGACGCCTTTGCCATCGGTATGGGCCCGGCGATCTGGAAGCGCACCGTCAACGGAGTCGAGTACAAGCTCTGCGCTTTCCCGATCGGCGGCTATGTCGCCCTGCCGCAGATGGGTCCGAGCGAGGAATCCGGCAAGACCGCCGAACAGGAAGGCCGCAACCTCCCGCCGGTGAAGCCGATCCCGAAGATCCTGGTCGCCCTGGCCGGCGTGACCTTCAACATGATCTTCGCGGTGTTCCTCGCCTATGTGATCTTCTGGGAGAGCAAGGCGATCGCCCCCGAATACGAAACCAGCGCCGTCGGCTATGTGGAAACGAACTCCCCCGCCTATACCGCGGGCATCCGTTCCGGCGATATCATCACCGCGGTGAACGGTGAATCGGTCTCGACCTGGGAGCAGTACATCGTGGTCACCGCGTTGCGCGACCAGGTCACCCTCGATCTGCGCCGGCCCGACGGCTCGACCGGACAAGTGAGCCTGCCGACCACCAAGATCGTCGGCGGCCGCATCATTCCCGGCATGTACCCCAAGAACTACGTGGTCGTGCTTGGCTTCGTGGCCGATTCCCCGGCCAAGGCCGCCGGCGTGCTGCCCCGCGACCGCATCCTCCGCCTCGACGGCCAGGAATTGTTCAGCCGCGAGCAGATGGTGGACCTGATCAACGCGGCGGGCGGACGTCCGGTCGCCCTCGAGATCGACCGCGGCGGCACCAACCTGGTGCTCTCCGTCACGCCCCGGTTCAACCAGGAACACCAGCGCGCGATGATCGGGATCAAGTTCCAGATCGACGAAGTGAAGAAGCCGATGGACCAGATCAAATCCCACGCCACGCTGATCTTCCGCATCCTCAAGGCCCTGGTTACCCCGTCCGAATCCCGCGCTGCCGCCGAGGCGATCGGCGGACCGGTGGCGATCATCGACATCTTCCTCGACTTCGCCTCCATGGGCCTGATGAAGGCCCTCTGGTTCGCCTGCCTGCTCAACGTGAACCTCGCGGTGATGAACCTGCTGCCGCTGCCCGTGCTCGATGGCGGCCACATCATGTTCTCGCTGTATGAACTGGTCTTCCGCCGCCCGGTTCCCGCCCGCGTGGTCGCCTTTCTCTGGAAAGTCTCGGCCCTGCTGCTGCTCGGCCTGTTCCTGTTGCTGACCTACCGCGACGTCGCACGCATTGTTTCCGCACGACAGTCCCGGAAGGATCCGGCCGCCGCCGAACAACCGGCCGCACCACCGGCCGCCGAAGCCCCGGCTCCGGCCGCACCGTGATGGTGACGCGGCACGTTCCAGACCCTGGACAACGACCCACCCATTCCTTCCAACCACTGGACACCCGATGAAAAAGAAATCCGAGTTTGTTCCCGACTGGGCCAAGGATGCGATCTGGTACCAGATCTTTCCGGAGCGTTTCCGCAACGGCGCCCCGCGCAGCAATCCGACCGTCGCGGATTTCTCCGACCGCGCGATCCCCGGCTGGAAGATCATGCCGTGGGGGAGTGACTGGTATGGCCAGCAGCCGTGGGAAAGGAAGCGCGGCGATTTCTTCTCCTCCGTGTACCTGCGGCGCTACGGCGGCGATCTCGTCGGTGTGTTCGAGAAGCTCGACTACCTGCAGGATCTCGGCATCACCGCGATCTACCTGAACCCGGTGTTCCACGCGCCGTCGCTGCACAAGTACGACGGATCCTCCTTCCATCACGTCGATCCGAGTTTCGGGCCTGACCGCGCCGGCGACCTCAAGCGCCTCGCCGCCGCCCGCGAAACCGAGGACCCCGCGACCTGGATCTGGACCAAGGCCGACCTGTTCCTGCTCAAGCTGATCAAGGAGGTCCACCGCCGCGGCATGCGCATCATCCTCGACGGCGTGTTCAACCATACCGGCCGCGATTTCTTCGCCTTCCGCGACCTGCTGAAGAACGGCAAGTCCTCGCGCTACAAGAACTGGTACAAGCTCAAGGGCTGGAATCCCGACGGGACGTTCAGCTACGACGGCTGGTTCGGCCACGCCGCGCTGCCGGAACTCGCACGCAGCGAAAACGACCTGCACCCCGCGGTGCGGACGTACGTGTTCGATATCACCCGGCGCTGGATGGATCCCGACGGGGATGGCGACCCGTCGGACGGCATCGACGGCTGGCGTCTCGACGTCGCCTTCTGCGTGCCGCACGGGTTCTGGAAGAAATGGCGTCGCCACGTGAAGTCGATCAACCCCGAGGCCTACCTCACCGCCGAGATCGTGACCCTCGCCCAGGATTACCTGAAGGGCGACGAGTTCGACGCGGTCATGAACTACATGTGGCTCTTCCCCTCGGTCAGCTTCTTCAGCAACGCGAAGAAAGCGATGCCCGCGCGTGAATTCCGCAAGGCGCTCGACCTGGTGCGCAAGGCCTACCCGGACGAGGTGTCGTATGTGCAGCAGAACCTGTTCGACTCCCACGATGTCGGCCGCGTGCTCTCCGTGCTGAACAATCCGGAACTGCTGCCCATCGAGAACTTCGACCAGTACTTCCACCTGTCGCGAGTGAAACACGGCGGCACCTTCCGCACCACCAAGCCGGACGCCGCCGCGCTGGCCGCCCTGCGCCAGGCCGTCATCTTCCAGATGACCTATCCCGGCGCGCCGATGATCTACTACGGAACCGAAGTCGGACTGTGGGGCGCGAACGATCCGTGCGACCGCCAGGCGATGCTGTGGGATGACATCCGGTACGAGCCGGAGACCCATACGCCCGGCGGCAAGACGCGTGCGAAATCGCGCGCCCCCAACCGGAAACTGTTCGCCTTCTACCAGGACGCCATCGCCATGCGCCAGGCCCATGCCGTGCTGCGGCGCGGCGACCTCGTGTGGCGCAACCACGCGAACCCGCGTGTGCTGATCTACGACCGGACGCTCGACGGCCTCACGGTGCGGGTTGTGCTGAACGCGGGAACGACCACGGCCTCCGTGACCCTCCCGTTCCGCGGGGTCGACCTGTGGAGCGGGCATAGCCTCGCCCGTGGCCCGGTCGAGGTCCCGGCCCGCGGATGGCTGGTCGTGTCGAAACTGGGCTGACCGGTGGGATGGGCACATGAGCTTACCCACCCAGATCCTGATGGTGTACCTCACCGCCGCTGACGCCGAGCAAGCGGCGGTGCTGGCCGATCACCTCGTCGCGCGCAAGGTAGCCGCCTGCGTCAACATCCTCGGCCCGATCCAATCGGTCTATGAATGGAAAGGTCGCGTCGAACACGCGTCGGAAGTCGCCCTGATCGCCAAGACCACCCGGGAGCGCTACGCCGACCTCGAGGCCGCCGTTCGGGAAAAGCACGGCTACGAATGCCCCTGCATCGTCGCCTGGCCGCTGACCCACGGGTACATGCCGTTTCTGGAGTGGGTGAGCGGACAGGTCGATTAACGACGCCATTGGGAACCTCCCCTGTAGCTCCGGCGTTATACGCCGGAGGGGAACGGGTGGAACGTGTTGACGCTGGTGAGTCGTCCCTTCCGGCGAATATCGCCGGAACTACAGAATGTTTGTCGGCCATCACCGTGAAGATTTCCTGTAGCTCCGGCGTTATACGCCGGAGAGGAGCGGGTCGAATGTGGCAACGTTGCTGAATCGTTCCATCTGGCGAATATCGCCGGAACTACAGAATACCTGTCGGCCATCACCGCGAAGATTTGCTGTAGCTCCGGCGTTACACGCCGGAGAGGAGCGGGTGGAACGTGTTGACGCTGGTGAGTCGTCCCTTCCGGCGAATATCGCCGGCACTACAGAACGTCTGTCGGCCATCACCGTGAAGATTTCCTGTAGCTCCGGCGTTACACGCCGGAGAGGAGCGGGTGGAACGTGGTAGCGTTGCTGAATCGTTCCATCCGGCGTATAACGCCGGAACTACAGGAGGCCGGAGCCATCCGCGACATCTCGCGGTTCAGTGCCGGTCGCGGACCAGCAGCAGGTAGGCGAGGGTCAGGATCGCCGAGACGGCCGAGGCCACGTAGGTCAGGAAGGCGGCGTTCAGCACCTTGCCGGCGTGTTCCTGTTCCTGGACCGAGACGATACCCGCCTTGACCATCAGCCGCTTCGCGCGCGCGCTGGCATCCCATTCCACCGGCAGGGTCACCAGCGAAAACGCGACCACGCCGATGAACAGCAGGATGCCGATGTTGATCAGGAACGGAAGCTGGGCCATCAGGCCGATCATGAACACCGGCATGGCCAACTGGCTGCCGAAGCTGGTCACCGGCACGAGGGCCGAGCGCAGGGTCAGCGGGGCATAGTCATGCGCCTTCTGCAGCGCGTGCCCGGCCTCGTGGCAGGCCACGCCGATGGCGGACAGCGACGGCGAGTTGTACACGTCGGGCGAGAGCCGCAACGTGTTCGAGCGCGGATCGTAGTGGTCCGACAGGAAGCCCTGGGTCATCTCGATGGTCACGTCGGTCACGCCTTCGGCGAGCAACACGCGCCGGGCCGCCTCCGCGCCGGTCATGCCGGACGAGGACGCATAGCGGGCGTACTTGTGGAACGTGCTCTTGACCTTCATGGTCGCCAGCATCGCCAGGATCATGCCCGGGACGGCAAACATCAGATAGAGTGGATCGATAAACATGGTACACCTCGTTGTGGTACGTTACTCGGCCCTCATAGACAGTCAAGGGCATCCGGTGTTCAAACCGACGAGGCGAATACGGCCACGCTGCGGCCTTCGACGGTCAGCGACCGGCCGGTTTCCTTCCAGGGCGGGGGCGTGGCGCTGGTGCTAAGTTCAAGGATCCAGGGGGTTCCGGGCGCGTCGGGGAGCCGCACGTCGCACGGCTGTTCGTCGGCGTTGAAGACGACATACAGGTCCGGGCAGTCTTCGGCGGCCCCGGTCAACCGGTGCGAGCCGCCGATCCATGCGGCCAGGCGGAGGCTTTGGTGCCAATCCGGATCGCCGCCCTCGGGTGAGAACCAGCGGATGTCGCGCTGGTCGCCGCCGTGGAAGAACGAGGTGCGGCGCAGGCTCGGAAAGCGTTTGCGCAGGTGGATCGCCTTGCGGGTGAAGTGCAGCAGGTCCTGGTGGCGGTCGCACCGCGACCAGTCGATCCACGACAGTTCGTTGTCCTGGCAATAGGCGTTGTTGTTGCCGTTCTGGGTGTGCGACATCTCGTCGCCGGCCAGCATCATCGGCACGCCCTGCGAGAGGAACAGGGTGGCGAGGAAGTTCTTCTGCTGGCGCAGGCGCAGCGCCTCGATGGCCGGATCGTTGGTCGGGCCCTCGTGGCCGAAGTTCATGCTGTGGTTGTGGTTCTCGCCGTCGCGGTTGTCCTCGTTGTTGAGGTCGTTGTGCTTCCGCTCGTAGCTGACGAGGTCGCGCAGGGTCATGCCGTCGTGGCAGGTCACGAAGTTGATGCTCTTCAGCGGCGTCTGGCCGTCCTTCTGGTAGAGGTCGGCGCTGCCGGCGAGGCGGGTGGCGAAGGCGCCGAGCATGCCGCGTTCGCCCTTCCAGAAGCGGCGCACGTCGTCGCGGTAGCGCCCGTTCCATTCCGACCAGTGCTGGCTGGGGAATTCGCCGACCTGGTAGGCCCCGGCGGCGTCCCAGGCTTCGGCTATGATCTTCGTATCGCGCAGGGCCGGATCCTCGGCGATCATCTCCACGATCGGCGGGTTCGGCAGGATCTCCCCGTTCTTGTCGCGGGTCAGGATCGAGGCGAGGTCGAAGCGGAAGCCGTCCACGTGCATGTGCAGCACCCAGTAGCGCAGGCAGTTCATGATGAACGAGCGCACGACGGGGTGGTTGCTGTTCACCGTGTTGCCGCACCCGCTGTAGTTCATGTAGTGGCGGCCGCTCTTGTCCATCATGTAGTAGATGTAGTTGTCGATGCCGCGGTGCGAGTAGGTCGGTCCGCCGTCGCCGCCCTCCGCGGTGTGGTTGAACACCACGTCGAGGATGACCTCGATGCCGGCCTGGTGGAGCGCGATGACCAGGTCCTTGAACTCGGTGACCTGCTGGCCGTACGAGCCGCGGCTGGCGTAGCGGGCGTTGGGCGCGAAGAAGGCGAGGGTGCTGTAGCCCCAGTAGTTCTTCAGGTGGGCGCGCCGTCCGTTCTCGACGAAGTACTCCATCTCGTTGAATTCCTGGAGCGGAAGGAATTCCACCGCCGTGATGCCCATGTCGCGCAGGTAGGGGATCTTCGCCTTGAACCCGTCGTAGGTGCCGGGCGCGCCGACGCCCGCGCTGGGATGCGCGGTGAAGCCGCGCAGGTGGGTCTCGTAGATGACCGTTTCATGCAACGGGATGTTTGGGGAGACGTCGCGCGACCAGTCGAAGTCGTCGCGGATGATCACGCCCTTGGGCAGGCCGGGGCCGCTCTTCGGATGCCGGCCCTGCTGCAGCGCGCCGCGGTCGCCCCACTGGTTGCGGCCGGCCACAGCGAGGGCATAGGGATCGAGCAGCCACTGCTCCGGGTCGTAGTAGTTCTTCAGGCCCGGTGCGGCCTGTCCTTCCATGCGGTAGAGGTAAAACTGTCCGGCGCGCGCATCGCGGAGGTGGATGTGCCAGATGTCGCCGATGCGGTTGTGCTGCGGGGTCAGTTCGAATTCCTGGCTCGGTACCGCGGCGTCGGCGTGGTCGAACAGCATCAGCCAGACCCGCGTCGCGTGCCGGCTGAAGACGGTGAACTGGACACCGCTCTCGACGACGTGGGCCCCGTAGGGCACCGGCATCGGGATACTGGGCAGCAGGGTCGAGGTGCGGCGGCGGGTGGTCATGGGTTCGATCGTCTGCGGGATTCGGTAATTCATGGTGGAGGGATCAAGGTCGGGGCGGTTTGCCCAGGTATACGATGCGCTGCATCAGGCGCCCAAAAAAGGACGAGGAGGTGCGGCGGTGGCGGCGCCGGCGGCGCTTGATGCGGACGCCCAGCGAGGTTTCGGTGATGGTTTCCGGGGGCTTGCCGCCGGGGATCGGCGCGACTCCGGTGCTGCTGACCAGCCCCGGACTGGTTTGCTCGGCGGGCAGTTCGCGGTTGGTGGCGCTGATCGACAGCACGACCGCATCGACCGATTTCACGAAGGCGCCCGCCACCTCCTCGACGTACGCCCCGCCATCGACATTCACGGGGGCATACTGACGGATGCGCCGCTTCAGGATGGGCAACGCATCGTTGACAACCGTATCGCGCGTCATGCCCAGGCAGTCACCGAGCTCCAGCCGCATGTCGGCGATCGCCGTTGACAGCTTCCAGTCGTGCACGGTGCAGCAGCGCAGGCGAGCCGCGCGGCCGACCGCATGGGTCAGCCAGATGATCGAGAACGCCTGGCCGAGATCCTCGCCCGGTCGGCCCAGCGCATGCGGGTTGGCGCTGATGCCGGAAAACAGGCGCTGACCGAACCGCATGAAATCGCCCTTGGTCATGACCAGCCAGACATCGCGCATGACCCGGAAGTACTCGCGCAACGTGGGTTGCGGGATGTAGGTGTCGACGATTTCCGAGACCTGGGTGAACTGGTGGTAGAAGACGACCAGGGGAGGAATCACCGGGAAGGGCGGCTGGTAGAGGTCCTGGATCGCGGCACGCGCCTTGCTGCGGGTCACCTTGAGGGCGATCTCGTCGAGGTAGCCGAAGGTCGGGGCGATCAGCTCGTCGCGCAACCGGACAATGGCGCGTTGGAGATCGTCGTTGAGCGGGTGGTGGTGCAGGGCCTCGCTGGCGTCGTGGGTCTTCTGGGCGATCAGCGCGGCTTGTTCGTCGGAAAGCAGCGGGTGCGTGGCCAGGCGCCTGCAGTAGGCCACGAGGAATTTCCCGTACTGTTTCATCTGTGCATGCGAGGCGTTGCCTCGCCACGTGAAGCCCGATGCGCGCAGGTGATAGCGGCGTCGGGCTTGAATCTGAAGGAAAACGGCATAGATGCCGGTGATCACGAATGCTGCAACGGCCGCGTACATCAGCGCCGGATGTACACGGCGCAACAGCAGGAGCAACCGGGCCAATTCGATAAAGAAGAAGAAGGCGATCAGGATGACGGCAGCCAATCCCAACCGGCACGTCAGCGTCCCCAAACGCGAGAAGATGCGGTACTGGTACATGAGATTCCAGCCTAGGCACAGGTTTGGATTGTCTCAAGCGGAAACTCGGCATGCAGAGATGCCGAAACGAGGTCATGCGGCAACGCGTGGTGGTGGGGCGAACACGGTTGCCAGGGTGGTTGCGCGGCCGTTCGGCAGGATGTCGAGGTGGTAGGCGATGAACAGGCCGAGCGCATCGGCCATCGCGGACAATTGCTGGCTCTGGCACCGCGCGGTGCGGGCGAGGGTCCAGCCTTCGGCCCGCTGCCAATGCCGCAGGATGGCCAGCACGTCGGGTGCCATGACGTCCGGGCTCCCCGCACTCGCGCACCGCGGACAGACCAGCCCGCCCTGCCTTGCCTCGAACCGAGCGGACGAGCCAGCGTCGAGTTCCCGGTCGCAGGCCGCGCATTGATCCAGTTGCGGGGCCAGGCCGAGCAGGGTGAGCAGCCGGATTTCGAAGAGGAGTGGAACCGGCGCCCGCCATCCGTGGTCACCGAGTACATCAAGCGCCTCGTGGAGCAGGCGGAAGACGTCCGGCGCGGCGACGTGCGGTGGCGTGGCCCGCGCCGCGAGGTCGGCCAGGTACAGGCCACCCAGCGCCGCCCGCCAGTCGGTGCGCAACCGCGGCCGCACCGCCAACGGTGTAACCTCGCGCGTGATGTAGGCCGTCTCGCGTTCGTGGTGGTAGAAGACGACCTCGCAGGTGTAGAGCTGGTCGCACTGGCCGAGCAGCGGATTCCGCGGCCGCATCGCCCCCTTGGCTACCGTGCTGATGCGCCCGAAATCCTCGGTGAACCAGTGCAGTACCCGCGAGGTTTCCGAATACGCGCTGTGCCGAAGCAGGATGCCCCGGGTTTTGGCGAGGCTGGACATGGCTTAGGGCAACGATTGCTTGTCGGGTTTGCCCGATTCCTTGCGGATCAGGTTGTGCAGCTTCTCGACCAGCGAAGGTGGCGGAGCCGACCCGGCGTCGTCCGGATAGACCACACCGGCGGAGATGATCATCTTCATGGCATCCCCGCTCGAGTAGGGGAGCGGATGCACGTCTTCCCTGGGGACAAAACAGATCCAGCCCGAGGTCGGATTCGGGGTTGTCGGGATGAACACCGCCACGAATTCGTCGCCCGGGCCCCCGGCGGGAATGTGCTTGCGGAAGGAGTGCGGTGCCGTGGCCGTGAGGAAGCCAACGGAGAACAATCCCTTGCGTGGATACTCGATCAACACCACCTGGTTGAACAGCGTTTCGCGCTGGGTCAGGAAGGCGTCAATGACCTGGCGGATCGCCACGTAGATGCCGTTGATAAAGGGAATGCGCGTCAGGACGTGATCGCCGAACTGGTAGAGTTTCCGCCCGAGGATGTTGCGGACCAGCAGGCCGATGAAGAACAGCACGACGATGACCAGCAGCAGCGCGGCGATGCGGAACAGGAACTCGAGGTCGCTTTCGCGGTAGGCGCGCGGGAACAGTCCGACGAACTGGTTGGTGATCACCGTGAACAGCCAGTTGGCCACAAAGGCGGTGATGACCAGCGGCGTGACGAGGATGAGGCCGACGAAGATATTGGTGCGAATGGCTTTGAACATAGGGGGATCGCTTTCGAAGACTATACGCCGTCCCGCCCCCCGCGGCAATGGTTACCGGATACGCAGCAACCGGGGGATCAACGGTTCAACCGCCGGCGATCGCAACCAGCGGTTCTGCCGCACCGACATGGCCCGCCGTTCGGTCGGCGTCCCGTCGTCCGCCCCGCCCAGATGCTGGCAGGCGTGGGCCAGGTACAGGGCCAGTTCGCGCGCCGGGCCTCCCGGTCGGCCGGCACCCTCCTCGTCGGCCTGCTCGGCATTGAGGATGATCTCGCCCCGCCAGCCGTGCGGTTCGCCCGGCAGGCTGCGGTAGCGCATGGTGATGACGTCGGTGGTGCCCTCGTGCCGCAGCGCCGCTTGGTTCCATGCGGCCATGGCCCGGTGCCCGACCAGCACCACGGTCAGTTCAAGCCAGCGGGCCCGCGGTTTCATCGCGGCGGCACGTTGCATGAAGGATTCCGCCAAGGCGCGCAACACGTCGCCGCGTATGGCAAGCCGGCGCTGGCGGTTGACCACGGTGATGATCATGCGCGGGGCGCGGCGCCATTGCGTTGCGGCTGCTCGCGCAGGTCGCGGTAGGCGAGGATGATCCGCTGCACCAGGGCATGGCGCACCACGTCCTCGTCACCCAGCTCGATCATTGCCACGCCCTCGGTCGTCCGCAAGGCCTGCCGTGCCTCGAGCAGGCCCGACACGCGGTGCGCCGGGAGATCGACCTGGGTCAGGTCACCGGTGATCACGCACTTCGAGTCGAAACCGAGCCGCGTCAGGAACATCAGCATCTGCTCCGGCGTGGTGTTCTGCGCCTCGTCGAGGATCACGAACGCATGGTTCAGCGTCCGCCCGCGCATGAAGGCCAGCGGGGCGATCTCGATCACGCCACGTTCGACGTGCTTCTCGATGTCCGCCGCGTCCATCATGTCGTGCAGCGCGTCGTAGAGCGGCCGCAGGTAGGGCAGGACCTTCTCGCGCAGGTCACCGGGCAGGTAGCCGAGGTTCTCGCCGGCCTCGACCGCGGGACGGGTCAGGATGATCCGGCTGACCTCCCCGCGCAACAGGCTCGACACCGCCATGGCCATCGCCTGGTAGGTCTTGCCGGTGCCCGCCGGGCCGATGCCGAACACGCAATCGTTCTGGCGGATCGCGTCCAGGTACCGCAACTGGCCGAAGGTCTTGGCGAAGACCGGGGCCTTGCCCGGCGCGACGTCGATCCGGCTGACATAGAGGCGTTGCAACTCCCCCTCGCGGCCCTGCACAAAGGCATTCAGCGCGAACTGGATGCCGGTTTCGCGCAGGTGGATGCCGCGGTTGCGCGCACCGCGGATCGTCTCGAAGAAGGCGAGGCAACGGGCCACCGCCTCGTCCGGCCCGGTCACCGTGATCCAGGTGTCGCGCGTGGTCAGCACCACCCCGAGCGCCTTCTCGATGCGCGGGAGAAATTCCAGCTTCCGCCCGGTCAGTTCCTGCGCCTCGCGCGCATTGTCAAAATGAAAGGTTTTTTCACTCACACGATGGTTACACTATAGGAACAAAAGCCACGGCAGCAAGGCCGAGTTCATCCGGCAGAACCTGTCCCTGAAATTCCCCCGCCACATCAGCGGGATCACCGATCCCGCCTACAGAGGCATACACCCGTCATTGTTGTGGGCCTCAACCACATCCTTTCCGCGTATTCCGTAGTTGATCCCATTCCCTGTCTTCTTCCGGCGAATATCGCCGGAACTACAGGAAGCTCACCCTGCCGCGGTCGCGTTCTTCCTCCGTGTTCTCCGTGTCCTCCAAGTCCGCGTTGCAGGCCGGGTGGTTCCCAATTCCTTGCAGACCGCCAGGACGTCGGTCCCTACCTCCCCTTTTTGCTGCTTCCGCGCTGTTCGTAGTGATCCCTGTAGCCGGGATCGCCGATCCCGGTGGTTTCGGTTCTATCTCCCGCGCCGCATCCGCGGGATCACCGATCCCGCCTACAGGAGGCATGCACCCGTCATCGTTGTGGGCCTCAACCACATCCTTTCAGCGTTTTCCGCGTATTCCGTAGTTGATCCCATTCCCTGTCTTCTTCCGGCGTATAACGCCGGAACTACAGGAACCTCACCCTGCCGCGGTTGCGTTCTTCCTCTGTGTTCTCCGTGTCCTCCAGGTCCGCCTTGCGGACCGGGTGGTTCCCTTCCATCAGGAGCGAACCCGCCTCACTTCCGCAATCCGACCAGCCGGTCGCGGAATTCCTGGTAGGGATTGTTCTCGCCGAGCCAGATGCTGAAGTAGATCCGCGCGAAGTCGGCGCCCTCGATCACGCCCTGGACCTCCCCGTTGAAGGAGAGGGTCGTCCCGATCCCCGGCTGGTAGGTGAGGGCATAGCGGTCACCCTTCTTGACGTCCTGGTACAACGCGTTGATCTGATCGATGCCGGCCTGGATCGACCGGATAACCTCCGGGGCATGCTGCGCCGTGAGCATGTCGTCGGCGGCCTTGATGAAGTCCTCGCGGGAGATGTTGCGCAGGTAGTGGATCTCCAGATGCCGCGGCGCGTCGGCCAGCGCATCCTCCGGACCCGACCCCGGTGGCAGGTACAAGGCGGCATGGTACACCTTGAAGATATAACCGACGGTAAGCTGGCTGACCCCGCGGCGTTCGAGGGTGACCCCGTCCGACAGAGTGACGGTGGCCGGGAAGGACGGGGTTGCCATGGCCACGGTGCAGGCACCGAGCCAACCGGTAAGCAGAAGCAGGAATTTGTTCATGCCTTACCATCGCTCCCGTTCCGCCAAAGTCAATCCCCGCCCCGATCCCGCTTCGCTATCTTTTTGACGCGCCTCCAGCCATTCGCTATGAATGGCCCCTTATGAGTACAAAACCGTCCTCCGGCCCGATCAATACCTGGCACTGGCGCGCCCTGGGCACGCCCCCTCCCGCCAAGGTCCCGATGCCCATGTCCACCAAGGCCCTGATCCAGGCACCGATCATGGCGCTGGTCGGCTACGGCATCTACCGGTGGACCGGCCACCTGATCGGCCCGGCGATCGTCTGGACCCTCGCCGCCGCCGTGCTGGTTGGCGGCCTGTTCATCCCACCCCTGTTCCGCGCGGTCGAGCACTTCGGCGCCTGGCTGGCCAAATGGGTCATCCTGATCCTCAACTACGGTCTGCTCGTGCCGTTCTTCTACCTTTGTTTCGTGCCCGGCCGACTGATTCTAAAGCTGCAGAACATCGACCCGATGGACCGCGTCTATCCCGATGCCCGCCTGTCGTTCTGGATCGCCCGCAAACCGATTGCCGACATGGCCCAGTACAGGAAGCAACACTGATGAACATTCTCGGAATCAGCGCGTTCTACCACGACTCGGCCGCAGCCCTGATCCGCGACGGCAAGATCATCGCCGCCGCGCAGGAGGAACGATTCAGCCGCAAGAAGCACGACGAGCGGTTCCCGTTCCATGCCGTCCGCTACTGCCTGAAGGAAGCCGGCATCGGACCCAACGACCTCGACGCGGTCGCCTTCTACGACAAGCCGATCACCAAGTTCGTGCGTATCCTGAAGACCTACTTCAGCGTCGCCCCGAAGGGACTTGACTCGTTCATGATGGCCATGCCCCTGTGGCTGCGCGAGAAGCTGTGGATTCCGCTGGAGATCGAGACCGCCCTCGAGCAGTGCGGCATCACCAAGCAACCCCAGCTCTACTTCCCCGAACACCACGAATCGCACGCGGCCAGCGCCTTCTTCTCATCGCCCTACGCCTCCGCCGCGACGTTGACCATCGACGGCGTGGGCGAGTGGGCGACCACCACCATCGGCCACGGCAAGGGCAACAAGCTCGACATCCTGTTCGACCTGCATTTCCCGCATTCGCTCGGCCTGCTCTATTCCGCCTTTACCTACTTCACCGGCTTCCGCGTGAACTCCGGCGAATACAAGCTGATGGGCCTTGCCCCCTACGGCCAGCCCACGTACGTGAAACAGATCTACGACCACCTGATCACCGTGCGCGACGACGGTTCGTTCAAGATGAACCAGGATTACTTCGGCTACATCGACGGCCTGGTCATGACCAACGACAAGTTCGCCGACCTGTTCGGCGGACCCGCCCGCAAGGCTGAATCGGAGATCTCCCAGCGCGAGATGGACCTCGCCCGGTCGATCCAGGAAGTGACCGAGGACATCGTGCTGAAACTCGCCCGCCACGCGAAGGCCGTCACCGGCGAGAAGAACCTGTGCATGGCCGGCGGCGTCGCCCTGAACTGCGTGGCCAACGGCCGCCTGCTTCGCGAAAAAATCTTCGAGAACCTGTGGATCCAGCCCGCCGCCGGCGATGCCGGTGGCGCCCTCGGCGCCGCGCAAGCCGTGTACTTCCACGTGATGAACAACCCGCGCACGGTCGATGGCGTGAATGACCAGATGCAAGGCTCCTACCTCGGACCGAACTTCGACGACGAGGTGGAGGAGTTCCTCACCGCCCGCGGTTATCCGTACCGGAAACTCGGACCCGCCGAGTGGGCGCCCGCCGTGGCCAAGGTCATGGCCGAGGAGAACGTGGTCGGCCTCGTGCAGGGCCGGATGGAATTCGGACCGCGCGCGCTCGGCGGCCGGTCGATCATCGGCGACGCCCGCTCGCCGAAGATGCAGTCGGTGATGAACCTCAAGATCAAATACCGCGAATCGTTCCGTCCCTTCGCGCCATCCTGCCTGCGCGAGGATGTGAACGAATACTTCGAGATGACCGAGGAATCGCCCTACATGCTGCTCGTCGCCCAGGTCCAGGCCAACCGCTGCATCGGCCGCGAGAACGCCCACCAGTTGTCGATCCGCGACCGCATCAACCAGGTCCGCTCCGACATTCCCGCGATCACCCACGTCGACTACTCCGCCCGCGTCCAGACCGTCACCCGCGAAACCAACCCGCGCTACTACGACCTGATCAAGGCCTTCAAGGACCTCACCGGCTACGGGGTAATCATCAACACCTCCTTCAACGTCCGCGGCGAACCGATCGTCTGCACCCCCGAGGACGCCTACCGCTGCTTCATGCGCACCGAAATGGACTACCTCGTCCTCGGCGACTGCCTGCTGGCCAAGTCCGACCAGCCCGAGTGGAAAGACAAGGCCGACTGGCGCAACGACTACAAGCTCGACTGACGCGGCGCCTCCGCCGTCAACCGGCCTGTAGACGGGATCGGTGATCCCGTCCGTCGTCCTGCTCGTCATCACACCGGGACCACCGGTCCCGGCTACAGGAGGCTCGTACCCTTTATCGCCAACATCCTTCCGTGTATTTCGCGTGTTCCGTAGTTCGTTCTCTTTGTTCCATACACTTCCGGCGTATAACGCCGGAACTACAGAACATCGTCATCCGCGTCCTCCGCGCCATCCGCGGTTCCCCCCTTCATCCTCGTCCTCGTAATCTCCACAACTCCACCATCAACCGGCCTGTAGACGGGATCGGTGATCCCGTCCGTCGTCCTGCTCGTCATCGCACCGGGACCACCGGTCCCGGCTACAGGAGATGCCCGCCAACCATCTTCCGTGTATTCCGCGTGTTTCGTAGTTCATTCTCCCGCATCATCCGCGTCCTCCGCGCCATCCGCGGTTCCCCCCTTCTTCCTCGTCCTCGTAATCTCCACAACTCCACCATCAACCGGCCTGTAGACGGGATCGGTGATCCCGTCCGTCGTCCTGCTCGTCATCGCACCGGGACCACCGGTCCCGGCTACAGGGATTTCTCACCATTTTTCGCGTATTTCGCGTATTTCGTAGTTTTTTCACGCCCCTTCGGCGTTCTCCGTTCCGCCTCCGTGTTCTCCGTGTCCTCGAGTCCCGCGTTCGCGGGACGGGTGGTTCATCTTCTTCCTCCTCCTTCCCGCAAACAGATCGCTTGACCCGTTCTCGCGTGCGCCCGTACCGTCGCGTCATGCCGTCGTTTTCGTCTTCCTGTCCGCGCCTGACCCCGTTTGCCGTGCGGGCGGGCACCGCGCTGGTGGCGTTCCTGCTCGCCACCGGCTGGTCCGGCTTGTGGCTGGCCGGCCGCGGGCAGTTCGCGGCCGCGACGACCGGGTGGATCGGCCTCGCCGGTGCCGCGCTGGGCTTGTGGCTGGCCGGTCCGCTGGCCCGCGCCACCGCTCCGTTTTCCCCCCGCACCTGCATGGCCGGCCTCGGCCTGTTTCTTCTCGCCCTGGCACCCAACCTGCGCCAGAGCGAAATGGTCCTCGGCGGGTGGGACCCCGGTGTGTACCTGCACACCGCAGCCTCCGTGGCGCGGGGTGGGGCGGTGCAGATCGTCGATCCCGACCTGGCGGCGCTGACCGACGACGAACGCCTGGTCCTCTCCCGCAACCTGTTCGGCGTGTCCGAACCATTCGGAGGCATGCGCATCCTGCCGAACGGCACGACGTCCCCCTCCTTCCACCACGCCTACCCCTGCCTGATGGCCTCCGCATGGCCGCTGGGTGGCGTTCGCGCCGCCTGGTGGGTGAATCCGCTGTTCCACACCGGCAGCGTGCTGCTCATCGCCGTGCTGGCCTCGCTGCTGTGGGGGGCGCGTTGGGGATGGGTGGCCGGGGTGCTGCTCGCGGTAAGTCCAGCCCAGGTCTGGCAAGCCGGATTCCCGACGGCCGAGATGACCACCCAGTTTTTCCTGCTCGCCGGTGCGGTGTTCCTGCTGTTGAGCCAGTCCCGCCGCGAAGGAGGCTCGGGCCTCGCCCTGCTGTCCGCCTGGTGCCTCGGTTTCGCCCTGCTGCTGCGTTACGACACGATCCTGCTGCTCGTGCCGGTGATGCTGTGGTTGCTCGCCGGACTCCCCGGCGCGGCCTACCCGGGTCGGATTCTTGTCATGCTCGCCGCGCTGGTTGCCCCGGTTGCCCACTTCCACCACATCCAGACCCACGTCGCGCCGTATTACCATCCGGTGAGTTCGATGGTCGTTCCGGTGCTGACCGCGGTGACCGGGGTGATCCTGGCCTGGTTGCTGGTGCGGACCCTCGCGCGCCGCTGGCTGGCCACGCGGCTGGACCGGTGGGATGTATGCCTGCGCCGTGTCCTCGCCTTCAGCTTCGTCATCTGGCTCGTGATCGCAGGCGTGGTGCGTCCGTGGCTCGCGGCCGGTGGAGGCGGGGGGGGGGGGTTGCGCGAACGGTTTGGCGCGGACCACACGCTGGTGGCGCTTCTCGCCGGACACGATGCCGGAAACATCTTCCACCTCGCCGCCTTCGTCGGCTGGCCGGCCCTGGTCCTGGCCCTCGCGGCCCTGGTCACCGCGGTCTGGACCTGCCGCGACCGCCCGCGCCGCGCCTTGCTCTACGCCGCCACGGTGTCGCTGGTCATCATCACCACGCACGTCTTCAACGACCACTTCCTGATGTGGGTGGCGCGCCGGTTCGTGCCGGTCATCCTGCCGCTGCTCGTCGTGCTGGCCGTCGGTGCAATGGCCGGGTTGGCGCGGCGCGGGTGGTGGCCGCGGGCCACGGTGGCCGGGGCGGCGCTGGTGGCGGTGCTCGCGGCGTTCCCGGCGTCGGACGCCGCCTACCTGGCCCGCCACCGCGACTGGCCGGGATTGCTCGCCTGGGTCGAGCGGGTGGAGCAGGGGATTCCTCCCGGCGCCACGGTGTTCTGCGACCAACCGGGCTTCGCCGCGCCGCTCCGCTACCTCCACGGACACCGCAGCTACGAGCTGCAACGCCGCGAGCCGGACGCCCGGACCAAGCTCGCCGAGGTCATGCGCGGTCGCCTCGAGCGAGGAGAAGAGGTGGTCTTCCTGACCATGCGCGGCCCGATTCCGGATGCCGGTCTCGCCTTCACGTCCCTCGCCGACATGCCGCTCGAAAGCAGCATCGTGCAGGACACCCTGCGCGGCATCCCCGCCTCGCTCAAATCCCGCGGCGGAAACTTTGTCCTCTACCGCGTGGAACCGGTGCGGTAAGTGATCCCGTCCGTGCAGTCCGCCACCACCATCAACCGGCCTGTAGACGGGATCGGTGATCCCGTCCTTTGTCCGGTTCTTCATCGCACCGGGACCACCGGTCCCGGCTACAGGGGACTCCAGTCAAATTTTCCGTGTATTCAGCGTGTTTCGTAGTTCATTCCTTTTCCGGTTCCCGCTTCCGGCGAATATCGCCGGAACTACAGAACATCTTCTTCCGCAATTCAGGATCCACGCTCGCCCCTTTCGCGTAGTTCGCGTGTTTCGTAGTTCCTCATCGGGATTCATCCGCCCCATCCGCGTCCTCTGCGCGATCTGCGGTTCCGAATTTCTTCCCTGTAGCTCCGGCGCTGTGCGCCGGAGTGGGTCCGGTCCGGTCTCCCGCTCCGCTTCCGCGGGATCACCGGTCCCGCCTACAGGAGACGCATACCCGTTGCCACCAACCTCCTTCCGTGTATTTCGCGTGTTTCGTAGTTCCTCATCGGGATTCATCCGCCCCATCCGCATCCTCTGTGCGATCTGCGGTTCCGAATTTCTTCCCTGTAGCTCCGGCGTTACACGCCGGAGTGGGTCCGGTCCGATCTCCCGCCCCGCTTCCGCGGGATCACCGATC
>ERZ761607.2201-NODE-2201-length-21870-cov-6.895118_pt1 | contig 21870 bp, 14 predicted proteins | sample MGYA00511164_ERZ761607 | MGnify/ENA primary metagenome ERZ761607 (study PRJEB28899, sample SAMN02445080) | bioreactor sludge metagenome | biome: EBPR sludge | place: Australia: Brisbane, Thorneside Wastewater Treatment Plant | collected 2011-06-22 ... | reverse complement strand
GAGCCGGACTGCTTGCGGGCGGTGGTCTGGGTGTCCTCGTTGTAGCTGGCCAGCAGGTTTTCAAACACCTTGCCCAACAGTTCGGGATCGAGCGCGACTTCCTCTTCGACCGGGGTGTTTTCATCCATGGTGAACTTGTAACGGTCGAACAGATCGATCAGCCCCCGCACCTCGTAATGCTTGCCTTTGGTGCCCAGATCGGCGTTCAGATCTGCGGTGGCGCTGCCGAAGAACAGCTTGTTCGGCACGACCGCCTGCGCCTCCTTGCGGCGAGAGAAGCCATCCACCCGCAACACCCAACCGCTGCCTTCCTTCACCGCCAAGGGCTTGAGTTCCGGGTTGCGCTGGAAATCCAGCTCGGTCAGTTCCCGATCCAGGCACTCGAACAGACCGCCGTTCAGAAACGGAATCGTCGCGAACAGCGCCAGGGCGGCGTCCGGGTCCTTGAACAACTCCTTGTGACGATAAACGGAAGGGATCAGGTAATGCCCGCTCGGGCCGCCACTCTTGTTCTCGCTGGCCCAGCGGCGGCGACGATTGCCCTGTTCGTCGGTTCCCATCTCGACGTTGAGCGTGGCGAAAAACAGGTTTTGCAGGATCGCCAGATAGTAGTTGCCGGCCTCCGGGTTCGCGGCGGGATCGGTCTTCAACAGTTCCCGCAACCGGGCACGGTCGAACAGGTCGGGCGGGATTAGCCCTTTCTCCTTGATGAACCAGACGAAGATCAAGCGGGTGAGCAGGCGGATGACCGCGACCGCGTGGCGCTTGTTGGCATCCGCGCCACCGCCCTTGGGAAACTGCACCTGCTTGACCGCCCAGAAATACCACCAGGCCAATTCGGTGTAGAACCGCTGGTTGAGCGCCTGAATGGATAGGACCGCGATCCAGGCGTCGTATAGCTCGCGGAACGTGCCGGGGCGCCGCCGCTCGCCCAAATTTTCGATGGCCAAATCAACCAAAATATCGAGGTGGGCGCGATGCGGGTCGGTACAGCGGACATCCTTGACGACGGTGATGCGGTTGTCGATCACGTCGCGGCTGGGGTCGCGCAAATGGGCGCGCCGGTCGATGACCGCCAGTGAGATGAATGGATTCGCCCTCACCCCCGGCCCCTCTCCCACAGGGCGAGGGGAGCCATATTTGAACAGCACGATGGCTGGCATGGGGAAAACCCGGTTGAGTTCGCGGGTGATGCCGGCCAGCGCCGGGCGCGACCAGTCTTCATCCGGCAACTCGATGGCCAGGAATACGAAGGATTGGATGTCATCGACCCTCACCCCCGACCCCTCTCCCACAGGGCGAGGGGAGAGAAGGAAAGTGCGTTGCCGTTCGGCCAGGCTGGGAATGTCCTCCCCGGTGATTTGGAACAGGAAGGCACAGCGGTGCCAGCGGGCAACCTGGGCCTTGTCCCGATTGAAACCGTCCGCATTGGGGATGTTGGCGAGGAATTCATCCGCCGTGTGGCCGAAGTCGGCGGTGTGATCGCTCTGATAGCCCAACTCGGCAAAAAACCGGATCGCGGCGTCCTCCAGCGAACGATTTTGAAAATCGGCCAGGGCCGTCTGAATCGCGGCGCGGCGCTGGGACTGTTCGAACTCAGCCATGATTCGCTGCCTTGTCGTGATCCTGGATGACCAGCCACGCGATCAGGTCAAAATCCGTGGTGGACTTGACCTGCCGGGACGCGCCGATCAACTTGCCACCGCGTCCGGCAAAGAGATTGCCCACATTTTTCTTGCCGAACTGGGCCACGATGGCGGCCACCGCCTTATCCAGCAGCGCGCTATAGCGATTCATGTCCGCGCCGTGTCGGGTTTCGGCGTCGAACCCTTGGCAGAGAGTCGCATAAGGTTCGGTCCGGCCCTGACAGAGCAGCCGGAACAGTTCGAGAATCTGCTTCGGCGCGGTGAAGTTGTAGCGCACCTCGCCATCGTCCCGGATATACACCAGAAAATAGGGTTGCAGCGGATTGACCGTTTCGCTGCCGGCGCCCTCCTGGCGCTGCCTGAGGCAATAAATCGCCCCCGGTTGCACGGCGGTGAAGTCGGGATGCGGCGGCACGACCGCATAGAGGCCCAGCGGCGCGTCCTCCAGCTTGCGGCGGTTGGCCTCGATGTAGCGCGCCAACTCCATGCGAAAATCGTCCAAGGTAAATTCGTTCAGCGCCACCGACTCGTTGAAATCCTCCAGGTCCAGCACCTCGTCCTTCAGCCGGAGCAACTGCTTGTCGCGGTAGTGCAAATCCTCCTGGATCAGCTCCTCCAGGTCCTTGGCTTGCAGGATGTTGTCCTCGGCGGTGGCTGCCAGGTCCACCAGCGCCATGCGCGCCTCGACCCGGTTCTTGAGATTGATGTACTTGTTGAGATCGGGCGTCGGCCAGAAGTTGATCAACTGGATTGCGTCATTCAGGCTGCCGATCCGGTCGATGCGGCCGAAGCGCTGGATGATCCGCACCGGGTTCCAGTGAATGTCGTAATTCACCAGCAGGTCGCAATCCTGGAGATTCTGGCCCTCGGCAATGCAATCGGTGGCGATCAGGATGTCGATTTCAGCCTGCTGCGGCATGGATTTCATTTTGTCCCGCTGCTTGGCGCGTGGGGCGAAATTGACCAGGATTTCGCTGAACTCCGCCCGGCCCAAGGTGGCGCGGTTGGGCCGGGTCCCGCCGGACACCAGGGCAATATGCACGTTCAGGTCGCTGGCCAGGCGCTCCAACTGCTCGTACAGATAGGCGGCGGTATCGGCAAACGCGCAGAAGACGATGACCTTGCGGTTGGCTTCGCCGCGCCGGTTGCGCGTCGGATTCTTGATCTTGCGTTCGATGAGCGTCTTCAGCTTGGCGAGCTTGGCGTCCCGTTCGGGAATCACCGCCTGGGCCGCCGCCGCCAGCAACGCCAGTTTCTGCTTATCGGCCTTCAGGTCTTTCAGCCAATCATCCACCCGCAAATGAGCCATGTTGAACTTCAGCTTGGCGCCCACTTGAAAGGCTTGAACCAGCTCATCGTCTTCTTCCCCCGGTTCCAGGAACAGATCGGGTTGCACCGCTTCATCACCTCGTTGCGCCTGGTGTTCCTGGAACGCTTTCAGCCGCCGTTCCAAATCCTCGATCTTGGCCACGGTGCGCTCCATGGTGATCCCGAAGGAATGCACCGAGCTTTCCAGCCGCTTGAGGAAGTTCACCTTCATCATCCCGATCAGGAAACCCTCGCGCGCCACTTGGGAAAAATTCCGTATTTTCTTTTCCTCGTAATGGGTCTTATAGGCATCCTTGACATACTTGGAAGGGTTGAACAGCGAAAGCTGATAATCCGAAATCTCGTCGTTCAAACGGTCGTAGGAAGGAAAGCGCTCCTTTAAATCGATCAAGGAGAACACCGATTCCGGTTTGTTGCGGGTCGGAAACCGTCCGATTTGCGTCAGCGACGATTGGTAGTATTTCTGGAGATGCTTGCGGGAGCGGGCGATGGTCAGTTCGTCCAGCAAGGTGAAAAAGCTGGCCGACAAGCGTTCCATCAGCGCGTGCGCATCCCGCTCGCCCGGCTGCCTGGCCCATTCCATGAAGGTTTTTTGCGCGACCGCCAGCGTGGTTTTCAGGCTCTGGATGCCGAAGGATTCGGCAAACGCCGCATCCTGACCTTCGGTGACCAGGTAAATCTGATTGCGCAGGTCTTGCAGGTCGTTGTTGACCGGGGTGGCGGACAGCAGCAGCACCTTGGTCTTGACGCCGCCCTGGATGATGTCCTGCATCAGCCGCTCGTAGCGGCTTTTTTTGATGACGTTGCCTTCCTCGTCCCGCTGGCCCCGGGTGTTGTTGCGAAAGTTGTGCGATTCGTCGATGACCACCAGATCGAAGTTGTTCCAGTGGATGGTCGCCAGATCAAGGCCATCCACCCGCCCGGAATCCCGCGACAAATCGGTGTGGGACAGCACCGTATAGGCGAAACGGTCTTTCAGGAAGGGATTGAGTTCGCTGTTGTTCTGGGCGAGATAGACCGTCCAGTTATCGCGCAGCTTCTTCGGGCACAGCACCAGCACCCGATGGTTGCGCAGCTCGAAGTATTTGATGATCGCCAGCGCCGACCAGGTTTTCCCCAGACCGACGCTGTCGGCCAGGATGCAGCCGTTGTGGGCGTTGATCTTGTGAATCGCCCCCTTGACGCCATCCTTCTGAAAATCGAACAACGCCTTCCAGACTTGGGTATCGATGATCGCAGTTTGGTCGAACAGGGCGGAATCGGCGGCCTGGCCGGACAGGAACTGCTCGAAGACGTGGAACAGGGTCTTGAAATAGACGAATTCGGGCGCGGGATCGACGTAGAGTTGTTCGAGATACCGCAAGACCTGTTCCTTGACATCCTCGACCTGCTTTTCATCGGACCAGATTTCATCGAACCACGCCTTGAGATCGGCTCGGTCCCGGTCGCCGTCCACCACCAGATTGAGTTCGATGTTGGAAGTGGCCGCCAACCCAAGACCGCGTTGCGTGAAATTGGAACTGCCGAGAATGGCGTGGTCGCGCCGGCCATCGTCGATGTGGTAAAGCTTGCCGTGTAGAAAATTCGCCTGGCGGATCGAACGGATTTCGGCCTTGGCGCGCAGCCAGTCCGCGCATTGCCGGGCCACGGCTTTCTGTTGCAACCGATGGGCCAGCGACAAGCCTTCATCTTCGATCTTGAACGCCTTGGGGTTGGTCTTGTCGGGGTCCAGCGCGTTGATAAAGCTGGGCTCGCCGAACAGAAAGCGCAACCCCTCAATCCGCTCGAGTTCGACGGCCAGCGCCTCATAGGCGTAAATGGTGAAGTAGGCCGAAACGATGGACAGCCGGCTACCGGAACCGATCTTGTCTTTCAGGAACTGGGCGACCGAGCCACGGGTGTGATTGTCCCGGATGCTGGAATAGGAGAAAGCGGCGGTCATCCGGGCATCGCCTTGGTGGCTAAAACCCCCGCGCGCCGGGCGGCCGGCGCCGCGCGCATCCAGTTCGTCTGCATGGCTCACTCCTGGAGTACATCTGTACCGGGTTGGGGAGGGCGTTGCGTCAATTGTAGAAGAGAGGGCTATACTTGGCTCAAAAAGCGAGTCCAGATAGGCCAAATCCATGCTGGAGATGGGTCTGTCGGTCGCTCTGGGTTCCAAAAAACAAAAGTCCAATCAGCATGATAAGAACGACCCATGATCGGCACGGGACTTTACACCATCGGTGAAGTCGCCATCTTCACCCACATTCCGGCACCGCAGGTTGGCCGCTGGTTGCGCGGGTATCGGTCCGGCCACCGGACCTACCCGCCGCTGTGGTCGTCCGAATTGAGCGACAGCCCCCTGCCGCAGGCGTTCGGCTGCCACGATTTGCTGGAAGTGCGGGTGGTCCATGCCTTTCGCCGCCATGGCGTCAGCCTGCCCACGATTCGTAAAGCGTGCCAGCACGCCCGCGAGTATTTCGAACGGCCCTATCCCTTCACTTGCCAGCGGTTTTTGACCGACGGCCGCGCCGTGTTCGCGGAAATCCTGGAGCAGGCCGGCGAGGTCGAAAATACCAGGTTGCTGGACATGGCGCGGAAGCAATACGTCTTCGAGAAGGTGGTGCGCCCTTCGCTGTACGCCGGTATCGAGTACGACACCTCTGGCAGCGCGCAACGCTGGTTTCCGGCGGACCGCAAGCGGCGCATCGTGCTGGACCCCGCGCGCAACTTCGGCAAGCCGATTCTGACTGAATCCGGCGTGCCCACGGAAGCGCTGTTCGCGGCCTTCCAAGTGGAACAGGACAGCCGGCGAGTGGCGGCGATCTATGAGGTACCGGTCGTCGATGCCGAAGCGGCGATCCGTTACGAACAGCACCTGAACGAACAGCGGTTGACCGCTTGAAGTCTCTGTTCGATAACAACCTGCCGCCCGCGCTGGCCAGAGCGCTGGCCGCGCTGTCGGCTAACAAACTTCCCGGCTTGGAACAGGTCATCGCCTTGCGAGACAGGTTTCCGCAGAACACCCCGTACGCTGGCCCAACGGGGTGCGTTGTTCGGGCTGCACGTCCAACAAAATCACCCAGCGCGGTCGCAACCACCGCCAACAAGCATGCCGAAGATACACCTGCAAGAACTGTGGAAAACGGTTTGACGACCTCACCGGGACCATCTTCATGGGGCGGCATCAACCCTTGTCGGTCTGGTTCGCCTACCTGTACCTGATGGGGCTGAATCAGTCGAACCGGCAAATTGCCGAGGAGCTGAACCTGAACGAAAGCGATGGCCAAGCGATGGCGGAGGCGTTGCGGATCGCCAGCAGCAGCCCGCCCAGCGAGTGATTCAGGCAACGTTCCGCCACTGGAACCGCCCACGCCCATCGCCGCCAACCACGACCGGGCGGTGGAGCGCAGGTCGTGCGGAGTGAAGCGCCGGCAACGGTCCCCTAGCCGATCACAGAGCTTGTGCAACATCACATTGAGGGATCGCTGCTCGAACGGCGCGTCGGCGCCCTTGACCCGGCTGGCGCGGCGGGCGGGCAGCACGTAGCGCGATCCGCAGGCCAGCGGCTGCAACTCGCGAAACCAGCCGATCACCGCCGGGACTAAGGGAACCGTGAAGCCGTTGCGGGTCTTGCTATTCTCCGGTGGGATGAACCACTCGGCCTTGTCGAAATCCAGGTGGGACCATTCCGCCAACGCCAGTTCGCTGATGCGGACGCAAGTCGCCAACAGGATTTTCACCGCCAAGGCGTTCTCGGTCCCGATGCCGGGTAGCGCCGCCAGCAGCGCCCGCAGTTCCGGCTCGGTCGGCATCACCCACTGGCGCGTATTCGGGTGGCCCGCAGACCGCGCCCACGGTTACGCCGGCGCAGGGATTGGCCACGACCACGCGGCGGGCGATGCCGTGCTTGAAGGTTTCCGCTACGGCGATCAGCACCACCTCGGCCGTGCTGCGCGACCGCGCGCCGATCTGCTCGATCAGCAACACGATGTCGGCGGGGTCCACGTCGCGGGCCGCCAGTCCGCCCAATCGCTGACAGGCCAGGGCTAGATGCCGCTCGCGCTGTTCGCGGGTACTTACCGCTAAAATCGGAAATGCTTTAAGCTTGTAATCGTGAACGAGTTGGGCGAACGTCCACGCCGCCGCCTGTTTCTCGCGGCGCTTGGCGCGGGCCACGTCCTCGCCCTGCTGGATGCGAACGCGATGCAGGCGGGCCAGTTTGCGGGCTTCGGCCAGCGAAAGGTCGGGATACCGCCCCAACGTCAACTCGCGGGGTGCGCCACCGAAGCGGTAGCGCAGCACCCAGGCGGCGGTTCCGGCCGCCGACAGGGTAAAGGTCAATCCGCTCCCGTCGGCGCGGGCCAGCGGAACACCAGTCTTGATCCAGGCGCGCAATTAGGTGTCGGTCAGTGCGTTTGCGGTCATGCCCCTTTCCCCAGGCTACGCATTCAGCCGAACAAAAATATTAAGCGATAGTCGAGATTGGGCGATACTATATGGTATGACATAGATAGAGGAGCTATTCTTTGAATATCAAAGGTTTTTTGAGATGGAATGAAACAGGTCGCGATGGGAATTGAAATTGCCACCTGGAACGTCAACTCCCTGAACGTGCGCTTGCCGCATGTGTTGGATTGGCTGCGCGACCGGCAACCGGACATCCTGGCCTTGCAGGAAACCAAGCTGACCGATCCCGATTTTCCGACGTTGGACATCGCCGAAGCGGGATATCAAGCGGTCTTCTCCGGCCAGAAGACCTACAACGGCGTCGCGATTCTCAGCCGTCTGCCCGCCAGCGATCTCGTCACCGCTCTGCCAGGACTGGACGATCCGCAACGGCGGGTGCTGGGCGCGACCATCGGCGACATTCGAATCCTCAATCTCTACGTTCCCAACGGCCAGGCGGTCGGCTCCGACAAATACGCCTACAAGCTGGCCTGGCTGGATCAGCTAGCGCAATGGTTGCCGGCCGAACTGGCCCAACATCCTCGGCTGGTGGCGCTGGGCGACTTCAATATCGCGCCCGAAGACCGCGACGTGTATGATCCCGCCGCCTGGAGCGGGCAGGTGCTGTGCAGCGAACCGGAGCGGGCCGCGTTCCGACGGTTGTTGGATTTGGGGCTAAAAGACGTCTTCCGCCTGTTCCCGCGGGAAGACCACATCTTTAGCTGGTGGGATTACCGCGCCGCCGCGTTCCGGCGCAATATGGGGTTGCGCATCGATCATATTCTCGTCAGCCCCGCGCTGGCGGCGGTCTGCATCGCCTGTCAGGTGGACAAAGCCCCGCGCGGCCTGGAACGCCCCTCCGATCACGCCCCCGTGATCGCCGAATTCAACACTGACAGCAACTAAACCAAGACCATCATGGAACATCGTCCCCGCAGCATGCTGGTGACCGGCGGCGCCGGCTTCATCGGCTGCAATTTCGTGCGACACGTGCTGGCCACCGCCCCCGACATCCGCATCGTCAATCTTGACCTGCTGACCTACGCCGGCTCGCTGGACAACCTGCGCGATCTGCCCGATCCGGCCCGGCATCTCTTCGTCCAAGGCGACATCTGCGACCGGCCGCTGGTGGATCGGTTGCTGCGCGAGAACGCCATCGACACCCTCGTCCACTTCGCCGCCGAAAGCCATGTGGATCGCTCCATCACCGGGCCAGCGGCTTTCGTGGAAACCAATCTGGTTGGGACATTCACCTTGCTGGAAGCCGCGCGCACCGCCTGGCTGGACGGGAAAACAGCGGAGGATTGCCGGTTTCATCATATTTCGACCGACGAGGTTTACGGCACGCTCCAGCGCGACGATCCGCCGTTCACGGAAACCACGCCCTACGCACCCAACTCACCCTACTCCGCTTCCAAGGCCGGTTCCGATCATTTGGTGCGGGCCTATTTCCACACTTACAAGCTGCCGGTCATCACGACCAATTGTTCCAATAACTACGGCCCGTTTCAGCACGGTGAAAAGTTCATCCCCACCGTGATTCGTTCCTGCCTGCGGCGACAACCGATTCCGGTCTACGGCGACGGCAGCAACATCCGCGACTGGTTGTACGTCGAGGATCATTGCCGGGGCATCGAGACGGTCATCCGCCGGGGCCGGCTGGGCGAGACCTACAACATCGGCGGCTGCAACGAATGGGCGAACATCAACATTGTCAAACGGATTTGCGCCCTGCTGGACCAACGTCGCCCGGAACACGCGCCGCACGAGCGACTGATCAGTTTCGTCACCGACCGGCCTGGCCACGACTGGCGCTACGCCATCGACGCCCGCAAGATGGCTGATGAACTCGGCTGGCGTCCACTGGAGACTTTCGACACTGGCATCATTAAAACCGTGGACTGGTATCTGCGCCGCCACGCTTCCACTTCCCCATCCATCGAACCGACTCCATGACCCATCCCGCCTTCGAGCACCTGCGCGGCCACCCCATCCCCGCCCTGCGGCTGGAATTCCAGGAATACCGTCACCGCGCCACCGGCGCCCGGCATCTCCATCTGGCCGCCGACGATCCACACAATGCCTTTCTGGTCGCGTTCCTGACCGCGCCGCAGGACTCGACCGGCGTGGCGCACATCCTTGAACACACCGCACTGTGCGGCAGCCAGCGCTATCCGGTGCGCGATCCGTTCTTCATGATGATCCGGCGCTCGCTCCACACCTTCATGAACGCCTTCACCAGCAGCGACTGGACCGCCTACCCGTTCGCCAGCCAGAACAAAAAGGATTTCAACAATCTGCTCGACGTTTATCTCGACGCGGCGTTCTTTCCACTGCTGGACGAACGCGACTTCGCCCAGGAAGGCCATCGGCTGGAGTTTATCAGGCCCGACGATCCAAATTCAGAGCTGACATTCAAGGGCGTGGTGTTCAACGAGATGAAGGGGGCGCTGAGCTCGCCGGTCCAGCGGCTTGCGCACGAGTTGCAGCACCGGCTGTTCCCAACCACCACCTATCACCACAACAGCGGTGGCGACCCGGAGGTCATCCCCGATCTGACTCACGCTCAACTCAAGGCTTTCCACGCTCGCCACTACCATCCCTCGAACGCCATTTTCCTGACCTACGGCGACATTCCCGCCGCCGAGCATCAAGACCGTTTCGAGACCCAGGCGCTCCACCGGTTCCAAGCGCTCAAACTGGATTTGGCCATTCCCCCTGAACGGCGCTATGCCGCGCCGCTCGCGAACCTCATCCATTACCCGTTCGATGGTGGCCAGGACCCGCGCGACCAGACCCATATCGTGCTGGGCTGGCTGCTGGGGCCGATCACCGATCCGCTGGCGACGCTGCGGGCGCGGTTGTTAAGCGATGCGCTGCTGGACAACAGCAGTTCGCCGCTGCGCCACGCGCTGGAAACCTCCGAACTGGGGGCCGCGCCGTCGCCGCTGTGTGGGTTCGACACCGCCACCCACGAAGCCACCTTCGTCTGCGGACTGGAAGGCTCCAATCCCGAACACGCCGAGGCGGTTGAAAAACTGATCTTCGATGTGCTGCGTCAGGTCGCCGCCGAGGGCGTGCCCCAGGACGCCGTGGACGCCGCCCTGCATCAACTGGAACTGAGCGAGCGGGAAATCACCGGCGACGGCTTTCCCTACGGCCTGCGCCTGCTGATGGAAACCCTGACGCCGGCCATTCACGGTGGCGATCCGGTCACCGCGCTGGACAGCGATCCGCTGCTGGAGCGGTTGCGGACGGAAAGTCGGACGCCGGACTTCATCCCAAACCTGGCCCGACAACTGCTGCTGGACAATCCGCACCGGGTGCGGCTGACCATGGCTCCCGATCCGGCGCTGGCCGAAAAACAAGCCGCCGCCGAGCGCGAGCGGCTGGCCGCCATCCGAGCCACGCTGACCGACGCCGACCAGGCTCGCATCGTCGAGCAGGCCCGGACGCTCGCCGAGCGCCAGCAGCGCCAGGACGATCCCGAACTGCTGCCCAAGGTGGGACTGGCGGATGTGCCGCCGGATCTGAAAATCGCCGAGGGCGTCGCCCGCCCGGTCGGCGCATTGCCTGCTCACTGGTACGCCCAGGGCACCAACGGCATGGTCTACCTGCAAACCATCCTCGACCTGCCGGCGCTGGATTCCGACGAACTGGATTTGCTGCCGCTGTTCTGCGCCTGCTTGACCGAGGTCGGCAGCGCGGGACTCGACTACCGGACGACTCAAGCCCGCCAGGCGGCGGTGACCGGCGGCCTCAGCGCCCGCGTCAACGTGCGCGGCGGGGTGGACGACGTGAACCAGGTCAGGGGCGTTCTGGTCGTCGCCGGCAAGGCGCTGGCCCGCAATCAAACCGCCTTGTCCGACCTGCTGTGGGAAACCCTGACCAGCGCCCGGTTCGACGAATTGCCGCGTTTGCGCGAATTGGTCGCCCAGATGCGCGCCCACCGCGAGGAAGCGATCACCGACCACGGCCACCTGCTGGCGCTGGCCGCCGCCACCTCCAGTCTAAGCCCGGTGGCGGCATTGAACCATCGCTGGGATGGGTTGCAAGGCTTGCGGCACATCAAGAGGCTGGACGACGCGCTGGACGACGCCGAGGCGTTGGCGGCCTTCGCCGCTCGGCTGGAACATCTGCGCGACCGGCTGCGATCCATGCCCCGGCAATTGCTGGTGGTCAGCGAAGCCGAACGGCAGGATGCCATCGCCGAGGCGCTGGCCGCCCGCTGGCGAAACGGCCACGTCGCGACCGTGGAGCCGTTCGTGCTGGCTACCCCGGAAGCACAACCAGCTTGGCAGGGCTTCCGGATCAACACCCAAGTGAATTTCTGCGCCAAGGCTTATCCGACCGTCGCGCCGAACCATCCCGACGCGCCGGCCCTGCACGTGCTGGGCGATTTCCTGCGCAACGGCTATCTGCACCGGGCCATCCGCGAACAGGGCGGCGCTTACGGCGGCGGCGCGGGCTACCATCCGGACAGCGGCGCATTCCGGTTCTATTCCTACCGCGATCCCCGGCTGGCCGACACCCTGGCCGATTTCGACCGGGCGCTGGACTGGCTGCAAACCTACAATCATCCGGCGCGTGCCTTGGAGGAGGCCATCCTCGGTGTCGTCGGCGCCATCGACAAACCCGGCTCACCCGCCGGCGAAGCGATCAGCGCCTTTTTCGGCGCCCTGTTCGACCGCACCCCGGAACAGCGCCGCGCTTACCGGCAACGGGTGTTGCAGGTGACGCTGGCCGATCTCCAGCGCGTTGCGGCGACCTGGCTGCAACCGGAACAGTCCCGGTGCGCGGTGCTCAGCGACGCGCGCACGCTGGCGGAACAGGCGGATTGGCCTATCACTGCGATTTGATCCGGCGAAGGATTCCCGTGGATGCGTAAACCAATCCCTCAACCGCGCGCTCGACTTGAAGATCTGCCCACCCAGGAATTGATCGCGCGCGGCGCGGTCCTGTTGTCGGCCCAGGATTACAAGGACGCCATCGACGTCTACAAGCTGCTGCTTAAACGCGAGCCGCAACCCGAAGCCGGCTGGGGTGAATCGTTGGCCATGGCCTATCTGGAGCGCGCCCGGCAACTGGCCCAGAAAGCCATGTATCGGGAAGCCACCGTGCTTTGGGAAAACCTCCCGACCCTCTGCGGCCAAGCCCCCCGGCCCGAGTTGTACATAGACTGGCTGCTGCATTCCGGCCAGTACGCCAAGGCCATGCGCGCTTACACCCATCACGCAACCGCTTTGTCCACCGCCGGCGAACTCGAAACTTCGCTGGCCGCGCTGGCGCTCGCCGATCAGAAGGACGTGCTTCAGGCCATCCCGCCGAACTCGCCGCTACGCTCCCATCTGGCCGTCGCCCAGGACGCGCTGCGCGCCTACGGCCAGGGCGAGACCGAGGACGTGGTGCGCGAGCGCCTGAAAGCCATCTCGATTCGCTCACCCTACCGCGATTTGCGCCAGGCGCTGGCGGCGTTGCTCAAGCTGGAAACCGACCCGACCGGCGCCCTGGCCCTGATCGAGCGCATTCCGCCCACGTCCCCCTACCAGGACCTGGTCGAGCTGGTTCGGGCCGCCGCCACCGATCCCCCCCGCGCGTTGCTGACACTCGCTCCGGCCCAGCGCGAACTGGCGGGTGGCCTGATCGGGCTGGACGCGCGCCAGATCAAGCTGCTCAAGGACTGGGCGCGGCTCGGCGACCACCCCAGCGACAAGGCGAAGTTCGAGTTCATCGCCGCCAACCTGGCGTCGTTCGACCGGAAACAGGCCCGCCGCGCGTGTCTGGCGCTGCTGCTGGGCTACCCGCAGGGAGCGAAAACCTACACCCACCTGTTCGGGCCATTGCCGCCGTTCGAGGCGCAACAGTTGAAAGCGTTGCGGGCGGAGCGGGAAGACGACGACCTCGACCGCACCCTGGGTCACTGGCAGGCGTGCGTCGCTCTGCTGCGCCACGAAACCGCCCCGGACTCCCGGCTGATGGCGGCGCTCATCCTGCGCCACATGGCCGAGCTGTTAAACAAGGGGGACGATGGTTGGGACGACGGCGCGCGGCTCCGCGACTGCCTGGAGCAAAGTCTGCGGTTCGATCCCGACGACCGCGACGTCTATCTGCAACTGGCGGTTTTGCACAAGAACGCCGACAACGATAAGGAATATCACCAGTGGGTGGAACAGGCGGTCAAGCGGTTCCCCGATGATCCACTGGTGCTGCTGGCGGCGGTCAAAACCGCCACCGCCCGCAAGGCTCACAAGAAAGCCGCTGGTTTCGCCGCCCGGGTGCTGGAACTGGACCCGATCAACACCAAGGCCCGCACCGTCCTGATCAACGCCCATCTGGCCCACGCCCGCAAGCTGATGCGGGCCGACAAGTACGCGCTGGCGGAAAAGGAGTTGGACAGCGCCGGCCAGTTGGAACGGGATAACGCCCGCACCGGCATCGTCGAGATCAACCGGGGCCTGCTGGCGCTGCAACAACGCCAGCGCGAGCCGGGGCGACGCTGGTTGCGGGAAGGCGTTCGCCTGGCCGGTCGCCCCCTGCTGGCCTGGGTGCGCCTGGCGGTGGAGGCGCTGCGGCTGAAGCTGGATCCGGCCGACTTTCAGCGCGACGTCGAACTGGGCGATCCGCGCCGGCTCAGCGCCAGCCGCGCCGACCTGCTGGCCCTGGCGCAACTGCTCAACGCCTATCGCGAAGAAGAGGTAAGCAACCTCGGCTCGGTCCTGGAAGACCTGGAAAAGCCTCTGCAACGCGCAATCAAGGCCCTGACCAGCGAGGATGACCTGCTGCTGATGTGCGAAAGCCTGCACCAGGCGCCGCATCACGGTCTGTTGGAATACGCCGCCAGCCGGGCGCTGGAGGTTCAGCCGGAGCGACCGCTGTTCGTCTACTACCAGATTTACGGCCGCGCCAACGGTAAACCCGACTTGGTGAAGGACCGCGATTACGGCCGGCTGGAACACGCCTTGGAACGGGCCGATGCCACCAAGGATCACCGCGCCGTCACCTCGATCACCCGGTTTCTCAGCCAAAGCCCGTTCTCCTTGCCCTTCGGACCCAGGGGCGGCGGTCCGGCGCCGCTGCCGCTGCCCATCCCGATGCCGCCCAAGATGCGGCGCGAGATCGAGGACATGCGCAGGGAACTGGAGCGACTGCCGCCGGCGTTGCGGGGCCGGATGCTTGACCAGATTCTGGACGAGCTGCCGCCCGACGACGAGTTTCCACCGGAAATCCAGCGGGCCATAATGAAAATGATGCTGCTCGGCGGGAATATCGAGGACCTGATGGATGAATTGCCGGAGGATCTCCCCCTGCCGTTCCCCGGCGGTCGGGGCGGTCGCGGCAAACGCCGGAGTTGATCATGCCCAATCCCTTTGCCCTGCTGGGCGTCGCCGAAGACGCCGGCGACGACGCCATCAAGAAAGCCTATCTGCAACGGGTGCGCGAGCACCCGCCGGAGCGTGACCCCAACCGGTTTCAGGCGATTCGCGCCGCCTACGAAGCCATCAAGACCCACCGAGATCGACTACGCCACCGCCTGTTCCATCAGGAAACGCCCGATTTGGCCGAGTTGATGGCGACCGCCTTGCGGCCGAGTGATTCGCGCCGCCGTCCCTTCGAGGCCCAGATCCGACAACTGCTGAGTCAACGTCTGACTGGCCTGAAATAACGTTCCCCATGGATATCGAAACCAAAGAGCAACTGTTGGGCCGCTTCCGCGCCTATCTGGACGAGCTTGCGGATACCACCCTCGCCGAACCAGGGGAGGAAAACCGCCAGACCGATCTGTATTCGCTGTTTGGCGCACTGGCGGCGCTGAAGAACGAGGCCCGACTGGAATCGCGGCAGGTGAAAACCGCGCTGGATGAATTCCGGGCGGTGTTTGAAACCCTGCAAACCAGCCAAGCCCAACTTGGCGGCGAGCTGGACCGCGCGCGCGCCGCGTTACCGGAACAGCGGCGGGCGGCGCTCAAACCAGTGCTGCTGGAACTGGTGGAACTGCACGATCGCCTGCAAGCCGGCCTGCGCGTCTTGCAAAGCTATCGGCCCACCGTGTTGAGTCGCCTGTTCGGGCTGGGGCAGCGGGAGCGGGCGCTGTTGCAGGCTATCGCCCAAGGGCAGGACATCAGCCTGCGCCGGCTGGAGCAACTGCTCAACAGCCAGCAGGTCGTCGCCCTGTCGGCCTTGGGCCAGCCGCTCGATCCGCACACCATGCGCGCCGCCGAGGTCGAGCAGCGCGGCGATGTCGGCAACGGCATCGTCACGGAGGAACTGCGCCGGGGCTACCTCTGGCAGGGCGAGTTGCTGCGACTGGCCGAAGTCAAGGTCAACCGCCGACCGGAACCACCGACTCCCACCGTTCCGCCCTCCACCGAATCATCATCGAACTCAACCGAGCCCCCTTCCCATGGCTGAAAAAATCATTGGCATCGACCTGGGCACCACCAACTCCGAGGTCGCGGTGGTGGAGAATGGCCGCGTCACCGTCATCGACATCACACCGGACCACCCGATCCTGCCCTCGTTCGTCGGGCTGGCCGACGATGGTTCGATCCTGGTCGGCGAGCCGGCCAAGAACCAGTACGTGCTTTATCCCGAACGCACCATCAAGTCCATCAAGCGGCGGATGGGCAGCGCCGACCGGGTCGAACTGGGCGACGCCACCTACTCGCCCCAGGAAATCTCCGCCATCATCCTGCGGCGGTTGAAAGCCGTCGCCGAAGCGTACCTGGGCGAACCGGTCCACAAGGCGGTCATCACCGTGCCGGCCTATTTTTCCGACGCCCAGCGCCAGGCGACCCGCGAAGCCGGGGAAATCGCCGGACTGGAAGTGATGCGGATCATCAACGAGCCGACCGCCGCCGCCCTGTCCTATGAGGCCAACCATCAGGGCCACAAGAAAGTGCTGGTCTACGACCTGGGCGGCGGCACCTTCGACGTGTCGGTGGTCGGCATCCAGGACAACGTGGTCGAGGTACTGGCCAGCCATGGCAACAACCACCTGGGCGGCGATGATTTCGACGCCAAGATCGTCGAACACCTCGTCGAACACCTGAAGAAGCAGGGAGCTGATCCCAGCGGGTCGCGCCGGGCCATGGCCCGCATCACCCGCGCGGCGGAAACCGCCAAGATCGCCTTGTCCGATCGGCCCTTCACTCGGATCGAGGAGGAATACCTGTTGGACAAGGCCGGCGCCCCGGTCAACCTGTCCCTGGAACTGGCGCGGGCCGATTACGAAGCGATGATCGCCGGTTACATCGACGAAACGCTGGAGGCGGTACATATCGCCCTGAAGGGGGCCAATCTCACCGTATCCGACATCGACGAGGTGCTGCTGGTCGGCGGCGCCACCCGCACCCCGGTGATCACCGAGCGGCTGGAAGATGACCTGGGGCTGACGGTGCGGGCCGAGGTCAACCCGGATTTGTGCGTCGCCACCGGCGCGGCGATCCAGGCCGGGATGCTGGCCGGCGAGTCCGTCTCGGCGGTGTTGGTGGATATCACGCCCTACACCTTCGGTACCAGCGCCCTGAGCGAGCGGGATGGCATCCCCTATCCATTCACCTACGTGCCGCTCATCCACAAGAACACCCCGATCCCGGTCACCAAGAGCGAAGTCTTCTTTACTCTGTACGACCATCAGGACACGGTGCAAGTGCATGTCTATCAGGGCGAGGACCCGGACGCGCTGAACAACATCGAGATCGGCCAGTTCACGGTGGAACACCTGAGCAAGGCCCCGGCCGGCAACCCCATCGTTCTGCAATTCGCCCTGGACCTGAACGGCATCATGAACGTGACAGCGAGGGAGAAGAATACGGGTCTGGAAAAATCCATCCGCATCGACAACGTGCTGACCCGCTTCCAGGAAGGCGAACTGGAAACCGCGCGGGCGCGGGTGAACGCCCTGTTCGGCGGCGGCGAGGCCACCGAGGGCCAAACCGTTGCGCCAGCCGCCGCTCCCACTGAGCACCAGTTGCAGGTCCAGGCGCGGGCGGTGGTGGAAAAGGCCCAGCGGCTGCTGGATCGGGCCAGCGAGGACGACCGCGAGGACATCATCAACCTGATCGAAAAGATCACCGACGCGCTGGCCGCCGAGGACTTTGCCGCCGTCAAGGCGCCGATGGCCGAGCTGTCCGACATCCTGTTCTATCTGGAGTCGTGATGGAGCGTTGTCCGGTTTGTCGCGCTCGCTTCAAGGGCGAAGCGATTTGTTACCGCTGCGGCGCGGACCTAAACCCGTTGCTGAGGATCGAAGCCGAGGCCGCCGTGTGGGAACGAGAGGCCGTGACCCTGCTGGCTACCGGCCAATGGATCGAGGCGCGGGGGGCCGCTGACCGGGCGCTGGCGCTGCGTCACAGTCCGCTGGTGTCGGCCATGCGGAATTTCGCCGGTCGGGAACTGGTCGCCGAGGAAAGGCGGCGATTCGAGCAGTTGTTGCAATAGCACCGGCAAGAACGGCTATTCACCGGCGGTTTGCCGCAACGCCTCCACAAACCGCCGGTGTTCCTCACCTCCCTGGCAACAACGCTGCTGATCGGCCAGCACCCGAGCCAGGTCGCCATCGAGCAGGGCTTGGCCGTTCAGCGCCAGGCCCGGAAAAGTCCGACTGCGCAGCAGCCCATCCGCTCCGGGCTGAAGCGGTTGGTATTCATCATCCTCCAGAACCAGCCAAAGCAGCCGCCTTTCCCGCACCAGCCATACCAGGTATTCCCGCACCCCGTTGCGGCGATAGACCTTGCGCTTGTCGTGCAGATCGTGGGAGGCGCTGGTGGAAGCCACTTCGACGATCAGTTCCGGCGCGCCTTCCAGATAATCGTCCCGGCTGACGCGCGAGGCCCCGCCGGCCCGTTCCGGCAGGCGCAGCAAGGCGTCGGGCTGGAACTCGTTGTCGGCGTCCAGCCGCAGGGTGGCGTTGTCGGCCAATTCAATCCCTGGACTAGCAGCCCAGTAGGCTGCTAGCCAACCCATGACCAGCGCGTGTGGCTTGGCATGTTGTTCGAAATGGAGTGGCGAGGGCATGAAAACGACTCCTTCGATCAGTTCGGCCTTCTTGAGTCGCGGCATGGCGTGATACCGCCGCTCGAATTCCTTGCGGGTCAGGCGGTCGCCATTTTCCAGAACGAGGATTTCAGGGGCTAAGGCGGACATGGCGGATTCCTTGGGTTGAACCTGTTTCAATTTGAACAACTTCGAGTTCGATTCTAAACGATTTCCGCCGGGAACCTCCCGGTTGGCGGGTCGAGTCGACCCTGGAACGATGGGTCCGATGCCAACTGGGCGCGTGTGGCGCTTTGCGCGGGCGTGGATTAACCTTACAAAACCAAGGCCAGCCACCACTTTCCTCGACTTGACCTTCGAAAGATAACCTCTAGCCCGCGTCAGACCGCCATGGAAATCTTCGTCTATCACACCCCCGATCAAGTCCCCGACTTGAGCAAGAAGGCCCGCAAGGGCGGGCTCCAACTCGACCTGCCCGCCTGCGCCATCGTCATCGACGTGCTGCGCGCGACCTCCACCATGGCGACGGCGCTTGAGTCCGGCGCGGAGGCGATCCAGGTCTTCGACGATCTTGACGAATTGTTCCGAATCAGCAAACGCTGGCCGGCGGAACGGCGGCTGTTGGCCGGCGAGCGCGGCGGCGAAAAGCTGGAGGGCTTCGATCTGGGCAACTCGCCGGCGGAATGCACGCCGGAGCGCGTCGGCGGCAAGCGACTGTTCATGAGCACCACCAACGGCACCCGCGCCCTGGAGCGGGTGCAGCGGGTGCCGATCCTGATGACCGCTTCGTTGACAAATCGTGCGGCAGTAGTACGCTATTTGTTGCAAGAACAACCGCACACGGTATGGATCGTGGCGGCGGGCTGGCGTGGCGGTTTTTCGCTGGAGGATACGATCTGCGCTGGGGCCATTGGCCACCTGCTCAACGTCGAACGCGACAGCGACTGCGCGGGGGACGACGAATCCATCGCCGCCGTGGCGCTGTTCGAGCAATGGCGGGATCGGCTGCCGCAACTGTTGCGCCACGCCCATCACGGCCGCGGTCTGGCGGCGCTGGGCTGCGGCGAGGATCTGGATTATTGCGCCCGGCTCGACAGCGTCGAAGTCGTGCCGTTGCAAGTCGAACCGGGAGTGTTGAAGGCGGCGATGCTGGATTGAGGCCGGCCATCCCCCAGCGGGGCATTGGTCGGATTTTCTTCGGAATGTACTAAATTTTAGGAGCTGGAATCTGGACTATATCTGCTTGAAGAGAAAAGCGTGATCAACCACCTGCTCGCGGATGATATTTTGTTCATCCGAAACTGCCGTCACAGAATATCGATGGAGGAAATATCCGCATGAAATTCATCAAGCTTGCCTTTGGCGCAGTCATCACCGCCCTCCCACTGCTTTTATCCTTGAGCAATCCGGCCACCGCCGAAGAAATCGACGACACCGCATCGTCGGACGCACGCCCTGTCTCTCCGCTCCAAGCGGGCGAAACCATGGCTCCAGCGCGACGGGTCATCCTGCGACACGACCCCTCCTACATCTCCACCCTGCGAGTACCCCCGCCGCCGGAGTTGGCCCTGCAACAACAGGGACTGATGGCGGCGCAAGCGACGATCACCGTCAACTTCCTTCCCGCTGGCGTGGTGGATGGCGACAACTGCCTGACCTGGCCCGAGCAGCCCAAGGCCGCCTTCAGTTACGCGGCCAGCCTGTGGGCCTCGCAGTTGCAATCCCCCGTCCCCATCACGATCGATGCCTGCTGGGCCAACAACCTGCCGGCCGGCGTACTGGGACACGGCGGACCTAATAGCGTCTTTCGGGATTTCTCGGGGGCGCCCGTCGCCAACACCTGGTATTCCGTTCCAGCCGCCAACGCCTTGCACGGCAGTGACCTGGATCCGGCGCAATCGGACATTTACAGCGCCTACAGCAGCACCTTCAGTTGGTACTTTGGAACGGACGGCAACACCCCCCCCGGTCAAGTCGACTTCGCCAGCGTGGTCCTGCACGAGATCACTCACGGCCTGGGATTCCTGGGCAGCATGCAGGTCTCGGGTGGTCAGGGTTCGTGGGGTTTCGGAACCGGATTTCCCATCATCTACGACCGGTTCACCGAGAACGGAGCGGGGCAAAAACTGCTCAATACAGCTCTGTTTCCCAATCCATCCGCCGTCCTGGCCACACAGTTGACCAGCAACGACGTTTACTTCAACGGCCCCAACGCCAACGCCGGCAACGGTGGTCCACGGGTGCCGCTCTACGCGCCGTTTAGCTGGAGTCCGGGTTCAAGCTACGCGCACCTGGCGGAAAGTTACAACAACACGCCCAACGCCCTGATGACGTTCTCCCTGCCGAATGGCGAGTCCATTCACAGCCCTGGCCCCGTAACCCTGGGCTTGTTGAAGGATGTCGGTTGGACGTTGCAACAGGCTCCGAACAACTACACGCTGACCCTCGCCAAGGCGGGCACCGGCAACGGCACAGTCAGCGGCGGCGGCAGTTACCCGGCCGGAGCTACGGTCACGCTGACCGCGACCCCGGATGCGGGCAGCACCTTTGCCGGCTGGAGCCCTAGCCCCTGCGCGCCCAGCTTCACCATGCCGGCTAATAACCTGACCTGCACGGCCACGTTCAATCTCTCGCAAGCGGCTCTGCCCGATTTGGTGGTCACCTCGGTAACGGGGCCCGGCAGCGCCGTCATCGGCAGCGATATTGTCGTTACGGTCACCCTTAAAAACCAAGGCGCAGGCACCGCCAACGCCAGTTTGGCTCCCCAAGCCTCGGTTTGGATCGGCCCCAATAGTGCTCTAGTTTGCGACACCACGCTGAATCTGCCGCCTGGCGCATCCATCACCTGTTCAGGCACGGCACATCTAAATAGCCCCTCTTTGACGCCAGGCACTTATAATTTCGCGGGGTATGCTGATCCTTTCGACAAGACCATCGAAAGCAACGAAACCAACAATGCTTTCACGTCGCCGAATATGATCACGATCACCAGTGGCGGTGGCGGCCCCACCACCTACACCCTGACCCTGACCAAGACCGGCAGCGGATCGGGAACGGTCAGCGGCGGCGGCAACTACGCCGCCGGAGCCCCGGTCACCCTGACCGCCACCCCGAACGTCGGCAGCACCTTCGCCGGTTGGAGTCCGAGCCCTTGCGCGCCCAGCTTCGCCATGCCGGCCAGCAACCTGACCTGCACCGCCACCTTCAATGCCACGGGTACCCCCACCGCCGCCAAGACCATTGGCCTGTACAACCCGGCCACCAGCATTTTCTACCTGCGCAACAGCAACACCAACGGCATCGCCGACCTCACCTTCAGCTACGGTCCCCCCGGCGCGGGCTGGCTGCCCGTCGCGGGCGACTGGAACGGCGACGGCGTCGCCACCATCGGCCTGTACAGCCCGGCCACCAGTATCTTCTACCTGCGCAACAGCAACACGCCGGGCATCGCCGACAACTTCTTCAGCTA
>ERZ761607.2197-NODE-2197-length-21951-cov-17.096958_pt1 | contig 21951 bp, 14 predicted proteins | sample MGYA00511164_ERZ761607 | MGnify/ENA primary metagenome ERZ761607 (study PRJEB28899, sample SAMN02445080) | bioreactor sludge metagenome | biome: EBPR sludge | place: Australia: Brisbane, Thorneside Wastewater Treatment Plant | collected 2011-06-22 ... | reverse complement strand
CTTCCTTGCTGATCGCGTTGTCGAGCGCCAACGGGCCATCGAGAATGGCGCCGGTGATCTGGCCGCGGTCGGCCATCTGGCACAGGGATGCACCACCGCCACCGATACCGGCGGCAGCTTCGCGCAGCGCTCGACAAAACTGTCGAATCGGTCATGGCTCTGGATCGAGACCTGCGCAGCATCCGGGCGGTCCATGATAGTCCGGGTAGCGAGGGCGATAACTCTGGCGACACCACTCATGATCGTCTCGCCGCGGGCGTTGACGCCCTGGCAGTCGAAGGTCACCCGGCGCGTTTGGGCAAGCTTCTCGCGTGCCGTGATTCTGATCGTGACCTCCTCGCCGATGGCCAGCAGCGCGTGGAACTCGCGATCCTGCCCGGCGTACACCGTGCCCGGGCCGGGCAGCGCCTTGCCGAGCAATCCCGAGATCTGTGCGCCCAGCCACACGCTGTGTGCGCTGAACTCTGTGCCGCCGAATTGTTTCACCAGTTCGAGAGCGAGGCGGGTCGGATTGCCGTCGCCTGAAACGGTCGCAAAGAGCTGCACGTCCCGGACGGTCAGCGTGCGGCTGACGCTCGCCGCATCACCGATATGGATTTCGTCGAAGCAACGATTCTCAAGGGTCTCTGCGCGCATCATGTACTCATCATGGGATAGGGTGCTTGCTGGTGGGGGACACCACCCCTCCAGTTGAGCCAGATTTACATCCGGACACCCCGGGCGGAGTCTGTCGGCGGCTGGCCGGGCAGGCATTCTCCTTGCCCGACATGGCGCCACAGTCCGATCGACACGCGGGGGCGGGCAAACAGGCTTGATTATACTAGCAGCCAGCGACCACTCGCCGCGCAAGCGGCGAGTGGTCTGGGCATCCCGTTGCACTGCCATCAAAGCGCACCAAACAGGCAACGGCTGCCAGGAGATGAGCATTGCCCTCGCGCGGACATCATGCCAAGCACGCTTGCGGTGCGCGGGATGGCCACTGGTCCAGCGTCCGCGTCGGCGGACTGCATGAATGGCTTCAAGTCACCCAGGCAGGATGACGCCGGAAGTAGTACGGACAAGGTTTTCGGTGGACTACTCGTGCGCGTATCCGGGAACGCAACGCAGACTTTCCGACCTTCGCCTGCCCCTCTACGGTCCCCGAGGTCGGCCGTGCGAGAAACCATGCTGTGTGGCGGACATCGTGCTCTTGAAGCGAGCTGCCGCAGCATGGTTTGGCTTATGATGACGGCTCTGCGAGCCGGGCACACCGCCTGCTTGTCTCAACAACCATTTTCGCGGAGTGACGATATGGACAAGGCATTTGTTTCGCAAGTCTCTCAAGCATCACGGTGGTTCGTGATAGTCGTAATCACGGCTTTGCTGGCCCCGGTTAGCGCCATCGCGGCAGACCGCGCAGCGCTCGAACGAGACGCGCGCAACCTCTACCAGAAGCTGACCGCCAAAGTCCCGGCGGCGAAGGCGTTGTCCAGAGATGCTGTTGCGGTGCTGGTTTTTCCGAAGATCACCAAGGCCGGTCTCGTCGTCGGCGGTCAGTACGGCGACGGCGTACTCTTGAAGGGCGGTAAGGCAGCAGGCTACTACAACACCGCCGGCGCTTCGTATGGACTGCAAGCCGGCGCACAGCAATACAGTTATGCAATGTTCTTCATGAACGAACACTCGCTCAAGGCCCTGAACGAGGCCGATGGCTTCGAAATCGGCGTTGGCCCGTCGGTGGTGGTAGTGGACCAGGGCATGGGCAAGTCGCTGACCTCCACAACCGCGCAAGACGACATCTACGCATTCATCTTCGGCCAGACCGGTCTGATGGCGGGCATTGGTCTGCAGGGCAACAAGATTACGCGCCTGAACGAGTAGTGTTTCTGACCGAGCACCCGCCCACGCGGCTGTGCCAACGGTGAACGGTGGCGGCGGATCGCAGCCACCTCCAACAAAGCCACGCCAGCGATCCCCGGAATGCCATCACCCATCTGCCGTTCTCGACGGTGACGCGCTGTGCTGCCCTGGGGCTCGCTGCGCACACTGCTCAGCCGCCCGCAGCACTTTCCGCGGCAGGCCGTCGAACTTGGCTTGCACTGCAAGCGCAGGCACCCGATACTGCCCGCCGTATGCAACTCATCACTATCTGACCCGCTATCGCGTGCCAGCGGTCGTCGCCTGCCGCCCTGCTCCAGGGTACAAGCGGGCGCGACCGTGCGCCAGGACGCCACTTGACGCGGTGCCTTCGCCAAGCAGCGGTCTCGACTACCATAAGCCAGAACAAAGGACCAGCATGACGACTTCAGTTCCCCGCCAGAGCGGCATTCTGCTGCACCCGACCTCGCTACCCGGCCCGCATGGCTCGGGTGACCTCGGCGCTGCCGCCCACCACTTCATCGACTGGCTGGCTGCGGGTGGCCAATCGCTGTGGCAGGTCTTGCCCCTTACCGGGGTCGGACCGGGAAACTCGCCGTACTCCAGCCCGTCCGCTTTTGCCGGCAGCGAACTGCTGATCAATCTGGACCAGTTGCACAAGGCCGGCTGGCTGAGTGAAGCCGACCTGGCGGAGACGCCTGCCTTCCCCGAACAACGCATTGATTACGCGACGGTAAGACCCTTCCGGATGCAGCAGTTGCGGCGTGCCGCCCAACGCTTCTTCGCTGCCAAGAAATCCCCCGAGCATGCGGCATTTGCCGCCTTCTGTGCCGATGCTGGTGCGTGGCTGGACGACTACGCACTGTTCATGGCGCTCGATATCGCCTACGGCGGCGACGGCCGGATGTGGCAGGACTGGCCCGCCACCCTGGCTCACCGCCAGCCCGACGCCGTACACCAGGCGCAGCGCAAGCACGCCGGCGAAGTCAACTTCTGGAAGTTCTGTCAGTGGTGCTTTTTCGACCAATGGGCAGCGCTCAAGGCCTACGCCAACTCCCGGCGGGTCAAGATCATCGGCGACCTGCCAATCTTCGTGGCCGAACACAGCGCCGATGTCTGGGCCAATCCGGGCCTGTTCGACCTCGATGAACACGGCCACCCGCGCGTCGTTGCCGGCGTACCGCCAGACTACTTCAGCGAAACCGGGCAGCGCTGGGGCAACCCGCTCTATCGCTGGTCGGCACATGCCGCCGAAGGCTATCGCTGGTGGGTGGAGCGCATGCGGCAAACAATGAAGCTCTGCGACATTATCCGGATCGATCATTTCCGTGGATTCGAAGCCTACTGGGAAATCCCGGCGACGGCGGAAACCGCGATCGACGGGAAATGGCAACCGGGACCAGGCGAAGCGGTATTCGCCGCCATGCGCCGCGAGCTCAGCGACGATCTGATCGACGAGCACGGCAAACTGAAGATCATCGCCGAAGACCTCGGGATCATTACCCCGGCCGTCAAGAAGCTGCGCCACGACGTCGGACTGCCCGGCATGCGCATCCTGCATTTCGCCTTCGGCGACGACGCCAGGAATCCCTACCTGCCGCACAACTACGACGCCAACTCGGTGGTCTATACCGGCACCCACGACAACGACACCACCTGCGGCTGGTGGGAATCGCTGCAACCGCACGAACAGGACCGGGTACACGCCTACCTGGGGGTATGCAGCAGGAATGCCGAAGAGCTGTGCTGGTATCTGATCCGCCTCGCGTTCTCGTCGGTCGCCCGGCTTTGCATCATCCCGATGCAGGACGCGCTCGCCCTCGACAGCACGCACCGCATGAACCAGCCGAGCGTTGGCGAGGGATCGTGGGAGTGGCGCTATCGCCGCCAGCAGGTCCAACCATGGCATGCCGAACGCCTCGCCGACCTCACCCGCGTCTACGGCCGCGACCACGCCAGCAACCGCTCCGATGAAACGAGCGAAGGCTGAGCTTGGCATGCCGGCGAGCCAGCCGGCGCAGCCTTCAAACCCCGCCAGCGCCCGAAGAGTCAGCAAGTGACCCTGCCCTCGCCCGCGCTGAACGCCATTTACAATCCCCTGAACTCCGGGGAGTTCCTTATCGAGCACCTCCCGACCGTTCCCTCGGCGATCAGCGGTACGTGGGCGCCGCGGCGCTCATCCGCTGGCGGCCACCTGGCGGGGACATCAATCCTTGCGGGCGAGTTCATCCCGCTGATCGAGAACAACCCGCTGTCGGGACTGATCACCTAATCGCTGATCGACACCGTGGCCCTCGACGGGGCGGTGGCTGGCTGCGGACACGGCCCATGCGCCGGGAACTGAGCGCCACGAGAGTACGAACTTGCGCTCCCCGGCCAGCGGCGGCAACGAAAACGACTTCCACTTCGCGCGTCAGGTGGCGGGCACCCCGGCACGGCGGCGCTGAATGACAACGATCAAACCCAACAGGACCAGAGCAGGAATGAAGAACCATTCCTTGGCCGGTCGCTCGGCAAGCACTTCGATCGAAGTGATCTTGAAGCCCTGTTCGAGACCGAGCTTGGCGGCCCGGCTACCGAACTTCACGGCCATGATATCGAGGTTCCCGTCAACCTCCATCAGGCTCAGGCCGGCGGCGTTGAGTCGCTGCAGCGCCGGTGCCTGCTGCCCGAGTGGCAGCAACACGCCCTTGTAGATCTTCTTCGCGTTGATGTCCTCGCCCTCGACCCATACCCGCAGGCGATCGTCGGTAGGCGCTTTTTCGATCACCTCCATGATCCTGGTCGGCGCCACCTTGTCGTACGGCGGGTGAATCATGTCCATCCAGAATCCCGGACGAAAGAGCGTAAAGGTTACCAGCAGCAGCACCACCGCCTCCCATGCCCGGTTACGGGCCATGAACCATCCCTGCGTCGCCGCCGCGAAGACGAGATTGGCGACGATCGCCGTAAATACCGTCAGGAACAGGTGCCAAGCACTGTCGATGCCGATCAGTAGCAGTTGCGTGTTGAAGATGAACATGAACGGCAGGATCGCCGTACGAATGCTATAGCCGAAAGCGGTGACGCCGACCCTGATCGGATCGCAGCGGGCGATCCCGGCCGCGGCATACGACGCCAGGCCGACCGGTGGCGTCACGTCGGCCATCAGTCCGAAATAGAAGACGAACAGGTGCACGGCAATCAGCGGAACCAGCAAGCCGCTCTGCGCACCGAGCTCGACGACCACCGGCGCCATCAGTGTCGACACCACGATGTAGTTGGCGGTCGTCGGCAGTCCCATGCCCAGGATCAGGCAGATCACCGCCACCAGCCCGAGCATGACCATCAGGTTGCCGCCAGAGATCAGTTCGACCAGTTCGGTCATCACCAGGCCGATGCCGGTCAGCGTCACGGTGCCGACGATGATGCCGGCGGCGGCGGTGGCGATACCGATGCCGATCATGTTGCGCGCACCGGTGACCAGACCGTCGAGCAGATCCTGAGCACCCTGGCGAAACGCGCCGCCAAGATCGCCACGGCTGCGGAAGTGGGCAATGATCGGTCGCTGGGTGACCAGGATGAACATCAGGAACACAGTCGCCCAGAACGCCGACAACGCGGGCGACAGTTCCTCGACCATCAGATTCCAGATCAGCACCACCACCGGCAACAGGAAGTGCAGGCCCGATTTCAGCGTCGGGCCCGCGTCGGGCAGCGTTTCGATTGGCACGTTCGGATCATCCATGTGCAGTTCCGGATAGCCGGTACCGAACTTCAACAGGCCGACGTAGGTGGCGAGCATCAGGACACCGACGATATACAGCGAGGCATCGCCGGTGAAGTCCTTGATCCAGCCCAGCCCGTAGTACACGACCCCAGCCAGGATGACCATGCCCGACACGGTCATCAGGAAGGAAATCATCCGCGAGCTGAACGAGTTCTCGTGCTTGTGCGGGATACCGCGAATGTCGGCCTTCATCGCTTCGAGGTGCACGATGTAGAACAGCGCGATGTACGAAATCAGCGCCGGCAGGATCGCGTGCTTCAGCACCTGCGTATAGGGAATGCCGACGTACTCGACCATCAGAAAAGCCGCGGCGCCCATCACCGGCGGCATGATCTGGCCGTCGACCGAAGCGGCAACCTCGACTGCGGCGGCCTTGTCAGGACGATAGCCCACGCGCTTCATCAGCGGGATGGTGAACGTCCCGGTGGTGACGACGTTGGCAATCGACGATCCGGAAATCACGCCGGTGCAGGCCGAAGCGACCACCGCGGCCTTCGCCGGGCCGCCGCGCAGGTGGCCGAGCAGCGAGATGGCCGACTTGATGAAGTAGTTGCCGGCGCCGGCCGTTTCCAGCAGCGCGCCGAACAGGACGAACAGGAAGATGAAACCCGACGAGACGCCGAGCGCGACGCCGAAAACGCCCTCGGTGCTCAGCCACAGGTGCGACATGCCCTTGCCCAGCGAGGCGCCCTTGTGCGCGATCATGTCCGGCATGTACGGGCCGAGGAAGATGTAGCCGATGAAGATCGCCGCCAGGATGACCATCGGCAGGCCAAGCGAGCGCCGCGCCGCTTCGAGCAGCAGAACGATGCCGCAGACCGAAGTGGCCAGGTCGAGGGTTGTCGGTTGACCAGGGCGCGTGGACAGTTGCGCGTAGAACACGAACAGGTATGAAGCGCAGAAGACGCCTGCCAGCGCCAGGATCCAGTCCAGCGCCGGGACGTAGTCACGCGGCGAACGTTTGAAAGCGGGATACGCGAGAAAGGCGAGAAAGATGGCGAAGGCCAGGTGGACCGAACGCGACTCGGTGTCATTGAGGACGAAAATGCCCAGAGAATACGGCAGCGGCGAGGCGATCCAGAGTTGGAACAGCGACCACGCCAGCGCCGTCAACATCACCAGTTTCGCCACCGCGCCGGTCGGCTTGCGGCCACCGGTGTCAGCCTCGGCGACCAGTTGCTTGAGTTGCTCGTCCGAGAGGACGGCTTCAGGTTCTTTGTCAGTCATGTGCGCATCTCCGCAGACTTCAAGGAAAAACGGCCCCGATCGGGGCCGTCAGCAGGGCCGCCGGGGAAGGCCAAGGTCTCGCCGATCCCGGTTCTTTCCAGGCGAATTACATCCAGCCCTTTTCCTTGTAGTATTTCACGGCACCGTCATGCAGCGGTGCCGACAGGCCGTTCTTGATCATTTCCTTGGGATCAAGATGGCTGAACGCCGGGTGCAGCTTCTTGAAGTCGTCCAGGTTGTCGAAGACCGCCTTCACCATCTGATAAACGACATCGTTGGAAACCTTTGAAGAAGAGACAAAGGCCGCTACGACGCCATAGGTGTTGGTCGGGTTCGGGTTGTTCGCATACATGCCACCGGGAATCGTCACCGCCGCGTAGTACGGATAGGTCTTGACCAGCTTATCGACCGCCGGCCCGATGATGTTGATCAACTGCGCGCCACAGGTGGTGGTCGGGTCCTGGATGTTCGCCGACGGGTTGCCGACGACGTAGGCGAAGCCGTCGATCTTGTTGTCGCACAGCGCCGCACCGTGTTCGTCGGCCTTCATCTCGGAGACCAGCGAGAAATCGCTGGTCTTCATCCCCATCGCCGGCAGCAGGACGTCCATCGTTGCGCGCTGACCTGAGCCCGGGTTGCCGATATTGAAGCGCTTGCCCTTGAAGTCGAGCAAGGACTTGACATTGGCGTCCTTGCGGGCGAGCACCACCAGCGGCTCGGGGTGAATCGAGAAGACCGAGCGCAACTCGGGGAAGGGAGCGCCCTTGAACTGCTCGGTTCCCTTCATCGCGTTGTACGCCACGTCGGACTGCGCAACGCCGAAGTCGAGTTCGCCGGCCTTGATGGTATTGACGTTGTACACCGAACCACCGGTGCTCTCGACCGAGCAGCGAATTCCGTGCTTGGCCTTTTCCTTGTTCATCAGGCGGCAGATCGCTCCGCCCGCTGCGTAATACACACCGGTCACGCCGCCGGTGCCAATGGTGACGAACTTCTGCTGCGCAAACGCCGCCGGACTGCCGAGGGTGGCGCATACCGCCAGGGCGGCGGCAAGGGTTGTAAGTTTCTTCATGGTGAGTCTCCTTCCTTATAATTTATCAACGACAACGAACTGTGCGGCCACTGCCTACGGGTACTGGTCTGGTCATCGGAAGGTGTGCGAACCGCCTGCACATTGATTTCCCATCGATGCCAAATCACTGGCCGGCTAGCTTTGCATCAGCTCGTTCCGGCGCTATCTGCGCTGTTGGCGAACAGCAATCCACAGAAACACTGCGCCATCGGCAGCCCACAAGATGCCAACACGATCGACTGTACACACAAAACAGGGTCGCGCCAAGACCAATTCCAGCGAAATAGCTGGGACCAATCTGACACCAATCCCACACCAGGCCGTGGACATCGTTGTCTTGCTCACGCGATACGGTGGCCATCGCGTCATTTCTTCAGCATTCGCTGCACCGCCTCGAGATGCTCCGCTTCGTTGTGGCACATCCCCTGAAACGACGCGCAAAGATCGAGGAAGTCCCTCAGCTGCATGCGTTGTGCCATCTTCATCAGGCGCTTGGTCAGGCGCACCGCCTTCGCCGGCTGGGCAGCAAAGCGCGCGGCAAGTTCCATTACCCTGGGCATCAGCTGCTCGGGTTCGAGCACCTCGAGCACGACCCCGAGCGTCCTGGCTTCGGCGGCGGTCACCATGCGTCCGCTGAGGGTCAGCTCGAATGCCTGCTGGTAGCCGATCAGCCGCTGCATGAACCACGCGCCGCCGTCACCAGGAATGATGCCGAGGTTGAGGAAGGTCTCGCCGAAGGTGGCCCGGCTTGAGGCAAGGCGGATATCTGCCATATTGGCGAGATCGAAACCGGCGCCAACCGCCGCACCGTTGATCGCCGCGATCACCGGCACTTCAACGTCGTTCAGCGCCAGCGGGATCCGCTGAATGCCGCGGCGATAGCGCTGGGCGACCTCGGCCACGCCGCCCGCGAAATCACCGCTGCGCCTGGCCATGTCCTTGACGTTGCCACCCGCCGAGAAGGCCGACCCGGCACCGGTGATCACCAGTACGGATACGTCGTCACAGCGGTTGACCCAGTCGGCGACGCTGACGATCTCGTCGATCAGGCGCGTACCGGTCAGCGCGTTGCGGACATCGTCGCGATTGAGCGTCAGGGTGGCAACACGGTGGTCGAGTTCGAGCAGGGAGTCACAGAGCAGCGGTGCGTTCATTGCGAATCATCCTTCCCGGGGATTGTCGTTCTTGCCGGCAGCGGCCCGGTCGACGATTATCCGGGCGTCGACCACGGCATAGCCATCGTCCAGAGCAATGACCGGATTGAGGTCCAGCTCGGCCAGTTGCGGGTAGGCGTCGACGATGCTCGACACTTTCAACAGCAAATCGACCAGTGCGTCCTTGTCGACCGCCGCTTCGCCGCGAACGCCTTCGAGGATCTTTCGCGACTTGATTTGACCGACCATCGAACACGCATCGTCGTGCGACAGGGGAATCGCGCGAAAAGCGACGTCCTCGAGGATTTCGACGAAGATGCCTCCCAGCCCGAACATCAGCACGGACCCGAAAACCGGGTCGCGAATAACGCCGATGATCACCTCGACACCCTTGCGCGCCATCGGCGTGACCAGTACCCCTTTGATCACCGCCTGCGGATCGTAGGCCCGGCAGGAATCGATGATCTCGTCGAAAGCGACGCGCATGCCAGCCTCGCCCACGACCTTGAGTCTGACCCCGCCAGCATCCGACTTGTGCAGGATATCCCGGGACACCACCTTCATCGCCACCGGCTGCTCGGCAAAGTACGCGGCGATTCCGGCCAGATCGCCGGCGGCGCCAGCGAGCATTTCTTCCGGGACGGCGACGCCATGCGCGCGCAGCAGATCCTTGGCTTCGAACTCGAACAGGTCCCGCCCCTCGGCCTGCGCCGCGGCAAAAGCAGCCTGCGCCCGACGATTCGGGAGCACCGTCGGCAGCTTCCGGTCACCGGCGCGGGCCGTCAGGTACAGCCCGCGCTCGCCCAGCGCCGACAATACCCGCACCGCGTGCTCGATCGAGCTATACACCGGCAGCCCGGCCTGATGCAGCCGACGCAACGCCGGTGGATTGACAGGCGCATAGAGGCTATAGACCACCAGCGGCTTGTCGGTCCTGCGGGCCAGCTCGATCATCGATTCTGCACCGCGCATCTCGCCGCCCAGCAGGTCTTCGGCAAAGCGGGTGTGATAGCCACCGAACATCCCGACCAGGAAGATGCTGTCGACCTGGTCATCTTCGGCAACGATTTCCAGACAATCGGCAAGCAGCGCCGGGTTGGCATCGCTGCTGCCGGCAACGTCGACGGGATTGACCAGCGAGGCCTGCGGGAAGAGGATTCTGCCAAGCCGCTGGCGCGTTTCTTCGCTCAGCTCGGCCAGTTCCAGGCCGGCTTCGGTCAGTCGGTCGGAGGCGATGGTCGCCTGGCCGCCACCGTCGGCAACCACCGCAACGCGCTTGCCGCGTGCTTTCTGCAGCAGGGCCAGGCCCTCGGCGACTGGCAGAATCTCGTCCGAATGCTGCACCACGCTGACGCCCACCTGCCGCAACAGGTCGACGGTCATCGCATAGCTGCCGGCCAGCGCCCCGGTATGCGAACTGGCCGCCTTCTGACCGGCTGCGGTCGACCCGGATTTGTAGACCACCACCGGCTTAAGCACGGTAATCTCGCGCGCCGCGTCGAGGAATCGCCGCCCGTCGCGAAAGCCTTCGACGTAGAGCGTGGCGACGCGCGTGTTCGCGTCCTCGCCAAGATAGCGGAGGTAGTCGTTGAAGCCGATATCGGCCTGGTTGCCTGGACCGGCATAGGTGCTGAAGCCGACCTGGCCGTTGCGCTCGGCTTCGAGCACCAGCGCCAGCAGCATGTTGCCCGATTGCGAGATCAGGCCGATATCGCCGGCCTTGACGTTGTTCAGCGCCAGCAGATTGACCTTCTTGTGCAGGTTGAACATCCCCGACGTGTTCGGGCCGATGACCCGCACGCCGCTGCGCCGGGCGGCGGCCAGCAGCTCCTGCTCAAGCCTGATGCCGTCGGGACGGCCCGTTTCGCGAAATCCACTGGCCAGGATCACCGCACCCTTGACGCCTTTCCTGCCGCACTCCTCCAGCAGGCCCGGCACCGTGGACGCAGGGGTGCAAATGAGCGCCAGATCGGCGGTCCCCGGAATATCGGCCAGCGAGCGATAGGCCTTGACGCCGAGCACCATGTCCACTTTCGGATTGATCGGGTAGATCCTGCCCGGGTAGCCGTCCTTGATCAGACCGACCATCGCCTTGTAGCCGCGCTTGGTGGGATCGGCCGAGGCGCCGACAATGGCGATCGAATCGGGGGCGAGGAAGTCGTGCAAGGGGCTGCGTTGTGCTGCCGGATGGTTGGTATTCATGGTCAGCGCCCCCTGAAAACCGGCGGGCGCTTTTCGGCGAAAGCGTCGATGCCTTCCTGCCAGTCCTGCGTCGTGCCGACGAACATCATGCCTTCGAGCTCGGCGGTCAGCGCGGCGTCGAGGGTGCGTTCAGCCGCCATGTTCAGCTGCTCCTTGGCCAGCTGCATCGAGAACGGCGCCTTGCCGGCGATCTTGCCGGCGAACTCTCGCGCCGCGTCGATAAATCCGTCATCTGGCAACACCCGGTTGGCCAGCCCGATGCGCATCGCCTCGGCACCCCCGATCCGTTCGCCCAGAAAGACCAGCTCGCGCGCCTTGGCCAGCCCGACCAGGCGCGGCAGCAGGTAGGTGACGCCCCCCCCCAGGAAGGTACCGATGCTGATTTCCGGCAGGCCGATCTGCGCGCTCTCGGCCATCAGCAGAAAGTCCGCTGCGATGGCCATTTCCGCGCCGGCGCCGAGCGCGTAGCCATTGACGGCGGCGACGACCGGCTTCGACAGCAGCAGTAGCCGCTTGCAGACGATCTGCTCGCCCTGCAGGTATTGTCTTCGGTCGAACGCCGTTCGCCCGGCCTGGTGCGCCTTGAGATCAGCGCCGACGCAGAAGGCCCGGCCCTCGCCGGTCAACAGCACCACGCGCACATCGCCGTCGGCCTCGGCGATACCCAGCGCGACGGTGAGTTCGTCGTACAGTTGCTGGGTCACCGCGTTGAGCCGCTGCGGTCGATTCAGACGGATCTCGGCGATCCCGCCGGCGGATCGATAGATGATCGTTTCGGTCAGCACAGGCAGCACTCCTCTGTCTGCGGTAAATGAACCCACGGGCGCCACTCGAAAACCGGGGAACCGCGCCGGGCGATCTCAAGCAGGCAGTTCCTGAATCGACGACGGCGATGCCTCGAGTGCCGCCAGCGCGTCCTCGGTAAAGATGCGCAAGCCGAGTTCGGGCCGGTAGCCATGAATCTCCTTGACGTCCAGGGCGCGCATGAAGGTGATGATTTCCTGACTGATCACCTGGCCCGGGACCAGAATCGGAAAACCGGGCGGATAGGGAATGACGAAAGTAGTGGACACCAGCTGGCGGCCGGCGGCAATTGCCTTCTCGATGGCGTTGCCCGCGATCGGCACGTAATCGCACTTGCTTTCGTCGTAGGCCAGGAAATACGCCGACCGAATGTCGCCCTCGGGGGTGCCTTCGCCGGAGCTCAGGCGAAACGAATCGTGGAAGCGACTGAAGTCCGGCAAGGGCGGCAGATCCTCGCGCAAGGCCTTGACCCGCCGGTCAAAGATCTTGCGCTCGACGTTGCTGGCGTAGTCCAGGCGTTCATCCAGATCGCGGGCAATGTTGACCAGCACCTCGATCAGATAGGCTACCGACGAGCGCGTGGTCCCGATGTTGGTCATGAACAGCACGGTGTTGCGCGAGGTCTTGTTGATCTGGATGCCGTGCCTGTCCATCAGGATCGCGTTCTTGAAGGTATCCCCATCCCAGCCCGACGCGGACACCGACAAGGTGATCCGCGTGGCGTCGAGGACGAATTCGTCCTCGGTCCAGGCGCTGACGATGTCACTCCAGCCATGCTCGGGATCCCAGTAACTCTTGATGCCGGACTTGCGATACTCGGCAGGAATCATTTCGGCGACGGTGAGGACGTGGAAATACTTGCTGATCAGCGGATGGGTATTGATCACCTTGCGCAACGACATGGCCTGCTCGACCTGCCGCTGAATGAGTTCGAAGCCCTCGAGTTCAACCTGCCGCCGGCCGATGTCCAGCGAGGCGATGATCTGGTAGTTGGGCGAGGTCGAGGTGTGCGTCATATAGGCCTCGTGAAAGGCCTGCTCGACCTCGTCCTTGAAGTCCTGATCGTGGACATGGATCATCGAACCCTGGCGCAGAGCGGTGAGCGTCTTGTGGGTGGACTGGGTAGCATACGCGCGCACGCGCACCTTGTCCGGGTCCGGCATCAGCCGGGTCTTGAGCAAGGTTTCGTCGTCGGCATCGACCATCTTTGCCTGGTACTTGGCGTAGGCCGCCCGATACTCGTCGGAACGATAACGCTCGCGCAACTGCCCCGCGCAGTGCATCGCCGTCCGCCGCCGGTACGCCGGACCAAAGCGGGCGAAGGCAAACCACGCCTCGTCCCACAGGAAGACCAGGTCCGGCTTGATCGCCAGGCACTCCTCCATCACCCGCTCGACGTTGTACACGATGCCGTCGAAAGTGCAGTTGGTGAGCAGCAGCATCCTGACCCGGTCCAGCTTGCCAGCCGCCTTCAGCTCCAGCAGCCGGTGCTTGATTTCCCGGGTCGGCACCGCGCCATACATCGAATAGGCGTCAAGCGGATAGCTGTCGAGATAGACCACCTGCGCCCCGGCCAGGACCATGCCGTAGTGGTGCGACTTGTGGCAGTCGCGATCGACCAGAACAATGTCTCCCGGGCGGACAATCGCTTGCACGACGATCTTGTTGCAGGTGGAGGTGCCGTTGGTGGCGAAAAACGTCTGTTTCGAGCCGAAGGCGCGAGCGGCCTTTTCCTGCGCCCTCTTGATCGGCCCGTGCGGTTCCAGCAGGCTGTCGAGCCCGCCCGAGGTAGCCGAGGTTTCAGCGAGGAAGATGTTCATCCCGTAAAAGTCGCCCATGTCCTTGATCCAGTGGGAACAGGTGATCGACTTGCCGCGGCTGATCGGCATCGCGTGAAACACGCCGGTGGGCTTGCGGGCGTATTCCGTCAAGGCGTTGAAGAACGGCGCCTCAAAGCGCTTGGCGACGCCGCGCAGGATGTTCAGGTGCAGGTCCAGATGATCTTCCTGGTTGTAGAAGACGCGCTGACAGTTGCCCAGCCGGGTGCCGGCGATCTCTTCGACCGACTGGTCGGTAAACAGGTAGACATCGAGCTCGGGACGAAGCTTGGCGATCGAGCGGCATAGCTCGGGACCGTACTCCTTGGGTTCAATGGCCTCCAGGGCCTCCTCGTCGAGCCGCGACAGGTAGCGGTGGAGAAGTTCCAGAGTCTGCTCCGACTCGCGCTTCAAGCCATTGCGAACTACTACCGCCTGCAGGTTGTGGTTGAACATCACGGCGATCAAGGCATCGGTCAGGCTGGGCACGAACACCAGCTCATACACGAAGGGGTCCTCCAGACGCCGCATTCCGCCAAGCGTGCGACGCAGATTCGCTTCCTGCATTGCTGACAGGTTGTCTACGATCAGCACTTCAAAGTAGAGCAAATCCTTGCCGCGCTGCTCATTGGACTCGTCGTCGGGACTGCCCTCGGACAACTCCTCGACATCGTGGTGATGCGGATTCTGCCGATAGCTGTTGCTCAGCAGCGAGCGGCAGATATTCCGCACGGTACCTGCAAGTACGTCAAATCGACCCGTGCTGACCAGTTCGCCGAGTCGGCCGAAGGTATCGTGACCCGGGAACGCCCAGTAGAGTTCGATCGGACGCAAGGCCTCGATCAATTCGACGACCTTGTTCTGGGCGTAGATTCTCTTCCGTTCGGTTTGACTTTCGAGGAGTTGTTCGCTGGCGATCTTCAGGGCACTCCAGCGGTCGGTCCGCAGCTGCAGCGCGCTGTAGTATTCACCAAGGGATTTCTTGCTCTTGCTGTCTGCCTTCATGGTCTTGTCTCCTCACGCAGGTCGATGCCTCGTGTAATGTGATGTGGCCGTGGCGAATTGCCAAACTCGATAAGCCGCTCGCCCGGAGTGAAATCTGCAAATGACTGTGACCAGTCAAGTCCTGGCCAGAAAAAATCGGCACGGCCTTCGCTCGGCCAGTAGGCGGCCGAGTAGAGCGTACCCAGACCGCGGGCAAACGCGTGCGAGTAGATCGGCGCTTGCAGGAACGCCGCGATCAGCTTCTCGCTGCTCAACTCGCTGTCCTGCAGCATCAGCCGCAGCCGCCGAAGACGCTCGACGGTCGACGTGGCACGCGCGTGCTGGTGCCATTCGACCTTCTGCTGGTGATTGGTCACCGCCGCCAGACGCCGGATGTCGCCGGTCTTGCCTGGCGCCAGGTAGACCGTCGCGAACTCCCCGCGACGATCGATCACGGTCACGTTGTAGCTCATATGCACCGGCACCCGCGCCAGTGCGGCGCTGGCCTCATCGGCACGAGTGCAGGTTTCCAGCACGTAGCGCAAGACCAGCGGCACTCCGAAACCTTCGCCGACGTCGAGACGACCACCAAACGACAGGGACACCGCCAGGCCATCCTCGTTGATGCCGTCGAGCAAACCCCACGCGCAGTCGCTGACGCCGATCACCTGCCTGCCATTCCATGCCGTCTTCAGGATCACGCCTTCGCACAGCTGCGGCGGATAGTCGTAGTTGCGTACCAGTAGCGGCCGCTTGCCGGTCAGGGCGACTTGCGAACACGCCGTGACATACGGCGGCGGACAGAACAGCGACAGAAAGCGCGCTTCCACGTCGCCGCCACCGGCCAGCTCTGCCAGCTTGTCATAGGTTGGCAGCAGCTCCGGCATGTGCTTGCGCAGCGCCCGCAGGCACGGCAGATAGTAGGGGCGCGCCGCCTCGCCGCCCTGCAGATACCAGCGGCGATACGACGGCCAGAACTCACCGAACAGCGATTTCCAGATCACCCCCGGTCGTTCTTCCTCGACCGCGCGGAAGAGCAGCGACTGGGTCTGAATAAGCGGCATCGACCTCAGCCGATGGTCAGAGGATCTTGAACGCCCCGGCCGACGGCGCCGCTTCCTGAACGGCGGTATCCAGCGGACGGCCCTTGTAGAAGCTCTGGATGCCGCTGATCCAGTTCAGGGCCCGCGAGTTCAGCTTGAACTCCTCGGTCATCGAGCGGCCGCGGGTAATCAGGATCCCCAGATCCGCGCCTTCATAGCGATAGTCGCCGGGGCCCGTAATGCGCAGCCAGAAAGCCTCGTGTTCGCCGTCGACCGCCAGGCGGTGATAGTCAAAGCGGTGATAGCTGACCTTGCCGGCCTCGTCCATTCGGTAGATCCCGGATTGTGGCGCCTGGTCGACCATATCCACGGTCTTGTCGGTGTACTTCATCACCAGCTGGCTCCAGCTGTCGATGTACTTGGGGTTCTTCCAGCGTTCGTTCAATGCCGCCACGTCGAGCTTGAAGTCCACGCCGCTGAACTCCAGCAGATGGAAGAAGAACAACGGCGCGTCGGCATAGGCGAAGGCCGCGTGGTTGGTCATCGGACTGGCACCGCAGACACGCGGGTTGAGTTCGCCCAGATAGACCTCATCGGTATCCTGGTCGACCAGAAAATCCAGGTCGAAGTAGCCGCGATAGCCTTCCTCGAGCAACTGGTTGCCGAAGGCATAAGCGTAGTCGCGGGCCGTGATCCGGGCCTTTTCCGGAAATGCTCCGGGGAAGACCTCGTTGCCGCACCAACCGCCCTTGTACGGGGTCAACTCCTTGGCCCCGACGATCTCGGTCAGCAGCGGACCGACCACCGTACCGCAACGCGTCACGCAGGCTTCCAGCGTGCCACCGCGGCAGTTGATCCGCTTCATCACCTTGACCTCGGGATCCTTGACAATCTCGTCGGCGTACTTCTTCCATTCCTCCTCGTTGGAAATGAAGAAAGTGGTGTGACCCGAATCACCGAAAGCCGACTGAATCACCAGGTCGGTGCCCAGCCCATTTTCCTCGGTCAACTTGATCAGCTGTTCGTAGCTTTCGACCTTGGCCAGCACGTTCGGAACCGACGGCACCGACGCCTTGTTGCCGATCCGAACCGTTTCCATCTTGTTATCGCAGCGCTTGCGCAACGACGCCGGCGGAAACCACAGCTCGATCCCCAACTCCTTGCACAACTCCTCGGTCTTCTCGTCGAACATCAGGAAGACAGCCACCGGATCGCCGCCCTGACGCTTGATATAGTCGATGACCTCCTTGTTCTGCAGGAGATAGTTGTTGATGTCCTCGATCCCTTCGAACTCGGGATGCGGCTGCTCGCTGGGAACGAACACGTTCGGATGGCGGCCATCGTAGCAGTCGATGTAGTTGATGTGCTTGAAGTGCGGCACCCGTTCGTCCATGCCGGCCAGATTGAAGTTGGTGGCACTGATGAAATAGATCGGCCGGGTGTTCCGATGGAAGAACAGGCGCAAATCCGACATGCTGGTGATCGCTGCCGTTGCGGGCTGAGTCATTTCTAGTCTCCTCTGGGCTTGTGTCTTGGTCTGAGGCGTCTCTTTCCTGCGGCCTTGCTGTAGCGCGAAGATCCCGATCCCGAAGAGGGCAAGCAGCGCCACCCCGGTGAGTAGCGCGGTGGTCACCGGGTCAGCCTCCTGACGTCCGAAAAAGCGAACTGGTCAAGGATGGGAGTGGTACGGTGGAACATTTTCCGCCAGTGCAGCGGCGATACTGGCCTGGGCATCGAGTTCGGCCACCCGGACGATCGAACCGTCTGCGCCGGCGACTGCACCCGCTGGCGGCGCCGCGATGTCCGAACGTGATCCGCGCGTCGGCTTGATCAACGGCCCCAGACTATTCAAGTAGTCCTCTTCCCTGCCCAGGTGTTTCTGGTAGACCGGAAACTCGATCGGCCGGTCACGGAAGCTCTTGAGCGTCTGGCCCAGGCCGCGGATCCCCACCTCGCGCTCCCGGCGAACGCGCGCCAGATCGATTTCCACCGGCATGATCTCTTCGCCACCACCCGCCTCGTGAATGACGTAACCGGAAGGGCCAACGATGATCGACCGACCGGTGCCGCAGTCGCCGACGCCGTTGACATCGAAAAAGTAGCACTGGTTGATGGTGGCGTTGGCACGGGCGATCGGCAGCTCGACATCGCGGTCAATGGTGTCGGTCATCGTCGGATGGAGGATGCATTCGGCCCCCATCGCCACCAGCGTCCGGGTCGTTTCGGGAAACCACATGTCGTAGCAGATGGAAACCCCGAAGCGCCCGACGTTCGGCACGTCAAACACCGAGAATTCGGTACCCGGCTTAACGCCCATTTCGTAGGGCAGAAAGGGGAACATCTTGCGGTAACGGGTGACCACCTTGCCGTTCGGATCGATCACCGACGTGGTGTTGTAAACGTCATCACCGACGCGCTCGAACATCGAACCCGGCAGCAACCAGAGGCCGTGCTTGGCCGCCATCTGGCAAAAAAGCTGTTCGGCCGCCCCGCCGGTCTGCTGGGCGTGGAACGGTACCGGCCCGAAGGGGGCCAGTTCGCTGAATACCACCATCTGCACCCAGGGAAAGCGGGCCATGACGACGTCCAGCTTGTGGCCCATCGCGGTGATGTTCTCATGCTCCATCGAGATGTTCATCTGGATGCCAGCAATTGAAAAAGGGATCATGAAGTGCTTTCTCCTGCCGCTTCTGGTGAGCGGATGGTCATTTTTCGACTCGCCGTCAGGTTGATCCGCAGCCAACTCGAGCGGACTTCCTGACGGTCATCACTGGTCGCCGCCCTTCACGACCGCGGCCTTACTTCTGCCATCGCCTCCCTGGATGGCTTCACGGAGTACATGATGACCGCTTTACCCGTTGTCATCACTGCGCGAGCCGCGGCCAACCCGGCGCCACGCCTGATTGCGGGCTCTTGCTGCCGCGCCGCCGACCCGCCTGCAACAGCAGGCGCTGACTGGCAGACGCCAGCCTCCCGACGACAGCGGGTTGGCGGCCAAATCAAACCCGCTCCGGCCTGCAAGTTCAGGCGCCAATCGCCTGCAGCGAGGCTTCGATCACATCCAGGCCTTCATCCAGCAGCGCCTCCGGGATGGTCAGCGGCACCATTACCCGCAGTACATTACCGTGCGCCCCGCACAACAGCAACAACAAACCACGTTTTGCCGCTTCGTTCTTCAGTGCCGTGGCGATGTCTGGCGCCGGTTGCCGCGGATCGCCGTTGCGGCAGAACTCCACCGCTGTCATCGCCCCGAGCCCGCGCACCTCGGCGATCGCCGGATACTTCTCCTGCATGGCGGCGAAGCGCTTGCGCATGCGCTCGCCCAGCAACATCGACCGCTCGCACAGCTTCTCCTCGGCAATCACGTCCAGCACCGCCAGCGCGCCGGCAACGGCGACCGGGCTTCCGGCATAGGTGGAACCCAGACCACCGACCTCGGCGGCATCCATGACCTGCGCCTTGCCGACGACCGCGGCGACGGGCAAGCCTCCGCCAAGACCCTTGGCCAGCGTGATGATGTCCGCTTCGACGCCATAATGTTCGATCGCGAACAGCTTTCCGCAACGGGCAAAACCGCTCTGGACCTCATCGGCAACCAGCAGAATCCCGTGCGTATCGCACAAGGTCCGCAGGCGGCGCAAGAAACCCAGCGGTGCCGGCAGGTAGCCACCCTCTCCCTGCACCGGCTCGATGACGATCGCCCCGACCTGCGTGGGTTCGATGCTATAGGCAAACAGTCGTTCAATCGCCTCGATCGAATCGTCTTCCGAAACACCGTGCAAGGCATTCGGAAACGGCACGTGAAATATGCCGCCCGGAAACGGCCCGAACTTGACCTTGTACGGCGCCACCTTGCCGGTCAGCGCCAGTCCGAACATGGTCCGACCATGAAAACCGCCGCCGAAGGCGATCACACCGGTTCGGCCAGTCGCCGCACGGGCAATCTTGACCGCGTTCTCGACCGCTTCAGCTCCGGTATTGACCAGAAACGACTTCTTCGGCGTCGCGCCGGGTGCCGCCGCATTGAGTCGCTCGCACAGCTCGACGTACGACTCGTAGGCGACCACCTGAAAGCAGGTATGCGTAAATGCCGCCAGTTGCTGGTTGGCCGCAGCCACCACCCGCGGATGGCAGTGGCCGGTATTGACTACCGCGATACCGGCGCAGAAGTCGATCCAGCGACGGCCCTCGACATCCCATATTTCCGCATTTTCGGCCCTTTCGGCGAACAGCGGGTGTGCCTGGCCAACACCTCTGGGCAGGGCTGCCTGGCGTCGGGCCATCAAGCTGGCGTTGGTTTCCATGGTCGTATCGTGACGTGCGTTCATGTCTTTCTCCAGTGCTTTCGCCCGCAGGCTCAATTGATCCCACCGATGCAAATATGCTTGATTTCGAGATAATCCTCGATTCCGTACTTGGACCCCTCTCGTCCCAGACCAGACGACTTCATCCCGCCGAATGGTGCGACCTCGGTCGAGATCAAACCGGTGTTGACACCGACAATGCCATACTCCAGGGCACTCGACACGCGCATGCTGCGTGCCAGGTTCTCGGTATAGAAGTAGGAAGCGAGGCCATATTCGGTATCGTTGGCCATCGCCACCGCGTCGCTCTCGGTCTTGAACCTGAAGACCGGCGCCACCGGTCCAAACACTTCTTCGCGAGCGATGCGCATCGCCGGCGTCACGTCGGCCAGAATGGTGGGTTCGTAGTAGGTTCCACCGAGACCATGGCGCTGCCCACCACAAACCACCCGGGCGCCCTTGTCGCACGCATCGACGACCAGTTCCTCGACCTTGGCGATCGCCGCCACGTCGATCAGCGGACCTTGGGTGACGCCCTCGTCGACCCCGTTCCCAACTCGCAGACCGGCAACAGCCGCTCCGAGCTTTTCGACGAAAGCGTCGTAGATGCCTTCCTGCGCGAGGATGCGGTTGGCGCAGACGCAGGTCTGGCCAGCGTTGCGATACTTGGAAAGCATCGCACCCTGCACCGCGGCATCGAGATCCGCGTCGTCGAAGACGATGAACGGCGCGTTCCCGCCCAGTTCCAGAGACAGCTTCTTGATCGTCGGCGCACACTGCTGCATGAGGATTCGACCAACTTCCGTGGACCCGGTAAAGCTCAGCTTGCGCACCGTCGGATTGGCGCACAGCTCGCCACCGATCGCGACCGCGTCGCCGGTCAACACGTTGAAGACGCCTTTCGGAACGCCCGCCCGCTCCGCCAGTTCCGCCAGCGCCAGCGCCGACAGCGGCGTCGCCTCCGCCGGCTTGAGCACTACGCAGCAGCCGGCTGCCAGCGCCGGAGCGACCTTGCGGGTGATCATCGCCGCGGGGAAGTTCCAGGGCGTGATCGCCGCGCAAACGCCGATCGGCTCCTTGGCGACGAGAACGCGCTTGTCGGCGTGGTGCGGCGGAATGATGTCCCCGTAGACGCGCTTCCCTTCCTCGGCAAACCACTCGATGAACGAGGCGGCGTAGGCAATCTCGCCGCGCGACTCGAGCAGCGGCTTGCCCTGCTCCGCGGTCATCAGTTGCGCGAGATCCTCCTGGTTGGCAAGCAGCAGTTCATACCACCGGCGCAGAACCTTCGCCCGCTCGCCGGCGGTCCTCGCACGCCAAGCCGGCTGCGCGACACGAGCGGCCTCGATCGCTCGACGGGTTTCGCCCGCGCCTGCGTCGGGCACCGTCGCCAGTTGCTCGCCGGTGGCCGGGTTGATCACCGGAAAGGTTCGCGAACTGTCCGCGCAACACCATTCCCCATTGACGTAACACAACTGCCTGAGCAGCGTCGTATCGGCAAGTTTCACAGGCTTCGATCCTCCTGGTACGTTGATCGTGGCGCATTCAAGCCGCCGAAATCCCGGCTGCTGAGCAGACCTTGCTGCCAGCATGCACCATCAAAGGTCGACTCTACGCGCAAAATCGGTGCCAAATCGGACCAATTTCTGCAGAAACCACGGTACCAATCTGGACCCGTTCACGATCGACCGGCCGCCCGGCGTGACCCTGACTTGCTG
>ERZ761607.2195-NODE-2195-length-21963-cov-6.803816_pt1 | contig 21963 bp, 18 predicted proteins | sample MGYA00511164_ERZ761607 | MGnify/ENA primary metagenome ERZ761607 (study PRJEB28899, sample SAMN02445080) | bioreactor sludge metagenome | biome: EBPR sludge | place: Australia: Brisbane, Thorneside Wastewater Treatment Plant | collected 2011-06-22 ... | reverse complement strand
CGAGCAACCAGCGCATCTACACGATGGTGGACAGCTACGACGCCGTGGGGAACCGGACCTCTTCGGCCTGCCCATCCCCGATGAGGCCGCGCTACCGCCCGAGGACGACATCCTCAGCCTGCGCCGCCGCATCGGCCAGACCGGGCAAGAAAGCCGGGACATGGGGTTTGGTGCGATGGTCGCGGGGCGGTACGAAGAGGCCGTCGAGCACTTCAAACGGGCGGTGGAGCAAGACGGGCCGGACTCGGCCGAAGCCAAGATCTCGCTGGGCGAGGCGCTCGAAGCCATGGGCCACGCCCCGCAAGCGCTGCGGCAGTTCCTTGAGGCGCAGCGGGCGCACGCGTCGGACCGAAACCCGTACCTCGCTCTCGCCGACCTCTATCGCCGCCACGGGAGGTTCAAGCAGTCCATCGAGAACCTCCACCGAGCGGTCGAAGCCACCCCGGACGACGCCTACTGCCACTTCAAACTGGCCGAAGCGCTCGACCAAAGCGGCCACCCCTCGCACGCGCTAGCGGCGATCCAAGGGGCCATCGCCGTCGAACCGACCGACGCCTTCTACCACTTCTGGATGGGCAACCTGCTCATCAGACTGCGCCGATACGAAGACGCCCTCGGCCCGCTTCAGGCGGCCATCGAGCTCTCGCCCGGCGACGACCACTTCTTTTTGAGGGCTGCGGTCGCCTTTTGGGGAGCGGGCAAGCGCGCCGAGGCGATTCGGGCTCTGCGACTGGCGACCGATCTGGCCTCGGACAACGCCGCGCACCAAGCGGCGTTGGCGTTGCTGCTCGAACGAGACGGGCAGTTGGTCGAAGCATCCGAGGCTCGGGCAACCGTCGGCGAACTCGACCGCTACGACCAAGATGCGGTTTCTCGGCTAGAGATCGAACTCGACGAAGCAGAATCGGCCAAACCATAGGGCATACTGCGCGGAAGCAGCGAGGCCCCATGGCTGAAACGACCCCTACGGAAAACACGTCCACGATTTGGAAGGTGATCGGCGCCAGTTCGGCGGGCACGCTCATCGAGTGGTACGACTTCTACATCTTCGGCAGTCTGGCCACCACGCTCGCGCCGGCGTTCTATCCCAAGGGCAACGACACGTTGGCGCTCATCAGCACGCTGGCGACCTTCGCCACGGGCTTCATCGTCCGCCCCTTCGGCGCGATCTTGTTCGGTCGGTTGGGCGACTTGGTCGGTCGGAAGACGACGTTCCTGCTCACCCTCCTATTGATGGGCGGGGCCACGTTCGCCATCGGCCTCCTGCCCACCTACGCCCAGATCGGCTACGCGGCCCCAGCGCTGCTGCTGCTGCTCCGCTTGATTCAAGGCTTGGCCCTCGGCGGCGAGTACGGGGGCGCGGCCACCTATGTCGCGGAACACGCGCCGCTGGGCAAGCGCGGCTTCTACACGTCGTTCATCCAAACGACGGCCACGCTCGGGTTGTTCGTGTCGCTGGGAGTCATCCTGGCCGTAAGCCAATCCATGAGCAAGGATTCGTTCGCCGATTGGGGCTGGCGCATCCCGTTCCTCATCTCGATCGTGCTGATCGCCGTCAGCTACCAGATTCGGACACGGATGTCGGAGTCCCCCCTCTTCGCCAAGCTGAAGGCTGCAGGCAAGACGTCCACCAACCCACTACGCGAGTCGTTCGCGAACCCCGAGAACCGCCGCATGGTGCTCATTGCCCTCTTCGGCGCAACGATGGGCCAAGGCGTCGTTTGGTACACGGGCCAGTTCTACGCGCTGTACTTCCTGCAGACCACGCTGCTCATCGACAAGGTCGTGGCAACGCAGATCATCGCCATCGCGCTCCTGTTGGGCACGCCGTTCTTCATCGTGTTCGGCGCCCTCTCGGACAAGATCGGGCGCAAGGGCATCATGATCGCCGGAATGGTGCTGGCCGTGGCCCTGTACTACCCGATCTACATGGCGATGACAAAGGCGGCGGGCTGGAACGGCACGGCGTCGGTGAATCCGAATGTCGTGTTGCTCAGCCTGCTCGTGTTCGTCCAGGTGCTGTTCGTCACGATGGTCTACGGCCCGATCGCAGCGTTTTTGGTCGAGCTCTTCCCGACGCGCATCCGCTACACCTCGATGTCGGTGCCCTATCACATCGGCAACGGCGTGCTCGGCGGTTTGGTGCCCATGATCGGCACTGCTGCGGTGAGCGCGACAGGCAACATCTACGCCGGGCTCTGGTACCCGATGGTCATCGCCACGGTCACGGCCATCATCGGCGGGCTGTTCATTCGCGAGCGGACCGTGACGGAAGCCTGAGTTTCGCGGTGCGTTCGGCCTTCGCCATTCGTCATTACGGTAAGCCGCGCCGTGTCCGGATGCGGTTTCCATCAGGACCCAAGATGAAACGACTCGCTCTGCTCCTTGGTGTGGCGGCGCTCACCGTCCCCGCTCTCGCTCAAGACGTCAAGCCTCTCGGCATGTCCGTCAAGGGCGGCCTCTTCTTCCCCAGCAAGAAATCCGCGCGCGACCAGGGCGCGAACTGGTTCACGCTGGGCATCGACTACAAGCTCAAGGACCTCAAGTTCGGCGATGGACCCGACGGCATGAACACGTCGCTCGTGCTCTCCGCCGACTACGTGTCGAAGGGCGACTTCCGGCACACGCCGGTCATGGCGAACTACGTTGTGCGACGCAACGAGGTGTACTACTTCGCAGGCGCTGGCTTCGGATTCGTCAAGACCCCGTCGGAAGGCAACCAGACCCGATTCGCCTACCAAATCGGGGTCGGCAAGGACTTCCAGCGCGGCGGCAACCCTCTGTTCGTCGAAGGCCGTTGGATCGGCAACGCCAAGGACGAAGTCAGCGGCTTTGCAATCTCCGTCGGCATTCGCCTGTAAGGCCAATTGGAACCCAATCGAGGCGCGGGACCCGACCAAGGACCCGCGCCTTGATTCTGTCTGACAGACCGGGGTGAACAATCGGGATCGTGAGGCGTTGTGCCATGCTGGTTATGGCTGCAGCGTCCCTGTCTGTGACGACCATGAGATCGCTCGATCGAGCCGACGAACTCGCGCTGATTGAACGCGCGCGACGGCGTGACTTCGATGCGTTCGGTCGCTTGGTGGACGCTTACCAACACCGTGTGTTCGGCTTTGCCAAGCGGTTCGTGAAGGACCGGGAGGAAGCGGCGGACATCACTCAAGAGGTCTTTGTCCGGGCGTTCCAGAACTTTGATCGCTTCGACGCTCGGGCTCCGCTTCGCACGTGGCTGTTCCGCATCGCCTACAACCTGTGTGTGGACAAGGCGCGTCGGCATGAGCGTCAACCCATCGAGTACCGCATCGACGGCAACGTCGAAGGCGAAGAGCCGATCGATGTCATGGACGATCGGTGGAACCCGGAGACCATGGTTCTCGACGACGAGTTGCTGCAATTGGTCGAGACCGGCATTGCCAACATGAGCGAGAAGTTGCGGTCTGTGTTGTTGCTCCACGACCGAGAAGATTTGCAGTACGACGAGATCGCCGAAGTGCTCAACGTCCCGATCGGGACCGTCAAGAGCCGGCTGTTTTTGGCCAGAGCGCATCTCAAACAAGTGCTCTCCGAGTACCTGGAGGCAAAGCGATGATGAATCAGAGGGACCTCGACAAACAGATTCTGGCTGCGGCTTGGGACGATTCGCCCCTCGCGCCGGATGCCGAACGGATGCTGGACGCGCGCCTTGGCGCCGACGATCTGCGGCTCGTGTCGCATGCCGTCGCCCAGTTGGAGCAAGACGAACTCAGCCTTGCTTGGCGAAGCGCGCTCAACGAACGCTTGCTTGAACTCCAACCCGTGAAGCGAAAGAGTTGGTGGGCCGTCGCGTGGCGTCCCGCGTTGGCGACGGGGCTGGCCGCATCGGTGCTGACCGTCGCGCTGTTCCGAAGCGGGCCCGCACCGTCGTCTCACGCCGAGAGTCTGGAGAACGAGCTGATTCGGATTCACCTCGATTCCGCCGCCGCCTTGGATCTGGCCGGAACGGGTTTGGTCCCCCACGAGGTGGCTTCGGCCCGACCGGCTCCCGTCGAGGAGGAGCTTGATTGGTCCAGCGTCGATCTCGATCTGTTGTGATGTCTCGCACCGTAGCCACCATCGCCGCTCTGGCAGGCTTGGGAGCGCTTGCGCTTGCGCAAGACGCGCCCGGCCGAGCCTTTGAGTTGCTCAAGCGCGTCGTGGACGGGAGCAGTTCTGTCGACTACAGCGGCAAGCGGGTCATCGAGTTCAAGGTTGGGCCGGACATGAAGGCGCACACGGAACTGGTCCTGCGCTCGCAGGGTCGCACTCGCATCGATTTTCCGCAAGGATCGTCTCTGTCGGGCCAGGTGATCGTCGAAGTCCCCGACCGTCGGGAGCACTACTTCCCGGACAGCAACGAGATCCGAATCCTTCCTCCCAGGCGGCAGGATGCCGTTGATCGCCTGAGGTTTTTCGTGGAAGAGAAGTCCCGGTTCAAGTTCGACGTCGCCAATGGTGGCCGGGTGGCGGGACGAAACACCCAGATGATCACGGTTTCTGACTCCAAGGGCAACAAACTCCAACAGCTTTGGATTGATGACCAAAAGCCACTGGTGCTCAAGCGAACCATGTTCGATCCTGTGGGCACGCTGGTCGGTCAGTTCGAGTTCGTGACGATCGACTTCGAGCCGCGCATCCCCCGTGACGCCTTCCGAATCAGACGGCGCGGCGCGACCTATGTGACCGTGGAGCAACACGCCGAGAGGCTCGCGAAGGAGAAGGGATTCGCCCCAGTTCTGCTGAAAGACAGCCAAGCCAAGCTTGAATTCGCGGAAATGAGGCAGTTCATGGGCAAGGACGTGTTTGTCCAGGTCTACGAGTTCGACGGCAAGCGGCTGACGCTCTTTCAGGTCGAGAGAGACTTGGATACGTCGCGCCTCGGACGCATGGGGAGGAACGTCAAAGTCCACACGTGGACTTCGTCCGGACGGTCTTTCGCATTGCTTGGCGAGCTGTCCAAAGCCAAGCTGGAAGAGCTCGCGAAGAAGGTTTCTGAACGGCGCTCTGAATCGTAACCCGGGCGACCGACGTTATACTCTACTGTAGTGGCAACCGCCAAGGCCGCATCCGGCCGCAAACCGAACGTCAAGCAGAGGCGCTTCCGCGCCCTGAAGCTTGTCGTCGCCTATGGGTGCCTCCTGGGTTTGGTCGCGGCGACGGCGGGCGGCGTGTACTTCGCGGGCAAGCTTCGCGAGGCCAACGCCATGATCCCAACGCTGCCGGCGGTGATGGAGGAACTGAGCCTCCAGCCTTCGGTGATCGTGGCCGCGGACGGCACCGAACTCTACCGAGTCACCAACGAGTACCGAAAACCAGTCGAGTACGACAACATCCCCCAGTTGGTCATCGACGCGACGCTCGCCGCCGAGGACAAGCGCTTCTTCCAACACTCCGGTATCGACTACATGTCGCTGGCTGGCATGCTGATGGAGTCGGCGGGCGAAGGACGCGTGACGCGGGGCGCCAGCACGCTGACGATGCAGATCGCCAAGCGCGTGTACACCAGCCCGGTCAAGTCCATGGACCGAAAGGTGCAGGACATGGCGCTCGCCGTCGTCATCGAACGGCAGTTGGCGAAGTGGCAGATTCTGGAGCTCTACCTGAACCAGGTCTACTACGGCGAGGGTGCCTATGGCATCCAAGCGGCGGCGGACGTGTACTTTGGCAAAGCGCTCGATGAACTCACGCTGGGCGAGGCCGCTCTGCTGGCTCGTTGCGTCAGGCGGCCGAGTCGCGAGAATCCGTTCGTCAACGAAGACAAGGCCCGCGAGAACCGAGACTTGGTCTTGGCGATCATGCTCGACGAGCAGATGATCACCCGCGACGAGTACGAAGCGGCACTCCGCGAGACGATCACGTTGCGGAAGCGGGCGTTTGGCTCCGGCGCGCGACGTCTTGCCGCGCCCTACTTCGTGGACGCAGTCTTGGACGAACTATCGAAGGAAGGCATCGACATCTCGGAGGGCGGCTACCGCGTCGAAACCGCACTCAACCCCAAAATGCAGGCCCTTGCCGAGAAGCAGGTGGTCGAGACGGTGAAGGCCAACAAGAACCTGCGGGTTGCGACCGGCGCGTTTCTCGTGATCAATCGGCGCGGCGAAATCTTGGCGATGGTCGGGGGCGTGGACTACGATCGCAACCAGTACAACATGACGACGCAAGGCCGTCGCCAGCCGGGTTCGTCGTTCAAACCGTTCGTCTACGCCACGGCCTTTGAGACGGGTGCTTGGTCGCCCACCAAAGGCGTCTCCAACGCACGGCTGACTTATCCGCCCGCGTTCCCGGGGGCGAAGCCTTGGACCGTTCACAACTCGAGCGAGAAGTACGGCGGCCACGTTTCGATCCGAACGGCGTTCGCCTTCAGCTACAACGTCTGCGCGGTACGCGTGATGGAAGCCACAGGCGCTTCCCGCGTCGCGAGCTTTGCGGCCACCAACTTCGGATTCGAGAGCAAGCTCGACCCCGTGCTTCCTCTGGCTCTGGGTGCTACGGCCGTGTCGCCACTCGAGATGGCGCGTGGGTACAGCGTGTTCATGCTGGGCGGCGATCGCGTCGAGCCCCGGCTGATCACGCGCGTCATCGGCCCCGACAAAGAGGTGCTGCGGAGCTTCCAGCCCGAGTACACGAGAAACGTCCTGAGTGCTGGCGTGGCCGAGCAGATGGACTATCTGATGCGGTCGGTCGTCACCAGTGGTACCGGGACGGCCGCGAAGAGCGTCGCCAACGCCCGAGGCAAAACGGGAACGACCTCGGACAACCGGGACGCGTGGTTCTGCGGCTACACCGACGAACTGCTCGGCATCGGATGGGTGGCGAACGAACAGCGGGAAGGGGACCGCTGGCTGTATCCTCCCATGCACCCGAGGGCGTTCGGTGGCACGGTCACGGTCAAGATGTGGGCGCCGATCATGGCCGGTTGTCAAAAGATCCTTGGCGAGGAGTCCCGCGAATTCGAAACGCCTCGATGGTCGGGAGGTTGGGACGACGAACCTGCCGATGTGAGACCTCCCGAGAACGACGTGATCGAGCCCCCCGACGAAGAACCTCCCGTACGCGAAGAGGACCTGATCCAACCCCCGGTGACGCCGCCGCTGACGCCTCCGGCCACGGGTGAAACCCGACCTGCAACCGAGCCGCGCAACGAGAGCGAATACGTCTACGTCGAGGTCTGCGCCGAATCGGGCCGCCAAGCAGGCTTCTACTGCTCGCCGACGCTGCGCAAGAGGTTCTTGGCCTCCGAAGCGCCCACGACGGTGTGCCGCTTGCACGGGCCAGGGCGTTCGGGAGGGTGATGCGTTGATCCACGCGCAGCGCAAGCCCGATCTCACGATCCGCGAGCTGGCGGTGCCCCTGGTGCTGTTGGCCGGTCTGCTCGTCATCGTGTTGCGGCTGTGGTATTTGCAGGTGGTGATCGCCGATGTCCTCGTCGAGCGGGCGAGCCACACGTACATGAAGATCAGCAGCCCTGCTCCAAGAGGACTGGTCTATGACAAGGAGGGCACGTTGCTGGCCGGGGTCAGAAGCGAGCTGGTTGTTACGGTGCGGCCCATTGCCGTCAAGGAGGAACCGACGCTTCTCGACCGCTTGGCGGCGATTCTTGGGGTGGAAAGAGCCCAACTCGAAGAAAAGGTCAACGCTGAGGCTTGGCGTCCCTATGTTCCGGCCCCGGTCTATCGAGGCGTGTCGCTCGACGTGGCCAGCCGCATCGTTGAGTTGCGGTCCGACCTACCCGGCGTGGACGTGACTCCCACCCCGATGCGCTTCTATCCCGATTCGAGCACGTTGGCCCACATTCTGGGATATGTTTGGTCCGCCAACGAATCCGATGTCGCCCGTCTGAGGAAGCTGGGCGTAGCGGCGCCCAAGTTCGTTGGAAAGCTGGGTGTCGAGTACTCGCACGAGACGCTGCTCATGGGCACCATCGGCCAGGAACGGATCGAGGTGGATGCGAAGGGTCGTCCCTTGCGCCTTGTGGGCCGAGACAGCGCGCTACCCGGTGCCCAGGTGCGGCTCAGTGTGAATCTGGCCCTGCAGCGCTACGCCATGACCGCTCTGGGTGGACGCAAAGGTGCGGTGGTCGCCTTGGACCCGCGCACGGGCGAGGTCTTGGCGATGGTCAGCGCACCGACCTACGATGCGGGTCTCTTCGAAGGGGGCATCTCTCAGGCGGCCTACCAAGCGCTCTCCAACGATCCGGACAAGCCCTTCGTGAACCGGGCGATCCGGGGCCTCTACAGCCCGGGCTCGACGTTCAAGATCGTCACCACGTTGGCTGCGGTGCGGGCGGGCGTTTTCGACGTGTCGCGCCCCAACACATGTCCGGGCTACTACCAGGTGGGCAACCGCCGAGTGCGTTGTATGGGCGTCCACGGGAGCATCAGCTTCGTCCGGGCGTTCGAGCGGTCGTGCAACACCTACTTCATCGACTTGGCCATGCGCGCCGGAATCGAGAACTTGCGCGCCACGGCATTCGAAGTCGGTCTGGGCCACCCCACTGGCATTGACCTGGTCGGCGAATCGGGTGGGATTTTCCCCACGGATGAGTGGGTCAAGAAGTGGCGACCCGACGGCAAGTGGTACCCGGGCGATACGGCCAACGTAGCAATCGGCCAGGGAGAAGTGTCGGCCACGCCCCTGCAAATGGCGTGCGTGGCGGCTCTGGTCGCCAATGGGGGCAGAAGCTTCAGGCCCCACTTCGTCCACTCGTTCACCGATCCTGCGACGCACAAGGACCATGAAACCAAGCCCGAGGTGCTGGCCGACATTGCTGCGCCGGGCGTCGTTTGGTCGTCCTTGCGGCAAGCGATGGGCCAGGTGATCTCGTCTGGGACGGCGCGTTCGGCGGCGATTTCAGGTTTGTCCTGGGGCGGAAAGACGGGTTCCACCGAGACGCGCCGCGACCGCAAGACGCATAGCTGGTTCGTGGGGTTCGCGCCCCTGAACGACCCTCAGATCGCCGTCGCAGTGCTCGTGGAGGATGCGGGCCACGGAGGCGAGATCGCCGCCCCGATCGCGCGGGACGTCGTGCGGGCCTATCTTCAGGGGATACCCGAGGTCGTGTTGCCCACCGACCCGCCTGCCGACGCTCCCGTCAACTCTGCCCTGACGGCTGCCAGGTCAGCCGCCTTGGTCCGCCAGTCTTCCGCCGAGCCGAGGTCGTAGTCCGCTAGCAGGTTGGCGATGGCGATGCCCTCGGTCAGGGTGGCCTCCGCCTTGTCCCGGCCGATGCCTGCGAATTGCTGTTCGCCCGCCTTGAGGGCCCGGATCACCAAGGGACACGTCGTGCTTGCGAACGCCAGGTAGCCCGGCAAGGCGGCCTTGAGTTCTCCCAGACGCTCGTCGCCTTCGGTCCGTTGGGCCAGCCAGTACCGGGCTCGATAGGTTTCCATCGGGATCACCTCGGGGAGCGAACGCACTTGGAAGTAGGGCGTGCTTTCGACGGCGATCATCCTGCGTGCCATCTCGGTGGCTTTGTCGTAGGCTTCCAGCGCGACGTAGAGGTCCCGCAGTTGCTCCATCGTCGTCAAGTCGTTCGGGTCGCGGACCAGGGCTAGATTCATGGCGGCCTCGGCTCCCGAACGATCGCCTGCGGCGATGCGGGACCGAGCGAGGGCGCGAAGGTGCCGGCCCGTGGGCGCGAGCGCGGCGGCCTGCTCGAGGTCGGCCAGGGCTTTCGAAGGCTCCGCCACAGCCGAGCGCAGGTACCAGTACTCGCCGTGCCATCCCGCCGAACCCTCCAAAGAGGTGGCAAGACCGCGTGCGGTCGCTGCGTCGCCTGCGGCGATGGCGTACCGGAACCGAACCTTCTGCATTTCGACCGAGGCGAGGTGGACCATGAGCAACGCGACGACGCCCGCAACGGCGGCGAATCCCCAGCGCTGGCCTTTGGGGGTGAACTCGGGGCTCGGTCCGTCCACGGCCATGTTCAGGCCCACGCCCAGCAAGAGGAAAACGAGGAACCCCAGCCCGAAGTAGTACAGGTCGCTATCCACCATGTTGTGCGCTCCGCTGGCGGCGATGGCGGCGACCAGCCCTGCGCGGGGCCAGTGGTGGCCGGACCAGGCGCTTCGAGAGTGGCGGAGCACGCGGATCAGAGCGAAAAGCACGATGGCGATCACGGCCAGAGGTGCCAGTATCCCCGCCTCGACTCCAAGTTGGAGGAACGAGTTGTGGGCCATCACCGTCTTCGTCGTCAGTCCTGAGCGGGCGGACTCTTGCGGGTAGGTGCCGATACCGAACCCCATCGGACGTTCCTTAATCAGCGCGACCGCGCCCTTCCAAAGGTTGGATCGGAACTCGCCCGATTGCTCGGCTGTGGCCTGAGCGTTCGACAGTCTTCCAAAGACTCCGGACGACGCGGTTCCGGTTGGAGCCGGCTGCGCCCGCATCGCGAACGCCAAGACGGCGACGGCCACCAAAGGAACAGCCACCGCCAGCCCGCGCTTGAGCGATCCGCCCGCGGGCTTGGTGAACAACGCGACTGCGACGAGCGCGACGAGTCCGACCCCTGCGGCCAGATAGGCGCCCTTGGATTGCGTGAGCAGCATCGCGAACCAGATGACGACGGCCGCCGCCCCAGCCGCCCACGCACCCATGCGGTCCAAAGTCGCCGTGAGCGAGAGAGCCAGGAAACCTCCGATCAGCAACAAACCCGCCAGGGCATTTGGGTTCATCCAAGACGAGAAGATGCGCCACGTCGGGTCGTGGGCTTTCATCCCGACGTATTCCTGCACGCCCATCGCTGCGACCCAAGCAGTGCCCGCCACGACGGCACCCAAAATCAGAATGGGGCCGCGTCGACGTCCGCAGAGGACCATTCCCGCTGCCATCGCGCTCAGGTAAGCCATCCACTCGACTAGGACCAGCAGGCTGGAACTCTTGAAGCTCGACTGCATCAGCGAGGTCACGAGCGAGATGGCCAGCACGGCGCAAGCGACGGCCAGCGGTAGCGGGGGCGTAGGGGTGACCGAGCGCTGCGCCCAAGCCAAGGCCAGTCCCAAAAGTGCGGGCAAGGCGATCAGGGCATGGGCCATCGCGGCCCCCTCGGGCGCGTTGAGCAGGGCCAACACACCGGGATACTCCGGGGAAGACGGCATCGCGTCGACCGACACGTATCCGCCCAGCACAGGCGCCAAGACTGCCGACAGGAGCAGCAGGAAGAAGGGAAGCGCGCTACGCACCGTCATCGTTTGAGGCGACTTCTCCATCGTTGAGCGTAATTCTTGGCGATGAACACGCTGGCGCGGGCCGTGAGGGCCGCACCGGCGAAAGCCAGCGCCGCAGGGCGTGCCAGAAGCGGCATGTCGGGCACCATGTTCTTGCGGAAGAACTGGAACATGGATTTGTGGAAACGATACACCATGCGGTTCGGTACCTTGTCGGTGCTGCCGCCGATGTGGTGGGTGACGACGGCGGTCGGCTCGTAAGCCACCTGGAACCCCTCGCGCCAGGCCCGGAAGCACCAGTCCACGTCCTCGCAGAACATGAAGAACTCGGGGTCCATCAAGCCGACCTTGGCGATCATCTCGTCGGTGGCCAGCATGGCGGCTCCGCTTACCCAGTCCACGGTGGCTTCCTTCGAGTGGTCGAAATCGGTCATCAGGTACTCGCGCAGGTACCGGTTGTTCGGGAACCAGCGCCCGAGCAGCGTGTTGCGGAACAGTGCGGCCACAGGGTTGGGGAAGCGCCGGCAGCTGTATTGGAGCGACCCGTCGGGGTTGAGCAGTTTGGGACCGATCACGCCGTACTCGGGGTGGGCGGCGGCGCATTCGAGCAGGGTCTTCAGGCAGCCTGGGTGGACGTACGCATCGCTGTTGAGCAAGAACACATGCCTGCCCTGGCGCTCGCGCATGGCCAGATTGTGTCCGCCCGTGAATCCGAGGTTGCGCGTCTGTCGCAGGAGCCGGACCCAGGGGAACTCGCGCTCCACCATGTCGCCCGAGTCGTCCTCCGAGTTGTTCTCGACGACGATCACCTCGAAGCTCGCCGACCCGCGCTCGACCTCCAACGCAGCAAGACACGCGCGCAGATGGTCGCGCGTGTTCCAAGAGCAGATCGTGACGCTAAGGTCGAAAGCCGGCATGGACGCCTCGGGCTCGGATCAGGGCCGCCAGATAGATTAGCAGAGCGAGCCCCCGATAACCCGCGTTCGCAAGGGGATGAGGCGCATGTTTGGTCAAGTAGCGCACCAAACTGCGGTGGGACTCCCAGATCATGGCCTTTCGAACCTGTCGCGTGCTCGCGCCATGGTGGTGCAACACGCGCACGTCCGGGTCGTACCAGCCGGGCCATCCCGCCTCGTCCAGCCGCTTCAGCAAGTCCACCTCGTTAAAGAAAATGGGGAACGCCTCGTCGAACGGCGCATTGGGGGAGCCTACGGCTTCCAATGCCTCGCGCCGGAAGAGCAGGAACGTGCCCATGGGCTGGGGAGCGGCTTGGGGCGCGTCGTAGTCGAATCGGGTCAATCGGTACGAGTCGAGCGGCCCCGCCATGCGCGCACCGAGGCCGGTCCAATCGCCGAGCAACCCGAGGAAGGTGGGAAAGCCGCGCACGCTGGCCTGTGTGGAGCCATCGGGCGAGATCAGCTTCGCCCCCAGATACCCGTGCGACGGGCGACCCTTCAGCGCTGCGACCGCAAGCGCCAGCGTTCCCTCGAACACTTGCGTGTCCGGATTGAGCGTGAGCAGGTAGGGCGAATCGGCTGCGGCGAAGGCCAGATTGTTGCCCCGGGCGTAGCCCGTGTTCGCGCCTGGCTCGATCAGAACGGCCTCTGGAAACTCCTTTCGCACCATGTCGGCGCTTCCATCGGTCGAGGCGTTGTCCACCACGATGATGCAGTCGTCGGCATACGGGTGCTGGCGCAGGGAAGCCAGGCACGCCCGCAACAGGTCGCGCGTGTTCCAGTTGACGATCAGGATGGAGAGTTCAGCCACCAAACAACGCTTGGGTCAACAGCCGATGAAAGTGGTGGGTTCCCGTTTCGCGCGCGACCGAGTACCTCCCCCGATCGTAGATTCGGGATCGCAAGCCCTTCTGGACGGCCTCGACGATCGCTTCGTCCTCCCGCTCCACGCGATCCACATCGCCGCCCGCGCCGGTTCCCAAGCGCGAGGGGTCCCATACGTAGCGGATGAACGAAACCTTCGTCCGCGACGGCCCAAGCGGACGCACGACGTTCACCGAGAGGCCCCACGGGTAGAAGTTGAACATCAGGTTCGGGAAAACCCAGAAGTAATACGCCGCGATGGACTGGCCGTAATCGGGGGATGACTCGGGCAAAGCGAAGACGTCGCCGCCCGAATCGGTGTAGGCGACCTGGACGCTGCAGTGATCGTGCAACTCGACCGCGTACCGTCCGTAGTCGATGACCGAATTCAGCGAGGCGTGGACGAACGGGATGTGGAAGCCCTCCAAGTAGTTCTCGACGTAGAGCGCCCAGTTCGCGTTGACCATGTAATCCCGCGATTGGGTCGGCTCGTGGACGGCCTGGTCGAGGGGCATCCAGCCCACACGGTCGAGCATCGGCCGCAGCACGTCCTCCGCCGAGTGGCTGGGTCGAATCGAAGCGAAGAGGAGTTTGGACCACTCGAACCGGGGAATGGGCGCCAGGTGGTCCTTCTCGCACGGGAAGCCCTCGACGCCTTCGAACTCGGGCATGTGCTGGAAGCGCCCGTCCATGCCGAATCGCCGCCCGTGGTAGCGGCACCGGAGAAACCGCTCGTTGCACGCCCCTTCGACCACGAGCATCCCACGGTGGGTGCAGACGTTGGAAACCAAGTGGATCTGGTCGTTCGCGTCCCGGGTCAGCACCACAGGCTCGTCGAGGCACCCTTCGAGGATCGTGAAGGGTGTCGCCTGTCCTGGCACCTTGGCGGCGTCCAGATCCCCCAGAAACTGCCAACTGGGTGCGAACACACGCTCCTTGGCGGCTTCGTAAGCGGTCTCGTCGGTGTAAAACGCACCGGGCGGGGTCCATGCCTTGGCGATGTCCTCGTGGATGTCGAACGGCTGGAAGGGCATGGATGATGGTAGCACTTGGCCACGTTCGCGGCGCGGCGACGTAGAATAGGCTCATGCCCCACGCTCCCGGCGACCGGATCTTCGGTGTCGAAACAGAGTTCGGTTGCCTCGTTTCGGACGAGTCCTTCGGCACCCCCGAAGGCGCCGTTGAGTTGGTCAAGGACAGCCTGTTCTTCGACCTCCACATCGGGGCGATCGACCTTCACGCGCGGGACGAGGTGTTCGAGCCGGCGGCCAACGGCGGCTTTCTGGTCAACGGCGGGCGCATGTACATCGACGCCGTCGGCACGCACTTGGAGTACGCCACCGCCGAGTGCCGCGACCTTCGCAACCTGGTCGCCAACGACCGGGCTGGGCAGCGTCTCATCGTTCAGGCGCTGAAAGAACTGGGGTTGGAAGACGCTGTCGCGTTCTACAACAACTCCGTGGACCACTTCGGCGGCCACACGTTCGGATGCCACGAGAACTATCTGGTGCGAGCCAACGACGAGTTCCTTAGTTTCGCGCCGCCGCTGCTCTACCCGTTCTTGGTCACTCGGCAGATCTTCGCGGGCGTAGGGCGGGTCGGGGGCCACTTGCTGACCACCAACTATGCCCAGCCGACGTACGAGGAGGTCGTCAACAACCCGATCGACTACATCTGGGTGTCGAACGTGTACGGAGTGGTGCCCGATCACGACGTGCCGTTCCAACTCAGTCAGCGTGCAGACCACATCATCAAGACCATAGCGGGCCGCGTGCGCTTCAACCGAGCCCTCATCAACCCCAAGTGGGAGCACTTCTACAGCCACGACGGTATGCAACGACTGCATCTGCTGTTTGGCGAATCGAACCAGAACGAATACGCTTATGCCCTCAAGGTCGGGACGACGCACCTTGTGCTGCGACTGCTGGAGGAGCATCGCGTCCCGGAATCGCTGCAACTGGCCGAGCCGCTCATCGCCTTGCGGCAGGTCAGCCGAGACCAAGACTTTCGCTGGCTCGTCGAGCGGGCCGATGGAGGGACGATCGGCGCGGTGGACCTCCAACGCGAGTATCTGGCGTTGGCTCAAACGTACCGAGGGACAAACGACGACACCGATTGGACGCTGGACGCCTGGGAGTCCGTGCTCGACGGGCTGGCCGCCGACCCGATGACGCTCGCCGACCGTGTTGATTGGGTGGCCAAGCGTCAGATCGTCGAGCAGTACATGGCCGAGGAAGGCCTCGACTGGTCGTCGGACGCCCTGCACTCGGTGGACTTGGAGTACCACAACATCAACCCCGAGCAAAGCCTGTTCCACGCCATGCAGGGGATGGGTCAGACGCAACGTATGGCTTCAGATCTGGACATCCTGGATGCGATGACCTCGCCGCCGCAGAACACGCGGGCGAAGGCGCGGGCGGCTTGCGTCAAGCACGTTTTGGACCGCAAGTCGCGCCGGTACTACGCGTTCGACTGGAACGCCGCAGCGGTGGACAAGCAGACGTTCTTCGAATTCGACGACCCGTTCGACACCTACGAAGACGTTCGTCCGTGACGCCTTACCGCTAGGGGCAGTAACATCTACAGTGTGAAACGATGGTTTGCGTTGTTGGCGGCGGTCTGCATCCTGGCCGGGTGCGAGCCGAGCGGCAAGGGCCAGGTGCCCATCATCCGCAACGGCGACACCTACGCGCGGGTTCTGAACGAAGCCGAGACGCTCAACCGCGACATCCTGGAGCGCTACGACCGGGACGATGAACTGACGAAGGAGGATCTCGAGGCGTTGGAGGAGTCCAAGCTCAAACTGCTCGGCCTCATCGGGTTCAAGCCCGACGCGTTCCCGCTCCACTTCGCGCACGCCAAGGTCGAGCAGGGCCTCGGCAACCACGCTTCGGCGCTGGACTCGTTCCGCCAGTGCATTGCCCTTTCGCCCGCCGACCCGACGGACCCTGCCATTCGGGCGACGGTGGCCGAAGCCCACGGGCAGATGGCGCGCAGCCAGATCTTCCTCAACGCCTACAGCGACGCGGCCGAGTCGGCCAAGCTCGCGATCGAATTCGGCCCGGACAACCCCGATTACCGCTACTACCTCGCCTCGGCGGCGAACGAACTGGGTGACCCGAAGACGGCGCTGGACCTGCTTGGCGAAGCGCTCGAACTCGTGCCAGACCATGCCCGGAGCTTGCGGCTGAAGCGGCTGATCGAGTCCTCCCAAAACGAAGAACCCCGACCCTGACGGGCCGGGGCTTCGCGTGATGAGGGTGGTGCCGTAACTTGGAAGCTTATTGTTGCAGGAGCCGCAGGACGTTCTGAGGTTGCTGGTTGGCCTGGCCGAGCATTGCCATGCCGCTCTGCTGGAGGATCTGGAGCCGAGTCAACTCGGTCATCTCCTCAGCGATGTTGGCATCGCGGATGTAGCTCTCGGCTGCCGTCAGGTTCTCCTTCTGAACCTCAAGAGACCGGACGTTGGACTCGAGGAAGTTCTTGGTGAAGGACCCCAGATTCCCGCGAACCTGAGCGAGCTGGCTGATGGCCGCCTCGATCATCTGGATCGCTTCCTGAGCGCCAGCGGCGGTCGTCACATCGATGTTCTCGATGGACTTGCCGGAGACGACGCCCGTGCCGAGCCGGCTGGCGATCACGTTGGGCAACGAGTAGTTGATGGACTGGTCGCTGTCCGAACCGATCTGGAATCGTACGGAACCCGCCGAAACGTAGCCGACCTCGGTGGGAGCGGCGATCGTGGCGTTGCCCACCTCGGTGAGAAGGATGCGGTTGCCCGTACCGTCGCTGAGCATCAGACCGGAGTCTCCAGGAGCTCGGCCGCCCGTGAAGGAGACCGTCTCGGCGCCAGCCGACGTGGTCACGGTGACATCGAACACGGCGTCAACGCCGGCGGCGGAAGCGCTGCCAGACGTGTGAAGCACGTTGCTCGGGTCGAAGAACTGGATTTGGTGCTGCGAGCCGTAGGTGTTCTGCGTGAGGACGATGGATGTGTTGCCGCCGCTGGTGACGGCTTGGGCCTGAACGCCCGTCTGCGAGGACTTCTCGTTGATCTTGGCCACGACGGATTCGACCGTCTCGGTTCCAGTGGATTGGAACGTGTAGCCGTTGATCACGAAGCTGCCCACCGTGGTGACGGTCGCGGTCGAGCTTGCGAAGGTGTTGCCCAGCGAGATCGAGGCGCGGGTCGCAGCGGTCGTCTGGTCGATCGTGACCGGCCCGTTGACCACGGCATTGCCGTTGAACGTACCGTTGAAGTCAACGACGCTGACGTCGTTGGCATTCGTCACGCTGGCGAACGTGCCGGCGCTGCCGTTGAGCAACTGCTTGTTGCCGAATCGGGTGGACTCGGCGATGCGGTTGATCGAATCGAGCGCGGACCGAATCTCGTTCTGGTTGGCCTGAACCGTCGGACCGTCCACGACTGCCGTGTTGGCGGAGTGTACGGCGAGGGCTCGCATACCGGACAGGAGACGGGCGACTTCGCTCAGCGCGCCTTCGGCCGTCTTGGCCATGTTGACCGCGTCCTGGGTGTTGCGGATGGCCGCCTCGATGCCCTTGACGTGGGAGCGGACGTTTTCGACGAAGACCAAGCCGGCCGGATCGTCCGCTGCATCGTTGATGCGCATTCCGGTGCTCAGCCGGTTCATTGTCTTGGCCAACGCAGCGTCCGTCTGCTGGACGCTCCGAAGGGCCGACATACCGGGGATGTTCGAGTTGATTCTCAGACTCATTGACTAGCTCCGTTTGCAACCCTCATCAGACAGGGCTGCCAAAACCTGGCAAAGTTTCCGTGTGAAATCCTTGGAAGGATGTGGAAGAAATTTAGGTTTCGCGGCAAAAAACCTGAACGGCGGCTTCAGGTTCCGGTTCGACGAACCTGAACAAGCCGCTTCAGGACCCCGTGCGATTCCGCCACCACTCCTCGATGGCGTTCTCCCAGGACCCCTTGAAGAACTCTCTGACGTAGGCGTCGTTCACGGAAACCCGGCGTGCGGCGAAGTCGTGGAGCGACTTCGCGCCCCCGGCCGTAAGAACCTCGCGAATCATGGACTCCCAGCGGTCGAGAGCCTCCTCGACCAGGGCCATGCCCTCTTCGGCGGAGGCCAATCGGGGCGATTCGCCCAGCACGGCCGTCTCTGCCGCATCACCTTCGGCCAGTCGGCCCAGGCGCACAAGGTCAGGACGTAAGGCCATCAACTGGGACGTTTCGTACCGAGCCGCGTGATCCAGCAGTTCGTCGCGCTCCAGCACCTCCAAAGGGGTGGCGGCAAAGACGGCGAGCGGCGGGTCTTCGGTCATGGCGGCGATGGCAAGCGATTGAAGCTCGACCATGTGTCCTTGGGCGTAGTGGCCAGACACCACGCAGAGGGCACGGGCGGAGAGTTTTTGGGCCATGCCGATGAGATCGCTCCAAACGGCGATCGCCGTCTCCGTCCGGACCTGAAGCGACACAGGGTGGGGAAGCGTGGTCATCGGAAGCCAAAGCGAGGGCATGACGACGCCGCCGACGCGTTCGGCCAAACGCTCGACGAATCTCTCGGCGACGATGCCGTCCAAGCCCAGTGGCAAGTGGTCGCCATGCCATTCCAGGGCGCCCAGAGCGACGTACAAAACGGGACATCGCGCCAATTCGGCTGCGAGCGTGTCGGGAAACGCCTCGGCGTAGCGGATCAAACGGCGGACGCTCCCCGAGCCAGGCGGTCGACGTCCGCCGAGACCATGCGCTCGACCAGCGACTCGAACGTGGTCGTGGCCGACCAGTCCAGCACGGACTTGGCGCGGGAGGCATCGCCGATCAGGTGATGGACATCGTTCGGGCGGGAGAACCGTGGATCGGTGACGATCAGCTTCCGGCCCGAGGCGCGATCTCGACCACACTCGCCTGCTTCGTCGGAATCCCAGGCCAAGTCGTAACCAGCGCAGCGCGCCGCGAGGGTGGCGAACTCGCGGACCGAGTGGCAGACTCCCGTCGCCAGGACAAAAGTCTCTGGTTGCGGGTGGTTGACCATGCGCCACATCCCTTCGACGAAGTCCGGCGCGTAGCCCCAGTCCCGCTTGGCATCCAGGTTGCCGAGCGCCAGTGGTTCTTCTCGTCCAGCTCGGATCTGCGCGAGCGTGTGCGTGATCTTGCGCGTGACGAACTCGCGCCCCCGCAAAGGGGATTCATGGTTGAAGAGGATGCCGCTCGCGGCGTGCAGGCCGTACGCTTCGCGGTAATTGACGGTCATCCAGTGGGCGTAGAGCTTCGACACGGCGTAGGGGCTGCGCGGGTGGAAGGGGGTGTCCTCGTTTTGCGCTCCAACGTGGCCGTGGCCGAACATCTCGGAGGTTGACGCCTGATAAAACCTGGTTTCGGGACAACACTCTCGAATGGCCTCCAACAGGTGCGCCACCGCGATGGCGTTGACGTGGGTCGTGTAGACCGGCTGTTCGAACGATGCTCCGACAAAGCTCTGCGCCGCCAGGTTGAACACGACGTCCGGCCGCAGACCCCTCAAAACGGCCCGGATGTTGCTGGCCTCCAGCAGTTCGCAGCCAATCAGCTCGACGCGATGGGCGATCCCCAGTTCCTCGAGCCTGCCCACCTGGGGGCTCGACGACCGTCGGACCGCACCCACGACGCGGATGCCATGTTCGAGTAGGAGGTTGGCGAGGTACGCGCCGTCTTGTCCCGTGATTCCAGTGACGAATGCGGTCTTCATAGGTTTGCCGTCTTCAGCAGATGGGCTTCGAGTCGGTCGATCGAAGCTTCGAGGCTCCATAGACTTCGCGCCATGCGTTGCCCCTCCTCTCCCATGGCTCGGCGCATTGGGTCATCGTTGAGCAACTCCGCCACGGCGGCACCGAAACGCTCCGGGTCCGAGGGGGCGAGTCGCCCATTCACTTGATCCACGACCGTCTCGCGAACGCCCCCTTCGGCGACTGCCACCACGGGCGTGCCGCACGCATTGGCCTCGATCGGGGCATACCCAAACGGCTCGAGCCGCGGCGCGTAAACCATCAAGGCCGCGCGGCTCAGGGTCTCCACGAGTTCCGCGTCGGTGACGCCCACACGCGGCTCGAACTGCACGCCGCCTTGTTCGGCCAGTTGGACCAAATCCTGCAAGTGCTCAGGGTTCGCCATGTTGCCGATCCAACGCAGAGGAGGCCGAACCGAAGCGGATAGGGTGGCCAGCGCCTCGATGACGAAGGCGATCCGCTTGGCTGGCACGAACGCTCCCGTGCCCACGACCCATCGCTCGCGGGGCAGGTCCAAGCACTTGAACCGGTCGGTGTCCACGCCGAGATAGCAGACTTGACTCTCGACACCGTACGCAGCGAGCAAACACTCCCGGGAGAACGCCGAGTTGACCAAGATTTGCTTGAACGCTCTGGCGTTCTCGACCTCTTCGCGGCCCATGCGCCGAGTCCGGCGGATTGTCGCGGCATCCACAAGCCTCTCCTTCAGTCCCAGCTTCGACTTTGGTGCGAGCCAGGGCAACTCGGGTAGAGCCTGATAGAGCGGTCGGTTGGTCTCTTGCAGATAGAGCACAGAAGGCACGTGGGCGAATCGGCCCAAGAACGGTGCGTGGAAGTGGAGGTCGGTGTTGGCGAACACTAGGTCGAACCGGTTTCCGATCTCCTCGGCGACCCGCTTGGCGTGGTCGGCATGCGCTTTGGCGAGTCGGTCGGCGCCCGTGAATGACTGCCTCCAATGCGACCATCGTGTGGAGGCGGGAATCCCCAAGTCGAGCGGCACGGTGTGGCACCGGCCGAACGCTTCGAACGGCAGGAAGCTAGGGTCCGGGTGGGGCGGCGACCAGATCTCGACGGTGTGCCCTCGCTCCGTCAATCCTCTCAGGTGATCGTTGAGGGCGCGTTTGCCGCCGCCGCTCGGAAGGTTGTGCCAGACGGCGATCCGCATCTCAGAACTCTGACGTGGAGATTCGGAACAGTTCTCTCTGCTCGTTCCCAAGGAGCAGGGTCCGATCGTCGAGCCAAGCGAGCGACTCGGCTTGCTTCGCGTTTCTGAGCAGAAGCCGTTTGGACTCCCCGCTCAGCCAACGGTCCCCGCTCTTGGGCTTCGTGAACAGCCAAATCGAAGCCTGCGGCGCCTGGCAGAGGACGGCAAGCGTTTTGCCATCGGGGGACATGTCGGCGGCCGTGACCCAGCCTCCCAGGTCCTTGGCGGCATCCACCTTCTTCAACACGTTCACCTGGTCGGGCTTCGGGTTGTCCAAGCGGTACAGGTTCGTGCCCGTTTCGGGAACGGCGATCTGTCCCGGAGCACGGTGCTTGGTCAGGAACCAGAGCTTTCCAGCGTGGCCGAACACGGCTTCGCAATCGAAATGCCACCGCACAACGCCCGGATACTCGGTCTGATCTGGGTAGGCGATCGTGTAGTGCGCGATCGGGCGGGTCTTGTCGATGGCCGCCGGATTGGGCTCCAAGACCTCGTAGACGCCCAGATCGCGCCGCGCGTTGCCGTTGTTGCCCACGTCCGCCAGAATCAAGCGGTCTCCAATCCGGGCGATGTCTTCCCAGTCGAAGTTTACGGCATTGCCGACGCGGACGCCGGGGTAGGGCTCCTTGCCATCCTCCTTCTTGGCGGAGAATCGGTCGGCGAGGAAGTCGGGCACGATGACCGTTCCGTTGGTCCGCATGCCCCAGAAGCGGGCTTCGTCCCCGCTGTCGTTGTGGACCCAAACCACACCCGGATACCGCTTGCTGGCCACCATGCCGCTGTTTTCGGCCACGAGGGGGTGGGCGATGACGGCGTCCGGCGTCAAGGCCTTGGTCTTGGGCTGAAGGGACTGAGTGGCTGCAAGGGCAAGAAGGACGGCCAGGGTCATTGGGCCGAATGTACCCTCCGGCGGTTAAGGTTGCCTTGCCTGGTGGCGGGCGGGTATATTCGGTCGGCTTCGGGCTCATAGCTCAGTTGGTTAGAGCGCACCCCTGATAAGGGTGAGGTCGCT
>ERZ761607.2194-NODE-2194-length-21984-cov-5.949108_pt1 | contig 21984 bp, 21 predicted proteins | sample MGYA00511164_ERZ761607 | MGnify/ENA primary metagenome ERZ761607 (study PRJEB28899, sample SAMN02445080) | bioreactor sludge metagenome | biome: EBPR sludge | place: Australia: Brisbane, Thorneside Wastewater Treatment Plant | collected 2011-06-22 ... | reverse complement strand
GGGTGCGGACCTGGCCGCGTCGCCCGCGCCGTACTCCTCGACGTCTGCGAGGTGGTCGATCTGCACGCCCGTCGTACGGCTGGCCATCGCGATCGTGCCGATCGCCGGGTCGGCGGCCAGGGCTGGTACGGCGACCAGTTCGCTGCCGGTGGCGGGTGGCGGCGAGTCGACCGGTACGTCGGAGCTCGGCCCCGAGCTGGGCCCTGGGGTCGGACCCGCGCTGCCGTCCGCCGTACGGTCATCGTCTTTGCCGTCGTTCCCGGCCAGCGTGACGCCGGCGATGACGGCACCCACGAGCACCACGGCCGCCCCCGCGGCGCCCACCCAGAGCCACGGCGAGCGCCGTCGACCGCCGGGAGGCGGCGCGTCGGGGCGCGGCTCTTCGACGTGTCTCGGCGGAGGTGGCGGCGGCGGGGGAAGCCGCACCGGCTCGACCGGCGTGTCGACGGTGTCTTCGACCGGCTCCTCGACCGTGGTCGGCACCAGTTCGGGAGCGGGAGCGACCAGGACCGCGATCGGACCGGTGTCGATCTCGACCGGGTCCTCGGGCTGCTCGGGCTGCTCGGGCTGCTCGGGCTCAGGCGCTGCGCCGCGCCGGCGCGCGACGTCGAGGAGTTCGAGGCAGTCGCGGTAGTCGGGCCGGCGCGCGAGCAGCGCGGCGAACGTCGTCTCGCCCGCCTCCCACTCACCCGCGTCCAGCTGCTGCAGCCCGCGCCGGTAGTCGGCTTCGAGACCGTCCTCGAACAGCTGCTCGCGAGCTCGGGTGGCCAGCCCTTCGAAGTCAGTCGAGCGGGGATCGAGGGAGGTCAGCTCGGAGTCCGCGGCGATCACCGCGGCCCAGTCCCCGAGCTGCGCCAGCGCCCGGACGTCCTGCTGGAGGCTGCGGACCTGCTGCTGGCGGCGCGCCTCCGCCAGCCGCTCCGCGACGTCGTTCGACGGCTGCAACGCTTCGATCGCCTCGAGGGCCTCGACCGCGACGCCCCACCGTCCCTCGGCGGCGGCGTCGCGGGCCCGCCGGTCGAGATCGGCGAGGTTCTGCCGACGCCTCGCCTCGGCCAGCTGGTCCTGCACCTGCGGGTGCCGCGGGTGGCGGCGCAACACCCGCTCGAGCCCCTCGGCGGCCTTGGCCCACTGCCCCTGCAGCAGCGCGCTGCGGGCCGTGGGGTAGTCGGGATCGGCCCACAGGTCGACGTCGGGCGACTCCTGCGAGCCGACCAGCCCCTCGATGGTCTCGATCAGCCGGGTGCAGTCCGCGGCGAACGACTCGTGGTCCAGGCTGATCGCCTGTCGACTCGCCAAATCGGTCAGCGACGCCGGCAGCTCGCCGCGGTCGGGCATCCGGGCGCCGTCGACCAGGACGGGGATGACCGGGGTCCCGTCCTTGAGCGCGGTGCCCACCTCGAGCGAGACCCAGTCGTGGGGTTCGTCCAGACGGCGGGCCCCCGACTCGCTGGAGGCGAACAGCCAGTCCTTGCCGATCACCGCGAGGACCACGTCCGCGCGATCCACGGCGTCGCGGACGACGGCCGTGAAGTCGGTCCCGGGCCGGATGCTGTCGATGTCCATGAACAGCTGGAATCGCTCGCCCAAGCGCTCGCCGAGCCGCCCGGCGGCGTGCTTGCTGTCGTCTCGCCGGTAGCTCACAAAGACTGATGTGTCGGAGCCCACGCCTCCCCCGGTGGCTCGTCAAACTGATCCCGAGAGGGTCCAGTCTCACCCCGGGCCCCGTAGTCGGTCATGACCCATCTGGGTCATGCGCGCAGGTCAGCGACGGCTGAGCGCGCGGAACAGCGCGCGTAGGAGCAGCGGCAGCAGGATCCGGATGCCCCACTTCAGTGCGGTACCACCGAAACCGCGCGCCGCGCGCTCGATGGTCAGGTCGGCAGCGGGAGGGGCGGGCGATGCGTCGACGCCGGTGTCGCCGGGTCCGTAGGGAACGGCGGGCAGGTCGGGTACGTCGGGAGGCGGGGCCGACGGGGTGCTCACGAGGGTCAGTCTGCTGTATCGGGAGGTTGGGCACCTTCGCTACGGTCCAGCCGATGCCCCGGACCCTCCTCGCCGGCCTGACCGGCCTGCTCGCCGCCGTACTGCTGCCGCTCAGCATCGTGTCGGTCTGGGTCGAGAACGTCGGGACCGACACCGACCGGTACGTCGAGACCGTGTCGCCGCTCGCGGACGACCCCGTCGTGCAGGAGGCCGCGGCCGCGCAGCTCGAACAGCAGGCGCTCCGCGTGGTCCAGGCGACCACCGGCACCGACCTGCCGGGCGTCACCACGTTGGTGCACCTCGCGGTCGAGCGCGTGGTGGAGAGCGCGGCGTTCAAGACCGCGTGGGTCCGGGCGAACCGCACCGCCCACGAGCAGGTGATGGCGGTGCTCGAGGGGCGCAGCAGCGTCGTCCTCGACGATCAGGGTCGGGTCACCATCGAGCTCGGCACCGTCCTCGACACGATCCTCGACACGCTGGCCGACCGGGGCCTGGTCGACCCGGGTACGGCGTCGGAGGTGCACGCGTCGTTCCCGGTCATGCAGGCCGACCAGCTGGCGAAGGTACGCCGCGGGTACGACGCCCTCGAGACGCTGGGCATCTGGCTTCCCATCGCGTGGGTGGTGCTGGTGATCCTCACGCTGGTCGTGGCCAGAGGCCGGTTTGCGGCCTTGGCGGGCCTGGCAGTCGCGTCGCTGGTGGCGCTGGGGATCTTCGCCCTGGCGCTGCTGGCGACCCGGCACGAGGTCACGTCCGGGCTACCGGAGCCGGAGGTCGCGGAAGCCGTCTGGGACGTCGTGGTCACCAGCCTGTGGCGGGCGGTCGCGATCGTGGCCGGCGTCCTGGCCGTGATGGCGCTGGCGGCCGGGGCAGCGGCGGCGTTCGCCGGTCGGCGAGCCGCGGTCTAGCCGACTGATTCCAAGGTCTCGCACGCTACGCGGCGCTCAGCATCCGCGCTAGCGGCGTTGCGGTCGCTCGTTGGACGACCAAGTACGACAGCGCTCCCGCGCCTTGCCAGCGCGGCGCTGAGCGCCGCTCGCACGCACGATCCCCTGGAATCAGTCGTCTAGCCGAACTCAGCTGGCGGCGGAACTCAGCGGCGGTGTCTCGGCCGAGCCGCGGTCATCGCCCTGAAGCAGCATGACCCGGACCCCCGTGTTGCCTGACGGCGCCGACGCGTCTCCCGACGTACGCACCTGCCCGTTCGGCGTTGGGAGCGCGGAGAGCTCCGCGCGAGTCTTCCCGCCCAGCAACAAGGTCCCACCTGCCTCTGTCACAAGCCCGGACCCCCACGATCCGACCTCCGTGGAGTCAGGATGCCCACGAAAACGGTCGCAGCGCAAGCAAATCACCATCGATTCCGTCAGATTCTCATCGTTCGGACGATGAAGTCAGTGGTCTAGAGGTCATTTCGCCACTGAGATCGAAGGTCGCGGGCCGGACGGCCTGGGCGGGTGTCGGGATCCCGACATCTGTTGGGATCCCTGACGTTCTGGGGCGTTGCAATGCCTGAGAACGTCAGGAATCCCCACAACTGTTGGGATTCCGACAGCACCCGGACACACTCGAGCCCCGGACCGCGACGCGGTCCGGGGCTCGAGCGACTCGCGTCAGGCCGCGATGGTCTCCTGGGCGCTCGGACGGGCGAGCGTCGGCTGGGCCAGCTTGCGATCCATCCGACGCACCTGGCGCGCGCGGCGCCATTCGCTGACGAGGGTGCGGAACACTCGCAGGCCGTCCCGGACGGCGTGAAGGTTCGACTCTCCGAACACCCGACGCCGCTCGACCGAGGGCACCTCGGTGATCGAGACGCCGGCAGCAGTGAGGCGGCAGTTGATCACCGTCTCGATCTCGAACCCGTCACCCCAGAGCATCCGGCCGCCGTTCGACGTGGGGCCGGCGTGCTCGGGCAGGTCGAGGAGCGGGACCAGATCGGTCCACATCGCGTGGTAGCCGTAGCAGAGATCGGTCGATCGGGTGCGGAAGGCGAGGTTGAAGGCAGCGTTCAGGAGCCGGCTGACCAGGCTGCGGATGACGGTGCTGTCGGTCGAGGCGCCGCCGGCGACGAACCGCGAGCCCTTGGCGAAGTCGGCGCCCTGCGTGAGCGCCTCGACGAAACGCCCGATCTCCGCAGGATCCGCGGAGCCGTCGGCGTCGAACATCACCACGATGTCCCCCGTCGCCCGCGCGAAGCCGGCGGCCAGGGCGTTGCCCTTGCCGCGGCGACCCTGGAGGACCGTGATGATCTCGGGTCGCACGCGGCGCGCAGCCATCACGGTGCCGTCGACCGAGCCGCCGTCGACGAGGATCAGCTCGTGGACCTTCGGCAGTTGCGGCAGGACCGCCGAGAGGTTCAATGCCTCGTTGAGCGCCGGGACCACGATGCTGATCAGCGGATCCCTGGTGTTGCGCTCGGGCGTACCGAAGTCGGTCATGTAGCTGTGTCCCCCCGTCGTGGCCGGCCCCCCACGGTCCGACACGGCATCCGGAACCTACGGGGTGACAGGCACCAGGGAAAGCTCAACACCCAGGTAACAAGCGCGCATCAGCGCAGGTCAGCGGCCCTTTCGGGCGTTTCGGCGCGGGACGAACTGTTGCCCATTCGTGGAAGGACGTGCCTCATGCTCACCGAGGCTTTACCTCCTCGGTGACCGAACCACGACCCCCGCGAGTGCGGGTCGCCTCCAAGGCTCTGAGAGGATCACCGCATGGTCGAGCTGAGCCCGCGCGAGCGCGAGATCCTCACCTTCGAGCGGGAGTGGTGGAAGTACGCCGACGCCAAGGAGTCCGCGGTCCGCGAACGGCTCGGCCTGACGCCCGAGGGCTACTACCAAGCCCTCAACGCGATCATCGACCTCCCCGGCGCATTGGCACACGACCCGCTCCTCGTACGCCGGCTCCGGCGGCAGCGACTGATGCGCCAGCGCGAGCGGCAGGCCAGCCGGGTACGCCGCCTCGGTGGTCCGGGCGGGCGCTGAGCCTGATTCGGACAGATGGTTCAGGTAGTCCGTTTGGGGGGTTTGCGTCTGACTACGCCGAATCCGCTTCCCCCACCGGCTTCCGCTCCTCTAACGTTCCACTCGTTGAACCGCTGGTGACCCGAGACTCCAGCGGTTCAACTCATTTTTGGGGTCAGGCCGCCCGAGAGCGAGGAACGAGCTCCCGGGCGAGGCTGTCCCGGTTGAGCAAGCGGACGGACCGAGCTTGCGAGGACCGTCCGCGCGTCGAAACCACCGCAGCGAAGGCACCCAACCTTGGTCCGAATCCGGGCCTGGTGACGAGACGCCCTCCTCACCCACGTCACAGCGGTAGCAGCAGTTCCGCGGGCAGCCACTCCTCCACCGCCACCCAGCCGCCGCCCGCGTCGAGCGGACGCAGCCGCGCGACGTACAGGACACGTCCCTCCCACCGGCCGCGCACCTGACGCCATTCGAGGAGCAGCCCAGGGCGCTTGACGCCCTCGGCGTCTACGGCGCCGCCGACCCAGCAGTGCCGCGCCGGGCAGTCCGGACCTACCGGCTCGTCGTGCGCGGGCCGGTCGCCGCGGACCCGCTGGGCCAGCGGGACGCCGGCGCCCCGCTTGGACCAGCCACCACCCATCCCGCCCGGCATGGCGGAATGGTGACACATCTTCGAACAAATGTTCGAGTGCGGACTGGATCCGGGGTCACTCGGGGTCACTCTTCGTCGGTCGAGAGCTCCTCGTCATGGGTGCCGGGGCGAGGTGCCCACGGCAGCTCCTTGGCGGGACGTACGACGACCAGCCGGTCGCCGCGCGCCAGTTGGGTCACGACCGGGTCGAAGTAGCGGTAGACCTTCTCGTCGCGGACCACCGCGATGACCTGGTCGGGCAGCTGCTGCGGCTGCTTGCCGACCTCGGTGACCAGGAGATCGCGCTCGGCGACCTCCAGCCCTTCGCCGTAGGTCAGCAGGTCCTCCATCACCGAGCCCAGGGTCGGCGAGAGCGACGAGACGCCGAGGAGCCGGCCGACCGCGTCGGATGAGGTGATGACGGAGTTGGCGCCGGACTGCTTCATCAGCGGCGCGTTCTCGTGCTCGCGGGCCGAGGAGACGATGTAGACGTCGGGGTTGAGCTGCCGGACGGTGAGGATGGCCAGCACGTTGGAGTCGTCGCGGTTGGTCGTGATGATCACCTGGTCGGCCTCCGCGACTCCGGCCCGGCGGAGCACCTCGCGACGGGTCGCGTCACCCGTGACCACCGCCAGCCCGTCGGCGTGCGCGTCGGAGAGCGCGGCCTGCCCGGGGTCGACGATGACGATCGACTCGCGGTCCTGGCCGTTGTTGACCAGCGTCTCGACCGCGCTGCGGCCCTTGGTGCCGTAGCCGACGACGACGACGTGGTGTCCCATGGACTTCCTCCAGCGGGAGATGCGGAACATCTGGCGGCCCTGGTTGGCGAGCACCTCGAGGGTGGTGCCGATCAACAGCACCAGGAACGCGATGCGGGCGGGCGTGATGACGAAGGCGTTGACCAACCGAGCCTGGTCGGACGCGGGCGCGATGTCGCCGTACCCGGTCGTGCTCAGCGTGACGGTCGTGTAGTAGATCGCGTCGATGGGGCTGATCGTGTTGGTCGGGTCGCTGTTGTCGACGTACCCCTTGCGGTCGAAGTAGACCAGCGCAGCCGTGCCGACCAGGATCAGCAGCGCGAGCAGCAGCCGACGGCTGAGCGCCCACCACGGGGAGACCTGGCGCTCGGGCAGCGAAATCTGGCCCCGGCTCTCCGCGCCCTGGGCCCAGGCACTTCCGCTCGTCTCCGACACGCCGCTCAAACTAGCGTTCGCCGACGAAGATCTTGTCGAACGCCGCGTTGACGGCGGCGCCGATCAGGACGGCGATGGCGACGAGATAGAGCCACAGCAGGACGGCGATCGGGGCGGCTAAGGGTCCGTAGATCGACTTCGAGCCGTCGGCCGTGACCGTGAGCACCCAGCGCAGCAGGTAGCTGCCGAGGATCCACGCGACGAGCGAGAAGACAGCGCCGGGCAGGTTGAACCGCCACCGGGTCCGCACCGGGACCGACACGTGGTAGAGCGTGGCCAGGAAGCAGATGCAGATCACGCCGACCACGGGCCAGTAGAACGCGAGCAGGAAGTCCAACCGGTCGGGCAGCGCGTCGTCGACCAGGCGCGGGCCGGCCAGCATCAGCGGGATCGCGGCGACACCGGTGACCAGGGCCAGCACGTACAGCAGGAACGACAGCGCCCGGGTGCGGATGATCCCGCGGTGACCGCCGAGGCCGTGCATGACGGTGATGGTGTCGATGAAGACGTTGAGGGCACGGCTGCCCGACCACAGGGCGAGCACGAAGCCCAGGGAGATGACGTCGAAGCGGCCGCCACGGAGTACGTCGTCGAGGGTGGGCTCGATGACCTTGTTGACCGCGCGCTCGGTGAGCAACCGGCTCGAGGCGTCGAGGACGGCGTCGCGCATCTGGTCGACCTGCCCCGGGTCGAACTGGTTGGTGACGTAGCCGATGCCGCCAGCAAGCCCGAAGAGCAACGGCGGCACGGAGAGCACGGCGAAGAAGGCCGCCTCGGCGGCCAGGCCGGTGACGCGGTACCGCAGGCAGGAACTCACCGTGGTGACGACCAGGCGCCACAGGGTGTCGAGGACGCCGCGCCACCACGGCCCACTCTCGTCCTCGGCCGAGGCGGAGTTCCTCAGGGGCTCCGCCACCATGGGCTCTACGGTAGAGGCATGGGGTCCACAGATCGGGCAGCCTTGCGCGCGGCCGCCAACCAGCCGCCGCCCCTGGTCGGTCACAACGTCGTCGCCGCTGATCTGGCACTGAGCGAGGCCGTGGTCAGGCACGGGTCGGAGTCGGTGCTCGACAGTCTCCTCCCCCTGGGCGCCGAGGCCGGCTCCGCTGAGGCACGCGAGCAGGGGCGGCTCGCCAACGAGCACCCCCCCGAGCTCACGACGTACGACCGCTACGGGCACCGGATCGACGAGGTGGAGTTCCACCCGTCCTGGCATTGGCTGATGGAGCGGGCCGTCGGTCACGGGCTCGCCGCTACGCCGTGGGAGCGGCAGGCCGACGGCGACGCCGACGCCCACCTGCGCCGAGCCGCGGGGTTCATGGCCTGGTCGCACACCGAGCCCGGTCACGGCTGCCCGATCTCGATGACGTACGCCGCCGTACCGGCCCTGCGGGTGGACGAGGCGCTGGCGAAGGAGTGGACGCCGCTGTTGGCGTCGACGACGTACGACCCGGGTCTGCGGCCGGTCTCGGAGAAGCGCGGCGCGCTGTGCGGCATGGGGATGACCGAGAAGCAGGGCGGCTCCGACGTCCGCGCCAACGTCACCGAGGCGCGACCGGCGGCCGACGGGACCTACACCCTGCATGGCCACAAGTGGTTCACCTCGGCGCCGATGAACGACGTGTTCCTGGTGCTCGCCCAGAGCAGCGGCCGGCCAGGAAGTCCAGCACCGACCTGTTTCGTCGTACCCCGCGTGCTGCCTGACGGCACCCGCAATCAGCTCGACGTCGTGCGCCTCAAGGACAAGCTGGGCAACCGTTCCAACGCCTCCTCCGAACTCGAGTTCGACGGCACCGTCGCGCTGCGCCTCGGCGACGAGGGTCGCGGCGTCCGCACCATCATCGAGATGGTGGCCGCGACTCGGCTCGACTGCGTGCTGGGCTCGGCCGGCTTGATGCGGCGCGCGGTCTCGGAGGCCTCGTGGCACGTGGCGCACCGGTCGGCGTTCGGCTCACTGCTCGCCGACAAGCCCCTGATGCAGAACGTGGTCGCCGATCTCGCGGTCGAGTCCGAGGCGGCCACCGTGCTCGCGCTCCGGCTGGCGTCGGCGGTCGATGACCTCGATGACCCGCACGAGGCCGCGCTGCGCCGGATCGCGCTGCCGCTGGCGAAGTTCTGGGTGTGCAAGCGCACTCCCGCGCTGACCGCCGAAGCGCTGGAATGCCTGGGCGGCAACGGGTACGTCGAGGAGTCGCTGATGCCGCTCCTCTACCGCGAGGCGCCGCTCAACTCCGTCTGGGAGGGATCCGGCAACGTCAACGCGCTCGACGTGCTCCGCGCGCTCGGCCGCGAGCCCGAGGCGCTCGACGCGTGGATCACGGAGGTGGGCCTGGCCCGTGGCGCCGACGCCCGGCTCGACGCGGCCATCGACGCGACGCTGGCCCTACTCGGCGAGCTGATGGGTGACCCGGCCGGGCTCGAGGTCGGGGCTCGGCGTCTCGCCGGCCGGATGGCCGCCGTATTCCAGGGCTCGCTGCTGGTCCGCTACTCCCCGCCCGAGGTGGCCGACGTGTTCTGCGCCTCCCGGCTCGGCTCGACCTACGACGGGACCTTCGGTGCGCTGGCGGGCGGCGACCTCCGGGGGATCGTGGCCCGCACCACGCCTCAGCTCACCTGAGCGCGATCTCCTCCAGCGTGCGGCGGAACTGCGCGTAGCGGCGCTCCCCCACCTGCTTGGCCCACGTCTCCTCCAGCCCCTCGAGCATCCAGGCCAGCTCGGCGGTGACCTCGTTGCCGCGTTGGGTGCGCGTCACCACGCGTCGGCGGCGGTCGTCCGGGTCCTCCTCGATGGCCAGGTGCCCAGACTCGACCAGGCCACTGACGAACTGGCCGACTCCCTGCTTGGTCATGCCGACGCGCTCGGCCAGATCGGTCATCGAGACACCGGCGTCGTAGGGCACCATCGAGATGACGCGGAACTGCGAGGGTCGGAGGGGGTGCCGGCTGGCGAGGATGAGGTCCCGCGCTTGGCTCATCAGCAGGCCGAGGTAGACCACCACGTCGCGCTCGTCGACGTGCTGGTCGTCGGGCATCGAGCGCGCGGAAGTCATAAAGTAACTTTACTTTACCGTCGGTCGGAAAGTAGCTTTCCTTTCACAAGCCCACGACGGGAGACGCCGATGACGCCCACCACAACCCGACGCGACCAGCTCGGCGCCGCCGACGTCACCGACGCGCAACTGGTCTCCATGGTCGGCCAACTGCTTCACGAGGACGAGGTCGAGCTGCGCGACGTGACGGTGTCCACGGTCGACTACGACCTGCCCGCCATCACCACAGGCGGCCGCTGGTGGGTCTCCGGCCACGCCTCCACCCCGTGTGCGAAGGCGCCGTTCCGGCTGTTCGTCAAGCAGGTGCAGTCGTGGCGGCGGCATCCGTTCTTCGCTTCGGTGCCTCCGGAGTTCGCCGAGCTCGCCGCAGCCGGCGTCCCGTGGAGGACCGAGGCGGAGGTCTACCGGTCCGACATGGCGGATCACCTCCCGCAGGGGCTCTCGGTGCCGCGCGGGCTCGGTGTGTTCGACCTCGACGCCGAGTCGGCGGCGATCTGGCTCGAAGAGGTGCCGACTCGGGCGGCGAGCTGGGATCGGGAGAGATACGAGCGGGCGGCGTACCTCCTTGGTCGCTTCTCGGCTCGCCCCGCGTTGGCACGGTTAGTCGACCTGCGTGACGTCGAGTGGTCGCTGAGCACGTACGTCTCGGGCCGGGTGAACGTCCAGGTATTGCCGATGCTGATGGGTGACGAGATCTGGCAGCACCCGCTCTGCGCGGCGTTCGACGACGACCTGCGGGATCGGCTGCGCGCGGCGGGCACCAGTGCGCCGGAGCTGGCGGCCGAGGGCGATGCCCTGCCGAGGCTGCTGAGCCACGGCGATGCCTGCCCCAACAACCTGATGACCGGCCCGGCCGACGACTTCGTGATGATCGACTTCGGCTTCCTCGGCAGCGCGCCGGTGGGCTTCGATCTCACGCAGCTCCTGGTCGGCGATGTCCAGATCGGCAAGCGAGGCGCCGAGGGGCTGGCCGAGCTCGACGAGGCCCTCGTGACGGCGTACGTCGCGGGGCTGCGCGCCGAAGGGTGTGAGATCCCCGAGGCGCAGGTACGGCGCGCGCATGCGCTCTGCCTGCTGATCATGACCGGCCTGTCGACGGTGCCGTTCGACCTGTTCGAGGCACCGCCCACGCCGGAGGTCCAGCGGATCGCGGCCGACCGGGCCGCGGTCGCGCGCTACGCGGTCGACCTGCTCGACGCGACCGGCTGAGCTGGTTCGACTCGCGACGCCTCGAAGTCGTCGTCGATGTAGTCGGTCTCGTCGAACGGCACCTCGCCGGCAAGCACGCGGTTGAACCGGTCGCGGTCGAGCCCGTCGGTCCAGTTGGCCACCAACACGGTGGCGACCGAGTTGCCGGCGAAGTTGGTCAGCGCCCGCGCCTCCGACATGAACCGGTCGATACCGACGATGATCCCGACGCCGTCGACCAGTTCGGGACGGTGCGAGCTGAGGCCGCCGGCCAGCGTCGCCAGCCCGGCGCCGGTGACGCCTGCTGCGCCCTTCGACGCGATCACCATGAACACCAGCAGCGAGATCTGCTCGCCGATCGAGAGCGGGTCGCCGAGTGCCTCCGCGATGAACAGCGAAGCCATCGTGAGGTAGATCGCCGTGCCGTCGAGGTTGAAGGAGTAGCCGGTCGGGACGACCACGCCGACCGTGGTCTTGTCGACGCCCGCGTGCTCCATCTTCGCGATCAGCCGCGGCAGCGCCGACTCCGAGGACGAGGTGGACAGGATGAGCAGGAACTCCCGGCCCAGGTAGCGGAAGAGCGAGAGGATGTTGACCCCGGCGGCCAGCTTGAGCACCGTCGCGAGGACGACGAAGACGAAGAGCGCGCAGGTCAGGTAGAACGCGCCCATCAGCACGGCCAGGCTCTTCAGTGCGTCGATGCCGGTCTCGCCGACCACGGCCGCCATCGCACCGAAGGCGCCGACCGGGGCCGCCCACATGATCATCGCGAGGACGCGGAACACCAGCCGCTGGAGCACCTCGACCACCCGGAGGATCGGCTTGCCGGCCTCCCCCATCCGCTGCACCGCGAAGCCGACGAGCAGCGCCACCAGGAGGGTCTGCAGCACCTCCCCGCTGGTGAGCGAGGAGAACAGCGAGTCGGGGATGATGCCGAGCAGGAACTCCGTCGTACTCCCGTGGCCCTCCTCGGCCGCCGCCTGCCCCGCGGAGACGGCGGCGTCGTCGATATTCAGCCCTTCGCCAGGCTTGATGATGTTGCCGACCACGAGCCCGATCGTCAGCGCGACGGTGGACATGGCGAGGAAGTAGCCGAGCGCGAGCCCACCCACCTTGCCCACCCGTGCCGCGCTGGCCACCGAGCCGACCCCGATCACGATCGTGCAGAAGATGACCGGCTGGATCATCATCGTGATCAGCGAGACGAACGCCGTACCGAGCGGTTTGAGCTCCACCGCGGCGTCGGGGAACAGCAGCCCGACCGCGATGCCGAGCAGTACGGCGACCACCACGGCTATGTACAGGTAGTGCGTCCGGTCTCGTCGTGGTTCGCGGCGCGCGGAGGTCTGTTCCGTGGTCTCGCTCATGCCGCGGTGGTACCCGATCAGGTGACCTGGGTCACATCACACCGGGATAGTCCGTGACGTTTGTGTGGGTTGGCGAGCCGACTAACCCACACAGACGTCACGGACTATCCCGGCGTTGAGGTCAAGACAGGTTCAAGCCCGGGTAGAGCGGGTGCTTGTCGAGCATTTCGGCCGAGGCGTCCTTGACCTTGTCGGCGACACCTTCGGCGAGCACGTAGGAGGCCTTGGAGGGCTTGCCGTCCTTGGTGGTGCCGGGCTGGGTGTTCTGCAGGACGTGCACGATCAGCTCGGCGACCGAGTCGAACTCGTCGTGGCCGAAGCCGCGGGTGGTGAGCGCGGGCGTGCCGAGCCGGACGCCGGAGGTGTACCACGCGCCGTTGGGGTCGGCCGGGACGGAGTTGCGGTTGGTGACCACGCCCGCGTCGAGCAGCGCCGACTCGGCCTGCCGGCCGGTCAGGCCGAACGACGAGACGTCGAGCAGCACGATGTGGTTGTCCGTGCCGCCGGTCACGAGCTTGGCGCCGCGGGTCAGGAAGCCCTCGGCCAGCGACTTCGCGTTGTCGGCGATGTTGTGGGCGTACGTGCGGAACGACTCCTGGCGGGCCTCGGCCAGCGCCACGGCCTTCGCCGCCATCATGTGCGAGAGCGGGCCGCCGAGGACCATCGGGCAGCCACGGTCGACCGACGGAGCGAACTCCTCCTGGGCCAACACCAGCCCGCCGCGCGGACCGCGCAGGGACTTGTGGGTGGTGGTCGTGGTGATGTGGGCGTGCGGGACGGGGTCTTCGTCGCCGGTGAAGACCTTGCCCGCGACCAGACCCGCGAAGTGGGCCATGTCGACCATCAGCGTCGCGCCCACCTCGTCGGCGATCTCGCGCATGGTGGCGAAGTTGACCCGCCGCGGGTACGCCGAGTAGCCGGCGACGATCACCAGCGGCTTGAACTCCCGGGCCTTGGCTGCGACCTGGCTGTAGTCGAGCAGTTGGGTCTCGGGGTCGGTGCCGTACTGCTGCTGGTGGAACATCTTGCCGCTGATGTTGGGCCGGAAGCCGTGGGTCAGGTGACCACCGGCGTCAAGGCTCATCCCGAGCAGCCGCTGGTTGCCGAGCTCGTGGCGCAGCTTCTCCCAGTCCTCCTCGGTGAGGTCGTTGACGTTCTTGGCGCCGTACTTCTCCAGCCACGGCCCCTCGACCCGGTGGGCGAGGATCGACCAGAAGGCCACGAGGTTGGCGTCGATGCCGGAGTGCGGCTGCGCATAGGCGTACGGCGCGCCGAACAGCTCTCGCGCGTGCTCGGCGGCGACCGACTCGACCGTGTCGACGTTCTGGCAGCCGGCGTAGAACCGGTGGCCGATCGTGCCCTCGGCGTACTTGTCGCTGAACCACGTGCCCATGGTGAGCAGCACTGCCGGCGAGGCGTAGTTCTCGCTGGCGATCAGCTTGAGCGAGCCGCGCTGATCGATCAGCTCCTGGCGGGTCGCATCGGCGATCCGCGGCTCGACCGAGGCGATCACCTCGAGAGCCTGCTGGTAGGCGGAGCTGGTGAGAGCGTCGAGATTCTGATCGGCCATGGGCCAACCCTAGAGCCGCAGCGGCCTCCGATGGCAGACGCCGTCGGCGTGCCCGCGCCGTCGGTCGACCAGGGTTGTGGCAGGTGTCCTGCGCCACACTCCAGGCCCGGTCCCGCCTGCGGGCGCGGCCTCTCCGGGAAGGCGCGTCCAAATGACAGACGTGCATCTCACATCACGAGATTCGCATTTGTGGACAGTCGTATCGAGGGCTGAGACTGCTTGACATGGTCTCCGCTGCAACGCATGCGCACCTCGTGGTACGTCGCCACGTGGACTTCGGGCGCACGCGCAGCATGATCTGTCGCTCCCGCTGAGCAGGCCCACTCTCGAGCTCGCGCCGGACCCGTCCATCGACGTACGGGACCCAGGCAGCGACCAGCCAGCGAAGGACACCAGCGTTCATGAGCGACATGCGGTTCTCAGCCAAGAAGGCCGAGCACACCGAGATCCCGCGCCCCAAGCGCGGTGAGGGTCAGTGGGCGCTCGGCTACACCGAGCCGCTGAACAAGAACGAGCAGTCCAAGAAGGACGACGACCCACTCCACGTCCGCGACCGGATCCTGCACATCTACTCCAAGCGCGGCTTCGCCTCGATCGACCCGGCCGACCTGCGCGGCCGGTTCCGGTGGATGGGCCTCTACACCCAGCGCGCGCCCGGCTTCGACGGCGGCAAGACCGCGACGCTCGAGGAGGAGGAGCTCGACGACGAGTACTTCATGCTCCGGGTGCGCTCCGACGGGCGGTTGCTGCCGGCCGCCACGGTGCGGGCGCTGGGCGAGATCGGGCAGGAGTACGCGCGCGACACCGCGGACGTCACCGACCGCGAGAACATCCAGTACCACTGGATCCGGATCGAGGACGTCCCCGCGATCTGGCAGAAGCTCGACGCCGCCGGACTCGACAGCACCGAAGCCTGCGGCGACTCCCCTCGCCCGTTCCTCGGTTCGCCCGTGGCCGGCGTCGCGAAGGACGAGATCATCGACGGCTCCGAGGCGCTCGCCGAGATCAAGCGGCGCTACATCGGCGACCCGGCGTTCTCCAACCTCCCGCGGAAGTTCAAGACCGCGCTGACCGGCCACCCGAGCCACGACGTCTCGCCGGAGACCAACGACGTGTCGTTCGTCGGCACGGTGCACCCGGTGCACGGCCCGGGCTTCGACCTCTGGGTCGGCGGCGGTCTCTCGACCAACCCGATGCTGGCCCAGAAGGCCGGCGTCTGGATCCCCACCGCCGACGTCCCCGACGTCTGGGCCGGCGTCGCCTCGATCTTCCGCGACTACGGCTACCGCCGGCTCCGCTCGCGCGCCCGGCTGAAGTTCCTGGTCGCGGACTGGGGCATCGAGAAGTTCCGCGAGGTCCTGGAGAAGGAGTACCTCGGCCGCGAGCTGGTCTCCTGCGAGTCACCCGCCTCGCCGACCGGCCACCGCGACCACGTCGGCGTACACGAGCAGCAGGACGGCAACTACTACGTCGGCATCGCGCCGATCGCCGGCCGGGTGTCCGGCGCCAAGCTGGTCGCCCTGGCCGACCTGATCGAGAAGTACGGCGTCGCGGGGGCCCGCCTCACGCCGTACCAGAAGATCGTGCTGATCGGCGTCACCCCCGAGGTCCTCGAGCCGCTGACCGCGGAGCTGGACGCGATCGGCCTGCCGGCCCGGCCGTCGAACTGGCGCCAGAACACCATGGCCTGCACCGGCATCGAGTTCTGCAAGCTGGCGATCGTCGAGACCAAGGCGCGGGCCCGGGACCTGGTCGAGGAGCTGGAGAAGCGGTTCCCCGAGCTCGACACCCCCATCACCATCAACGTCAACGGCTGCCCCAACGCCTGCGCCCGCACCCAGGTCGCCGACATCGGCCTCAAGGGCCAGCTGGTGATGCACGACGGGGAGCAGGTCGACGGCTTCCAGGTCCACCTGGGCGGCGCAACCGGGCTGCAGGCCAACTTCGGTCGCAAGCTGCGCGCGCACAAGGTGACCAGCGTCGGACTCGACGACTACGTGACAGTGGTCGTCGGCAACTACCTCGCCGATCGGGCGGGCGACGAATCGTTCGCGACCTGGGTCGCACGGGCCGACGAGGAGCTGCTGCGCGGCGAGAAGACCCTGGAAGCGGTGTCGCGATGAGCGAGCGCGCCTTCCCCCAGCACTGCCCCTACTGCGGCGAGCAGGACCTCTGGCCGCACGACGAGACGCACGGCTCCTGGGAATGCCGCGGCTGCCTGCGCGCCTTCTCCCTGAAGATGCTCGGCCTGGTCAGGCCGAGCCCAGCAACGTCAGGGAGCGCCGACTCGTGACCACTGCCACCACCCGGACCGCCCGCGCCTCGCGCGGCATCCAGACCGAGGGCCGGTCGCCGGAAGAGTTGCGCGAGCTGGTGTCCCACTGGGGCGCCGAGCTCGAGCTCGCCCCGGCCGAGACCATCATCGAGTGGGCCGCGGCCACCTTCGGGGAGCGATTCTGCATCACGTCCTCGATGGGTGACGCGGTGCTCGCCGATGTTGCGTCGAAGGTCGTGCCGGGCATCGACGTCGTCTTCCTCGACACCGGCTACCACTTCGTCGAGACCATCGGGACCCGCGACGCCGTGGCCGCGACGCTCGACGTCAACCTGCTCACCATCACTCCGGTGCAGTCGGTGGCCGAGCAGGACGCGGCGTACGGCAAGGACCTCTACAAGACCGACCCCGACCTGTGCTGCGCGATGCGCAAGGTGCAGCCGCTGACCGACGCGCTGGCGTCGTACGACGCGTGGGCCACGGGGTTGCGCCGGGCCGAGACCCACAACCGCGTCATCGCGCCGGTGATCGGCTGGGACGCCAAGAAGGGCAAGGTCAAGGTCTCCCCGCTCGCGCGGTGGAGCGATGAGCAGGTGGAGCGCTATATCGCCGAGAACGGCGTGCTCGTCAACCCGCTCGTCTACGACGGCTACCCGTCGATCGGCTGCGCCACCTGCACCCGTCGGGTCGCTCCGGGCGAAGACGCCCGCAGCGGCCGCTGGGCAGGCACCAACAAGACCGAGTGCGGGATCCACTCGTGAACCCGAACCCCGCCTCGGCCGCACGACGAAAGAAGGGAGGCCTGAGATGGCCGCTCCTGCCCTGATCGCCCTGGCTCACGGGAGCCGCGACCGCCGTTCCGCCGCCACCATCAAGGCGCTGGTCAGCGAGGTCCGCGCGATGCGGCCCGACCTCAAGGTCGAGGCGGCTTTCCTGGAGCTCTCCAAGCCGGACTTCCACACGGTCGTCGACCGGTTGGTGAAGGCCGGGCACGACGAGATCGTCGTCGTACCCCTTCTGCTCACCGGGGCCTACCACGCCAAGGTCGACGTGCCCTCGGCTGTCGCGGAGGCGAGCGCGCGTCACCCGCGGGTGCGCATCCACGCCACGACGATCCTGGGCCTGGAGGCGTCGTTCCTCGAGGTGCTCGACGAGCGGCTGCGCGAGGCGCTGAGTGCGGCTCGGGTCCGCGAGCTCGACGCCCTGGTGCTGGCTGCGGCCGGCTCCAGCGACCCGCTCGCCAACCAGGCGGTCGCCCGTCTGGGCCGGCTCTGGGGCACCCACCACAAGCTGCCGGTCACGGCGGCGTACGCCTCCAGCGCTCCCCCGGCCACCGGTGAGGCGGTCCGCGCGTTCCGTGCCGAGGGTCGCCGCCACATCGCGGTCGCCTCGCTGTTCCTCGCGCCGGGCTTCCTGCCCGACCGCGCCGCCGAGCTCGCCCTCGAGGCGGGTGCCGTCGCCGTCTCCGAACCCCTCGGCGCCCACCCCAACCTCGCCCGTACCGTCCTGGCCCGGTACGCCGTCGGCGCTGTCGAGCTTGTGCCCGTCTGAACGACCCAGTCGCGATACATCGTTCGACGCCGACCCGTCGTTACTCGTCACGAGTAACGACGGGTCGGCGTCAGCCGACGAGTTGTTCGAGGAGGCGTTCGAGTTGGCGGCCGGGGTCGGTGGTGACGCCGCCGTGGACAGGGCCGGGTTGGAGGACGGTGCTGCGGGGAGCCTTGAGGAAGCCGAAGCGTTGGGTGAGGGGTTCGGCGGCCGGGGCGCCGGCGGTGGGGTGGCCGGCGCAGACCGCCTCGACGAAGGCGAGTGACTCGCAGACCTGGTCGACGTCGATGCGCGGGTCGAGAGCCAGGAGTCGCTCGCGATCGACCTGCCAGGCGACGTCGAGGAAGTCGGCCATCCGGCAGTGCAGCACGACTCCGACGTTGAGGAACTCCTCGCGGTCCACCCGCGGGACACACCGGAGCACGACGTACTCGTAGGCCAGCCGGTGCGCGGCCCCGCCCGGTCGTGGGATGGTCACGCCGCCGCCCGGGGTAGCCACTGGGTACTGCCGAGCCGGGCGGTGAGGAAGTCGGCGTACGCCGCCCGCAGGGCGGCCGGGTCCTCGGCTCCCGGGACCGGCTCCAGCCACGCATCGGGGACCGCGGCCACGACCTCGGAAATTGCTCGACTGTCGACCAAAATCCGAAGCTCGGCATCGACCGACGGCAGCTCGGCGGCGTGCTCGCGGAAGACATGGTCGTCGGCGCTCCAGGGCTGGGCCGCGAACCGTTCGGGGGCACCCTCCTTGAGCAGCGACCCGCCGCCCCAGCCGTGGTGGAAGTAGAGCGCGGCGCCGTGGTCGATCACCCAGAGGTTGCCGTGCCATAGCAGGAGGTTGGGGTTGCGCCACGAGCGGTCGACGTTCGCCACGAACGCGTCCAGCCACAGCACCCGCGCAGGGTCGAGGCTCGGCTCCCCCGACTTCTGCGGCGGCACATGACCGTCGAAGCCGAAGGAGCCCGGCAGGAAGTCGGCACCCAGGTTGAGGCCGGCGCTGGCGTTGAGCAGATCCTGGACCTCCTCGTCGGCCTCGTAGCGGGCGATCTCCGGGTCGAGGTCGAGGGCGACGAGTCGCGGCGTGCGTAGCCCGATCCGCTCGGCCAACCCCGCCACGATCACCTCGGCCACCAGCACCCGCACGCCCTGACCGGCGCCGCGGAACTTGCAGACGTAGGTGCCGAGGTCGTCGGCCTCGACGATGCCGGGCAGGCTGCCCCCCTCGCGCAGGGGGGTGACGTACCGGGTGACGCCGACGACGGGAAGGCCGGTGGGGTTCACGCGACGGGGTCTTCCTCCGCGAGCCGCTCCTTCTCCGCGGCGACGTCGAAGTCCGCGACCGGCCACTGGGGGTCGAGCCCCTCGAGCGCCGCGTGCAGCAGCCGGCCGACGGCCAGGTTGCGGAACCACTTCCGGTCGGCCGGGATCACGTGCCACGGCGCGTGCTCGGTGTTGGTGCGCTCCAGCGCGATCTCATAGGCATCGCGGTACGCCGGCCAGAGGGCCCGCTCGTCGAGGTCTTGGGTGTTGAACTTCCAGTGCTTCGTCGGATCGTCGAGGCGGGCCTGGAGCCGCTCCTCCTGCTCTGCGGCGGAGATGTGCAGCATGCACTTCACGATCGTCGTACCGCTCTCGACCAGTCGCTGCTCGAAGTCGTTGATGGCGCCGTACCGCCGTTCGACCTCTTCCGCCGGCGCCAGCTCGCGCACCCGGACGATCAGCACGTCCTCGTAGTGCGACCGATCGAAGACTCCGACATAACCGGCCTCGGGGAGCGCATTCTCGATCCGCCAGAGGAAGTCGTGGGCCAACTCCTCCTTGGTCGGCGCCTTGAAGGAGTGGATCCGCACGCCTTGCGGGTCCATGAGCCCGACCGTGTGCCGGAGCGTGCCGCCCTTGCCTGAGGTGTCCATCCCCTGCAGCACCAGGAGCACCCGACGCGCCGAGCCTGCGGTCCCCTCGGCGAAGAGCCGCTCCTGAAGGTCGGCCAGCGCCGGGCCCAGCGCGGCGAGAGTCTCTTCTCCGTCGGCCTTGTTGCCGGTGAACCCGGGCGTGGCCCGGGTGTCGAGGGAGCGCAGGTCGACCGGGCCGGGAGGGAGTCTGAGGTCCACGAGGTCAACCTATGACCGTGGCGACGTCGAGCGTGCACCCGACCACGGTCGTGGTGGAGCCGTCGGGCTGAGGCTCGTCGAACCACACGCCCTGCTCGAAACCCGCCTTCGCCAGGATCCGCAGCGACGCGGCGTTGCGGTGGTCGGGTGCGGCGAAGTACGTCGTGGCGTCGGGAAAGCGGGTGCGCGCCCGCGACATCCACGCCCAGAGCATCCGCTGACCAAGCCCCCGACCCCGCCACTGATCGGCCCCGATCGCGTAGTCGACGCCGATGGCGTCCGGGTCCGGGCCGAGCACGGCATAGTCGGGGTAGTCGCCGATCCGATAGTCCTGGATGAAGCCCGCCGACCGGCCGTTGATCTCGACCACCCACATCCGGGTCGGGCTCATCCCGTCGACGCGCTCGGCGTACTTCGCCACGATCGCGTCCCGATCGCCGAGCTCGCCCGGCGACCACCAGCGCATCAGCGCCTCGTTGGAACGCCAGGCCAGGACATCGTCGACGTCCGCACGCGTCATCGCGCGGAGCCCGATCCGGACGTCGTGGTCGACCACGAACTGCTTGATGTCGCCAGAGAGGTCCACCGGCTCCGGCTCAGCGTGCAGGCTGGCGCAGGTACGCCGCGCAGCGGCCGCCCACGACTCGCCGTCGCGGACGGCTCCCGACAGCTCGCGGCCGCGGTCGAGCACCACGACGTGGACCGGGCCGTCGGAAGTCACGGGGTCATTGTGTCGGTTTGTGATCAGAGCCGGCCCGACGGCGGCTGTACGACGGCCGGACGCCATGCCAGATTGAGGCCATGTCTCGGGTGCTGTTCAGCACTTGCCCGGCGTACGGGCACGCGCTGCCGCTGCTCCCGCTGATCCGCGCCGCTGAACGAGCCGGCCACGACGTACGCGTCGCCACCGGCGCGGATCTGGCCGAGGTCCTCACGGAACGTGGCCTCACGGTCCACGCCGTCGGCCCGACCTGGGCCTCGTCGTGGTCGGCCCACGAGGCGGTCTGGGCCGACCCGGCACGGACCGTGGAGCAGAAGATGATGGACGGCGTCGTCACGCTGTTCGGCACTCCAGCACTCGCGCGGCTCGATGACTTGGTGGAGCTCAGCGAGCAGTGGCGGCCCGACCTGGTCGTCCACGAGGTGCTGGAGCAGGGTGGGTCGATGCTGGCGGCTCAGCTGGGTGTGCCAGCGGTAGTGCACGGCATCGGACCGATGTTCCCCGCCTACGCCCAGCTCATCGCGGGCGCAGGCGCCGCGATCGGCCGGCCCCTGCTCTGGGACGACCTCGCCGCGGAGCAAGCCGTCGATCTGTGCCCGCCCGCGTTGCAACCCGACGGGCCGCGCCCCTGGCCGGACGCGGTCGCGATCCAGCCCAGTGCTGGCGAGCCCGGCCGCCTCTCGCCTCGGGTCGAGCACGCGCTGGACTCGGGCGGCCCGATCGCGTACTTCACCCTCGGGACTGTGAAGAACGCCGACGCGGCCGACTTCCGCACCGGGCTTGCGGCCTTCGAGGCGTACGACGGCACGGTGGTCGCGACGACCGGCCGAGCGCTCGACCCGGAGGCGTTGGGACCGGTGCCCGACCACGTCGTGGTCGAGGAGTTCCTACCGCAAGCGGCCGTGCTCGAGCGTGCCGACCTCGTGGTCTCCCACAGCGGATCGGGAACCATGATCGGCGCTCTGGTGCACGGCATCCCCCAGGTGGCGCTCCCCCGCGGGACCGACCAGCCGGAGAACGCGGCGCTCCTGGTCCGCGCCGGCGCGGGGCTGCTCGTCGCGCCCGAGGACTACGCAGTCGACTCGATCGCCACCGCGATCACCGAGGTGACCGGCCGTCCGGAGTTTCGGGCCGCGGCCGAGCAGGTGCGTGACCAGATCGCCGCCATGCCGGACGCCGACACCGTGTGGGCCGGCCTCGAGCCCTGAGCTGTCCAACCCACCGGTCTGGCTGCACGAACCAAGCCGTGTCGCGCAACGTCGTGGGCGGCGCCGGCGTCTACGACGACGTCTTGCGTGACACGTCGTTCTGGGGTCTTTCGCGAGCGGAGCGAGCGCGCCTCGTGATCGGCCCCATGGCCATGGCGACCGCGAAGCCCGCGAAG
>ERZ761607.2192-NODE-2192-length-22007-cov-5.414495_pt1 | contig 22007 bp, 23 predicted proteins | sample MGYA00511164_ERZ761607 | MGnify/ENA primary metagenome ERZ761607 (study PRJEB28899, sample SAMN02445080) | bioreactor sludge metagenome | biome: EBPR sludge | place: Australia: Brisbane, Thorneside Wastewater Treatment Plant | collected 2011-06-22 ... | reverse complement strand
CCCCTGGGCCCCCTGCCCCACCATGGCGGCGACCTGGGCCATCATCGAAAAAATCTCCTCGATGCTGCGCTGATTGAACACCGTCACCGGCACACCCGCACGGATGAGTGCCGCCGCGATATCCGCCTGCAGGTCGGAAAAGCCGAACACGCAGTCGGGTTCCAGCTCCAGGATGCGATCGATCTTCGCACTCAGGAACGCGCTGACCTTGGGCTTTTCCTGCCGGGCCCGGCGCGGGCGCACCGTGTAGCCGGAGATGCCGACAATGCGCTCTTCCTCGCCGAGCAGATACAACCACTCGGTGGTTTCCTCGGTCAGGCAGACGATACGGCGCGGACCGTAGTCGGTCCGCGGTGTGCGCTCGGCGAGGTTCATGATCGCGATCGGCCAGATGCTGTCAGCGCAGCGGTTGCCAGCGCAGGCCCAGGTACAGGCTGCGCGGCTGCTGGTGGTAGCCATAGACCGTCTGGTAACGCCGGTCGGCGGCATTGTCCAGGCGCGCACGCAGCTCCACAGCCGACGTCAGGCGCCAGGCCAGCGCCAGGTCCAGCACGCTGTGACCGGCCAGGACGGTGTTCACTGACGCAAAGGTCGCCGGGTCGCTGTAGCGATCGTCACGTTTGCCGCCGTAGCTCAGGTCGGCGTCCAGGATCAGGGCACCCCAGCGCTGCGTGGCGCCCAGGGACAACAGCGTCCTGGAACGGCGGATCAGCGGCTTGCCGGTGCTGGCATCCACCGGGTCCTGCAGCGTGAGCGACGAGCGCAGATCGGTCGACCCGACCTTGCCGGTGTAAGACAGCTCCAGCCCGTCATTGCGGGTACGCCCGATGTTCGCAAACGCGAAGGTGACCGGGTTGTAGTCGATCTGGTTGCGCACCCGCGTATCAAACCAGGTCGCGCGCAGGCGGTGCGGCCCCTGGTCGAACTGGACGCCGATTTCGTGGCTGCGCGCGCGTTCGGGTTGCAACGCGGGATTGCCGAATCCGGGTGCGTACAGATAGCCCAGCGGCGGCGCGTTGAACGCGGTCGAGGTGCTGGCGATGAGGCGCAGTCGCGGCGATACCGGATAGCTGTAGCCCAGAAAGCCGCTGGTCGCCGACAGCGGGCCCAGTTTGTCGTGGCGCAGGTTGAACTGCAACTGGCCGGACGCGAGCGGGCCTTCGACACCGGCGAAAAGGGCCTCGGCGGTACGCTGGACCTTGTACGGCGTCACAAATGCCGAGGTGCTGGCCGTGCGCACCCGCTGACGCTGCGATTCCAGGCCCGCCGTGCCCAGCCAGTCGCCGCCAAGTCCCAGGGTATTGACCCAGGCCAGGGTGGTCGCGCCGGTGCGAAAACGGTCGTCCGAACCGAAAAGTCCACTGTCCGACGTGGCACTGTCGTCATGCTGCGACGACACGGTCAGGCGGCTGCGCCAGTTTCCCGAGCGGTAGTCGGAATACAGACTGGCCTGCTGCAGACGGCTCTGCGACGTTTGCCGGTCGGTGGCCGCGCCATAGGGGTTGTCGTAGCTGGTATCGCCCCGGCTGCGGCTGGCGCGCAGGCCGATGTCGTGCTGCGGCGTCAATGCGTGCTCCAGCGACAGGTTCCACGACTGGTTGTCGTAGGCGTCTCGATCGGGGTTGGCGCCGGCAAACTGGGCGGTGTCGACCGCCGAGAAGCCGTCGGTCCGGTAGTCCGACAGCCCGGCGGCCAGTCGGGTCGCGCCAACCTGCCCGGATGCCTGCACGGCAACTTTGCGGGTGGAGCGCGGCCCGACTTCGGTGGTGATGGCGACCGCCGGCTCGCGCGAACCCGCACGGGTGAAGATCTGGATCACGCCGCCGATGGCGCCCGAGCCGTAAATGGCCGACACATTGCCACGCACGATCTCGACCCGCTCGATGGAATCGAGCATGAGGTGCTCCAGACCGACCCCCCCCGAGGCGTCTTGCCGGGTCTGGGGCACGCCGTCAATCAAGACCAGCGTCTGGCGCGCCGGCGCCCCGCGCAGGAACACCGTGCCCACCGTGCCGATACCGCCATTCTGGGCGCGCTGCAGGCCCGCTTCACGCTGCAGCAAAGTGGCCAGATCGGTTGCCTGGGACCGCTCTATCGCGTCGCGGGTAATGACGGTGGTGTGCTGCAACGTGGCCGATAGCGGCTGGCTGTTGCGGGTGGCGGTGACCACCGTTTCGGACAGATTCCCCTGCCCGAACGCAGGCACGGCGGCGGCGCAAGCCAGCGGAATGACCGCCAGGCGCGCGCAATGACGAGAGATTTTCATGGAAAACAAAGACACAACGGATGCCCTCACCGTCCTCCCCGACGGTGCGTGGGCGTCATGACCGTGCGTACCAAACTGGCCGCACGACCGCCTTGTTGGCCGGTATCCGGGCTGGTGGAGCGACTTGCCGCGCCTTCCCGGAAGCCCGAAGGCATTTCCAGTGGCATGGGACAACAAGCGGAATCCGGCTGGATTCGTCCACTTACCGTTGCGGGGGCAGCGCAGGTTAGGTCAGTCCGACTGTGAACTTTCCCTCCTGCTTCCCGTTGAACTGCGGCATGAGTACCACACCGCAAGCACCAACACCGGACATTGTAAGCGCCAGTCCCCGCCCCGCCCTAAAATGGGCGGACACATTCAGCGGCATCCATGGCCCCCACCCCTCCCATCGAACAGCTTGCCGACCGCGTCGAGAGGCTCATCCTCCGCCACGAGGAACTCCAGCGCACCAATACCCTGCTCGCCGAAGAGCTGGCGGCAGTCACGCGGGAACGCGACACCTTGCGCTCGCGTCTGAACGCGGCGCGTGCCCGGGTTGATGCGCTTATCGAACGCCTTCCGGTGGAAGACCCGGCCGGAGACCTTGGGCCATGAAACAGATCGAAATTCAGATCATGGGCCAGGGCTACCTGCTCGGTTGCCCTGAAGGTGGCGAATCGCGCCTTCTGGAGGCCGTGGAACGGGTCGATACTGCAATGTGCCGCATACGCGACGCCGGCAAGGTACGCGCCCGCGACCGCATCGCGGTGCTGGCCGCACTCAACCTCGCCTTCGAACTGACCGACCACAGCCTGGGCGAGTGGCAGGCCCGACTGGCCCCCGCAGGGACCGCGCCGGCCGCATTGGCGCCTTCTTCCGGCCCTGCGCAAGGCGCGCCGCCGGGTGAAGCGGCCGATCCACGCATCGATGCGCTCATCCACCGCATCGACGCCGTGCTCGGGCAAGACGGCCAATTGCTCTGACCCGGCGGCGCCGCTACGCTCTACAATGACAGCGTCTGCGGTGCCTGCCGGGCTTTATATTTCCTTGAACCAATGCTCATTGAGCCCGGGCTTGGAACATCCCCTGGCGAGCGTGATCGTCTCGCGTCAGATGAACCCAACGCCAGGTTGACCTAGCCCACCTGAACCCCGGTTCAGGATGCCGGTCCGGTGGCATTCGCAGACGCCTGTTGCATTCGCCAGCCGTCTCCCTGAAGCCGGCTGGCGATTCTTTTGTGATTGTGCCCACTGTGCTGCTGGAACCATTGCTGATCGCTGAACTGGCTTTGCTGGGCCTGGCCACCGGATTCCTGGCGGGCTTGCTGGGTATTGGCGGCGGCATGCTCATGGTCCCCTTTCTGACCATGATCCTGGCCGGACGCGGAGTCCATCCCGACCTGGCGGTCAAGGTGGCAATTGCCACTTCGATGGCCACCATTGTTTTCACGTCGGTCTCCAGTGTCCGAGCGCATCACCAGCGCGGGGCGGTGCGCTGGGATCTGGTGCGCGGTCTTGCGCCAGGCCTCGTTTTGGGGGGCGCCTTGGCCAGTCTGGGCATTTTTGCCCTGCTCAAAGGGTCTTGGCTGGCCTTGTTTTTTGCCGTCTTTGTGAGCTTCTCCGCCACCCAGATGCTGCTTGATCGCAAGCCTGCACCAACTCGGCAGGTGCCGGGAACCGCGGGTCAGTGGGCGGCCGGCGGTGTGATCGGCCTGCTGTCCGGACTCGTGGGTGCGGGGGGCGGATTCGTCAGCGTTCCGTTCATGACCTGGTGCAATGTGGTCATCCATCAGGCGGTTGCGACCTCTGCCGCGCTGGGGTTTCCGATCGCCGCGTCCAACACGCTCGGTTACATCATCGCCGGACAGGGTGTTGCCGGTCTGCCGGAGGGCACGCTGGGCTACCTGTGGCTTCCCGCCTTGGGCGTGATTGCCTGCGCCTCTGTACTGATGGCCCCGGTGGGCGCCAGGGCGGCCCACCGTTTGCCCGTGCGCCAGCTCAAGCGCGCATTTGCGACCATCCTGTACCTGCTCGCGGCCTACATGTTGTACAAGGGCTTGCGCGGCTGAAAGCGGCGACTTGCGCTTCAGACGGGCGGTGTGACACACCACGGGGCCTGGTCGTGGGCCAGATCCATCCACAAAGCCCATCCGGCGGCGCCGATCAGGGCCAGACCCGCCAGGCGCATGGCCCACTCGCCAGCCTTGCCGCCGCGCAGACGCAACAGAAGCCACGGAGCAATCAGCATGGAAACACTGGTGCCGGCCGCAAACAGGGCCATGGTCAGTGCGCCATCCCGAGGCCCATTGGTCAATGCCGCCACCATCAAGCCGGAGTACAGCAAGCCGCAAGGCATCAGGGCCCAGGCAACACCGATGGCCAAAGGCGCGCCACTCCCCCAGCGCGCCTGAAGGGCCCGCACGCGGACCCACAGGCCCCGCGCACCTTCTTCCAGCCATACGGGCTGGCGTGCCTGTACCAACAAAAGCACACCAGTGATCATCACTGCCAGGTGCATCAGCACCCACAACGGCCGAATCGCTGCCGACTGCGTCGTCATCCAGCCCAGAGCCTGCGCGGAAGCGGCTGCCAGCGCACCCAGAGCGGAATACCCTATGACCCGACCGAACTGGAAGGCCCAGAGCGCCCAGGTTGAACGGGGGCCGGCCGCCTGGGCGATCCCGGCGCAGGGTGCGCCACACATGGCGATACAGTGTGGTCCCCCCAGCAAACCCATCAGAAGCGCGGTCAGCGCGAGGGAGCTTTGCATGCGGGCAGATCAGATGATCTTGGAGAACCGCGCTCGCGTCCGGTCGGCCTGAAGATACCGGTCGAACACCATGGCCACACCCCGGACAAAGAACCAGCCGGTCGGTGTGACGCGGATAGCGCCGTCCAGCAACTCGACCAGGCCCCGTTCCTGCATGCCAGCCAGCACGGCCAGTTCGGCGGCAAAGTACTCGCGAAAGTCGATCAGGTAAGCCAGCTCAATCGACTCGAATACCAGTTCACCCTGGCACATCAGCGCCATGATCACGCCGCGCCGAAGTATGTCGTCGCGATTCAGTGCCAGTCCGCGGACAATCGGCAACTGCCCCTGGTCGAGGAAGTCGTAATACTCCTCCAGCGTCTTGGCATTCTGACTGTAGGTCGCGCCAATGCGGCCAATGGCCGACACCCCCAGCGCGACCAGATCACAATCCGGCTGTGTGCTGTAGCCCTGAAAATTCCGGTGCAAACGGCCCTGGCGCTTCGCCACCGCAAGTGCATCGTCCGGTAGCGCGAAATGGTCCATGCCGACATAGACGTAGCCGGCATCCAGAAACGCACTGAGAGAGCGGGAAAGCATTGCCACCTTGGAACCGGCCACCGGCAATTCGGCAGCAATGATCCGGCGCTGGGGCTTGAACCGCTCGGGCAAATGGGCGTAGGCGTACAGCGCAATGCGGTCGGGCCGCAGTTGGTTCACCTGCGCCAAGGTCCGGTCAAACGACTCCGGCGTCTGTTTCGGCAGACCGTAGATCAGATCGACGTTCACCGACTCAAAACCCAGCTCCCGGGCGGTTTCGACCAATTCGAACACCTGTTCGGCCGGTTGGATGCGATGCACTGCCTTCTGCACTGCCGGGTCGAAATCCTGAACACCGAAACTGAGCCGGTTGAAACCCAATGCTGCCAGGGTTTCCAGGCGCGCACGATCGACTGTGCGTGGATCGACCTCAATCGAATACTCCCCTCCCGGAACGAGTACGAAACTGCGCCGCAGCATCGCCATCAGGTCACGCAATTCCGCGTCGCTGAGAAAGGTGGGCGAGCCGCCACCCAGGTGCAGTTGACTGACGGCATGACCTGTACCGAGATGCGCCGTGTGCAAATCGACTTCGCGTCCCAGGTAGCGCAGGTACTCCGCGCCCCGCTCATGGTGCTTGGTGATGATCTTGTTGCAGGCGCAGTAGTAACACAGCGACTCGCAAAACGGGATGTGCACGTACAGGGACAAGGGCAATGCCTTGCCGACGCTGCCCTGACGCCGCTGATCAAGCGCCTGGATGTACTGGGTCTGCCCAAAGGCCTCGACAAAGCGGTCGGCAGTCGGATAGGACGTGTATCGGGGTCCCGGTACATCAAAACGTTTCAGGAGATCGGGCGATACAGCTTCCATCGGCGCACTCGTGTTTGCAGCAAGCCAGTAATGTCGCCGTAAGTCAACACTTGAACCTTGACAAAGATCAAGTTACTCTTGTGTACCCGCTCGCGGTCATGACCCATGTCAGAATCCGGGTGCGCAACTCCTTCTGCACGGCTACGGTGCGAACCCATCAAACCGACATTTACCTGCCAGCATGACACCCCAATCGATCAAAGTCGCCTGTTCCAATTGCAATCTCCGGGAACTCTGCATGCCGGTCGGCCTTGCGCCGTCGGATCTGGAACGCATCGATGAAGTCGTCGCAACGCGTCGAAAGGTCAAGCGTGGCAGCACCTTGTTCAGCAATGGCGAGCGTTTCTCCTCCCTCTATGCCATCCGCACCGGTTTTTTCAAGACCTGCATCGCGACGGAAGACGGACGTGACCAGGTCACCGGCTTCCAGATGGCCGGCGAGATCATCGGCCTTGATGGCATCGTCAATGACCACCATACCTGCGACGCTGTCGCACTGGAGGACGCCGAGGTTTGTGTGATGCCCTTTGATCGTATCGAGGAGCTCTCGCGCGAGGTCACGGCCCTGCAGCACCATGTTCACAAGATCATGAGCCGGGAAATCGTGCGTGAGCACGGCGTGATGCTGCTGCTGGGCAGCATGCGGGCCGAAGAACGTCTTGCCGCCTTCCTGCTGAATCTGGTGCAGCGCCTGCACGCCCGGGGCTTCTCCCAGCACGAACTGATCCTGCGGATGACCCGGGAGGAAATCGGCAGTTATCTCGGACTGAAACTGGAAACCGTGAGCCGCACGTTCTCGAAATTCGTCGAAGACGGGATTGTGGAAGTCAAACAGCGCCACGTCCGTATCCTCGATACGGAGGCGTTGCGCCACATTGTCAACAACCAGCAGCCCTTGTGCGAATGAGTACGCGACCGCCCCGGCGGCGACGCTGAATCAGCTGCACTGCCCGTTCTTGGGGCAGCCCTCCGGTCGGTCCGTCACAGGCAACGGGCACCGGTTGACCTCGAAGGGTGACAGTGAGAGCAGCGTCGTCAGGGCGCCGGACACCATCGTCAATACCCAGAACACAAAAAAGGCGACGGTGTAGACGCCCTCGCGCGACAGTGCCAAAGGACTGCCAAACCAGTGCAGATCCTGCGGGTCCACCATGGCGAAAACCAGCATCTCGATCACGCCGGCCACAAGGAACGCAGGCCAGGCAATCCACATCAATCGTTGGGCTAGCATCTTTTCATCACTCCTGATTCGCTGAAAGTGCCCTGCCAATCAAGGCTTTTTTTCTGCCGGTAAGGGCACACCCGTCTGGGCATGGTTGCGCGCCTGGCCGGCGGGAGCATTGGCGGCATAGGTCTTCGGGTCCAGACTCCCCGCCGTTCGGGACTCGTCTCGTATCACCGGATCCGGAGTACTGATTGCCAGGTAAAGCGTCACAAAACCTGCCACGACCACAATCGCCGGGCCGGCAATCACCATCCAGACATGGCCAAATTTCCACCAGGGCTTGGCTGAATCAGACATCACTTCTCCTTAGCGCGGAACAATGAACACCGATTTTTCGGTGAGGTGCCCCGACCCATCGGTGGCTTCGATCTCGAAATGAATGGCATGCGAGCCGGGCTTGGCCCCATCGTAGGGCAAATGCAGCGTGGCAGGAACCCACAGATTCTGGGCCGCCTCGACCGATACCTCCGGTTCGGACACAAGGACCAGTCCGGGCAAACCAGTCGCACGCAGCTTGAAGGTCAGTTTGCGCTCGGTCGCATTCATGACCTGCAGGCGGTAGATATTCTCCAGCTTGCCACCCTCGACGATCCGCGCCAAGGCCGCGCGGTCGCGAACCACATCGACCTTGAACGGAATACGCATTGACAGACTGACCAGCATGGCCACCACAATCGCAAGCAAGATACCCGTATAGATCATCACCCTCGGGCGGAAGACATGCCGGATGATTTCGCTGGTGCCCCAATGCTCCGCCACCGCATGCTGGGTCGAATAACGCACCAGACCCCGCGGATAGCCAACCTTGTCCATGACCTCATCGCAAACATCCGCACAGGCTCCGCAGCCGATGCATTCGTACTGCAGTCCTTTGCGGATATCGATGCCTGTGGGGCAAACCTGCACACACAGACTGCAGTCGATACAAGAGCCCAAGCCCAGGGCCTTCGGATCCGCCTTCTTCGAGCGGGCGCCGCGCGGCTCACCCCGTTCGGCGTCATAGGTCACGATCAGCGTGTCCTTGTCAAACATCGCGCTCTGGAAACGGGCGTAAGGACACATGTATTTGCAGACCTGTTCCCGCATGTAGCCGGCGTTCCCGTAAGTCGCAAATCCGTAGAAGAAGACCCAGAACGTTTCCCACGGTCCCATACCGAAGTTGACGAAAGACAGGCCCAATTCACGAATCGGTGTGAAGTAGCCCACGAACGTGAAGCCAGTCCACAATGCGACCGCAATCCAGGCGGCCTGCTTCCCCGCCTTGCGGAAAAACTTCTCGGCCGACATCGGCGCAGCGTCCAGCCGCATGCGGGCCGATCGATCGCCTTCGATCTGCTTTTCGATCCACAGGAAAATCTCCGTGTAAACCGTCTGTGGACAGGCGTATCCACACCACAAACGCCCGGCCACCGCGGTAAACAGGAACAATGACAAGGCAGAGATAACCAGAATGCCGGTCAAGTAGATGAAGTCTTGCGGATACAGGACAAGACCCAAGATGTAGAAACGCCGCGCACCCAGATCAAACAACACCGCCTGGCGTTGGCCCCATTCGAGCCACGGCAAGCCGTAAAAGACCAGTTGGGTCAGGAAGACCAGACCCCATCGCCACCTGGAGAACAAGCCCGAAACGCTGCGGGGGTAGATCTTCTTGTGGGCTTGATAAAGAGACACCATTTCGGCGTCTATTTCAGCTGAAAGCGGCTGGTACGCCGCAGCACCGGCCGCGCCGGATGCGGGCGATGAAGGCTTGTCTAAGTCAGGGTTGCTCAAGGTGGTGCTCACAAAAACGGGGGTAAACCCGATTCGCAGAGTCTAGGGGCTGCCATGCCGTGAGGCTTGATTAATATCAAGACCGCAGGACCGTCGCAGCTTTCTTCCGCCTAATGCCGTTGAACTTGAGCAACATCAAATTCCGGGCAAAGGTGGGCTCGCTTTTTCCGCCTCAAAACACAAAGGGCTCCCGCAGGAGCCCTTTTTGAACTCAGGTTTCGCTCGTGAATTACTTCTTGGCGGACAGGTTCAATACGTAGCCGGTCAGCACGTGAATCTGCTCGGGGGTGAGTTTGGCCTCCCACGCCGGCATCACGTTCACTTTTCCATTGTTGATCATCGCAACAATCGCGTTCTCCCCGAAACCATGCAACCAGATGTTGTCTGTCAGGTTGGGGGCTCCCATGGCAACATTCCCCTTGCCATCGGCGCCATGGCAAGCCGCACAGGCGGCGAACTTCTCCTTGCCCAGATTGGCTTTGACCGAATCATGCGGAGCATTGGAAAGGCTCATCACGTAGTGGGCAACATTGCGCACATCGTCGGCAGAGCCCACAGCCGCGGCCATCGGCGGCATGTTGCCGATACGGCCCTTGACCAACGTCTCCTTGATCGCATCGGCGTTGCCACCCCACAGCCAATCGCCGTCGGTCAGATTCGCAAAGCCCTTGCTGCCGCGAGCATCGGACCCGTGGCACTGCGCACAGTTGTTCATGAACAGGCGGTCACCGATGGCCATGGCCTGCGCGTCCTTGCCCAGATCTTCCGGCTTCATGGCAGCAAACTTGGCATAGATCGGCGCCACGTCCTTGTTGCCCTTGTCCACTTCCGCCTGCCACTGGCCGTGGGAACTCCAGCCCAGTTTGCCGCCGAAACTGCCAAGACCGGGGTACATGACCAGGTAGGCCACTGAGAAAACGCAGGTGATGATGAACAGCCAGACCCACCAGCGCGGCAGGGGGTTATTCATTTCGCGCAGGTCGCCGTCCCAGACATGGCCGGTGGTGTTGTCATGTGACGTCATCGCTTTGGTCTTGCCGCTGAACCACAGCAACAGCAGACAGGCCAAGATACTGACGATGGTGATGCCAGCCACATAGACCGACCAGAAATTACTCGTGAAGTCGCTCATTTTGATTTCCTTATGCTTTGTTGTCGCGCCGGGCGTCGTCTTCCACAAACGGCAGATGCGCGGCCTCGTCAAAGGCTGCCTGGTTGCGTTTGGACCAGGCCCAGACCACGATGCCGATAAAAACGACAAAGACGGTGACTGTGGCGATGCTGCGTAACGTGTTGATGTCCATGGTGATTGCTCCCGGCGGTCGGCTTACTTGCGGGCCAGGCCCAGTCCCTGCAGATAGGTGATCAGGGCTTCCATCTCGGTCTTCCCCTTGACTTCATCACCGGCTTTGGCGATCTGGTCGTCGGTGTACGGAACACCCACCAGACGCAAGGCTTTCATCTTGGGCGCCATGTCGGCGGGATTGACCATCGCCTTTTCAAGCCAGGGGTAGGCCGGCATGTTGGACTCGGGAACCACATCACGCGGGTTCGTCAGGTGGATGCGGTGCCACTCGTCGCTGTAGCGGCCGCCCACACGGGCCAGGTCCGGGCCCGTGCGCTTGCTGCCCCACTGGAACGGGTGGTCGTAGACAAACTCGCCAGCCACCGAGTAAGGGCCGTAGCGCAACGTCTCGGCACGGAACGGACGGATCATCTGCGAATGGCAGTTGTAGCAACCCTCGCGGATGTACACGTCACGACCGGCCAGTTGCAGGGCCGTGTAGGGCTTGACCCCTTCGATCGGCTGGGTTGTCGACTTCTGGAAGAAGAGCGGCACGATCTCCACGAGGCCGCCGAAGGCGACGGCCACGAGGATCAGCACGATCATCAGGAAGTTGTTGGTTTCGATCTTCTCGTGCGAGAGACCGCCGCTGTTGGTTTGATTGGCCATGTTGTTGTTCTCCTCAGGCGTGAGCGGCGACGGCAGGAATGGTGACCGGCTGAGCGCGGCCGACCGTTGCCGTCTTGATGACGTTCCACAGCATGATCAGCATGCCGCCCAGGTACAGCAGTCCGCCCAGCAGGCGCAGAACGTAGAACGGATAGGTCGCCTTGACGGACTCGACAAAGGTGTAGGTCAGCGTACCGTCGGCATTGACCGCGCGCCACATCAGACCCTGCATCACACCGGCGATCCACATTGCGGCGATGTAAATCACGATGCCGATCGTGGCCACCCAGAAGTGGATTTCCACGGCTTTCATGCTGTACATCTGCTTGCGGCCGAACAGGCGGGGGATCAGGTAGTACATGGAGCCCATGGACACCAGTCCCACCCAGCCCAGCGCGCCGGAATGCACGTGGCCGACAGTCCAGTCGGTGTAATGGGACAGCGCATTGACTGTCTTGATCGACATCATCGGGCCTTCGAACGTGGACATGCCGTAGAACGACAGCGACACGATCAGGAAGCGCAGGATGGGGTCGTCACGCAGCTTGTGCCAGGCGCCCGACAGGGTCATGATGCCGTTGATCATGCCGCCCCAGCTCGGTGCCAGCAGGATCAGCGAGAACAACATGCCGACCGACTGGGTCCAGTCCGGCAGCGCGGTGTAGTGCAGGTGGTGCGGGCCCGCCCACATGTACGTGAAGATCAGCGCCCAGAAGTGGACGATGGACAGGCGGTAGGAGTAGACCGGACGCTCGGCCTGCTTGGGGATGAAGTAATACATCATGCCCAGGAAACCGGCGGTCAGGAAGAAGCCCACGGCGTTGTGGCCGTACCACCACTGAACCATCGCATCCTGCACACCCGCATAGGCCGAGTAGGACTTGAACAGGTTCACCGGAACCTCGGCACTGTTGACCAGGTGCAGCAACGCCACCGTCAGGATCATCGCGCCGAAGAACCAGTTCGCCACGTAAATATGGCGAACCTTGCGGGTACCGATGGTGCCGAAGAACACGACGGCATACGCAACCCAGACCAAGGTGATCAGGATGTCGATCGGCCACTCGAGTTCGGCGTATTCCTTGCCGGTGGTCAGGCCCAGCGGCAGGGAAATGGCCGCGAGCAGAATGACCAGTTGCCAGCCCCAGAAAGTGAACGCCGCCAGCTTGTCACCGAACAGGCGCACCTGGCAGGTTCGCTGTACGACGTAGTACGAGGTGGCAAACAAGGCCGACCCACCGAACGCAAAAATCACCGCGTTCGTGTGCAGCGGACGCAAGCGCCCGTAGCTGAGGAAGGAGATCCCCAGGTTGAGCTCTGGCCAGGTCAGCTGGGCGGCGATGATCACGCCGACCAGCATACCGACCACGCCCCATACCACCGTCATGATGGCAAACTGTCTGACAACGGTGTCGTTGTAGACAGTGGCTTGTGTATTGGCAAATTTCATTTCCACCTCGTTTTTGATGTTCGCCTCGGGAGTGTCCCCGCGTAAACCCTTTGTGAACTTGATGAATATCAATCGTCTTTCAGAATGCGCTGGCCTTCGGCCTCGACATCCTCAAATTGGCCCCGGTAAATGGCCCACCACAACCCCCCCAGGATCAGGAGCACCAGAACAACCGACAACGGAACCAGCAGGAAAAGAATGTCCATGACTTATGCCCTCGCAGGGTCTGACGTTCGGGCCGACAGCCGCAAGGCATTGACCACCACAAACAAGGAACTGGCGGCCATGCCCAGCCCGGCCAGCCAGGCCGGGAGCCATCCGACCACGGCCAGCGGGACACAGACCGCGTTGTAGGCAGCCGCCCAGATCAGGTTCTGGCGCACGATGCCCATGGTGCGGCGCGCCAGGTGCACGCTGTCGCCGATCGTTTTCAGCCGTTCACCCAGAACAACAAAATCGGACCGTGCCTGCGTCAGGGGAACGGACTGGCCGAATGCGAACGACGCATGCGCGCCCGCCAGAACCGGCCCGTCATTGAGTCCATCGCCGACCATCGCCACCCGGCGTCCCCGGGCCTGCGCCGCCCGCAGAAAATCCAGCTTGTCCTGTGGCGTGCAGCCACCACGGGCGTGGTTTTGGTCTATACCCACCTGGCGCGCCACCCGGGCCACCGCCGGCGCCACGTCACCGGACAGCAACTGCACCTCGATACCCTGCGCCGCCAAGGCTTTGACGCTGGCGGCCGCGTCATCGCGCAGATCTTCGAGAAGCTCGAACGTGGCCAGCCAGCCGTCCTCGTCGGCCAGGCAGGCATGCAAGGAATCCGTCGGCGACACATCGACGCCACAGAACCGTGCGGAACCGAGACGCATCGACGCCGGTTCCGCCGTTTGAGCGCCGTCCGCCCGGCGCACCAGGCCCTGCACTCCGGCGCCGGCATGTTCCTGCACCGCATCGGTCACCCAGGCCACGTCATCGCCTGCGGCCCGCACCAGCGCGCGCGAGACCGGGTGCAGCGAACGGCGGGCCAGCGCGGCCGCCATCTGCAGCGCCTGCTGTGGGGAGCAACCCGCCCGCGTCGTCACCGTGCCCAGGGCAAACGCGTCGCGGGTCAGCGTGCCGGTCTTGTCGAACACCACCGTATCGACGGTTGCCAGGACCTCAAGGGCGTGCAGCCGTCGCACCAGCACACCGCCCCGTGCCAGCGTTCCAGCGCCGGCGAGCATGGCCGCCGGGGTGGCCAGTGACAGCGCACACGGACAGGTAACGATCAATACCGCCACGGCCACCATCAGCGCATGGCCCGGGTCATGCCCCCACCAGAAAGCCGCGGCACCCGCCGCACAGACCAGCACCGCGATCAGAAACGGCCGCGCCATCCGGTCGGCCAGTTGGGCAATGTCGGGTTTGGAGCTTGAAGCGCCCTCCATCAGCGACACGATCTGGGCGAACCGTGTCTGGTCACCGGTCCGTTCGATGCGCACCAGAACCGGTGCCCCCAGGTTGTGACTGCCCGCAATGACGGCGCTGCCCTCTCCGCGTGCCAGCGGCCGCGATTCGCCCGTCAGGAGCGACTCATCGACATGGGTGGCGCCCTCGGTGACGGTACCGTCACCCGGGAAAGCTTCCCCGGCCAATACCCGCACCTCATCGCCCACCGCAATCCGGCGCGCCGCGACCCGCTCGAACCCGCCATCGGGACGCCGGCGTTCAACGCTGTCGGGCAGGCGGTTCATCAGTGCCTCCAGGGCGCCGGCGGTGCGGTCACGCATGCGCAGCTCCAGCCAGCGGCCGGTCAGCAGGAAGAACACGAACATCGTGAACGAATCAAAGAAAACCTCCTTGCCGAAAATCCCCTCCGGCTCGAAGGTGCCCAGACTGCTGACAATGAAGGTGATGATCATGCCCAGCGCCACCGGCAGGTCCATGCTGATGCTGCGCTGGCGCAAATCCCGCAACGCATTGGCGAAAAAGGGTTTGCAGGAGAACATCAACACGGGGATGGACAGCACCCACGAAGCCCACCGCAACAGCAAATCCATATCGCGGGACATGTCGCCCGGCTCGGCCACGTAAGCAGGCCACGCGTACATCATCACCTGCATCATGCACAGCCCGGCAACACCCCAGCGCCAGATCATGGTGCGGGTTTCGGCACGGCGCCGCTCGCTGGCGAACGCGTCCCCGGCGGGCAACGGCCGGTAGCCGACCCGCTCTGCGGCCGCCATCCAGTCCGACGGTCTGGCCGCCTGATCCGACCAGACGATGCGTCCGCGATGGCTTGCCGCGCCCACGGTGACCGACTGCACCCCGGGCACGGCGCGCACGGCGTCTTCGATGGTCAGCGCGCAGGCGGCGCAATGCATGCCCTCAAAGACCACGTTGGATTCCCAGCACGAGGGCTGATCCGGTACCGGACGGCTGAAAGACGTCCACTCCTGCGGATCATCCAGCAAGCTCCAGGCCGTGCGGTCGTCCACCGGCCGGCCGCCTGGGGCCGGAGGCTGTGAGGATGGCGCAGAGACGGTGTCGGCCATGGCGGCCGCAGCGGGTGTGGACATGGAGGGCGAGCGTACCGTCCCGCGCCCGGCAAACACTTGATCTTGATCAAGACAGCAAACGCACCAGACGCTAATCTGACAACCGTGCCCGACACGGGTTGGCCTGTGCGCCCGGCTGGAGGGCACTCCCCCACATCAGGAGAACCGCATGTACACCAAAATACTCGTTGCCACCGATGGCTCCACCCTGTCCAAGAAGGCCGTGAATCACGCCATCGGCCTGGCAGCCCTGAGTGGCGCCGAGCTGGTGGCTGTCAAAGTCATCCCCCGCTATCCGCAAAGCTATTTCGAGGGTTCCATTCCCCTGTCGACCGAAGACGTGGCCCGCGTCGAAAAGCAGTGGCTTGACGAAGGGCAGACCGTGGTGGATGCCGTCAAGAAGGCCGCAACCGCCAAAGGGGTGGCGGTCAAGGCGGTGACGGTCAAGTCCGATCTGGTCTCCGATGCGTTGATCGCTGCCGCCAAGAAGCACAAGGCCGACCTGATCGTGATGGCCTCCCACGGCCGCAAAGGCATCAAGCGGCTCTTGCTCGGCAGCGAGACCCAGCAGGTTCTGACCCATTCCACGGTCCCCGTGCTGGTTTTGCGCTGATTTCAGGCGAAAAGGGCTGATACCCAGCGTAAAAAGGTCTTTTCTCGCTATCAAAACAAAAGTAAAAAGCCCGGCTGACGCCGGGCTTTTTCCGTTCCAGACCCCTCGCGTCAGACAAACAAGGTCTTGTACTGGTCGCGCAGCAGGTTCTTCTGCACCTTGCCCATGCTGTTGCGCGGCAGTTCGGCCACGACGAAGCAGCGTTTGGGAATCTTGAAATTCGCCAGTTTGGACTTGAGGTCGGCAATCACGGCCTCGGGTTGCACCGTGGCGCCGGGTCTGGCGATCACCACCGCCACACCGACTTCGCCGAAATCCGGGTGCGGCACCCCGACCAGGGCGCTTTCGGCAACCCCCGGCATCTCGTTGATGGTGCCCTCGATCTCGGCCGGGTAGACGTTGTAGCCGCCGGAGATGATCAGGTCCTTGCTGCGGCCGACAATGGTGACGTAGCCGCGCTCGTCCACCTTGCCGACGTCGCCGGTCTTGAACCAGCCGTCGGCGGTGAACTCCTCGGCGGTCTTTTCGGGCATGCGCCAGTAACCGCTGAACACATTCGGGCCCTTGACCTGGATGCCGCCGATCTCGCCGACCGACAGGTCGGCGCCGTCGTCGCCCCGCACCCGCAGGCCCACCCCCGGCAGCGGAAAGCCCACGGTGCCGCCCCGGCGTTCGCTCTGGTTGCCGAAGCGCGGGTCGGCCGCGTAGGGATTGGAGGTCAGCATGATGGTTTCGCTCATGCCGTAGCGCTCCAGAATGGTGTGACCGGTGCGCTGCTGCCATTCGGTGAAGGTTTCGAGCAGCAAGGGTGCGGAGCCGGCGATGAAAAGGCGCATGTTTCGGGCCGCCTCGCGGGTCAGCGCGGGCTCGGCCAGCAAACGCACGTACAGCGTGGGCACACCCATGAAGACCGTCGCCTCCGGCATCCTGTCGATGACGATCCGGGGGTCGAACTTGCCCAGCCAGATCATCTTGCTGCCGTTGAGCAGCGCCGCGTGGATGGCGACGAACAGGCCGTGCACATGGAAGATGGGCAGTGCGTGGATCAGCACATCGCCTTTTCGCCATCCCCAGTAGTCCTTGAGCATGACTGCGTTGGAGCGCATGTTGCCGTGCGAGAGCATCGCGCCCTTGCTGCGGCCCGTGGTGCCGCTGGTGTACAGGATGGCAGCCAGATCGTCGTCGCGCCGGAACGCCGGCACCTGCTGGTCGCTGCAGTGGGCGGCCCGCTCCAGCAGACTGCCGCTGCGGTCGTCGCCCAGCGTGAACACATGCCGGGTGCCCGCAGTGAACGCGATTTTGCTGACCCAGCCGAAGTTCTGCGGGCTGCACACCACGACGGCGGGTTCCGCATTGCCGATGAAATATTCGATCTCGGCGCTCCGGTAGGCGGTGTTCAGCGGCAGGAATACGTAACCGGCGCGCAGCGTGGCCAGGTACAGCATCATGGCCTCGACCGATTTCTCCACCTGCACCGCGATGCGGCTGCCATCGGGGATGTCCAGCGATTGCAGCAGGTTGGCGATCATGGCGGTGGCGCGGTCCAGGTCGCGCCATGTGTAGCGCAAGGCGGGCGCGCCGGCCTCGGCGGTTTCCACCGCGATGGCGTCCAGGTCAGCGGGAAAGCCGGCGCGCAGCGCGGCAAAAAGGTTCTGGTTGGCTTGTTTCATGGTCCGGGACTGCAAAGGGAGTCAGAAATCGGGGCGGCGCTTTTCCAGGAAAGCACCTACACCCTCACGATGCTCGGCGCTGTCGGCATAGGCGTAGGCCCCGGAAACTATGTTGTCCATAGCATCAGAAGACGCATTTGTGCTGGGTATTGACTGTTTTAATGCAAAAAGTGTCCGTTTGTTCAGCCGCGCCGCCTGCGGCGCCATGGCGGCGACCCGCACGGCACGCGCATGCACCTCGGCGGGCACGGCGTCATCCGGCACCACACGGTTGAGGAATCCGCGCGCCAGCATCAGTGGCGCGTCCAGCACCGCGCCTTCAAGCAGCATTTCGCGCGCGGTGAGCTCGCCGGCGGCGGATGCCACCAGTTGCGCCTCACGCGGCGCCATGGGAAAGCCAAGCCGTCCTATGGGTGCGCCAAAGCGGGCCGATGCACCGGCCACGCGGATGTCGCAGCAGCTGGCGATTTCCATGCCCGCGCCCATGCAATGGCCCTCGATCTGCGCGATCAGCGGCAGCTCACAGGCCAGCATGGCAGAAAGCCCGCCCCAGACATCGCCTTCGTGAAAATCACGCAGACCGTCTTCGCGGAAGCGGAACGCCGGGTACTCGGCAATATCGCCGCCGGCGCAGAACTGCCCGCCCTGCCCCCGCACCATGACACAACGCAGGTCGCCGGGCGCGTCCGCAAGCTGGACAAAAACCGACCGCAGCTGGCGCCACATGGCCCGCGACATGGCATTGAGCTTGCCGGGATGGGTCAGCGTGACGGTCGCGGTCGCACCGTCACGCGCCAGTTCAATCGATCCGGACACCACCGGACGCCTTCACGACCTTGGCCCAGCGCTGCACCTCCAGCTTGATGAAGCCGCCGAAGGCGCCGCCTTGCAGGTCTGCGAACTCGGCCCCCTGGTTGGCCCAGACCTGGCGGTTTTCCGGGGTCAGGCAGGCGTTGCGAATGGCTTCGATGATGCGTGCCTGCGTGTCGGCGGGCGTGCCTTTGGGCGCCCAGATGCCGTACCAGGTGCTGACGTCGTAGTCAGGCAGGCCGAGCTCCCGCGACGACGGCACGTCCGGAAACGCCGGGTTGCGCGTGCGGCCGGCCACCATCAGTGCCTTGATGCGCCCGCCCTTGATGTGGGCCGCCGACGAGCCCAGCCCGTCGAACATCATGTCCACATTGCCGGCAATCAGGTCCTGCAGGGCCGGCCCGGCGCCACGATACGGAATGTGCGTGATGAAGGTTCCGGTCTGCTGCTTGAACAGTTCCCCCGCCAAGTGGTGCGAGGTGCCGCTGCCGGCCGAGCCGTAGTTGAGCTTGCCCGGGCTGCGCTTGACCAGGTCCAGAAACTCCTTGAAATTCGCCGTCGTGATCTTGCGCGGGTTGACCACCAGCACCTGCGGTACCCGTGCGACCAGGATGAGCGGCACAAAGTCTGCCTCGATGTCATAGGACAGTCTGGGGTAGACCGAGGGCGCAATGGCATGGTGCACCGCCCCCATGAACAGGCCATAGCCGTCCGGTGCCAGCTTGGCCGCCGCAGCGGCCCCCACCGTGCCCCCGCCGCCGCCTTTGTTGTCGATGATGAGCTGCTGCCCGGTCAGCCGGGAAAACTGGGCCGACATCGGGCGGGCAAAGGCGTCGGTGCCGCCGCCAGCGGGAAACGGCACGACCATGGTCACGGGGCGGGTCGGCCAGGCCGCCTGGGCATGGGCCAGCGGCGCCGCCGCTGCGGCAGCGGTCCAGGCCAGAAAGTCACGACGCGCAAGCAAGTTTTTCATGGTTTGTCTCCGGTGGTTTCAGGGGAAATTTCGCGCAGGCACAAGCCGGCGATGGTAGCGGACGCGGCCGCTTTGCCGCGGGCCAGCGCGGCCCGGTTGCGGTCCAGGCGCGGCAGGTCATACAGGTAGTTGACCATCACCCCCCAGGACTGGCGCATGCCTTTCGGGGACGGGTCCGCCGCCCAGTTGATTCGCTCGATGCGGGCGCCGTTGCCCAGATGGAAACGCGCCACCGCATCGGCCGGGCGTCCCTGCACACGGGCCTGGGCCAGGTACTGCGCGGCGCAGCGCTGCAGCCACCGCGCCACGGCACCGTCGCTGTCACCGGCCGCCGCCCGGTCCAGCGCCGCCAGCAAGGACACGGGCGTGAGCGGTTCCGGGCCCAGCGCGCGCGCCAGCTCGTCGCGCTCGCGCGGTGGGGTCCATTCCAGCAAGGTGGCCGCTTGCCGGCCAAGCCAGCTGCGCAGCCCCGGTATCGGCGACAGCGTGGCAAAGGTGCGCAGCCGGGGCAATTCCGCCTGCAAGGTCTCGACGACCCGTTTGATCAGCGAATCACCGAAGCTCACACCCTTGAGCCCCGGCTGGGTGTTGCTGATCGAATAGAAGATGGCGGTGCGGGCGCGTTGCAGATCGGCGGGCGCGCCCTTTTCGTCCAGTAGCGGCGTGATGCTGTCGGCGATGTCAAGGGTAAAGGCCACCTCGACGAAGATCAGCGGCTCGCCGGGCAGGCGGGGATGGAAAAAGCCGTAGCACCGCCGGTCGGAGTCCAGCCGGTTCTTGACGTCGTCCCAGCTGCGAATGTCGTGCACCGCCTCATAGCGAATGAGCTTTTCGACCAGCGAGGCCGGCGAGTCCCAGCTGATGCGGTGCAGTTCCAGAAAGCCGACGTCGAACCAGGTCGAGAACATGTACTCCATCTCGACGTCGAGGGCGTACAGGCGGCGCTCGCCTTTCAGCGCCGCCTGCATTTCGGCGCGCAGGTCGACCAGAAACCGGATGCCATCGGGGTTGACACTGAAACGCTGCAACAGACGCCGCCGCGGCGAGACGGTGGCCCGGCGCACCAGCACCTCGGCGGCGGCTTCGTCCGGTGTGCCGACGGCGGCCGTGTACTGGGCCTGGGCGGCACGCACCGTCTCGGGGTCCGCCATGAATTGTTCGCTCATCAGCCGCCACAGGTCCAGACGCTGCTCGGCCGGAGCCTGCGTGTACCAGTCGACCAGGATCCGGGCCCGGCGGCCGCCTTCGACTTCGCTGACGGTGGGGTCGATGATGGCGCGCAGATCGTCGTGCAGGCGCCGCAACTGGCGCGGTGACAAGGCTTCGCCCGTCTGGCGCAGCGTCGCGGCAAGGCGCTCTGCCGTGGTGCGCACGGGCACCGCCGTCTCTACTATCTTTTCTGTAGCTACTGGAGACTGTTTTACGATGGGTTTGGCCTGCTTTTGCGGATTTTTCCGCTCCGACAGCAAACCGGCGACGCGGCGGGGTATCCAGGCGGGGGTGTTCATGATTGCGGCGCCATCGGTTTCGGGCTCAGCCCAGCGCCTGCAGGCGCCGCAGGCGGGCCAGCTCACGCAATGCGGCCCGTTGGCGGGTCAGGTGGGTGCGCATCGCCACCTCGGCACCCTCGGCATCGCGGGCCTGCAGCGCGGCAAACACCGCCAGGTGCTCGGCCAGGCTCTGCTCCAGGCGGCCGGGTGCATGCAACTGCTGCAGCCGGGCCAGCTTGAGGAGCTTGCGCAGATCGGCAATCACCAGGGCCAGCCACCGGTTGTCCGCCAGCGTGATGATCGCTTCATGGATGGCCAGGTTGGCGGCGTAGTACTCGGAGATTTCTCCCGCGCGGGCATGCGCCTGCAGCCGGTCGTGGAGACTGGTGAGGGCCCGCAGATCGGCGTCCGTGGCATTCAGCGCCGCCTCATGGGCACAGCGCCCCTCCAGCAGCGCAATGACCGGAAAGATGTCGTCCAGATCCTTTTCCGTGATCTGGCTGACGAAACAGCCCCGGCGCGGCTCATGCCGCACCAGACCTTCGGCCGTCAGCACCTTGAGCGCCTCGCGCAACGGGGTGCGCGAAATGGCCAGGCGCTCGCACAGCGCGGGCTCATCAACAAAACTGCCGGGCTCCAGATGACCATCGAAAATCAGCTCGCGCAGACGGTCCGCAACCGAATCATGCAGGGATTGCGCAACCGAACGGAGACCGAGGGGGTGGACGGACATGGGGGGTAACGATGGTGATAATTTCCTGTAATTACCGGTAATTCTGATCAGTCTGCCCTGCAGCGGCAAGGGCTTCGTGCTCAGGACAAACCCTGAGAAGCAAAAATCGCTATATTTACGATAGCGTAAAAATACCTTTTTACGCTGGGTATCGGGCAAAAACACCCGAAACGGCCTGTCCGGACCGTCGGACGGGGGGCGGGACGACCCCGCTGGCGCGCAAGGGAGGGCTCAGCGACCGCCTGGCGCTGCGGCGCGCTGGCCGAACCACCACCAGAGGGCTGCCCCACCGGCGATCATCGGCACACACAGCCAGTGGCCCATGCTCATCCCCAGCGAGAGCAGGCCGAGATGGGCGTCCGGTTCACGG
>ERZ761607.2187-NODE-2187-length-22020-cov-9.804006_pt1 | contig 22020 bp, 17 predicted proteins | sample MGYA00511164_ERZ761607 | MGnify/ENA primary metagenome ERZ761607 (study PRJEB28899, sample SAMN02445080) | bioreactor sludge metagenome | biome: EBPR sludge | place: Australia: Brisbane, Thorneside Wastewater Treatment Plant | collected 2011-06-22 ... | reverse complement strand
GGCAGCGACAAGAGAAACGTGCCCTGCCCACGAACAGCGCCGCGTGGCGAGCCCTACGTGCTCAGGTGCTGCGTGATGAGCCGCTATGCCGCGAATGCCTGCGGCGAGGTGCCTTGTGCGCTGCCAGCGTCGTCGATCACATCAATGGAGACAGCCAAAACAATGAGCGATCCAATTTGCAGTCACTTTGCAGTCGCTGCCATTCCCGGCTCACCGCAAGACATGACGGCGGCTTTGGAAACCCGAGGCGGTGTCGCCAAGCGGACCTGGACCGCTGAAACCGCTCATTCTCTAGTCATATGGCCAATTCATAGACGAGCGCGATAAAGAGCACAACGCCTGGCTGCAGGCCCCATGGTTCTTAAGTTCTCTACAATGGCATATGCCATACGCGAGCCACTGCCCAGATTCTTGTGCGTGCAAAATGAAGAACTTTTTTGTGCAAAATGGCCAAAATAGCGCTTTTTTGCAAGGCGTTAGGCCACTTCAGGAACCCCCGAAATCATGCCCGGACGCAAGCCCTTGCCCGTAGTCGTCAAGGAGATCAAGGGAACCGGGAACCCTGCAGAAGTGCCGGACCAACCGGCGGGAACCGAAACCCACGACGGCGCTGTGCACCCCGCCCGACTACATGTCGGAGGGTGCCAAGGAAGCATGGAACTACGCCGTGGCCAATTCGCCGCCCGGTCTGCTGTCGGCGCTCGATGGCGCGGTGCTGGAGCGCTGGGCGAACTGCTCCGGGCTGTACCGCGAAGCACTCTCAAAGATCAACAAGGCCGGCGTCTCCGGGATGATCATCAAGACGCCCAGCGGCATCCTGCGCCGCTCGCCGTTGATGGACGTGATCCGCGACCTGGCGCTGGAGATGAAGGGCTACGAAGCCGAGATGGGATTCACGCCGGCATCCCGTTCGCGCATCTCGCTGCCGGCCGAATCGACGAACGAATCGGATCCCTGGTCGGAGATCGCTGGCTGATGACCGTGCGCAACTATGCCGCTATTGCCAGGCGCTATGCCGAAGCCGTGGTCGGGGGAGACATTGCCGCGTGCCAGTGGGTGCGCCTGGCCTGCCAGCGCCAACTGGACGATCTGGAGCGGTTCAAGGGAAGGGTCAGCCCGTACCGCGCTTCAACCCGAAGCTCACCGACAAGCAGGGCGGTCCTACCAACCCGCCGACAACCTGTGCGCGTTCGTGGAGCGATTGCCGCACGTCAAGGGACCGCTGGCCGGGCAGCCGATCCACCTGGATGCGCAGTTGCCCGCATTGGCGCAGCACGTGCCCGTGCCGCCGCGTGCCGCTGCCCGGTCTTCTGACTGCCACCGCCGCCGGTAATGAGCCGCGTGCCGCTGCGATACGTGAGATAGGCCCAGAACCAGTCGAGCATGACCGAAACGCGGTTGCGCAGGCCGACCAGGAAACCGAGGTGCAGCGCGCCCCACAGCCACCAGGCGAGGCCGCCGTGCAGCTTGACGAAGCCGAAGTCCGCCACCGCCGCCTTGCGCCCGATGGTGGCCAGGCTGCCCAGGTGCTGGTACTGGAAAGCGCTTGGCGCCGGCCGGCCCTCGACGCGGGCGCGGATCACCCGCGCCACATACGCGCCGCCCTGCTTGGCCGCCGGTGCCAGTCCCGGCACCGGCGTACCGTTCCAGGCGTTGGCGAGCGCCGTGTCGCCGATGGCGAAGACGCCGGGCAGGCCGCGTACCGACAGATCCGGCCCGACCTTGACGCGGCCCGCCGCGTCGGCCTCAGCACCGAGCCACGCCGCCGCTGGCGAAGCGACGACGCCGGCGGCCCACAAGACGGTGCGCGCAGCGATGCGCTTGCCGTTGACCATCACGCCGCTGTCGTCGATGCTCTCGACCCGGCTTTCAACGAGAACTTCGACACCGAGGGTCTCCAGCGCCTGCCGGGTGCGCTGCGACAGGTCCTCGGCAAAGGTCGGCAGCAGGCGCGGGCCTGACTGCACCAGTATCACCCGCGACGCGGCCGGGTCGAAGCGGCGGAAGTCCTTCTCCATGCCGAACTTCGCCAGTTCGGCGATGGCGCCGGCGAGTTCGACGCCGGTCGGGCCGCCGCCGACGATCAGGAAAGTCAGCAGGCTCGCCTGCTCGGCAGGGTCGTCGGTCACCTCCGCCTGTTCGAAGGCAGTGAGCAGCCTCCGCCGGACTTCGGTGGCATCTTCGACGCGCTTCAGTCCGGGTGCATGGGGCGCCCAGTCGTCGCGGCCGAAATACGAGTGTGCCGCGCCGGTGGCCAACACCAGGTAGTCGTAGCCGACGCGCTGGCCGTCCATCAGCACTTCCTGCCTGACGTGGTCGACACCGCTTACCTCGCCGAACAGAACACGCACGTTGAAGTGCTCGCGGAAGAGGCCGCGTACCGGCGTCGCGATGTCACCGGGCGACAGGCCCGAGGTGGCCACCTGATAGAGAAGCGGCTGAAACAGATGGTAGTTGTGACGGTCGATCACGGTTACCGCCACCGGCGCGCGGGTCAGCGCCGCGGCGCAAGTCAGCCCGCCGAAACCGGCGCCAACGATCACCACTCGCGGCAAGCTGTCGAGCGCAAAAGCCGGCTGGCCGGCGAGCTGCGGAAAGCGACGGCGCAAGACGCGCTCGACCAGCGCATCCAGCGACAGCGGGCCCGCACCCGAAAGAGTCAGCAGCGCCAGCGCCATGAACCAATAGGGATAGGCTTCGACTCCCGGTCCCAGCATGCGCTCAGCGGAAACAGCCAGCATCAGCAGCAGGGCAGCCGGGCGGCTGGCGCAACCCAAGGCCAGCAGCGCGGCGCAAGCGAGCGTCAAGGGCGACGCGAAGGCGGCCGCCGAAGTGACCGGCAACAACGCCGCGACGTCAATCGCGCCGCCGCTCGACGCGGCGATGGTGAAGCCAACGGCGGCAGCCACGGCGGCGACTGCCAGCCACAAGCGCAGGAGCAGCGAGTACAGCGGCGCCAGCCAGCGGGTGGCGCCGGCGCACAAGCGGAGTGCTGCCGCGGCAAACGGTACCGCCGTGCGCGCCAGACCGTGGGCGAGCAGCCGGTCGAGCGACAGCGCACCGGCGCCACGCACGACGAACCAGAACAGCAGCGCCGCCCAGAAGAGGTGCGTGTCGAGGCTCTGGTAGCTGTACTGGATGACCAGCGCCAGCACCGCGAGCGCCAGCGCCGCCAGGCGCGTCGCCAGCCCTGCCGCGAAAAGGACGGAGCCGGCCAGTTCGATGAGTACGCCGAGCCAGGCCGCGCTCGCCGGGTCCAGCCAGGAGACCGGATACTCGTTGGCTGCCAGATAGAGCGCGTTGTCCCAGTTGCCGGCCTTGAGGACGCCGGAGACGAAAAACGCTTGTGCCAGCGCTAGACGGATCAGCAACTCGACCAGCGGGCCGGCCGAGCGCTCGAGAAAACGCAAGGCGACGACCGACAGATTGACGAGACCGGGAAGCCACGCCAGTCGGTAAGAGAGCTTCGCTGCGTGCGGGTTCTTCATGGCTCTTGACCTCCTGCGCCTGGCGCGCCGTAGCGACAGCGGAAGATGCAGCGCTGCCCGTTGTCGTGGTGCAGCTTGCAGCACAGCACGGCTGCCGCCCCCTTGAGGCGAACGTAGACCGCCGCGGCGCCGAGCATGCCGAAGAGCGGTGCCGTGAAGTAGATCCAGATCGCCGTCCACTGTTGCGCCGACACGGCCGAAGCGAAGCTGCGCGCCGGATTCATGCTCATTCCCGACAGCGGCGCCTCGATCGTGATGTACAGAGCGACCAGCGCTCCGGCGACGAGACCCGTGTAGCGATTGACGCGCGGCGAGTTGCTGACGAACAACACGGTCAACATGAGGCCGAACGAGATCGCCACTTCGGCGACGAAGGCGACAGCCGCACCCTGCTCACCGGGGAGCGTCGCGACGAAGTTCACGGCCGGATGCGCCAGCACGGGCGCGTGCAGGAGCAGAGCCGCGACCGCCACTCCGGCGACTCCCCCGACGAACTGGAAGAGGACATAGAACAGCGCGTCCCAAGGCGCGATCTTGCCGAGCCGGAAGAAAGCCAGCGTCACCGCCGGGTTGAGGTGAGCCCCCGAACGCTTGCCCCAGGGCGAGTAGATGAGGGTGATCGCGGTGAGCCCCATGGCGATGCCGATCAGGAGGCGCCTCAGCGCCGGATCGCCGATGAGCTGCGGCAGCGGCGACGCCGGGTGTTCGATCAGCGCCACAAAAAGGCACGCCGAGACCATGAACACCCCGAGACCCGCCGCCTCGATCAGATATTCGGGCCAGTGCTGGCGCAGGGCATGGCGCATGGCTAGGCTCTCCTAGACCAGCTTGGCCGTCTCGGGCCGACGCGCGGCGTCTGCTTCCTGCTGCTGCCGCCAGAAGGCCGGAATATCGACGCGATAGCGGCGCTCGACCAGATTCGCCACCAAGCCTGTCCAGCCGGTCTGATGCATCGCGCCGAGACCCTGTCCGGTGTCGCCGTGGAAGTACTCGTGGAAGAGCAACAAGTCCCGCCAATGGGGATCGCTCTGGAACGGCGATCCGGCCGGGAAAACCGGCAGGCGTCCGTCGGGCGTGCGGCGGAAGATGTTCACCAGCCGCTCCGAGATCAGTTTGGCGGCCTCCTTGAGCGTGGTCTGTCCGCCCTCGCAGCACGGCGCCGGCACCAGGAATCCGTCGCCGTAGTAGCGGTGGAACTTTTCGATCGCCTGCACGAGCACATAGTTGGTCGGCATCCAGATCGGCCCGCGCCAGTTCGAGTTGCCGCCGAAAAGCCCCGAGTTGGACTCGCCCGGAACGTATTCGATGAGCGCCTGCCCAATTCCCGGCAGCGTGCCGAGGTCGCGCTGCTCGGCGTGAACGCGCGAGACGCTGCGCACGCCGAAGGGCGACAGGAACTGGCGCTCGTCCAGTACCCGCTGCAAGACGGCCGTCAGTCGCGCCGGTCCGAGTAGCGACAACAGGTGTTCTTCGCGGACGTTACTCTGAATCGGACAGTGGGTGACCTTGTGCCCGTCGAAGGTCCCTCGGTAATGCCCGACCAGAGCGGCTCGGAAGCGCGGCACCTTGTGCAGCAGGCGCTGGTCGATCACCTCGACGGCGAACAGCGGGATCAGACCGACCCAGGAAAAGACGTCGATGTGCCGGCTTTGCCCGTCGGGGCCGACGACGAGATCCTTGAAGAACTGGTCCTTCTCGTCCCACAGCGTCAGACCGGTCTGGCTGTAGCCGGCAATCGAGTTGGCAATCGCCATGAACTGCTCGTAGCACTGGATCGCCACGTCCTCGTAGTCGTGCATTTCGGCTGCCAGTTCGAGCGCCATGACCGTCATGTTGAGCGCGAACATCGCCATCCAGCCGGTGGAATCCGCCTGCTTCAACGAATAGCCGGCAGGCAGCGGTTGCGAGCGGTCGTATACCGAGATGTTGTCGAGCCCCAGGAAGCCGCCTTCGAAGACGTTGTTGCCGTCGGCGTCCTTGCGGTTCAGCCACCAGGTGTAGTTCATCAGCATCTTGTGCGTGACCCGCGCCAGGAAGTTGAGATCGGCCTTGCCGCGCTGCACGCGCTCGCTGCGAAAAACCTTCAGCGCCGCCATCGCCAGCACCGGCGGGTTCACGTCGCTGAATGCCCACTCGTAGGCCGGGATCTGTCCGTTGGGGTGCAGATAGGCTTCCCTGAGCAGCAATTCGATCTGATCCTTGGCGAAGTCCACGTCTACCAGCGCCAGCGCAGCACAATGAAAAGCCAGATCCCACGCGGCGAACCAGGGATACTCCCACTTGTCCGGCATGGAGATGACGTCGGCTGCCTTCATGTGCCGCCAAGTGCGGTTGCGTCCGTGTTTGCGGTTTGCCGGTGGCGGCAGTTGGTCGCCATCCTGCCAGCGCGCCACGTCGAAGTGGAAAAACTGCTTCGACCAGATCATGCCGGCCAACGACTGGCGCAGGATGCGGGCGTCCTCACGGTTGAAGTGGACTTGCAGGTTCTCGTAGAAGATCGTCGCTTCGGCCTCGCGTTCGACGAAGACCGCCTCCTGCGCGGCGAATGGCGCTTGTCGTTCGCCGCGCACCAGCGTCAGTTCAATGCTCACGGTCTCGCTGGCGGCCGCCGTCAGCACATGCCGCGCCGCGAAGCGCGTACCGGTACGGGCGGGGTTCACTGCCGCCAGTTCACCGTTGACCACGTAACGATGGAAAGCGTCCTTGACGTAGGGCGTCGCGTTGGGTTGCTTCCACAGGCGCTCGGCGTTGCTTTCGTTTTCGGTGTAGAGCGGCTCGGCCTGCTGCCGGCCGTAGAGAAAGTAGGCGCCCAGCGTCTCGTCTTCGGCGCGCACGGCCCACTGCGCCCCGCCGGGCGCTGGTGCCGCAGCCAGCAGCGGTTTGCTCACGGCTTGCGGGCTGCCCCATTCGTCCACGCCGGTGCCCCACGACCAGGTGTTGCGGAACCACAGCGTCGGCAACACCTGCAGCGTCGCCGTCTGCGGCCCGCGGTTGCTGGCACTGATGCGGATGTGGATCTCCTCGGGCGAGGCCTTGGCGTAGCGCACGTCCACGTCCCAGTAGCGCTGATCGTCGAAGACGCCGGTGTCGAGCAGATCGAAGGGGGGATCCTGGCGGCTGCGGCGAGCGTTCTCGGCCACCAGTTGCGCGTACGGATAGGCCGCCTGTGGGTACTTGTAGAGATAGTGCAGATAGCTATGCGACGGTGTGGCGTCGAGATAGAAGTAGTATTCCTTGACGTCCTCGCCGTGGTTTCCCTGGTTGCCGGTGAGTCCGAAGGCGCGTTCCTTGAGAATCGGGTCGGCGCCGTTCCACAGCGCGAGAGCGAAGCACAGGCGCTGCTTTTCGTCGCAAATGCCGCCCATGCCGTCTTCGTTCCAGCGGTAGGCGCGCGAGCGCGCCTGATCGTGGTCGAGGTATTCCCAGGCGCTACCACCCTCGCTGTAGTCCTCGCGCACCGTTCCCCAGGCGCGCTCAGCCAGGTACGGACCCCACAGGCGCCAGTTCTTGCGTCCTTCGTGCTGCGCTTGTAGGCGTTGCCGCTCGCTGTTCAAGATCTCGTTGAGTCTCATCGTCTGCTCCACAAGAAAGAGGTTGTCCCGTTGTGCACTTCGCCGCATCGCCCCGCAGTCCGGCATCCGAGTCGATGCTTTCGTCAAGACCGCTGCGCCCGAGCGAGTCGCCACCAGGCCTCCAGCGTGCACGCCACCGACCAGGCCTGCGAGGGCGCACCGCGCGGTGTGTGCGGCGGCGCGCCGTCGAAGATCTCGCTGACCGTTCCCAGACCGGCGTCCAGTAGATGGTCGCAAAGCGCTTCGAGGCGCTGCTTCGCGGCCGGCGCGTTGCCGTGCACACGGTACTCCGCCAGCGCGTAGTGTCCCAGCAGCCAGCCCCATACCGGCCCCTGATGGTAGGAAGCATCGCGTTCCCAGACACCGCCACGGTACTGCGGGCGAAAGTCGTGATGGCGCGGATCCAGCGAGCGCAGGCCGTAGGAGGTGAGCAGGGAGCGGCCGACGCACCCCACGACGACGGCCTGCGCCGCCTCGTCGAGAGGCGAATGCGGCAGGCTCACGGCAAGGATCTGGTTCGGTCGCAGCGACGCGTCGTCGCCAGCAGGCCCGTCGAGGACATCGAACAGTCCGCCGTCGCCGGCCATGACGAAGCGCTGGAAACCGGCGCGCGCGGCGTCGGCCAGGGCGCGGTAGGGTGCCGCCGGTTCGTCCAGGCGCTCGGCAAATTCGCTCATCGAGGCCAGCGCGTTGAACCACAAGGCGTTGATCTCGACCGGCTTGCCGATGCGCGGCGTGACCACCCAATCAGCGATCTTGGCGTCCATCCAGGTAAGCTGCACGCCCGCTTCGCCGGCGCGCAGGAGACCATCGCCGGCGTCCAGCCCGATGCCGTAGCGCGTGCCGCGAACATGCCAATCGACGATGTCGCGCAGTACCGGATACACTTCGCGCAGGCCGCTCAGGTCGCCGCTCGCCTCGACATAGGCTCGCCATGACTCCAGGTACCAGAGCGCTGCGTCGGCGGTGTTGTACTCGGCGCTGTCGCCGGCGCCGGGAAAGACATTGGGCAGCATGCCGCGGTCGACGAAGCGGGCGAATGTGCGCAGGATGCGAGCGGCAGTGTCTGCGCGACCGGTCGCCAACGCCAGCCCCGGCAGCGCGATCATGGTGTCGCGGCGCCAGTCGCCGAACCAGGGATAGCCGGCGATGACCGACTCGCCGTCGGGCGCGCCCAGCGTCGGGCGGGCGAAGATGAAGCTGTCGACGGCGACGATCAGTTGATCGACCCAGCCGGGAGCAGCGACCAGCTCGGGAACCTGGTCCCTGGCGCGCTGCAGACAACTGGCGTCGTGCGCCAGATCCCGCCCCATGGCTGCCTGGAGGTCGCTGGACGCGTCGGCGTCGAGGCTGGCGACGACGCCGACCCATTCGCCACCACTGAGATCCAGTGTCGCCTCGCCGACGCAAAGATGGTTGTCGCGGTCGGGCAGGCCGCGCTCGCGCTCCAGCGGCAGGTCGAAGCGCTCGCACCAGTCGTGGCGCGCGGCGATGGAGCCACCAGCCGCTTTGAGGTGGAGCGTGAACCAGTTTGGATGGCGAATGGCGAGTTGTCTGTCGTCAGCTTCGATCAACGGTTCGAAGTCCCCCGGCCGGGCGCTGCCATGGTGATCACGGGCATTGACCAGCAGAGCCACCTGCAGCGTGAGCTTGCGTTGTACGAGCTTTCCGGACAGCAGACGGAAGGCGACGTAAGTGGTGTCCGCCCCGTGCTCCATCCACAAGCGCTGTTCGATCGACACCTCGCCCACGGCGAAGCGCCATACCGGCATGCGGCCCTTCAGGCGGAACGATTCGATATGGACGTATCCCGCTGGCGCGATGCTGCCGTCGCCCAAGCGATTGGTAGACAGCGGCGTGCGCTGTTCGCCGTCGGTCAGCTTCGCATCGGCCTTGGCGACTACGAGGTAACGCCCGAGCGGCGGCTGCAGCGGCCCCACCAGCAAGCCTTGATAGCGGCGCGTCAGCGAGCCGGCGACGGTGCCGGCGGCGCAAGCGCCGCGGCCGTTGGCCAGCCACCACTCGCGGCGCTCGGCCTGATCCAGTTGGCCGCAGACTTCGCGACCGAAGCGCACGACAGTGGGCAGTTGGATGACCATCTCAGACTCCCTCGTGCGCCACGATGAATCCGGCTGCGGCCTTCCTGCCGGCCAGCACCGAACTGCCGAGGTGACTTGCCAAGCGCAGGCCCCAGGCATAGATGGTGAGCGCCGGGTTGGCCCGGCTGGAGCGTGGCAGCACGCTGCCATCGGCGACGTACAGGTTGCCCATGCCGTGCACCTTGCCGTGGGCATCGACGACGGAAGTCGCCGGATCGTTGCCGGTTACCAGCGTGCCACAAGCATGCGCGGTGCCCTGCAGCGGAATCGCCCTGACCAGCCCGACATAGCCCAGTCCAAGCAACTGGCGTTGCAGTGTCTGTACGAGACGCCGGTGCTCCGCCTGGGCGGCGGGCAAGCGGGCCAGGTCATACTCGAGCAGCGGGCGATCGCTGCCTTCTGCCGTGGCGACGACGCGATTGTCCGGATGCGACCCGTCCTCGGTCTGCAGGAACAGGCCATAAACCCTCTTGGCGATCGGCGCCGCCAGCCAGTCCGGCACGAAGCGGGGCATTTGGCTGCGCACGATCTCCTCGGCCAGATTGCCGCCGAGCGTCTGAACGGTACTGTGCGGCATGCCGTCGTGCAGCAAGAGCAGCGTCTTGCACAACACGTCGGTGACCGGACGGTGTGACAGCGCGAGCATTGCCGTCAGCACGTGCGCCTTGTAATTGCGGCCCACCTGCTGATAGCTCGGCAAGGCCTCCGCCAGACCCGTTCGCTCCAGGTAGGACTGCAGCAGGCGAGGGCTGTGCAGGGTGCCGGCGGCGATCACCACCGCGGCCGCGTGATGGCGACTGCCGTCGTCGCACACGACTCCGTTCACGCGCGTCGCGTCGCCGCTGGCGGCGACGAAGCCGGACACGGCTTTGCCGGTGAGGATGGTGAGGTTCGGCTTGTGGCTCACGCGCGCGAGAAGCGACGTTTCGGCATCGCACTTCAGCCCGCGCACCGAGGCGAAGGCGTCGAAATGGCGCGCTTCTTCGGGATGGGAGAGGATCTCCGCCGCCAGGCCAAGGGACATCGGCTGTCGGCGCCATTGCGCGTCCCGGCGCCGCAAACCAGACACGATCTGCTGGAAGTTGGCCTCGACCCCGAACTGGCGGACGCCGAGAAGCTTCTCGGCTTCGTCATAGAACGGAGCCAGTTCCTCGTAGGGGAAAGGCCAGGCGAGGCAGGCATGATCCGCATCCGCGGCGAATTCGTGGGCGGCGAAGCGCAACAGGGCGGCGCCATACCACTTGGTCTTACCGCCGAGGTTGAAGTGTTCCTCGGGCACGATCGTCGCCCCATGGCGATCGAACCAGGGCTCGTCGCTGAGAAACATGCCGCGCCGCAGAACCTTGTCGGCGTCCAGGGTGCTACCGTCCCTCGGTAGCACCGTGCCCTTTTCCAGCAGCAGCACGCGCTTGCCCGACTGCGTCAGGTGATAGGCAACGGCACAGCCGCCGGCGCCGGAGCCGATGATGATCACGTCGTAGTCCATGTCGCGCCCGCCTTCAATACACAGCCGCCGGCGCGATCACCGCGGCGGTTGAGCCGCGGGTCCGCGCGTGGGTCAGGGTGAACAGAAACTCGTACACCCGGCGCCGCGCGAGTTCCTCAGTGGCGAGATTCTCCAGGCCGAACAAGCCCATCTTCACGTACATCGTCTGCGGAACGAGGAATGGCCGCTCGGGGTCCTCACCGGGGACCGGGCCGTAGCTCCAGGTGTCGGCCCCGGTGAGCGCGACATGCCGTGCGTACAGCCAGTGCACGACATCGAGGCCGGGCCCAGGCTCGCCCGAGAGGAACTGCGCGTTGTCGCGTCCCCACAGCCCACCCCAGCCGGTGTGGAAAAGTACGGCGTCGCCTGCCTGGACGTCGATCGCCTGCCGCTGCAAGGCACCTTCGATGTCGGCGACGCTGATCACGTAGCCCTTTGGCAACCGTGGAACGTCCTTGTACGCCGCCACATCGACGAGAATGCCGCGCGTGACGACGGGCGGTACGGTCTCGATGCCGAACTTGCTCAGACCCCAGTCCTCGACCACGTCGGCCGTCGTCCAGCCGTTGTAGAAGCGGTCGCCGATCTGAATGTGCCCGATGGAGTCCAGTTGCGTCCCCACCTGGAAGGTGCCAACCTGGATCTCGGTGATCCAGTTGATTTCGTTGCGGCCCCAACCCCGGCCTACCGCGTCGCGACGACGCAGGTTGGTCCAGTGCGGTGAGATATCGACGGTCTGGTGCCAGTAGCGACCGGGAAACTTGGGCGTGTCTTCGTCCAGAACGCGACCGAGGTCGACGACCGTGCCTGTCTTTACCAAGCGGGCGGCGGCAGCGGTGATCGCCGGCGTGATCTCGTTGAGCGTTCCGAGCTGGTCATCCGCACCGTAACGGCTTGGCCACCAGGGCTTCTGGCCATCGGGCAAGGGCGTGGCAAGCGCGCGTGAGTCAGAACCCGCGGCCAGCGCTGCCGCCGCCGTGCCCAGGCTCAAGGCCAAGCCCAGGGTAGCAACGCCACCGGCGCGAATCGCCTGCTTGAAAAGTGGGTACATGTTCACCCTCCTTCCCGGAATTCGGGATACAGCGTCATGCCGCCATCGACGTATAGCGTTGCGCCCGTGACGTAGTCGGAGTGATCCGAAGCGAGCCAGACGGCAGCCCTGGCGATGTCACGGGTCTCGCCGACCCGGTAGTAGGGGATCAGCTTCAGCAAGGCCGCTTCCGCCTGCGCCGTCGCCCACGCCGAGGTATTGATCGGCGTCTTGATCGCCCCCGGCGAAATGGAATTGACGCGGATCTTCTGCATCGCGAGTTCCTGCGCCATCGTCTTCATCAGCATAGAAACGCCGCCCTTGCTCGCCGCATAGTTGGCGTGCCCGGCCCAGGGGATGATGTCATGTACCGACGACAGGCAGATGATCTTGCCCAGCGAGCAGGACAGTTGCGGCATCAGCCCGCGGCGCAGGAACTCGCGCACTGCGGCACGCGCGCACAGGAACTGGCCGGTGAGATTGACGTCGATCACCTGGCGCCATTGCGCCAGGGTCATCTCGTGAAACGGGGCGTCCTGCTGCAAGCCGGCGTTGTTGACTACGATGTCGATCGATCCCAGTTCGGCGATGGCGCGCTCGAACATCGCCTGCACCTGCTCCTCGTTGCTGACATCGGCCTTGATGGCGAAAGCGCGGCCACCGGTAGCAGAGATTTCATCGACGACCCGCCGGGCATTCTCGTCGTCGGCGACGTAGTTCACCACCACGGCCGCGCCGGCTTCCGCCAGGCCCTTGGCGATCGCCTCGCCGATTCCCGAGTTGGCACCCGTCACGATGGCCCGCTGACCGTCGAGCGTGGTTTCCCGGATGTTGGTCTGATGCATCCGCATTTCGCACACTCCGCAGGATTCAGTCATCACGTCACCTCAGCGGGAAAGAAACCTGCGGCGGAGCAGATGATCCAGGGAGAGCTTGCCGGGACCGTGAAACAAGGTCACGAGCAGCAGCAGGCCCCAATACTGGTGATCCTTGAGCCCGATCTCGGAGAGGTCGGGATACGAGATCACGGCGACGATGTTGAACACGAACAGGGCGGCGGCCGACGCACGCGCGCCCAGACCCAGCGCCAGCAGCACGGGCATGAACAGTTCGACGCCGGTACCGAGGTAGGCGGCCACCTCCGGTGGCAGGCCGGGGACCGCGTATTCGTTTTCGAACAGCGCGACAGTGGACGACCAGGAAGCGATCTTGGTCATCCCCGACTGAAAGAAGACGCTGCCGACCAGCAGGCGGATGCCGAAATCGAGGCCTGGCGCCAACCAGTCGGCGGCGCGCAGCGCGAGTTGTGCCCAGCGTACGATACGGCCAGGATGGTCGGCGGCTACGCTAATGCCGCTGTTTCGATTCGCCACGAGATCCATTTCAGTCTCCTCCAGAATTGATCGACGTCGCCCTGTCCGTTGCGACTGCATTGGACAGGGCGCTAAACACCAGGTCTACTTGCCTGCGGCGCCGCCGGGTCTGGCCATCGCGCTGGTGGTGACCGTGCCGCCAGCGATCTTTTCGCAGGTTCCCTTGGGCAGGTACACCCAGGCCTCGGGGTCGCGGTCCACCTTGGCGGTTCCGGCGCACGAACTCTTGCTCGTGCCACAATCGTTCTTGCCGGCCTTGACGATGCCGGCGCACTTTTCGTTGTCGCCGGCAGCAGCGATGGCCTGGGTGCTTGCCGCACTGACGCCGAGAGCTAGCAGACCGGCGATTGCACTGCAGATGATTTGCTCTGCGTGGTTCATGGTTGGTTCTCCTTACGGGTTGGTTGAAGAGATCAGACAGGATGGCATCCCATCTGTGGTCAGTATGCAGAGCGCACTTCACGCCCTGTTCACCGAAAGATCACGTTTCTGTCAACGCGATCGTTGGCGACGGTGCCCGCGCATCGGGCGGGGTCGCCGACCCGATCGTGGCGCCGGTCGGGGCGACGAACCCGACCAGCGTGCTATTGGTCACCCGCCGCACCAGAAAGGCAGCGAGGTCAAAACTCGTATCGAACGCCTGCGCCGCGTGCAGCGCACCCTGCAGCGGCAGACCCTGCATCAACGCGGCCAGCAGCGCGAACTCGGGGTCACCGACGAGCTCAATCGCCACCGCATCACCCCGACGGCGGATCAGCAGGCGCACGGCACCAGCGGCGAGGTCGACCGTCACGCTCTCTGCCGCGTCAGGCTGATTGGCCGCCCAGATGCGGTCAACAGGGAAAGGCGATGCCAGAAGCCGGCAGCTCGGATGCAACTGGAAGTGCAGCGACGGCAGCGCGGCTTCCGCCACCGTCATCAACCGGTCGATCGCCATCGCGCTGGCGTCGGCGGCGTGAAACGATTCATGCCAGTTCCATTCCAGTCGCGACACGTCGCCCAGATAGGGCAAACCGGCCGCCGGGGGAAATTGCTCGAGAAAAGCGGCGAACTCGCCGCCAAAGCCATGCAGGTTGCCCTGGCAGGACGGATGGCACGGGATGTAGCTATCGGCGGCGAAGCGGAAGAAGGCCTCTCCGACCAGTCGCTCGACGACCGGATAGACGTCGCGGAGCGCCTCGCGATAGTTTTGGACGATGTTGTTGCGGTAGATCGCCAGCCGCGCCGCCGGCGCCATGCCGTTGGCGCAGACGAAGCTCTCGGCCGCGATGTCGGTCGCGTCGAACATGCTGCGCACGAAAGCAAGCTCCAGTTCACGCAGCGTGGGCATATCTTTCCCCTCGCACGCGATCGGCGGTAGCCGCCTCCTGTAAGAGTACTGCCAGCGGCGGCAGGTCGGTATCCCACTCGATCAGTGTCGGCCGGGCGCCGAAGATGTCGACGGCCTCGCCGTAGAGCTGCCACACTGGGTTGGCGACGCGGGTGCCGTGCGTATCAATGAGGAGGTCGTCCATCCGGTCGAAACCGGCGAGGTGGATCTCGCCAACCGCTGCCGCTGGCACCGCGTTCAGGTAGCGCCGCGCGTCGAAACCGTTGTTACAGGCGCTCACGTAGATGTTGTTGATGTCGAGCAGGATGCCGCAACTGCTGCGAGCGGCGACTTCAGCAATGAAGTCCCACTCGTCGATCGTCGAATGGGAGTACTGCAGATAGCTGGAGACGTTTTCGATCAGAACTTGACGGCCGAGCGCCTCCTGCGCCTGGCGCACGTGCGCGCAGACCACGGCTAGGGCTTCTTCGGTATAGGGCAGCGGTAGCAGGTCATTCACGTGTCGGCCGGCAACGCTGCTCCAGCAAAGGTGCTCCGACACCAAGCCGGGCTCGATGCGCGCCATCAGGCTCTTCAAGGCCCGCAGGTGTGCATGATCGAGGCTGTCCGTCGTGCCCAGCGACAGACCGACACCGTGCAGGCTGATCGGGTACTCGGCACGGATGCGCTCCAGGTAGTTCAGTGGCTGGCCCCCGCCGCCGAAGTAGTTCTCGCTGTGCACCTCGAACCAACCAATGGCCGGCAGCGTGGCGAGGATTTCTCGGTAGTGCGGCGCGCGCAACCCGACCCCACTGCGGGCGGGGATCTCCGCGGCAAGCGGGCGAGTGCGAGGCGCACCAGGCGCCACGGCGCTACCATGGCTCACGACGGATTCGGTTGTAGCAGGCATGTGGCTTGTCCTCCTCGAACGGGCTCGCCTGGCAGCCGGGGTAGCCGCCGGGGTAACCCCGTCTCCTCGTTTGTTGTGCATCGTCGAAAGCAGTATGGCCACCGAAAATCACGGACGTATCACGCCGCGTTCAAACTTTGGTCACAGCGGCATGCACCGACCCCGGTCCCACCAATGACCGGCCGGGAGTACGAAGCGGGAGCTTGCATATGTTGCTTGCCTCGCCTATGGTCGAGGCTGTGACCGCTGCGCGAAGGACCGGTGGAGGACGCTCCGTGACCAACTTGAGATGGAAGATCCTGCTGCTGCCCGGCTTGTTCGGCGTTCTTGCGGCGGCCTACCTGGCATGGGGCTGGCTTCCGGAAGCGCCGCTGCCGGCCGGGCGAACGGCTTTGGCCTTGGCCGCGTTGGCGACTACAGCGGCACTGCTGGTGGTCAGCGCGATCGCCGTCGATCGACAGGTCATCAAGCCCCTGGCGTGCCTTGCCCGCGACCATCACGAAGCCTTTGGATCGGGTGACCTCGTTATTGCCAATCGTTCTGCGACCGACGAAATCCAGGCCGTCAAGCTTGCCATCGAAGCGCTCGCCGATGCGGCCGCCAGGCGGCGGCGGCACGAGATCGCAGCCGAGCAGCGACGCCGGGAGATCGAGGCCGCGCTGCAGTTGAGCGAGGAGCGCTACGCGCTCGCCCTGCGCGGCAGCAGCGACGGCTTGTGGGAATGGAATCTGGCAACCGGCGAAATGCTGCTTTCGCCGCGCTGGAAGAGCATGCTCGGGTTTGCCGACAGCGACTTTCCCGACTGCCGCGAGCAGTGGCGGGAGCGGATTCATGCGGCCGATCTGACGGCAGTGGAAGCCGCACTCCAAGCCAACATCGAGGGCGCCGGCGAGCCCTACGAACAGCAATATCGCATGCTGCATCGGGATGGTGGTACGCGCTGGATACTATCTCGGGGAACGGCGGTCCGTCATGCCAGCGGCAAGGCGTATCGCATGGTCGGTCTGGATACCGACGTCACACGCATCAAGCGGTTTGAAACCATCCTCAACGAAATGGCGGAGGGCACCGCAGGCGCGGCCGGGGAGGCGTTCTATCGCACCCTGGTGCAACATTTCGCCTGCGCGCTACAGGTCTCGTGCGCCTTCATCACCCAGTGCGCGGATTACCCGACGAGTCGCCTGCGGACGCTTGCCTTCTGGTCGGATCACGGCTTCCTTGACGATTTCGAGTATGACCTGCCCGGCACTCCCTGCGAGACCGTTGTCAAGAGCGGCCGCGTCTGCTTCCACCCGAGAGAGGTGGGAACGATCTTTCCTGTCGAAGCGGGCTATGAAGGCTATCTTGGAATTCCGATCTTCGCCAGCGACGGCAAGGTCATTGGCCATCTCGCCTTTCTCGACACCAAGCCGATGGGCGACGAGATGCTGGTCGCGTCCATCTACCGCGTCTTCGCGGCGCGTGCCGGGGCCGAGATGGAAAGGGAGATGGCTCTTGAAATGCTGCAACAACAGGCGGCGAAGCACTCTGCCGGACAACCGCAAGGGAACCAACATGGTACGACAGGTTCTGGTAGTTGAGGACGACGAGGACATTGCCCGGCTGATCGAGATCCAGCTCAGCGAGTTGTCGTGCGCTGTCAAGACTGCCTACGACGGGATCGTCGGCCTCGCCGAAGCGGAGTCGCGGGTTTATGACTTGGTGATTCTCGACCGGATGCTCCCCGGGTTGGACGGACTGGAGATTTGCCGCCGCATTCGCGGCAGGGGCACCTATACACCAATTCTGATGCTGACGGCAAAATCCACCGAACTCGATCGCGTTCTCGGCCTCGAGATGGGCGCCGACGACTACCTCACTAAACCCTTTAGTGTGCTCGAACTCGCAGCAAGGGTGAAAGCCATATTTCGCCGCGTGGACCACCTTGCCCATCCGGCCGAACAGCGCAAGGTCCTTGACTCGGGGCCGCTGAAAGTCGATGTCGAGCGGCGGCAAGTGACGCTGGCTGGCAAGCCGGTCGATCTCACAGCCAAGGAGTTCGACCTGCTGCTGTACTTTGCCGAGCACCCGGGCCGCGTCTACAGCCGCGCCCAACTGCTCGACAAGGTGTGGGGCTATAGCCACAGCGGTTACGAGCACACCGTCAATGCGCACATCAACCGCCTGCGCGCGAAAATTGAGCCCAATCCGAACCAGCCGGAGTTCATCCTGACGGTGTGGGGAGTGGGCTATAAATTCCGCGACCAGTGCGCCGGCTGAACGTCCATGTTGCGATCGCTCTACGGCAAGCTGGCGATCGCGCTCATGCTGGCGTTCTTTGCCCTCGGCGCCGCCTTCATCGTGGCGACGGAGCAGATGCTGGAGGGCCCCCGCCTGCTTGAGCTGGCCGCCGATCTGATCATTGGTGCCATTGCCTTTTCCCTGCTCGCTGCCTTGATTGTTTTCAATTTTCTCACTCGGCGCTTGCGTCTGCTGGCCGCCGAGATGGATGCGTTTCGCGCCCATGGCCTCAGCCAGCCGCTGCGCAGCCTGCACGCCAAGCCGCAAGGCGACGAGATCGATCGCCTGGTCATCGCATTCCAGGAAATGTCGGACCGCATAGCATCGCAACTGCGGGCACTGGAACGTAACGACGAGCAGCGCCGGGAACTGCTCGCCAACGTGTCGCACGACCTGCGCACGCCGCTCGCGTCGATGCAGGGCTACCTGGAGATCCTGCTCCTGAAGCATGGCGCGCTATCTCCCGACGAGGCGCGCAGCTACCTCGATATCGCCGCCAAACACAGCGACCGACTGGGTAAGCTGGTGCGTGACCTGTTCGAACTCACCAAGCTCGAGGCCCACGACGTCTGCCCGCAGGCGGAAACTTTTCCCTTGACCGAACTGGTGCAGGACGTCTTGCAGAAGTTCCAGCTCACAGCCGATCAGCGTGGCCTGCGCCTCGAACATCGCTTTGCCAGCGCAGTGCCGGCGGTGCGGGCCGACATCGGCATGATCGAGCGCGTCCTCGAAAACCTGCTCGAGAACGCCATCCGCCACACGCCCGCCGGCGGCTCGGTGTGCATCGAACTGGCCGCCGAGACGGAGCACGTGCTGGTCAGCATCAGCGACACCGGTCGCGGCATTGCCCCCGAGGATCTGGCCCAGGTCTTCGATCGCTACTACCGCGTCGACCGTGGCGAGTTCGGCAGCGCGGGCAACGCCGGTCTGGGTTTGGCGATCACCCGGAGGATCATCGAACTGCATGGTGGAAGCATTGCCGTGGACAGCGCCACCGGGGTTGGGACCACGTTCCGCTTCGACCTACCTGCCGTGCAGTTGCAGGGCTGAACGCCTGTGCGCTGGCGCCCCTCATCCCGAGTCGGAAAACCAGAATCGCCCCCGATTCAGCTGCTGCGCGCCAGCGCCCGTCCGGCGCATTCGGATCAGCAATGACAGCGACGCGACGGTTGCGGTGGGTGATCGGAAAAGGCTGGTTGCTTCCAGGACGACGTTCACGCGCTTGGACCACGGTCCAGGCAGCGCTCCAGTGGCGGCGGGGCGATTGCCGTCCAGTATTCGCGGTTGCAGGAGTGGGTGGATTCGGCGACCGGGCTGGTGGCGCTGGGTGGCTTGATCTTCGGTTGCGGCCTGCCAGGGTGGGCGATCGTGCGCTGGGTCTTCAACTTCATCGAGAGGAACCGGGACGCCGGGATCGACGAGGTCGCCAATCATGCAGCCTTACCGGATGACACGATGAACGGAGAAGTTCCCCTTCGGTTCCGTGCGAGATGGGCGTGTGATTCCCGCGGGCTACACGACTCTGCTCCATCTACTGCACCCGGGTGGGTCGTTCCGTCGGCGGGTCTGAGCGGCGAACTGATTGGCAGGCGCCTTGGCACTGGCCAATGAGTTGGGCGGAGACCTCGCCTTCGCTGGTATGCAGTCGAAGAACGGCGCGGCGATCGCCTGCGACCGACGGCGTAAAGCGCAAGCGATAGACTTCCGCATCCCCTCCATCGATACGGAGCGGTTGAGCAAGATCAGACGGGGCCAAGCCGTGTTCGCCTTTGAGCACCTCAAAGTCCTGAGCGGCAGGGCCCTCCAGGGTGAGCCGCTGGCGCGTGAACGGGGCTGTTCCAATATTGGTCAACACCACCGAACGTTCGACAGAAGGCACCGACCAGGCGGTGGTGCCTTCGGTGTAAAATACGAGCTGCCGCGGTACCACGTCGATGAGCGGGGAGACCGCGACCGCGGTGAGCGGAACGCGAATCGTGCGCGGGATGTGCCGCAGGTCCTCAAAACACACCGTGATCTCGGCCTGCTTTTCGCCCATCGTCCGGAACTGCGGCGTGAGTTCGACCAGAACGGAAGTGCCGGCGCGAATTGTCACTGGCAACCCCACGGCCGGTACACTGGCCGATGAACCGCTGCGAGATGACTGAACGGAACTCAGGATCGCTGTGCCAAACTCGGCGGCATCGCGGCCGCTTACAGTCACGCGATCGATGCGCTGCACCAGAGCGCCTTCGTTGTGCAAGACAAAGGCCGGCACGTTGGGCTGCGAAGGCCCTCCCGTGGGCGTGAGCCCCAAATCACCAGCGGCTGGTTCGGCGCGTAAGCCCGAACCGGTTTGGTCGGCCACATTAAAGGCTGTCAAATCCAACTCGAGGAAAACCGGGTCCTGCGCTTGCACCAAGGTGGACCCGGGCGGCAGACGCACTTCGGCCGTCCAGAAGAGGCGGTCGCCGTCATCGATCGGAACTTGCCCGAAGTCCTCGACATCGTAGGCGGGCGTGACGTGAATCATGGAAGAGTCGCAGGTTTGCACCGCAAATTCGGTGTCGCCGGAGGCGCTTGTGTGGCGGCAGTGATGGCGTCCAAACTCAAGAGATCTCATCGGGAGAAATGTCTTGTCTCCCTCGGTTTGCGGGCCCTTGCGCACCCGGGCATTGACGACCGCGATATGCGGGCTGAAGTTTTCCTGCCATTGTTCGCTGTCATTCGGCACGCTCCAGCGCCATTGCAGGGTGGTCGACCCATCCGGAGAGCGATCCTGCAGCATGAATTCCATCCGCCGCGAAAAGAGTCGGCTTCCTTCGACCGGAACAGTTTTGAGATGGGGTTTGAGGGGAATCCTGTTCACAGTGACGCCCGGCCAAATCGCTTGCAAATCAATGGTCGAGCGGGATTGCAGTGTGACGGAATAACTCAAGTCGGCCATCATGCGCGCCGAAAGCGGAACGTCTTTTACGCAGAGCGGCGGAATTTCCGGAAGCGGATGTGCCTCAACAGAGGTCTGTGCGGCGATGCTTTGGTCGATGCAGGCGCTTGTGACCGGAACGAGAGCCTCGGAAGCCGTCGCGCCGGCCATTGGAGCGGCACATTCCTGCAGGGCGACGTCGACCTGCTTGGCGATGGCTCGCGGGTTGAGCACGAACTCCAGACCGGAGAGACTTCGCCGGGTTTCTGCTTCGCGCGTGGGGAAACCCCAGCAGGAACCGACCGTTGCTTGCCGGACAACTGTCTTGGGTGGCTGGTCTTCGGTGATGACATCGAGGTTGCGTGCGATCACCTCGTACGAGAGGATGGGAAAGCCGTCGCTTTCCATCCAGAAAAAGGTCGAGCGGCGTAGGCGCTGTAGATCTTGATGCGTGAGGAGGCTGTGACGCAAGGTGCTCACGAAGTGGCAATCATGGGTGGGCAGCTGGCCGTTCAGACAGGTGCCGTCCGAAAAAAAGCGGCCGTCCGGCAAACCTTCCGAGGACAAGAGATCTCCCCGTAAGCGCGGGTTGAGATCCACCGACCCGCCTCCTAGAAGCATGTTGACGGGGCCCACGCAGCCCTGCAGGGTCAATCCCATCAACAAAGCGACAGCGATACTGAATCCAGATTGATTTTCCATCGCCATGACGCTCCTACTCCAGCACCCCGGCCAGCCCGCCGGGCATGTCCTCTATGGTTCCAGTAGAGACTTCAGCATGCTCTACGATTAGGTCCACATCCAATCCGCCTTCGTGCGGACTGTTGTCGAACTAAGGTATAGACCAAGACCGCTTGCTCTGCCACGAAGATTGGATACTCGCCAACGGAGCCAACGTTGTTCGCGCAACGCCGGACACCTGATGGCAGTGCCGTAGATCACTGCCGCCAACTCCACCCGTTTCACCACCCGACCGCCCGAGGCAAACGCCTTCGGCGGTCTTTTTTGCATTGGAGGTTTACCATGCCAGAACCAACCAGTAGTGGCGTCGCCGGGGCCGCGGCGTTCAAGGCTGCTGGAGGCGCGGCGGCGGGCGGGGCACTGCTCTCGGCCATCGTTGTGATGCTGATGACGCCGCCGCCGCGCTCAATGCGCGAGTGGGCTGTCGGATTGATCAGTACCGTGGTCACCGGAATCGGTGGCGGGGCGATTGCCGTCCAGTACTTCCGGCTGCAGGAGTGGGTGGACTCGGTGATTGGCCTGGTGGCACTGGGCGGTTTGATCTTCGGCTGCTGCCTGCCGGGGTGGGCGATCGTGCGCTGGGTTTTCAACTTCATCGAGAGAAACCGGGACGCGGGGATCGATGAGGTGGCCAAGGAAGTGAAGGATGTGCTGTGATCGAGGCGCGAGAATTCGTTGATCTGATCGGGCTGGCGGCACGGATGACGACAGGCACTGAGCGGGGCGGGATTCGGATGACTTTTCAAGGGTCTCCGGGGCCACACATTCGAGATCCTGATTAGCGCTGTGCTTCAGCCAACCGCAGCCAGACCTCGGGGCGCTTGCCA
>ERZ761607.2184-NODE-2184-length-22043-cov-5.934601_pt1 | contig 22043 bp, 16 predicted proteins | sample MGYA00511164_ERZ761607 | MGnify/ENA primary metagenome ERZ761607 (study PRJEB28899, sample SAMN02445080) | bioreactor sludge metagenome | biome: EBPR sludge | place: Australia: Brisbane, Thorneside Wastewater Treatment Plant | collected 2011-06-22 ... | reverse complement strand
AGGTTTGACTGGATATGCACATTATACGATGCTTGTCAATGCGTAAGTCCTAATGAGATAGCGCATCCCGAATCGGCCGACGTTCCAGTGGTCGAGGAACGGCGGCGGTTTCTACGCGGACTGGGCAAATGGTCGCAAGCCGTCATCGGCGGTGTGCTGGTGGGCGGCGCGTTGACCGAGGCCGATTCCGCCCATGCCTGGGCCGCCGCCCGCGGCTACGGTGGTTCCGACGCCGTCGGCGCCCGGGGGGGCTGGGCCAACCGCTATGGCGGTGGCGGCTGGGCCAATCGGGCTGGCGGCGGCGGCGCCTGGGTCAACGGCGGCGGTGGCTACCGCTACGGTGGAGGCGGCTGGATCAACGGCGGTGGCGGTGGCGCCGGTTGGATCAATCGCTACGGTGGCGGTGGCGCCGCCTGGGTCAACCGCTATTAACCGATCCCCCTGGTTCCATTCCCCACCAGACCGCGCGGCACGATTTTCCAGTACCACCACGCGGCCTGTCTTTTGGGCGGCGGCGCTGAAACTAGGGAGCCATCATGACGATATCGTCGCATCGAATAGCGGACCGGGTGCATCGAATCACCCTGAGTGGACTGCTGACCTGGACCGAGTTCCAATCGTTCCTCAACCAGGTCGAAGCGGGGAACGTCTTCGCGACTGGCAAGGTCAGGGCATTGATCCATCTGGAAAATTTCTACGGCTGGGGACCCAGCGGCCAGTGGGGCGACGTCAGTTTCTTCTTCAGGCACGACCACGATATCGAAAGAATCGCGGTCGTGTGCGAGCCGCGCTGGCGAGACGAAATGCAGGTGTTTCTCTTCGCCGATTACCGGCAAGCCGAAGCCCGGTTCTTTGCCGAGACCGATCTGGAAGCGGCACGCGCCTGGCTGATGAGTTGATGGTCGCTCATTTCATGCTCTCTCGCAGCTCCACCAGAGCCTGATCGAAGGCATCGACCCGGATCAGGCCCAAGCGTGGGAATTCAAGGTCGAGAATGACGTAAACCACCGCCGCCATGACGGCGGCGAAGCCCAGCGTATGGAGCCAGTTGCGGGCTTTGCCGCCGGCCATGCCATAACCGGCCAGTAACGCGCTGGCCAACGCCAACCCGAACAGCATCACGAAAATGATCACCGGCGGATGGGTTTTGGACGCCATGGTTCGGGTGGTGGTGATGTCGATCATCTCGTTCAACGCCGGCAACGACAACATGGCGGCGGCGGGCGGTGCTCCCTCCGCGCGGCCCGCCGCGACCGCCTGGGACCAGATTTCCCCCTGCAACCGATTGGCCTTGTTCAATTCCGCCTGAGCCGCCTCCAGATTCGGCAATTTGCGATAGGCTTCCAGCCGCGCATCCACGTAGCGCCGGAACAAGTCTCGCAGCGGCGGTTGCGCGCCGGTGGGCAGCAGGTCAAGCCGCAGATAAGCGGTGCCGATGGCGTTGGTTTCCTCGACGATCAATGCCCGCCGGGTATCGAAGCGCGCGGCCGCGCCGGAAAAGGTGAAGGCGATCAGCAATCCCAACAAGGCGAAGACCGCGCCCTCGATCGTGCCGGTGCCGGCCCGCGCGCCTTCGGGATCGTTCGCCAGTCGTCGCATTCCAAGCCGCCGGCCAATTTCCAGCAAGAGCAACATCCCCAACAGCAAACCGAGAGCGAGCGATGAAGCGGCAAGTGCATTCATGTGGTGAACTCCTGGTTGGTTTGCAAGGCCATCACGGTGGGACCACCGGACGCCTCATGTGGCTGGCCGCTGGCCTGACTCTGGCCTATGCCGGGGTGGAAGCCGGGGTCGGCTGGTGGGCGGGATCGCTGGCGCTGGTGGCCGACGCGGGCCACATGGTCAACGACGCCGCCGCGCTGGCGCTGGCGGCGCTAGCGGCCTGGCTGGCCAGCCGCCCGGCATCGGCGCGGCACAGCTACGGTTTTGGGCGGGCCGAGTTTCTGGCGGCCCTGGTCAACAGCCTGGGTTTGCTGGTCCTGGTGGCCTGGATCGCGGTGTCCGCCGTTCAGCGCCTGCGCGATCCGCAACCGGTCATCGGCGAGGCGGTGTCGCTGGCCGCCGCCGTCGGACTGGCGCTCAACATCGGCGTGGCGTGGCTGATCAGTCAAGGGGAGCGGAATCTTAACACCCGCGCGGCGCTGCTGCATGTCCTCGGCGACCTGTTGGGCTCGGTGGCCGCCCTGCTCTCCGGCGTCGTGATCGCCTTCACCGGCTGGACGCCCATCGACCCGCTGCTGTCGCTGGGGATCGGCGTGCTGGTTTTGACTTCCAGCCTGCGCCTGCTGCGCGAAGCCTTACACGGCCTGATGGAAGGCGTTCCGTTCACGCTCGCGCCGGAAGCGGTCGGGCGGGCGCTGGCGACCGTGCCCGGGGTGGCCTCGGTGCATGATCTGCACATCTGGAGCGTCGCGCCGGGGCGGACTTTACTGTCGGCGCATCTGGTGGTGCGGGATTTGCGTCAATGGGAGCAGGTACTCGATGCCTGCCACGCCCTGCTCGCCGAACGCTTCGGCATCCAGCACGCCACCCTGCAACCGGAGCCGGAAACCCGGACGGTGCGCTGGCTGGGCGCGCCGCGTCATCCCCGTCACCGCCATGGGCCAGGAATGGGTGTTCGATAGCGATCGTCAACCACCATGACCACCGCGATTGCCGTCGTTTTCCTGGGCCATTGAGTGGTTCTGGGCCTATCTCACTTTCAAGCGTGGCGCCCGGTTGATTACCGGCGGGCGCGAATAGGCGCATGGTCATGTTCAGGTGGCCTGAACGCTGAATTGCAGCGCAAGAACCGGATATTCGGCGAATCTCGAACGGCAGTAACTTCTCCAGCGTGGTTTTTGTTCACGGATCGCTGGAGGTGGTTTGGATGAGTGCTACGACAAAGGTCATGGGACCAGTGGAGTGGGCGCTACTCCTGCTGCTCTCGATGCTGTGGGGCGGATCGTTTTGCTTCGGCAAGGTCGCGTTGGCCGAACTGCCCCCGTTTACAGTGGTGTTCGGGCGGGTCGCTCTGGCCGCCATCGCGCTGAACCTGATCGTGATCGCTACGGGAAACCGAATGCCTGCTGCCGCAAGCACATGGGGAGCATTCTTTATCATGGGACTGCTGAATAATCTGATTCCGTTCAGCCTCATTTTCTGGAGCCAGACCCAGATCGCCAGCGGTCTCGCTGCGATTTTAAACAGCACGACTCCGCTGTTCACCATCGTCCTGGCCCATCGGTTGACGAGAGATGAGCCGTTGACGGCAAACCGGCTGGCGGGGGTGTTGTTGGGCATCGGCGGGGTCGCCGTCATGATCGGCCCGGACGCCTGCCGTGGCCTGGATGTCAGCGTCATTGCCCAAGTCGCGGTGCTGGGAGCGGCCTTGTCCTACGCCTTTGCTGGCATCTACGGTCGTCGGTTCAAGTCCGCGCCGCCGCTCGTCACCGCATCCGGGCAAGTCACAGCGACCACGATCATGATGTTGCCGGTGATGCTGATCGTCGATCAGCCGTGGACGCTGGCCGCGCCGGGGATTTGGACAGTGGCCGCGCTGGTCGGCCTTGCTCTGCTCAGCACGGCGCTGGCCTATGTCATCTACTTCCGCATTCTGGCGGTGGCTGGTGCGACCAACCTGCTGCTCGTCACTTTCCTGATTCCGGTCAGCGCCTTGCTTCTCGGCCTGTTGATTCTTGGGGAAAGGCTCGAACCTTGGCGCTTCGTTGGAATGGCTCTGATTGGATCCGGCCTCGTCGCCATCGACGGGCGGCTGGCGCGGTTCGTCCGGCGGCGGTTCGGGTCGAAGTCGCCAGTACAGCTTGTGCCTGACAGTAATGATCAGATTGAACTCAGCGAGAGGCAGCCATGATCAGCACAACCGCATTTACGACCGACGAGACCCGCTGGAACGCTGTCGCCCGCCGAGATCGGCAAGCGGACGGCTGGTTCTGGTATGGAGTCAGGACTACCGGCGTTTATTGCCGCCCAACCTGTGGGTCGCGCCGGCCGAACCGGGCGAACGTCGCGTTCTTCGATACCTGCGATCAGGCCGAGCGCGACGGTTATCGGGCCTGCAAGAAGTGTCAGCCCGCCGCGTCCGACCCGGATCGAATTCCCGATGCGGTCGTGCGGGCCTGCACGCTCATCAACGCCGCCGCCGAACCGCCGTCGTTGGCGCAACTGGCGGCGGCGGTCAACCTCAGCGCCTGCTACTTCCAGCGGATATTCAAGAAGGCGGTCGGCGTCACTCCGAAAGCCTACGCCACCGCCCGGCGTCTTGAGCGATTCCGTGCGGGGCTGCGAGACGAACCGACCGTGACTCAGGCCCTGTATGGAGCCGGATTCGGATCGAGCAGCCGCTGCTACGAGACTGCGGGCGCTGGTTTGGGAATGACGCCTGGCGAGTATAAGAACGGCGGGGCCGGGGTGCTGATCCGCTGCGCCGTGGTCGAGTGCTCCTTGGGATGGCTGGCGGTGGCGACGACCGCGCGCGGGGTTTGCCTGATTACGTTTGGGGACACGCCGGACAGCCTGTGGGCCGAACTGAGCGCCCGCTTCCCAACCGCGACCTTGCAGGCCGGCGATGCTGAATTTCACCAATGGGTCGAGCGAGTGGTGGCGCAGATCGAAGCGCCAAGTCATGCGCTCGACTTACCCCTCGACATCCAGGGCACCGCGTTCCAGCGGAAGGTTTGGGAGGCGTTGCGGGCTATTCCGGTGGGAACCACCGCCAGTTACGCCGAGATCGCGCAGCGGATCGGCCAGCCCAGTGCCGCGCGAGCGGTCGCCGGGGCGTGCGCGGCGAACCGGCTGGCGGTCGTCATTCCTTGCCACCGGGTGGTTCGCACCGACGGCAGCCTCAGTGGCTACCGCTGGGGAATCGCCCGCAAGCGTGCGCTGCTCGACCGGGAAGTGGGTTGGGCGATCAGGTTGAGGAGCAGCAGGATGGGTTCGCGCAGCGCTACCCTTAATAGTGACTGATCTTCGAGCAGGCCGAACCCTGCACCGATCCCGGCCTCCTTCAACAGGAGCATTGATATGCTGAAGCAGACTGAAATCAACACGTCGGCGCTGCTGGCAGTGTATCTCATTGCCTTTCCGCAAGGCTTGACGCTGGTCAGCTTCCCCGCCAGCAGCATCGTGTTGAAACAGATGCACGGTTTCACCGACGCCCAGTACGGCGCCCTGGACCTTCGCCGCCATCGCCGTGCTGTACGCCTTCGCCGAGGGCGCCTTCAGCAGCTGGGCGGTGATTTATCTGCGGGAAGCCAAGGCCCTGCCGACGGGCGTGGCGGCGATTCTCGCGCAAGACCCGAACATCGAATCGTTCATGCGCCGCGCGCTTACTATCAATGAGCAAAGCTTTGGATCCGATCATCCTAACGTGGCTTGCGCCCTTAACAGTCTGGCCCTGTTGCTCAAGGACACCAACCGGCTGACCGAGGCCGAGCCCCTCATGCGTCGGGCGCTGGGTATCGTTCTCGACTTCACCCGCCGCACGGGGTACGAGCATCCCCATCTGCGCATAGTCCAAGGCAACTACGCAACCATCCTCAAGGGGCTAGGTCGGAGCGAGGCGGACATCGACGCGGAACTGCGGAACTTGCGAGCGGAATTCGGAAGCCGGGAAGCATAAAATGCACAGCAAGTTAAAGAAGCAACGCGCCTTGCGGAGCGATACGCGCCCATGACCGACCCCCGCGACCGGGTTTTCCTCGCCCGTGGCCTGACCAAGATTTACCCCATGGGCGAAATCGAGGTGCAAGCCCTGCGCGGCGTCGATCTGGAACTGTTCGCCGGCGAATTCGTGGTGCTGCTGGGACCCTCGGGCAGCGGCAAATCCACCCTGCTCAACATCCTGGGCGGGCTGGACTCGCCCAGCAGCGGCGCCATGCAATACGGCGGGCGCGATCTCGGCGTGTACGACGACGCCGAACTGACCCGCTACCGGCGCGAGCATGTCGGCTTCGTGTTCCAGTTCTACAACCTCATCCCCAGCCTGACCGCGCGAGAGAACGTCGCCCTGGTCACCGAAATCGCCCGCAATCCGCTCCCGCCCGAAGAGGCGCTGACCCTGGTCGGCCTAGCCGACCGCCTGGACCATTTCCCCGCGCAACTCTCCGGCGGCGAACAACAACGGGTCGCCATCGCCCGCGCGGTCGCCAAACGGCCCGAAGTGTTGCTGTGCGACGAACCCACCGGCGCGCTCGACGTGCAAACCGGCGTCCGGGTGCTAGCGGTCATCGACCGCGTCAACCGGGAACTGGGCACCACCACCGTCGTCATCACCCACAACGCCGCCATCGCCGCCATGGCCGACCGGGTCATCCACCTCAGCAACGGCCTGATCGCCCACATCGATCACAACGCCCAGCGGCAGGCCCCCGACCAGATCGTGTGGTAGGCCGGCAACGCCATGACCGCCCTGGATCGCAAACTCTGGCGCGAACTCTGGCAACTGAAGGGCCAGGCCGCCGCCATCATGCTGGTGATCGTGTGCGGCGTCGCCATCCACGTCATGTTCGGCGCCACTCTGGACGCGCTGGGCCAGACCCGCGCTCGCTACTACCAGGAATACCGTTTCGCCGACGTGTTCGCGGCCCTGAAGCGCGCGCCGGAATCGCTGCGGGAACGGATCGCGGCCCTTCCCGGCGTCGCCGAGGTCGAAACCCGCGTGGTTGCCGACGTTCATCTGGACGTGGCCGGATTCGCGGAGCCGATCACCGGGCGCTTGATCTCCATACCTGATAACCGCGAATCTCGGTTGAACCGCCTCTACCTGCGGCAGGGGCGCCTGCCGGCGGCCGACCGTGACGACGAGGCCATCGTCAGCGAGGCGTTCGCCGAGGCCCACCGGCTGACGCCCGGCGCTAAATTGCGGGTCGTGATCAACGGCCGCCGCCAGACATTGACCCTGGTCGGCACCGCGCTGTCGCCGGAGTACATCCACCAGTTGCGCCCCGGCTCGATGTTCCCCGACTATCAACGCTACGGCGTGCTGTGGATGGGGCGCCGGGCGCTGGGCATCGCCTACGGCATGGAAGGGGCGTTCAACGACGTGGTCGTGGGCCTGACCAACCCCCGCGCCGCGCCGGACGTGATCGACGAACTGGACCGGCTGTTGACGCCCTACGGCGGGTTAGGCGCGCACGACCGGGAGGATCAGCCGTCGCACCGGTTCCTGTCCGAGGAATTTCGCAACATCACCCTGTCGGCGACGCTGTTCCCGGTCCTGTTCCTGGGAGTGGCGGTGTTTTTGTTGAACGTGGTGATGAATCGGCTCATTGGGATGCAGCGCGAACAGATCGGCACGCTCAAGGCGTTCGGCTACGGCAATGGCGCGATTGCCCTGCATTATTTGAAGCTGGTGCTGATCATCGTCCTGGTCGGGGTGCTCGTCGGAGTCGGCGGCGGGGCTTGGCTGGGTCGGCGCCTGGCCGAACTGTACACGACGTTTTTCCGCTTTCCATTCCTGGACTACCGCTTGACCTTTCAACTGGTGTTCGGCGCGATGCTGCTCAACCTCGGCGGCGCGATGGCCGGGACCGCCTTCGCCCTGCGCGCCGCCTTCGCCCTGCGGCCCGCCGAGGCGATGCGGCCAGAACCGCCGGCCCGCTACCGCGCCACCGTGGTGGAGCGACTCGGCTTGCAACGGTTGCTGTCGCAACCCAATCGAATGATCCTGCGTCACATCGAGCGCCGACCGCTGAAATCCCTGTTGACGGTGTTGGGCATCGCGCTGGCCTGCGGCATCACCATGGCGGGTCGGTTTCAGGAAGCCACCATCACCCACATGGTCGAGGTGCATTACAAGCTCTCGCAGCGGGAAGACCTGGCGGTCACCTTCGTGGAACCCACCTCCTGGAAGGCCATCGGCTCCCTGCAAAATCTGCCGGGCGTGGAGCGGGTCGAGGTTTACCGGGCCGTGCCAATCCGGTTGCGCTTCCAGCAGCATTCCCACCGTACCACGCTCAAGGGCGTTCCCCCCGGCGGCGATTTGCAGCGCCTGCTGGACGCCGATTTGCGCTTGCTCAACCTCCCATCGGAGGGCGTGCTGTTGACCGATTACCTCGGCGAATTGCTGGGCGTCAAGACCGGCGACCGGCTGATCGTCGAAGTTCTGGAAGGCAGCCGGCCGGTACGGGAGGTGCCGGTGGTGGGGCTGGTCAAGGAATACCTCGGCGTGGCCGGCTACATGGACTTGGCCGGCCTCAACCGGCTGCTACGGGAAGGGCCTGCCCTCTCCGGCGCCTATCTGGCGGTCGATGACCGGGAGCGGTCCGAACTTTACCGCCGCCTGGGCGACATTCCCCGCATCGCCGGCACCGCGATCCGCGAACAGGAAATCCGCAACTTTCACCGCACCATGGAACAGACCATGCTGTTTTTCACCTTCATCGCCACCGTGTTCGCGGTCGTCATCGCCTTCGGAATCATCTACAACAGCGCCCGCATCGCCCTGACCGAGCGCGGCCGGGAACTGGCCAGCCTGCGGGTGCTGGGATTCACCCGAGCCGAAATCAGCTACATCCTGCTGGGCGAACTCGGCTTGTTGACGCTGATCGCCATCCCGCTCGGCTTCGTCGTCGGCCGGGGCATTTGCACCCTGTTCGTCGATGGCGCCCGGTCGGAGCTGTACCGCATTCCGCTGATCATTCACCCGTCCACCTACGCCTTCGCGGCCACGGTGGTGCTGGCCTCGGCGCTGTTGTCGGGCTGGCTGGTGCGGCGCAAGCTGGATCGACTGGACTTGATCGCCGTCCTCAAGACTCGGGACTGAACCATGACCGTGCGCCGACGTTTTGGATTGATTGTGCTGGTATTGCTGATCATGGCCGCGCTGGGCTACGGCTTCTGGCCCCAACCGTTGTGGGTGGAAGCGGCGACCGTCGCCCACCGGCCGCTGCGGGTGACGGTCGAAGCCGAAGGCAAGACCCGGCTCATCGACCGTTACGTTCTGTCGGCGCCGGTGGCCGGCTACCTGCATCGGATCGATTGGAAAATCGGCGACGGCATCCGGCAAGGTCAGCCATTGGCGACGATTGACCCGCTGCCCCCGGAAGTGCTTGATCCGCGTCGGCGCGCCCAGGCCGAGGCGCGGGTGGCCGCCAGCGAGGCCTCCCTGCAAGCCGCCCGGGAAACCGCGACCGCCGCGCGGGCGGAGGCCGATTACGCCAAGCTGGAATTCGAGCGCATCGCGGCGCTGTGCAAGCAGCGGTGCGTGGTCACCGAAGCCGAGCGCGACCGCGCCCAATCCCGCGCCCGCCAGACCGAGGCCCAACTGCGATCCGCCCAGTCCGCCGTGGAAGTGGCGCGGCACGAGATGGCGGCGGCCAAGACCGCGCTGCGCCCTTCGGCGGCGCAACCAGGCGACATTGCGCGGGAAACCGTCGTCGTCCGCGCGCCGGTGGACGGCCAGGTGCTCGCCTGCCAGCGCCAGAGCGAGGGGGTGGTGGAGGCGGGGACGCCATTGCTGGAAGTCGGCGATCCCCGCGCCCTGGAAATCGCGGTGGACGTGCTGTCCGCCGATGCGGTGCGCATCCGGCCCGGCACACCGGTGGTGTTGGAGCGCTGGGGGGGCGAACAGCCGCTGGATGGGGTGACCCGGACCGTGGAGCCGGTGGGGTTCACCAAGCTGTCGGCGCTGGGCGTGGAGGAGCAACGGGTCTGGGTCGTCGCCGACCTGCGCTCGCCGGTCGAGGCATGGTCGCGCCTGGGCGATGGGTATCGGGTGGAAGCGAGCTTCATCGTCTGGCGGGGCGAGCGGGTGTTGCAAATCCCCGCCAGCGCGCTGTTCCGCCAGGGCGAGGGCTGGGCCGTGTTCGTGATCGAGAACGGCCAGGCCCGCCGTCGCGTGGTGGAGATCGGTCAGCGCGGCGGATTAACCGTGGAAATTCGTTCCGGCCTGAGCGAGGGGGAACGGGTGATCACCCATCCCGACGACGCCTTGCAAGAAGGCGTCGCCGTGCGGATTCGGGCCGAGCAGTAGATTCGCCAGTTCAGATCTCGACCAGGGTACCCAGCTCGACGACGCGGTTGGCGGGAATGCGGAAGAAATCGGTGGCGCTCTGGGCGTTGCGCAGCATCCAGATGAAGTAAAGCTCGCGCCACAGCATCATCGGCGGCGTCATCTTGGGCACCACGACCTCGCGGCTGACGAAGAACGAGGTTTTGTCGAGGTCGATTTCAAGACCCTTTTGCGCGCATCCCTCCAGCGCCTCGGGCAGGTTCGGCTGCTCCATGAAACCGTAGCGCACGAACACCCGATAGAAGGTGTGGCCGAGATCGATGACCTCGATCCGGTCGGCGGCCGTGACATACGGTACTTCGGCGGTTTGGACGGTGACCAGGATGTTGCGGGCGTGCAGCACTTCGTTGTGCTTGATGTTGTGCAACAGCCCCGAGGGCGCGCCCTCGGGCCGGCTGGTCAGATAGACGGCGGTGCTGCCGACCCGCTTCAACGCCGCGTTTTCGATGGAACGAATGAACTGGACGAGAGGCATGGTCAGGTTGCCCATCTCCTGAAACAAAAGATGCCGGCCTCGCCGCCAGGTGGTCAGCGTGGTGAAGGAAGCAATGGCGATGACGACGGGAAACCAGCCCCCTTGGAAGAGCTTGATGGCGTTGGCGGAGAAGAAAGCGATGTCGATCAGCAACAAAGCCCCAAGCAGAGGCAAGGCCAGCCACGGATACCAGCGCCAGGCGAGAATCGCGACGAACGCCACCAGGATGGTGTCGATCATCATCGTTCCCGTCACCGCGATGCCGTAGGCCGCCGCCAGATTGCTGGAGGTCTGGAAGTGCAGCACCAGCGCCATGACCGCCAGATAAAGCGTCCAATTGGTGAACGGCACGTAAATTTGGCCGGCTTCCATGTGGGAGGTGTGGATGATCCGCATTCGGGGCAGGTAGCCGAGTTGCACCGCCTGCCGGGCGACCGAGAACGCGCCCGAAATCACCGCCTGCGAGGCGATCACCGTCGCCGCCGTGGCCAGCAGCACCATCGGGATCAGCGCCCAGCCGGGCGCCAGCAGGTAGAAGGGATTCTGGATCGCCTCGGGGTTATTGAGCAGCAAGGCGCCTTGCCCGTAGTAGTTCAGGACCAGCGCCGGCAACACGAAACCGAACCAGGAAACGCGAATCGGGAATTTGCCGAAATGGCCCATGTCGGTGTACAACGCCTCGCCGCCGGTCACCGACAGGACGATCGCGCCCAGCGCGAGGAAGCTTTCCCAGGGATGGCGGAACAGAAACTCGACCGCATGGACGGGGTTGAGCGCCGCCAGCACGGCTGGCGCGTCCAGGATGCTGATCACGCCGAGCACCGCCAGCACGCCGAACCAGGCGCACATGATCGGGCCGAAGAAGCGGCCGACCGCGCCGGTGCCGTGCTTTTGGATCGCGAACAGGAAGGTCAGGACAATGGCGGCTATCGGCACGATGTAGTCCTTCAGCCCCGGCGCGACCACGTTCAGGCCCTCGACCGCGCTGAGCACCGAGATAGCCGGCGTGATCATGCTGTCGCCGTAGAACAGCGCGGCGGCGAAGATGCCGAGCATGGTCACGAACCAGGTGGCGCGCGAATCCTTGGTCAGTTCCGTGACGCGGGCGAGCAGGGCCAGACTGCCGCCTTCGCCGCGATTGTCGGCGCGCATGATGATGGCGACGTACTTGAGCGTGACCAGCGCCATGATGGTCCAGAAGATCAGCGACAAGACGCCGAGAATGCTCTCCGGCGCCACCGCGATGGGGTGGTGCCCGGCGAAGGTTTCCTTGAGCGCGTAAAGGGGACTGGTGCCGATGTCGCCGAAGACAACTCCAATCGCTCCGACGATCAATGCCGACGAGCGGCTTTTGTTTTCGTGAGTGGACATGACGCTATCCTCCCGAATTTATTGTTGTTGTGCGCGTTTCGGCCGGTTCCGCGTCCATCGCCGGAACGAGCGATGATGCAGTGCATCATAGACCGCGACCGGGGTCAAATCAACTGGCCTGGGACCGGTATGAAAAGCAGCGGCTGATTTTGGGAGGACCAGTAAGGTTGAGGCTCAGGCTAGCTTCCATGATGCGGCGTCCGCCGCGTTCAACCGCGTCAGCGCCCGGTCGAGCACCCTCTCGGGGTCGAACAACGCTTCGGCGGGAACCTGGAAAGTCCGATGGTGGAAGTCACCGTCGGCGTCGGCAACGTACCGGGCGCGGTAATCGTCGGGCCGCGCCAGCAGATCACGGATGCCGGCCAGCAACGCCTCGATATCCTCGTCCGTGGTGTACAACCCCAGGCTGGCCCGCACCATGCCCTGCCAGGGCTTGAGCAGGGTCGCCGCGTCCTCGGCGTCGGGGTCGAGGTCCAATGCCCACAATTCCGGCCTCAACAACTCGCGGACATAGGGGTGGGCGCAGAAACAGCCGTTGCGAACCGCGACGTTGTGGTAATCGTTCAGCACGGCGGCGACCAGGCCATGGTCCAGTCCATCGAGCTTGAAGGCGACCGTACCGAGGCGCGGCGTGCGTTCAAACTCGAGGTCACCGTAAATCCGCGCGCCGGGTACGGCCGCCAGTTCGGCCAGCAAGCGCCGCAACAGCCGTTGCTCGGCGGCGTGAATCCGCTCCATGCCGACTCGTTGCAGCGCGTTCAGCACCGCGCCGAGCTGTACCGCGCCGAGCAGGTTGGGCGTGCCGGCTTCCTCCCGGTCGGGAAAGCGTGCGGTCACCTGATAATTGCTCAGACGCACCTCCTCCACCATGCCGCCGCCCACCTCGTCCGGCTCGCACCCCTCCAGCAGCGTCCGCCGCACGATGGCCCCACCCGGCGATCCTGGCGCGTACAACTTGTGACCGGAAAACACCACGGCATCCAGTTCCCGCTCCACCGACCCCGTATCGCTGATCGGCAACGGCGCATGGGCGAGATACTGCGAAGCGTCCACCACCACCCAGGCGCCGTGCGCGTGAGCCAGAGTCGCGATATCGTGAACCGGGTTGACGATGCCGGTGACGTTGCTGGCCGCTGTCACCGCGACGTAGTTGACCTGGCCGCGATGTCGTTCCAGCAACCGTTCCAGCGCCGCCGAATCGACCGCGCCCAGGGCCTGCCCTTCGCCGGTCAGTGGGATGGACACAACCTTGCCGGCATGTTTGCGATGCGGCAGGTCGTTGGCGTGATGCTCCATCAGCGACGCCAGCACCACGGGCCGATCGGGCCGCCGCGCCGCCAGGGTCCGCGCCAGTCGGTTGAGGGGAGCGGTGCAGCCGCTGCCCGCGAAAAAAACGGTGTGGCGGTCTGGGTCGGCCCGAACGAATCGCAACACCTGTCCATGCGCCCAAGCGTAGGCATGGCTGGCAACACGCGCGGAAAAATGTAATGTACTGTGGGTATTGGCGTAGTGATGCAACAGTTCGTCCGCGACGGCGCGGGCGCGGCCCAGGGCCAGGGTCGAGGCGGCGGAATCGAGATAATGACGACGGGTCATCCGACTGTCGGCGAGACGATAACGGGTGTCGAGGCCCGGAAAATCCCGGCGAAGCAGGTCGAACAGCCGCGAGTGATGGATGGAACAGGGAGACATGGATAAGCTCCAGTGGCAACGCCAGCTATACTAAACCCAATCCAAAGCCGCGCGACTTAATCCGTCGAATGACGCCAACTTAAAATCAGCAGGCTAACCCAATCAAACCCGAATGATCCACCACGACCCGCGCACTGGCCCTCGTTTCCAAACCTGGGCCGTGGTTTTCATCTCGGTGACCTTGGCGCTGCTGGCCGGAGGCTACGGGTATTATCAAAACGACGCGGAGCGCATCCGCCAGGAAAAATATCAGGATATCGCCGCCATCGGCGAACTGAAAGTCAGCCAGATCCTGCAATGGCGACGGGACCGCCTGGCCGACGCCCGCCGGTCGGCGTTAAGCCCATTTTTTCGGCGGGCGCTGGCGGAGTGGCAAGCGGCTCCCGAAGAACCCGATCGGGGGGCGGAGTGGCGACGCCAACTAAAAGCCGAACGGGATGCGTATGGCTATGCCGACGTACTATTGCTCGATCCGGATGGGCGCATTCTGCTCGCCGCCAACGATGATCCCGACCCGGTCGATTCCGTCACCCGGCAAGCCATTACAGCGGCCCTCGCCGGTCACGACGCGGTGTTCTCCGAATTTTATCGCTCTCCCCGTGGCCGCGTTTACCTGGACCTGGTCGCACCGATACCGGATGCCGAGGGACGTCCGCTGGCCGTGCTGGTGTTGCGCAACGACGCGGCTTCCTACCTGTATTCCCTGATCCAGTCCTGGCCCACGCCCAGCCGCAGCGCCGAGACCCTCCTAGTCCGCCGGGAGGGTGATGAAATCGTTTATCTGAACGAACTGCGCCACCAGACCAACACCGCCCTGTCCCTGCGTTTCCCGCTGGATCAAGGCAATCTGCCAGCGGCAAAAGCGGTTCTCGGCCAGCAAGGTCTGTTCCAGGGTCGGGATTATCGCGGCGTGGAAGTGCTGGCCGACCTGCGCCCGGTTCCCGGCTCGCCCTGGTTCCTGGTGGCCAAGGTGGACGCCGACGAGATTCTGGCCGAGGCGCGCTACCGCGCTGGCATGATCGCCCTGTTCGTTCTCCTGAACATCCTGCTAGCGGCGGCGCTGATCGCCTGGGTCTACCGACGGCGGCAAGCGGGTCTCTATCACGATCTATACCGGTCGGAGCGGCGGCAGCGGGAGGATCAGGCAGAATTCCGCATCATTCTCTACAGCATCGGCGATGCGGTCATCACGACGGATAACGCGGGGCGGGTCCGGCAAATGAACCCGGTGGCGGAACAACTCACCGGTTGGCTGGAGACCGAAGCCCGCGACCGACCGCTCGAAGCGGTTTTCCACATCGTCAGCGAACAGACCCACGCCGTGGTGGAAAACCCGGTCCAGCGCGTGCTGCGCGAGGGGACGGTGGTGGGACTGGCCAATCATACCTTGCTCGTCGCGCGGGACGGGGCCGAGCGTCCGATCGCCGACAGCGGCGCGCCCATCCGCGACGAAAGCGGCGCCATCATCGGCGTGGTGCTGGTGTTCCGCGACCAGACCGAGGAGCGCGCGGCGGAAGCGGAAGTGCGTCGCAGCGAGGCGCGGCTGCGCAGCCTGACCAGCATTCTGCAACATCCGGGCGATTCGGTGCAGGAATTCCTGGATTACGCGCTGAACGAGGCCATCCAGCTGACCGGCAGCAAAATCGGCTATCTCTATCACTACCACGAGGATCGGCGAGAGTTCGTGCTGAATTCCTGGTCCCGCGAGGTGATGCGGGACTGCACCATCGTCAATCCCCAGACCTGCTACGAACTGGACAAGACCGGCATCTGGGGCGAGGCGGTCCGACAACGCCGACCGATCCTCCTCAACGACTTTACCGCCGACCATCCCCTGAAAAAGGGTTACCCCGAGGGTCACGCCAAGCTGTCGAGATACCTGACCGTGCCGGTTTTCAGCGGGAACAGGATCGTCGGCGTGGTCGGCGTCGCCAACAAGGAAACCGATTACCAGGAAGCCGATATCCTCCAGCTCACCCTGCTGATGGAGGCGGTGTGGAAGATGGTGGAACGGTGGGAAGCGGAAGACAAGGAACACCAGGCCGTGCGTTCCTATCGGATGCTCAGCCACTGCAACAAGGTCATCGCCCTGGCGGAGGAGGATGTCGAACTGATGCGGGAAATTTGCCACATCCTGGTCGTGGAAGGGGGATGGCGGATGGCCTGGGTGGGATTGGCCGAACCGGGACCGGGCAAGCGCGTGCGGCCGGTGGCCCACGCTGGCTCCAAGGACGATTACCTCGAAAGGATCAAGGTCACCTGGGACGAGTCCTCGACCGGGCGCGGTCCCGCCGGCACGGCCATTCGCACCGGCCAGCCGGTGATCTGCCAGAACCTGCTGATAGACCCCAACTTCGCGCCCTGGCGCGAGGAAGCGATCCGGCGTGGTTTCGCCGCCGCCATCGCGCTGCCGCTGCGGAATGAAACCAGTGTGTTCGGCGCGCTCGTCCTCTACGCCGCGGAACCGGATGCCCTGGTTCCAGCCGAGGTGGAACTGCTGCGTCGGCTGGCCGACAATCTGGCTTACGCCTTGCGCGTGCTGCGGATCAAGGCGGCCGGCGAACAGGCGGCGCGTAAACGCGACGCCCTGGAAGCCCAGCTCCACCAGGCCCAGAAAATGGAGGCGGTGGGACGGCTGGCGGGAGGAATCGCCCACGATTTCAACAACATGCTGGCAGTGATCGCCGGCCATGCCGACATGGCGCTGGAACAGGCCGCGCCCGACAGTCCCCTGCGCGCGGATATCGTGGAGATTCACGCAGCCGCTCAACGCTCGGCCGAGCTCACCCGCCAGTTGCTGGCTTTCGCCCGCAAGCAGCCCATCGCCCCCCAGGTGCTTGACCTCAACGACACTCTCGCCGGGATGCTCAAGATGCTCGGGCGACTGATCGGCGAGGATGTCGAATTGCTCTGGAAACCGGCCAGCGTCCTGTGGCCGGTGAACATGGACCCCACCCAAATCGACCAGGTCATGGCCAACCTGGTGGTCAACGCCCGCGACGCGATCACCGGCGTGGGCAGGATCACCATCGAGACCGGTCAGGCGGTGTTCGACGAAAGCTATTGCGAGACCCACGCCGACGTCAGCCCCGGTTCCTATGTCCTGTTGGCGGTCAGCGACACCGGTTGCGGCATGGACAAGGCGGTTCTGGCGCAACTGTTCGATCCGTTCTTCACCACCAAGCCGCCCGGCAAGGGCACCGGCCTTGGCCTGGCCATGGTGTACGGCATCGTCAAGCAAAACCAGGGCTTCATCAACGTTTACAGCGAACCGGGGCAAGGCACGACCTTCAAGATCTACCTGCCCCGCCACGAATCGGATCCGACGGTTTCCCGCATCGGGCAGGCGCCCGCCACGACGCCGACCGGCGCCGAAACCGTGCTGCTGGTCGAGGACGAGGCGGCACTGCTCAAACTCGGCAAGACCTTGCTTGAACGGCTGGGCTACACCGTGCTGGCCGCACCTGGCCCGATCCAGGCTCTCCAGTTGGCCGCCGCCCACGCGGGCGCGATTGATCTGTTACTGACCGACGTGATCATGCCGGACATGAGCGGCCGCGATCTCTGGCAGCGACTCCGCGAACCGCGGCCGGGCCTCAAGTGCCTGTTCATGTCGGGTTACACCGCTAACGTGATCGCCCACCACGGCGTCCTTGACGACGGCGTCCACTTCCTGCAAAAGCCCTTCTCCCGCAAGGCGCTGGCCACCAAGCTGCGCGAGGCGTTGTCCGGACCGTGACCGGGGCCGCGCGGCCCGGCGCGAGCGGTTCCGCGTCCGCCGTCGTCAGGGTCGTTCCGCCAATACCGCCTCGACCTGGGCCGCCAACCGATCCAGGGCGGCGCCGAAGAAATGGTCCGCCCCGGTCACGACGCCCAACCGAGCGGCCGGATGCCAGCGAGGCAATAGCGCCCGCAGCGTGGCCAGCGGCGCCATGCGGTCCTGGTCGCCGACGATCACCGCCAGTTCGGCCGGCGGCGCGGCGACCGGCTCGAAATCCATGAACAGCACCGGCGGCGCCACCACCACCTGTCGGCGCACCGTGGCCAGCGGCGGATGCAGGCCCAGGTTGACCCAGGCGCCGAAGGAATAGCCGGCCAAGTCGGTCACCGTCTTGCCCAGCCGACCCAAATGCGCCGTCGCCGCCCGCGCGTCGTCCCGCTCGCCAACGCCGTCGCCGTAATCGCCCTCGCTCGCGCCAACGCCGCGAAAATTGAAGCGCAGCGTGCTGTAGCCCAGCCGCTGGTAGACCCTGGCCAGGGCGGTCACCACCGGATTGTCCATCGCGCCGCCGTACAATGGGTGCGGGTGGGTCAGGACCACCGCGTTCGGCCCGGCCGCTCGATGCAGGCGGCCTTCCAGTTGGAGTGGGCCGGAATCGAAAAAGACCGTTTCCTCGGTTACCGACATCATGAAGCTTCTCCAGTCGGGTTCGGGTCTTGCCATGTGGGGGGCGAGGCAGCCGCCACCCTGGCCCAATCCCGCTCCAACAAAGTCTTGAACTCCGCCAGCGATGTCGGTCGGCCGAAATAGTAGCCCTGACCTTCGTCGCAGCCGTGGTCGCGTAAAAACGTCAGTTGCTCGACCGTTTCCACGCCTTCGGCCACCACCTCCAGTCCCAAACCATGCGCCAGGGTGAGGATGGCGTCCGCGATGGCGACGCTGCTGGTGCTGGCGGGCAGGTCCTGCACGAAGGTTCGGTCGATCTTGAGCACATCCAGCGGAAAGCGCTGCAGATAGCTGAGCGAGGAGTAGCCGGTGCCGAAGTCATCGATCGCCACCCGCGCGCCCAGGGTCTTGAAGGCTTTCAGGGTCGCGAGATTATCGTCGGTGGGGTTCATCAGGATGGTCTCGGTCAATTCCAGTTCCAGGCAAGCTGGCTCGAACGCCGCTTCCGCCAACACACCGCGCACCAGATCGGCCAGATTGGCCTGCCGGAACTGTCGGGCCGACAAATTGATCGCCACGCGCAGTCCGGGGAATCCATCGCGATGCAACTGGCCGATCTCGCGCACTGCGGTGCGCAGCACCCATTCGCCCACTTGCAGGATTAGTCCGCTGTCCTCGGCAATGGGAATAAACCGGATCGGCGACAGTAAACCGAGTTTGGGGTGGTTCCATCGGATCAGCGCCTCGGCGCCCCGGATGGCCCCGGCGCGAAAATCCCATTTCGGCTGGTAGTACAGCTCCAGCTCCCCCTGTTCCACGGCGTGACGCAAGTGGGTTTCCAGATTCAGGCGCTCGCGCGACAGCACCGTGGCGCCCGACAGATAGAACTGGTAGTTGTTGCGTCCCAGATCCTTGGCTCGATACAGGGCAATGTCGGCGTTACGTAGCAGCATCTCGGTATTATTGCCATCGCGAGGGTAAAGGCTGATGCCGATGCTGCAAGTGGCGTGCAGTTCGTGATCGCCCAGCCGGCAGGGCTGCGCCACGACATCCAACATGCGCTGCGCGATCCAGGCCGCGTCGTCGCTGGTGGCCAGATCGGGCAGCAATACGGCGAACTCATCGCCGCCCTGCCGGGAGATGGTGTCGCATTCACGAACGCATTGCTGCAAGCGCGCCGCCATGTCCCGCAGCAACTGATCGCCGATGGTGTGGCCGAGGGTGTCGTTGAATCGCTTGAAGCGGTCCAGATCCACCAGCATCACTCCCACCAGGGTATGATCGCGCCCGGACCGCCGCACCGCCTGCCGCAGCCGGTCGGTCAACAACGCCCGGTTGGGCAAGCCGGTCAGCGCGTCGTATTGGGCCAGGCTTTGGAGACGTTCCTCCGTCTGCTTACGCTCGGTAATGTCCTGCACCACGGTCACGAAGTGCTCCACCGCGCCATTCGCCCGCCGCAGACAGCGGCTCGATACATGGGCATGGAATATTTCGCCATCCGCGCGAACGAAGCGTTTGTCGAGCGAGTAGCTGTCGATCCGGCGGTTCATCACTCGCTCGAACTGCGCCAGCTCGGTGGGCAGATCCTCGGGATGGGTCAACTCGGCCCAGGTCAACCGCTGGAGTTGCGCGCGTGGATAACCCAGCATCTCGCTCAGTCGGCCGTTGATTTCAAACCAGCGTTTATCGGGGCCGGTCAGGGCGATGCCGATCAGCGGCAGTTCGAAATAGCCGCGAAACCGCATCTCGCTGGCGCGCAGCGATTCCTCCTTCCGTTTCCGTTCGGTGATGTCGGTGTGAGCGCCCAGATAGCCGGTGACGCGACCGGCGGAATCGCGCAATGGCGCGGCGCGGGTGCTGAGCCAGGTTTCCTGACCGGCGGACGCGCGAAACCGATGTTCGATCAGCAACTCGGAACCGCTCTCGACGGCTTGCCGCCACGCCGCGAGCACCGATTCCCGGTCGTCGGGATGCAAGGCATTGACCCACGCGGGATCGACCGGCTGCTCGATGGCCAGGTCGGCCATCCGGCGCCAACACTCGTTGACGTAGCGGCACTGGCCTTGGAGGTTGATGAGAAAGACGCCGACCGGAAGCTGCTCGGTCAGGACGCGCAACCGCCGCTCGCTGTCCCGCAGGCTGTCCATGGTTTGCCGCTGGCGTTCGTTCTCCGCTTCCAGCGCGGCCAGTCGGCGCGTTTCATCGCTCAGACTGGCGAGCCGCCGTTGCGCGTGCTTCAGACGACGGCGCTGATCGAGGAACAAGGCGGTCAAGCCTCCGGCCAGGCCCAACGCGACCAATCCGCCCCCGAGCCAGAATCCAAGCCGGTTCTGGCCAAGATCGACCGCCTTGAACTCGGCGGCGACCGGCGCCGCGCCAGCGTTCGCCGGGATCGGCGCCGCGCCGTTCCAGAATCCCGCCAGCCCAAGGGCCAGCAACTGGATCCCGATCCAGCCGCGCCGGGTGAATGCGGGCCGGTTGCGGTCGTGGATCGTGGCGATGGGCTGTCTGGAATTTCGACCGTCCGCGTTCGTCAAGGCCGTTTTTCGAGCCGCTTTATTCGTTGTCATGCTGATCGCTGCGAGGTGTCATGCTGAAAAGTTTAGCAAAGACGTTTCCCGACTCAATCGTATCGATGAGGATGTTTCGGCGCCGGTGGTTCGAAACGCGCCGCCACGTCGATTATTCTGTTTTCCACCCGGACGTGCGTACATCCGATGACGCTATCCCCAAGGAGGTATCCCATCGAATCAGGTCACCTCCCGTCGCAACTTCATGATAGGGTTCCAACTCGTTCGCCCGCCGCCCGCCCCGAGGTATTTCGTGTGCAGGTTCCGCCCCGTGAAAGCAAGCTCCCCGCCCCTTTGCTGATCGACCGTTTCGGTCGCCAAATCCGTTACGTTCGCTTTTCCGTGACCGACCGCTGCGACTTCCGCTGCGTCTACTGCATGAGCGAGCACATGACCTTCCTGCCGCGCGCCCGGATGCTGACGCTGGAGGAACTGGCGCTGCTGGGCCGAACCTTCGTCGAGTTGGGCGCGAGCAAGCTTCGTGTCACGGGCGGCGAGCCGCTGGTGCGGCGCAATATCCTTTGGCTGTTTCAGGAACTGGGTCAATTACGGGAGCGCGGCCTGGCGGAACTGGTGCTGACCACCAACGGTTCGCAACTGGAGCGAATGGCCGCCGATCTGAAAGCCGCCGGCGTGGCGCGTATCAACGTCAGCCTGGATACCCTCGACCCGGCACGGTTTCGCCGGATGACCCGGACGGGCGAATTGGATGCGGTGTTGCGGGGCATTCGAGCGGCGCGGGCGGCGGGCTTCGAGCGGCTCAAGCTAAACGCCGTGATCCTGAAGGGTCGCAATCACGACGAAGTGGTCGACCTGGCGCGCTTCGCTATCGAAAACGGACTGGACATCAGCTACATCGAGGAAATGCCGCTCGGCGTCGTCGACGGTCATGACCGCGCCGAGGCGTACTACTCCAGCGACGCCATTCGCGCCGACCTGGAGCGAGTTTTCACGTTGACCCCCACGACCGAGAGCACCGGTGGCCCGGCCCGCTATCACCGCGTTCCGGGAACCGACAGCCGCATCGGTTTCATCTCCCCTCACAGTCACAATTTCTGCGACACGTGCAATCGGGTGCGGGTCTCGGCCGAGGGCCGGCTGCTGTTGTGCCTGTGCCAGGAGCATTCGGTGGACTTGCGTCATATCCTGCGCGCCCACCCCGGCGACCGCGAGCGACTGAAACAGGCCATCGTCGCCGCCATGACGATCAAGCCGCGCGGCCACGCTTTCCAGCCCGGCGGTCCGGTGACGATCTTGCGCGCCATGAATCACACCGGCGGGTAGACGCTCGCCTGGGGCGGCTTTCCTCTTTCGACGCAGTTGAGGTGCTGTAAGAAAAATCGGGCGCAAGCCGCGACACTCTGACGGGTATCCGCTTTTTGTCTATACTCGCTCGCCAGATTGACGCAACAGCAATGGGACTTGCCGCCATGAGAGAGACCCCTGTTAGCCCGCCCGCCGCCCGCGCCCTGCCCCCCTTCGCCGACCACCTCGACCTGATGTTCGGGACGGGGGAGCGTGAGATCAAGACGCCCG
>ERZ761607.2183-NODE-2183-length-22047-cov-5.436022_pt1 | contig 22047 bp, 19 predicted proteins | sample MGYA00511164_ERZ761607 | MGnify/ENA primary metagenome ERZ761607 (study PRJEB28899, sample SAMN02445080) | bioreactor sludge metagenome | biome: EBPR sludge | place: Australia: Brisbane, Thorneside Wastewater Treatment Plant | collected 2011-06-22 ... | reverse complement strand
TGATCTACACGCACGTGCTCAAGCGTGGCGGGCGCGGCGTTCGCAGCCCGCTCGACGTGCTGCTCTGAGCACGCATCGGCCCAATGTCATCAAGCTTCGAGTCGTCGCATTCGCGGCGCGCCTGCACCGCCCGCAGACGAGACCATGACCTTCGATTTCCCGTGTCGCGATGAGCGCGCCTCCCGTTCCCGCCCCGACCCGGGCGCTTGGCGCACCCGCCAACCCCTTCGCCGACTGCCTGGCCAGCGATCGGCGTCGCCTGCGTTCGCTGGCGCGTGACCTGCGCCACCTGTTCGGCGGCAAGCGCGCGGCGCTGCAGGCCGAGAGCGAGTGCCTGCTCGAACGGTCGCGCGCGCTGGTGGCAGCCCGCCGGGCGCGCCTGCCGAAGCCGCAGTTTGCCGACGATCTGCCGGTCAATGCGCGGCGCGACGAGATCGCCGCGCTGATCGCCCGACATCCGGTGGTGATCGTCTGCGGCGAAACCGGCTCGGGCAAAACGACGCAGATTCCCAAGATCTGCCTCGCACTGGGGCGCGGCACGACCGGCCTGATCGGCCACACCCAGCCGCGGCGCATCGCGGCGCGTGCCACGGCGGCGCGCCTTGCGCAGGAACTGCAGAGCGAACCGGGGCGCCTGGTCGGTTACAAGATTCGCTTCAGCGACCGCAGCTCGCCTGATGCCTTCATCAAGCTGATGACCGACGGCATCCTGCTCGCCGAGACGCAGGGCGCACGAGCGCAGCCTGAACATCGATTTCCTGCTCGGCTACCTGAAGCAGCTGCTGGCCAAGCGGCGCGACCTGAAGCTGATCATCACTTCGGCGACGATCGACGCCGAGCGCTTCGCGCAGCACTTCGACGGCGCGCCGGTGATCGAGGTGTCGGGCCGGCTGTATCCGGTCGAGCTGCGCTATCGGCCGCTGCAGTCCGGGGACGACAAGGCTGACGCCGGGACGGCGCCGGACGACGAACGCGATCTCTACGACGCCATCGCCGACGCCTGCGACGAGCTGCATCGCACCGGGCCGGGCGACGTGCTGGTCTTTCTGCCCGGCGAGCGCGAGATTCGCGAGGCGGCCGAGACGCTGCGCAAGCATCACCCGCCGCACACCGAGATCCTGCCGCTGTTCGCGCGCCTGTCGGCCGAGGAGCAGAGCCGCATCTTCAAGCCGCATGTCGGCCGGCGCATCGTGCTGGCGACCAATGTCGCGGAAACCTCGCTCACCGTGCCGGGCATCCGCTACGTGGTCGATTCGGGTCTGGCGCGCGTCAAGCGCTACTCGTACCGCAACAAGGTGGAGCAGTTGCAGATCGAGAAGATCGCGCAGGCCTCGGCCAACCAGCGCGCCGGGCGTTGCGGCCGGGTGGCGGCGGGTGTCTGCATCCGTCTCTACGAGGAGCAGGACTTCGCCCGGCGGCCGGTCTATGCCGACCCGGAGATCCTGCGCTCGTCGCTGGCCGGAGTGATCCTGCGCATGAAGGCGCTGCGCCTCGGAGACGTGGAGGATTTCCCGTTTCTCGAGGCGCCGCCGCGCAAGGCGATCAGCGACGGTTACCAGTTGTTGATCGAACTCGGCGCGGTGACCGCCGAGCGGGCGCTGACGCCGGTCGGCCAGGAGCTCGCCCGGATGCCGCTCGATCCGCGACTGGCGCGCATGATCGTCGCCGCGCGCGACGAGGGCTGTCTGCGCGAGGTGCTGGTGATCGCCGCCGCGCTGTCGGTGCAGGACCCGCGCGAACGGCCGCAGGAGCGACAGGGAATGGCCGACGCGGCGCATCGCAGGTTCGCCGACGAGAAGTCGGAGTTCCTTGCCTGGCTACGCCTCTGGGAGTGGTATCAGGACGAGCTCGGGCACCGCAAGTCGCAGCGCAAGCTGGTCGAGGCCTGCCACGAGAACTTTCTCTCGGCGCTGCGCATGCGCGAGTGGCGCGACATCCACAGCCAGTTGCACGCACTGGCCGCCGAGCAGCACTGGCAGGAGAACGCCTTGCCGGCAACCTACGAGGCGATCCACCGCGCGCTGCTCGCCGGCCTGCTCGGCAACATCGGCTGCCGATCCGAGGAGTCGGCGCATTACCTCGGGGCGCGCGGCATCAGGTTCCTCATCCATCCGGGGTCGGCGCTGCAGAAGAAGGCCGGCAAATGGGTCGTCGCCGCCGAGATCAGCGAGACGACGCGCCTGTTTGCACGTTGTGTGGCGCGCCTCGAACCGACCTGGCTGGAGCGGGTCGGCGCGCACCTGCTGAAGCGTAGCTGGTTCGACCCGCACTGGGAGAAGAAGGCGATGCAGGCGGTGGCTTTCGAGCGCATCACGCTCTACGGCATCGTCGTCGATCCACGCCGACGGGTGAACTTCGGGCCGATCGACCCGTCGGCGGCGCGCGAAATCTTCATCCGCCAGGCGCTGGTCGGCGGCGAGGTGAGCGATGAGTTCGAGCGGCGCTGGGGTTTCTACACGCACAACCAGCAACTGATGCTGGACATCGAAACGCTCGAACACAAATCGCGCCGACCCGACGTGCTGGTCGACGACGAGCTGATCTTCGCCTTCTATGACCGGCTGATTCCGCCGGACGTCCATAGCGGCGCCGCCTTCGACCACTGGCGGCGCGAGGCCGAGCGCGCGACGCCGCAACTGCTCTACCTGCAACGCGCGGATCTGATGCGGCACGCGGCTGCCGGAGTGACCAGCGAGGCCTTCCCGCAGCAGCTGCGGCTGGCCGGCGTCGATTACGAGCTGGCCTACCACTTCGAGCCGGGCAGCCCGCGCGACGGCGTGACCCTGAGCGTGCCGCTGGCGCAACTCAACCAGATTCCGGCGGCGCGCTGCGAATGGCTGGTACCCGGGCTGCTCAAGGAGAAGGTGGGGCAACTGGTGAAGACGCTGCCGCAACGGCTGCGCGCAAAACTGGTGCCGGTGCCCGACTTTGCCGCCGAGTTCGTGGCGCAGGTGCCGCCGACCGACAAGCCGCTGCTGCTGGCGCTGGTGCACTTCATCCGGCAGTCGCGCGGGCTCAACGCGCGTGGCTGGGAGATCACGCCCGACGCCTTTCGTCCGGATGCCCTGCCGGCACACCTGTCGTTCAATTTCCGCCTGTTCGACGAGCACGGGCGGCAGCTCGGAATGAGCCGCCACCTGCACGAACTGCGCGCCGAATGGGGCCGCGAGGCGAAACAGGAATTCTCCGGGTTGCACGAGACGCCAAGCGAATACTCGGGGCTGCGCGACTGGACCTTTGGCGAACTGCCCGAGCTGATGGAGGTGAGGGTCGGCGGCGGGCAGCGGGTACTCGGCCACCCCGGCCTGATCGACGATGGCGAGAGCGTTTCGCTGCGCGTCTTCGACTCGCCGGCGGAGGCGCGGCAGGCGCATCGGGCGGGACTGCTGCGACTCTTCATGCTGCACTTCCGCGAACCGCTCAAGTATCTGGAGAAGAACCTGCCGGGCCTCAACCAGATGGCGATGCAATTCATGACGCTCGGCACGCTCGACGAGCTGCGCCGGCAATTGATCGAGCTGAGCTGCACCCGCGCCTGTCTGGTCGAACCCTGGCCGGGCAACGCGACCTGCTTCCGCGCGCGCTGTCTCGAGGCGCGACCGCGCCTGACCCTGCTGGCGCAGGAGATCTGCCGCCTGGTCGGGCAGATTCTCGCCGACTGGCAGGCGCTGCAGAAGAAGCTGCCGGCGTTCAAGGCCTTCGCCAGCACCCTGCAGGATGTCGAGGCGCAACTCGCGCGGCTGATCCACCAACGGTTCGTCGTCGACACCCCGTTCGATCGCCTGCAGCATTATCCGCGCTACCTCAAGGCGATCACGCTGCGCCTCGACAAGCTGAAGACGGGCGGCGCCCAGGGCGCGGCGCGCGATGCCCGGCTGCTCGCCGAGCTGACGCCGTTGTGGGCCAATTACGAGCGACGAGCGAGCATGCTTGCCCGGCAGGGGGTGGCCGACGCGCCGCTCGAACAGTTCCGCTGGTTGCTCGAGGAACTGCGCGTGCAGTTGTTCGCGCAGGAACTGCGCACGCCGCTGCCGGTGTCGAGCAAGCGCCTGCAGAAGATGTGGGAAGGCATGTAAATGGCCGACAGACAGGGAGACCGGCAATGAGAAACTTCGGGGCGATCATCATCGGGGACGAGATCCTCTCCGGCAAACGCGTCGACCGGCATTTCGCGCGCCTCGCCGAACTGCTCGCCGCACGCGGCCTGCGCCTGACCTGGGTCGAGTACCTGGGCGACGAGCGGGCGCGCATCACGACGAGCCTGCGGCGCAGTCTGGCCGCCGGCGACATCGTGTTCAGCTTCGGCGGTATCGGCAACACGCCGGACGACCACACCCGGCAAGCCGCGGCGGCGGCGCTCGGTGTGGACCTGGTGCTGCATCCCGACGCCGAGCGCGAGATCCGCGCCCGTTTCGGCGCCGGGATCACCGATGTCCGCCTCTTGCTCGGGACCTTTCCGCGCGGTGTCGAGATCGTTCCGAACCCGTTCAACCGCATTCCCGGCTTTCGCGTCCGCGATCACCATTTTCTGCCGGGCTTTCCGCAGATGGCGCACCCGATGGCGGAATGGGCACTGGACACTTTCTACGCCGATCTTTTCCACCGCCAGTTGCGGGTCGACAAGGCTTTCCTGTTGACCGGAGCAAACGCCTACGAGAGCGCCCTGCTCGACCTGATGGAACGGATCGTCGCCGATTTCCCCGGCCTGCGGCTGTTCAGCCTGCCGTCGATGTCGGAGGAAGGCCAGCGGCGCTACCTCGAACTCGGCGTCGAAGGCGGGCCGGCCGAGGTCGAACGGGCGATGGAGACGATCCGGCAGGAGGTCGAGGGGCGCGGCATCACCTGGCGCTGGCGACCGTAGCTCGCCGGCGGTAGACGACAAAACCCCGGCCGCGGCCGGGGTTCGATGAGGCGAGGTCAGACGCCGCGGGCGCTGGTCACTTCTTCGGGGTCAGTGCTGCAGCGGCCTGGGCCGTGGCGCTGCTGGCGGCCTTGACATTGGTGTCGACGATGTCGGTCATCTGCTTGGCCATCTGCGAGATGTTCTCGAAGGCCGTGGTCGAAGCGTTCATCATCTGCTTCATCGCCGAACCGAAGACATCACCGGCAACCGGCGAAGCCAGACCGGTCTTTTCGATCAGGCCGGTAGCGGTGTGCCGCGCGTTGCTGTACTGCTCTTCCATCACCGAGGTGATTTCACGCTGCATGTTGGCCGACAGGTCGTAGAGGTTGCGCGCATATTCCATCAGCTTGTCGACGTTGGGGCGGGCGATCGAGCCGGCGATGTCGCCGAGTTCTTTCGGGTCCTTGACACCGAGCAACTGCTGCGCGCCGTTGGCGCTGCTGTTGAACAGTTCGCGGCTGGCCGCAAGGTTGAGGGCCGACAACTGCTCCAGACCGTGGAAAGCGGTGCGAACCAGGGTCATCATGACCTGTGCGTTGGCTTTCTGGCTCTCGGCGAGTTTTTCGAGATCGATGGTGTTCATAAATACCTCCGTGGTGATAAGACGGGTACCGGACCGATGAAGCCTGGTCTGCCCTGTGCGAGACCACGCACCGTCCGGGTGTTCAAGTTTGGGTCAGGTCTGGTTGCCGCGTGGCGAGCGCCAACGAAGAAACCCCCGCAGCGTGCCGGGGGTCCTTCAGCCACTCTGCAGCGGGACCACGCGCGCGGTCCCGTCAGTCAGTCCCCGGGGCAGCCTACTTCTTGGCAGCCGCGGCGGTGGCACCAACCGCCTTGACGGTGGCGTTGGTCGCGGCAGCGACATTGGCTTCGGCGATGTCGGCGACCTGCCTGGCAGCCTTGTTCATGCTGTCGAAAGCCGAGGTGGCGGCGGCGACGGCGGACTTGACGGCATTGACCGCGACGTCGGAACCGGCCGGTGCATTCTTGGTGGCCTTCTCGAGCAGCGCGAGAACCTGCTTCTGGAAGTCGTTGAACTGGGCTTCGAGCAGCTTGGAGATCTCTTCCTTCGACTGGGCCGAAATCTCATAGACACTGCGCGTATAGGCGACGGCCTTTTCGAGGCCGGGCTGGGCCAGCGAGGCCTGCAGCGCGAAGAATTCCTGCGCGTCCTTGGCGCCCAGCATCGCCTTGGCGTTGGCAACGCCGTCCTCGAGCATCGAGCGGGCAGTATTCAGGTTGAGGGCGGCGATACGCTCGGCGCTGGCCAGTGCGGTATTGGCGAGAGTCAGCATTGCATCAACGGAAGCCTTGTTGGCGGCAGCGAATTGTTCGGGGGTGTTGAACATGGAAATCTCCTCTAAAAAGTATGGATACAACACAACATGTGCAATGTTTAACTCACCGACCGTCGCGCCCTGCGGCGCCGCGATCTTTTGTTGCACTGCACCATGCGCTGAATTATAGGCCTCTGCGCCACCTTGTCAACTGTTTTTTGCTGCACCGCACCAAACTCGCCGTATGACCGGGTTTAAGGCATTCTTATTCATCTCGAATGGGTATTGCGGGTGGCGGGGCAGGCTGCTGTGCCGCAGCATGCCTGATCGATCGCCGGGCCGCGGTCATGCGACGTGATGGCGCTTCGGCGCGCGCCGGCGGACCGGCAGGCGGCCTGGCTCGCCCGACCGCTGCAGGATGCGGCGGGTGGCGATTTCAGTCGGCGCGCGGCGTGGTCTTGGTGGCCGGTTTGAGGTTGAGCGGCTCGCCCTTCTTGTCCGGCGTGGCGTCAGTCTTCGCCTTGGGCTGAATGATCGCGCGCACCCGTGCCTGTGCGGTGCCGGTGGCACTCTTGCTGTCGCCCGCACGGGTGGTGACCAGGAACTTCTCGTTCAACGCATCGTAGGAAATGTACTGCCCTTTCACCTCGTCGAGGCCATTGCGGACCCAGGCGCGATTGAAGAACTGGGTGGTTTCGCTGCGCGCGTCGTGTTCGATACGCTCGGCCTCACCTTCCATGTACTGGTCCACACCCTCGCGCTTCTGCCTGAAGCGTGCCAGTCCGTTGGCACCACCGGTCGCCGTCGCTTTCTGGAAGCCATCGGCGTCCTGGGTGACCACCAGCCGGCTGGTGCGCAGTTCCATCGTGCCCTGGATCAGCACCGCATTGCCCTCGAGCGTCTGCACCTTGTTCAGGTCATCGATGCTCAGACGGTCGGCTTCGAGGTGAATCGGTTTTTCGCGGTCCGCGCGCTCGGCTTGTGCCGACGGCGAAACGGCGGCCAGCAGGCCGCTCACACAGGCGCAGCAAAAGATCTTGTTCATGTCTTGGGTTTCTTCTTCCTGGCGAAAGGACTTTCGATCTGTCCGGTGACCTCGGATTCCAGCAGGTAGGTCTGCAGCTTGTTGTCGATCTGCAGACCAACCCCCTGCACCCATGAATTGCCCTGGGTGATGAGTACCTTGCTCTTGGTAAAGGCTTTCTGTTCATCGGTCAGGACCGTCAGCTCGGACATCTCGGCCACCAGCTCCGCGTTCTTGCCGCTGGCGGCGCGCCTGACCTCGACCTGCTCATGCAGGTCCACCCGCTCCGCCTGCTTGTTGCCTACCGCATGTTCGGCGCGGATGGTCACCGGCGGCTTCTGCGCATGCAGGTAAACCAGGCGCGGCTGCCGCAGCTCGGTCGTTTCGTCGTCGGGAAAGTGACGAATCTCTTCGGCCACGATGGTGTACTGCAGCTTGCCCGAGGCATCGAGCTTGTGACCACGGGCATCGCTGATGATCACGTCAGGGTCATGACGATTCTTGCCGTCGCGCGCCGAATCGGGCAGTTCGGTCGCATAGCGCAACCAGGTCGTCAACACGGCGAGCACCAGCAGGATGCCCAGTGGCAACAGTGCCGTGCTCCACTTCTTCATGGTTCGCCCGTTCCCAGGTACGGCGCCAGCGCCGCCGCCAGCCTCTCCTGCGTTTCGAGAATGAACTCGCAGACCTCGCGTACCGCCCCTCGACCACCGCCGCGCTCACAGGTCAGCCAGGCCCGGGCGCGCACCAGCGGATGCCCATCATTCGGCGCAGCCGAGAAGCCGCAGGCCAGCATCAGCGGCAGGTCGGGCAGATCGTCGCCCATGTAACCCGCCTGCTCGGGAGTCAGACCGAGTTCGGCGAGCAGGGAGTGCATTTGTGCCAGCTTGTTCTCGACCCCCTGGTAAAGGTGATCGATGCCGAGGTTTTCGGCGCGCAACTCGACGCAGCGGGCCCGCCGTCCGGTGATGATGGCAACCGTGATGCCGGCCTGCCCGAGCATCTTGAGTCCATGTCCATCGAGCGTGTTGAAGGCCTTGATCTCGACTCCCTGATCGGTATAGAAGAGCGCGCCATCGGTCAGCACCCCGTCGACGTCGAAAGCCATCAGCTTCAGCCGGCGGGCACGCCCCCGCGCCTGTTCGAGTGCATCGCCCATCAGATCACCTTGGCCTTGAAGAGGTCGTGCATGTTGAGCGCCCCGACCAGCACACCATTGTCGTCGACCACCGGCAACTGGTTGATCTTGTACTCCTCCATCATCGCGACGGCCTCGACGGCCAGCCGGTCGGGAGCGATCGAACGGGGTCGCTGCCCCATGATGTCGCTGGCCGCCAGAGTACGCGGATCGAGGTTCCGGGCAAACGCCCGGCGCAGGTCGCCATCGGTGACGATTCCGATGACGTGGCGTTCCGGGGTGACGACGGCGGTCATGCCGATACCACCACGGGACATCTCCAGGATGGTGTCGGGCAGACGCGTTGCGGGAGAAACCGCCGGCACCGCCGCGCCAACACGCATGACGTCGCGCACATGGGTCAGCAGCCGGCGGCCGAGTGAACCACCCGGGTGGGAGCGTGCGAAATCCTCGGCGCCGAAGCCGCGCGAATCGAGCAGGGCAACCGCCAGCGCGTCACCCAGAGCAAGCGCCGCGGTGGTGCTGGCGGTCGGCGCCAGATTGAGCGGGCAGGCCTCCTGGGCGACCGCGGCATCGAGGTGCACGTCGGATTCGATGGCCAGCGACGATTGCGGATTGCCGGTCATGCTGATCAGGCGGGCTCCCTGGCGCTTGATGATCGGCACGATGGTCAGCAGTTCGACGCTCTCGCCGGAGTTGGAGAGGGCGATCAGAACGTCGTCGCGGGTGATCATCCCGAGGTCGCCATGGCTGGCCTCGGCAGGATGAACGAAGTACGCGGGGGTACCGGTACTGGCCAGGGTGGAGGCGATCTTGCGCCCGACGTGCCCGGATTTTCCCATGCCGCTGACGATCACCCGTCCATGGCAATTGAGGATCAGCAGCAGCGCCTGCAGGAATTCGCCGCCAATACGTCCGGCCAGCGCCAGCACCGCGTCGGCTTCGATTCGCATCACCTGGCGGGCCAGGTCGAGCGCCTTGGTGGACGGCTGTATTTGGCTCATGAGGTGGCAGCGATTATCATGCGGCGAGTATAGCAGAAGGCCCCGGCGCACTCACCTCGCTCCGCCACCCAGGGGCGCCCGGCATGCCCAACGAAAACCACGCACAGGAAAGCATGGAGACGCTGCCAACCATTCTCATGTTGCTCGGGGCATCGGTCTGCTCGGTGATCGTCTTTCGCGCGGTCAACCTGCCGCCGGTGCTCGGTTACCTGCTGGTCGGCACCCTGATCGGGCCGCATGCGCTCAACCTGGTGGACGGGTTTGTCGGAGCACAGCATCTGGCCGAATTCGGTGTTGTCTTCCTGATGTTCTCGATCGGCCTCGAGTTCTCCCTGCCCAAGCTGCACGCCATGAAGCGCATCGTCTTCGGACTCGGCCTGCTGCAGGTGCTGCTGTCGCTGTTGCTGGTGTGCACCATCGCCGTCGCCCTGGGACTGAGCTGGCAGGGTGGGATGGCGCTGGGTGGCGCGCTGGCCATGTCGTCCACCGCGCTGCTCACCAAACTGCTCAGCGAGCGCCTCGAACTCGATTCGCCGCACGGCCGCGAAGTGATGGGCGTGCTGCTCTTCCAGGATCTGGCGGTGGTGCCGCTGCTGATCCTCATCCCGTCGTTCTCCGAATCACCCGAGCAGATGGCGACCCGGCTCGGCCTGGCGGCGCTCAAGGCCGTGCTGGTTCTCTCCGTGGTGCTCTTCCTCGGCCAGCGGTTGATGAACCAGTGGTTCTTCATCGTCGCGCGCGGCAAGTCCGCCGAGCTGTTCATGCTCAACGTGCTGCTCGTCACCCTGGGCCTCGCCTATCTGACCGAACTGGCGGGACTCTCCCTGGCGCTTGGCGCCTTCGTCGCCGGCATCCTGATTTCGGAGACCCAGTACCGGCATCACGTGGAGGAAGACATCAAGCCTTTTCGTGATGTGCTGATGGGGCTGTTCTTCATCACCATCGGGATGCTGCTCGACGCACCGCTGGTGCTGGCCAACGCGCCGCTGGTGCTGGGCGTCCTCGCCGCCCTCCTGACCCTGAAATTCGCGCTGATGGTGGGCCTGTCGCGCCTGTTCGGCGCGACACCCGGCAACGCGCTGCGCACTGGACTGTGGTTGTGCGCCGGTGGCGAATTCGGCTTTGTCCTGCTCTCGCTGATGGGCCCGCTGGGCCTGGTACCCCCGCTCGCCCTGCAGGCGGTGCTCGCCGCCCTGGTGCTCTCGATGCTGCTGGCCCCGGTGATCGTGCACTACAGCAACCGGATCGTCCTGCGCTTCGCGGCCAGCGAATGGCTGATGCGCTCGATGCAACTGACCCGGCTCGCCGCACAGACGATCAACACCGAAAAGCACGTGGTGATCTGCGGTTATGGCCGCAGTGGGCAGCACCTGGCGCGTTTCATGGAACAGGAAGCGGTGACCTACGTCGCCCTCGACCTCGATCCCGAACGTATCCGTGAAGCGGCAGCGGCCGGCGAGAACGTCATCTTCGGTGACGCAACCCGCCGCGAGACGCTGCTGGCGGCCGGTGTCAGCCGGGCCAGCGTGCTGATCATCGCTTTCGCCGACACGCGGGCCGCGGCACGCGTTCTCGAGCACCTGCGCGGCCTCGCGCCGGAGCTGCCGGTCGTGGCGCGCACACTCGACGAGCGGGACATCCGGCCCCTGCAGCAGGCCGGCGCCGCGGAGGTCGTGCCGGAAACCCTCGAAGCAAGCATGGTGCTGGCGGCTCACGCGCTGCGTCACGTCGGCGTGCCGACGATCCAGGTGGTCGAGCGTTTCCAGCAAACGCGACGGGCCGGCTATCGGACCCTGCGCGGCTTCTTTCCCGGCAAAAGCGACCTCGAAGAGGAAACCATCGGTGGCGAAGAGGCACGACTCCGTTCGATCCTGCTCGTCGCGGGGGCGCATGCGGTTGGACGCACCCTGGCCGAATTGGCAATGCAGCAACTCGGTGTCGAGGTGACGGCGGTTCGCCGGCGCAACATTCGGGCACTCGAACCTTCGGCCGAAACCCGTTTTCGCACCGGCGACGTGGTCGTGCTGCTCGGCCCGCCCGCGGCGCTGGCGGCCGCCGAGCAGCGCCTGCTCCAGGGGTGAACGAGCGAAACCCGCCGCAGCGGGCTTCGTCGATGGTTCGCGCGGCGGCTTCTGCGTTTCAGAACGCTGCGCAGACGGTGTACTGGGTGCCGTCGTTAATCGCTGTCGTGGCGACAGCGGCCGTGCCACGCGCCGCCCCGGCGACCACCACCTGCACCGACCCGCCGGCGGTGTTGCCGTCGTCCATCGTCGTATCGATCTGCCTGACGTAGCGACCGAGAATGCCGGTCGAACAGACAAAGAACGAACCGCGCGTCAGCGTCGAGATGTAAGGCGCGACGCCACCGATCATCTCGATGCCGATGAAACCGCCATCGGCATTGCGCGGCCGGAAGGCGGTGTCGGCCAGCGCGGTCGGACCAGTGGTCAGGTTGGCCAGACGGACATGCTGCCAGAAGACCGAGGTTTCATCGGTTGCCACCCCGGCGCCACTGGCAAGGCCGGCATCCCAGGTGCCGTCGATGCGCCCGTTGTTGAGGGCGCAACTGGCTCCCGCTGGCGTGCAGGGCGCGCCAGCGGCGACGCCGAACGCGTTGTCCAGTTGCGCCTGGGTCTGGTCACCGGGGAAGACCTTGAAGCGGTCCTGGTAGGCATACACCAGGCTGGAAACGCTGCGGAAGTCACCGATCATGTTCTTGACCTTGGCGCTGTTGATCAGCTCCTGCCCCTTGAGCACCCCGCCCAGCAGCAGGCCGATGATGACGAGTACAATGGCAATCTCCACCAGGGTGAAGCCCGACTGTTGTTGCTTGAACTGGTTCATTTGGTTCTCCTCACCGTGTCGACTACTGCAGTCTGCACAAGCACTTTTCGTGCCAGGCAAATGATGGCGATTTGGCCCCCCACAGACTGCAGAACTGTCGATTTTTCGACACTGTTGTCCAGAGTCAGACTGCCGGGAATGACTGATCAAGACCTTTGCGACCACCCATACCACGACCCCGTGGCTTGCCATGCGCTCCCCTGTCGCCGGCACGCAGGCAGCACGCGTCGGTTGCTGCGAGAACGGCGGCCTGCACCGTGGTGCCTCGCGTGGGGCACCGGATGACCCTGCTGCAGCGCCTCGGCATGGCCCTGCGCCAGCGCCAGCGCTGGCTGCTGATCTCCCTGCTCTTCGTCCTGCATCTGGCACTGGTGTCTGGCGCGGGCTCGACGATCGGTCTGCTCTGCTGGCTGGTGAATGTGGGACTGTTCATCCTCTGGCAGCCCTTCATCTACGCCGAGCGAAAGGTCGATTTCAGCGGCCTGGCGGTGATCGGCCTGATGCTTGCCTGCGGTGCCGTCTGGTACGGCTGGTGGTTGCTGATCGTCTGGGTGGTGATGCTGGCTGCTCTGGTTGGTGGTCGGGTGATGTTCATCGATCATCGCCCGACACGCATGTTCTACCTGATCGCCTTTGCCTACCTGCTGGCGGCGCTGCTTTTCTGGCTGGTGCCCCAGGTGGTGCCCGATGCGCTGCTCAGCGGCCCGTCGCTCGATCGCGAGTTTGCCTGGGGCATGCCGACCTTCCTGGTGGCGATGACGCTGCTCCCCTTGTCGCAGGAAAGCGACCGGCCAGGCGGTGCGATGGTCGACCTGTTCTACAGCCTGTTCATCTTTCTCCTGATCGCCGTTCTGGTGCTCGGCAGCCTGGCGTTCATGCTCCTGCGCCAGTCGGGATATTTCGAAGCGGTGATCAGCACGCTGGTCTCGATCGCACTCCTCCTGTTGCTGATCGGCTGGACCTGGAACACCCGTCCGGGCTACACCGGCATCGATGTCTTCTTCTCGCGCTACCTGCTGACCATCGGCCTGCCCTTCGAGCGCTGGCTGCATCGGCTGACCACCCTCGCCGGCAGCGAAAGCGATCCGGAGCGCTTTCTCTCACAAGCGCTGGCGGAAATGCTCGACCTGCCCTGGGTCGACGGCGGGAGCTGGGTCGCCGGCACGCGCGAGGGCGCTTTTGGCAACGAGTCGCGCTTTCGTCACGACTTTCCGGGACAACCACTGCTCCTCACGCTGCATACCCGTCACAAGCTGAGCCCGGCGCTGATCTGGCATTTCCATCTGCTGACCCAGCTCGCCAATGAACACTACATTGCCAAGTTGCGCGCCCGCGAGTTGCAGCAGGTGAGCTACCTGCGGGCGATCCACGAAACCGGCGCCCGCCTGACCCATGACGTGAAAAACCTGCTGCAATCGCTGAACAATCTCTGTTACGTGGCACAGACGATGAACGGCAAGGACGGCGAACGGCGCGAACTGCTGCTTCAGCGCCAGTTACCACAGATCAGCCAGCGTCTGCAGCAGACGCTGAGCAAGCTGCAGAAACCGCAGAACGAAATGGGCGGCACGTTGCCGGCCGAAATGTGGTGGCGCATCCAGCAGCAACGCTACGCCACCGCACCGGTCATTTTCGCGGCCGACCAGCCTGACCCCGAAGCGCTGCTGCCAACCGCGTTGTTCGACAGCGTGACCGACAATCTGCTCCACAACGCGCTGCTCAAGAGTCAGGTGGAAAATGATCTGCAGATCCACGTGACGCTCGCCGCCGACGCCTCGTGCCTCACCGTCTGCGACGACGGCAGCGCAATCAGCGAACCGATACTCGGCGCACTGCTGCAGGCCCCGGTAGCCTCGGAGAGCGGCCTTGGCATCGGCCTCTACCACGCCGCCCGCCAGGCCGAGAGCTGCGGCTACGAATTGCGCCTGGCGAGCAATTCCCCCGGCAAGGTTTGCTTCGAGTTGCGCAAACGGCCTCCGGCGGGGTCTGCCCCCTGACCACCGTCAAGCGTGCAGGCGCGCACGCGCCGCCCGAGCAGGCGGTAAACGACCATGCTCCCCTTGCCCTTGACCTGAATCATCTGCGGCTCCTGGAAATCGAAGCTGTCGCGCAGGCGCTGGTAGGTTCGCTGATCGACCTGGACCACACCGGGAACGCCTTCGGTGGTGACGCGGCTGGCAATATTCACGGTATCGCCCCACAGGTCGTAAATGAACTTCTTCTTGCCGACGACACCGGCAACCACCGGGCCGGTGCCGATGCCGATACGCAGCTCGAGATGCCTCTCGTTGACGGTGAAATCCTCGTGCAACAGGGCACACATCTCCAGCGCCATGTCGGCCAGCGACTCGGCGGGCAGTCGACAGGCATCGTTGAGACCGGCGGCGACCATATAGGCGTCGCCAATCGTCTTGATCTTTTCCAACCCGTACTTCTCGGCCAGCTCGTCGAAACTGGAAAAAATCTTGTTGAGCATGGTGAACACCTGCTTGGGGGTCAGCCCTGCGGCAATGCGCGTGAAGTTCACGATGTCGGCGAACATCACCGAGACTTCGGCGAAGCCATCAGCGATCGTCTGGTTGCTGTCCTTCAGACGCTTGGCGATCGACCCGGGCAGGATGTTGAGCAACAGCCGTTCGGAACGATCCTGTTCGAGCTGCAGCAGGCGATGCGCTTCCTGCAGCCGTTGCTGCGCCTTGTGTTTCTCGGCGTCGGAATAGCGGAGCAGCAGGTAGACAATGGTCGATACGGCGGCGAAGTTGAGTGCGAAAAAGAAGGCCGTGGTCTGCAATGGCACCTTTTGCGGTGCAGCCAGCAACGCGTCGGCGAGATAGTAATCGAAGCTGCCCGACAGAAGGGTGAGAAAGACGTAGGCGAAGAACCACGCCCCCGACTCGCGCGGACCGATGAACAGCACGGCGCCGATCGGCGCCAGCAGTGCCCACAGGCTGATGCCGCTGGCGTTGATGAAGCTGCCGATGCTCCACTGCGCGACAAAGGGCATGAACAGCAGCAGGGACAACTGGATCTGGCGAAAGACGTTGAAGTTGAGTGTCTTGAGATAAACCAGCAGATTGCCGACCAGCAGCAACTGCATGGCGAGCGTCAGGTTGGACGGAAAGCGGGGTCCGAGCTGCCAGTAGATCAGCAACCAGACGATCGAGGCAAAGCAGATCAGTCCGGTGGCGAAGAACAGCAGTGATTTCTGCCGGCGCAGGTCTTCCGGGTCGTCCGGACAGATGCCGGCAGTGCGCAGTCGATCCAGGAAGGTCCAGTCGGCACTCATCGCGGCGTTGGCTGAAGGTGGAACGAGGGCATGTCCCAATTGGACCTTAAAGCAAGGTGGGGGTCAACGCGCACCAGCAACGCTGAGCATTCTGCCCGGGATCGGGCCGGGTCGGCGCTCCGGAACATCGATCGGTGGCGCGCGATCAGGCTGGGTCGCCAGCACCTTCAGGGAAGCTTGCCGGCACCGAGCATCCGGTTGAAGAAAAGTCCGGGCGGCAGCCATGCGACTTCGTCGTCGTAGCCCGGGGTCGGCGTCGAGCGCTTGACGAATGTGCGCGCCACGCGGCCATCTGTCCAGACAGCTGTCCAGGCAGTCGTGACCAGGACCACCTGATTCTCCAGTTCGTCGGGGTCGGCACCCACAGCCAACTGCGTCCCCAGGCTGGTGTGTGCGCCGTTGCCATTGGCGCCGTGCGAAACGACGATCGCCGGTACGTCCGAGGCCACCGGGCTGCCTCCGACGGCGGCCGACAGCACCGTGATGTTGCCTGACGAGGTCAGTGTGACGCGTGTGGCCGAATTGGTGAATGCGGCGGTCGGGCGGTAGCTGAAACGTCTTCCCCAGGCATCGCTCTCATTCAGCCCCAGTGTCGCCCAGGGGAGGACACCGGCATCGAGGTCGCAATTGCCTCCCGCCGTGCGGCTGCTCTCCATCCCGGCATTGGCCGCCCCGCTGGCCGTCGTCGGCAAGGCCGGACACGGGAGATAGCCGTTGACTGCCGCGTAACCGAGCAGTGCTTCGCGGATCTCGGCCAACGCCTTCCGGGTCTCGTTGATGTTGCGAATCTCGACCTGCGCCGAGAGCGGGACCAGCAGGCCGCCGATCAGCAGGGCGACGATCACCATCACCACCGTCAGTTCGGTGAGCGTAAAGCCATACACCCGCGGCGCGCCGTGTGGTGAGCAGGTCACGGCAGGCACCTGACGAGGTCGGTCGTCGGGCTGGACCAGTCGAAAACCGACGCACCGCTGAAGTTGCTGGCGGTCGCCATCGGCACGCCGAACGAGACCGCATTGCCACCCTCCAGATAGTTGTTCGGGTTTGCCTTGTCCGCCGGCGAGCTGCGCCCCTGGGTCGGTGTCCGCCGACCACCGAAGATCAGAACCCGGTTGCAGGGGGGTGATTGAACACCATCGATCGTGACTGACGTCGGTGCGGCGAGCTGGGTGAGCAGGAACATCTCCCGCCAGTTGTCGCAGAAGCTTTTCGAAGGTGCCGCACTGCAGACCAGGTTGCCCGTTCCCTTGTTCCCGGCAATGGGAATGGTCCGGAATGCGGGATGGTCGAGCAGGGCGCCGATCGCCAGGGCGAAATCGCTGCGTCGCATGATGGGAGTGAACAGGTCGTCCACCGTGATGCGGGCAAGGCGATCATTGTAGTGCGCATTGTCGGCCACCACGAAAGTGCTGTTGCCGGCATTCGGGGCAACCCTGCCGTTCGTGCCGCCGGCAAAATAATTGAGCCTGCCGGCGATCGCGTATTCGTTGACGGAGGGATCGAGATAGTTACGGGCCTCGTAGTTGCCACCGCACTCGACATAGGCCTTGTCGCCGCGTGTGCGATCCTGCGTGTCGAGAGCACGTCCGGGCGCAACGATCAGCGCGGCAAGGTTGGTCGCGATGCTGTTTCCCGCACCGTCGATCAGGTCAAGCTGACCCTGGGTATCCCAATTGAGCGCGTCGGTCGCGGGCGCCTTCTTGAAACGGCCCGACACGACGTACCAAAGGCACTCTCCCGAAGCATCACGCAGCGCGGCGGTGCGCAGGGTTTTCCAGGGGAATTTTCCGAGCACCGACAGGTCCTTGTCGGCGAAGTCCGGAGGAGGAGCGGCATCGCCTTCGTTGAGCACCCGGTTCTCCTTTTCGCCGATATCCGGCAGGCGCAGGCTGCCCGCATCGCCGACTGCGGTCTGGGAGATGGCATCACCAATCAGTGCCTGCCTGGCCTCGGCCAATGCAACCGCAGCCTCCTGCGCGCGCGCCACGACGAGCTGGCCCGCACTGAGCTGCCCGACGAACAGATAAAGCCCCCAAAGAGCCAGCAGCGTCAGCAGGACCAGCAAGGCAGCACCGGACTGGTGCTGCCGCGGACTTGCCGGACACGCCCGTTTCATCGCAGCAGATCCCGGACCATGCTTCATCGCGCCACCCGGGGAGCAGGGTGAACCCGCAGGCTGCCTCCATTCAGCAGGTCCTGCGCCTCGCCGGTGTTGCGGTTCACCGTATCACCGACCCGCGCCCGAGCGGCCGGCGCGTCATTGACCTCGACCAGTACCCGGCCCGGGTCAGCACGCCGTGCGGTCACCGTCACGCTACTGCCGACATCCGATTCGTGTTGCGGGTAGCCGTTGATCCAGGCAGTTCGCCGGCCGCTGCTGCGGGTGACGACGCCATCGATGCTGAGTGCCGGATCGGCCTGCACCGGCTGCCTGTCGAGAACGTTCATTTCCCGCTGCCGGTCGAGTTGCTGGCGGCGCTCCGGGGTGAAGAAGAGTCGATCCAGCGTCGCCTCCTCGGCCACTGGCGAGCCGCTTGCCCCGAACAGCAGACAAGCACCCGCCATCATGGCCGTGCTTGCTCGTGCCCTACCCCATCCGGCAGTCATCGGCAGCCCTTCTCCCTTCCTACTTCCGGGCCACCTCGCGCAAGGTGATCCAGTCGATCTCGCAATCCGCCAGCAGGTTCGCCCAGCCGCCGGCACGCTCCTCGGCCACCGGCGGCAGACGCTCGACGTTGCAACTGTTGACACGGATCAGCGCCTTCGCCTGCTGCCGCAGATCGGCCAGCAAACGGCTGAGGTCTTCTTCGTGCAACAACTTGAGCTGCAGCTTCATCGAACTGGCGTAGAAGGCGAAATCGCCGACCGCTGTGCTGTCGAGCGCACGTTGCGGAGAGATGTCGTAACGCAGGTCGATCAGACGTCGCCTGTCGCGGATGTCCTTCAACACTTCGACCCAATCGAGCCGCTGCTCTTCGCCAATAATGCCACGCTCCTGCAGATTATTGAACAGGATCGACTTCTGCTTGATCTCGCTCTCCTCCTCACGCACCTGTTTGAGCTTGCGATCGGCTTCGCTGCTCTGCGCGAGCACGGCGATCTTCGCCTGTCGGGCTCGCTCGGTGCTCTTGTTCGCGGCATAAAGACCAAGCGCACCGACGGCAATCATCAGGACCGCGGCCAATGCGCTCGTCTGGATCCTGGGAAAATCTGCCGGAGCAAACCTGATCATCCGAGCGCCCTGCGGATCTGCAGCTTGAAGGAGCGTGGCTGGTCATCCTCGACCGCCGCATCGCCCCCCTTCAGAGACTTGCCCGACTCGACATCGAACGGTTGCTGCAGCACCTCGACCTCCAGCTTCGGATTGCGCCTCAGTGCTTCGAGCAGGCGGTTGAACACGGCCAGCACCTGCCGCGGGTTGCTCTCCTGGCCCAGGCGCAGCGTCCCGCGAAGCAGAGTGGTCTCACTGTCGACCGCGGGCGTCTCCCCGGGTTTTGCCTCGCCAACCGCCGGCTGCCGCGATGCCTTTGCGGTGGTGATTTTCCAGTCGAGTGCATCGAGTTCGACCGCCGGCACAGCCTGCAGGGCGCGACTGATCTCGCGCCAAAGATGCTCGGGCGAACGGCTGCCCTTTTCCAGCTCGACATAGCGATCGACCACCCGACGCAGATTGTCGTTGCTGGTCGGGATCGGCGGGAAGGTCTTGACGATGGCTTCGTAGCGCTGGCGCGCCAGTGCGGTTTCGTCGCTGACCACTGCCACTTCGCGGTTGAGCTGGTAGGCATCAAATGACTGCTTGCCGGCCCACAGCAGGCAGGCCAACAGGGTCACGGCGCCGACCCCCTGGAGTGCCGAACGGACCACCCAGAGATGGTAGTCGTGGCGTTGTTGATCGCTGGCGAACTGGGCACCTGGCGGATCGATCGCCAGCAGGTGCAGGAAAAGGCGCTCGCAACGGCTATCCATCGGCAGGGTATCGAGGCCACAGCGCTGCGCGCAGTCCTCGATGTCGAAAATCGTGAAGGACAGGGTTTCACTATCGACACAACTGTGCTCGACCGCATTGATGGCATTGCCGTGCGCGACGAGATAGGCGTTGATCGGCTGCTGGCGGCCGATCAGGCGCTGACTGACGAGATATTGCTGCAACTTGCGCGCTTCCGTGGCGAAGGTCTGCGCGATGCCACCTATGCTGCTGTTCTGCAGGGAGGTGAGCCGGCTGAAATGCAGTTGGCCCTTCTCCAGGTAGCTCTGCCGGATGCTGTGATCCTGGATGGTCAGCAGCAGGCAACGCTCGTCGGTGATCCCCAGCTTCCTGAGCAGGACGGGTCCCAGCATGGGCAGCGAGTAAACACCGGCCAGCGCCACTTGAGCAGCGGCAATAGCCGCCAGCCAAGGAGCGAAGAATTCGTGGTTGGTCAGCGCGGCGAGCAGGATGCGCTCGTCCTTGCGCCGTGATTTCTCGTGACCAAGAGAAACCGAGGTGGTCAGCGTCGAGTTGAAGAAGAGTTGTCCAAGCTTGCGCGAGACGATCGCCGTTCGATCGGCCCCGCGCAGGAAGGGGATCATCTCGATATGAAAACCTTCCTCGGAGACATTGGCGAGAAGCGCGAAGATGCTCTTGGCGTTGGCCGCGAGATAGCGCGCGAAGCCTTGTCGACCGGCCTCGGTCGCCTCGAAGGTGCCTTCCTCGGTCAGCACGCCGGCGCGCCAGAGGAAGGCCGCCAACTGGTGGGTGCCGAGATAGAGTAGGCGACGTGGCGACATGGCACTAGGTCTTGATCTTGCTGATCACGTCGTACACCGGACCGAGCACGGAGAGCATGATCCAGCCCAGCACGCTTCCCATCAGGACGGTGAGCAGCGGTTCGATCAACTGTTGCATCTTCTGTACCGATTCCCTGACGTCCCGGTTATAGAAGTAGCTGACATTGAGCAGCGCATCGTCAAGCGCGCCCGTGTTTTCGCCGACGCGCAGCATGCGGATGACCAGCGGCGGAAAGAAGCCGGTGCTATGAAAGGCGGCGGTGACGTTCTGCCCCTCGCCGATCAGTTGTTCGACCCGTTCCAGCCCCTGGCGGATGACCAGGTTGCCCACCACATCCTGGGTCGTCCGGATCGACTCGAGTATGGGTATCCCCGAGGCGTAGAGCAGGGCGAAGGTGTTGGCGAAACGGGAGAGCACGATTTTCCGCAGGATGCCGCCAAGCACGGGCAGGCGCAGCTTGATGCCATCGAAACGGAAGCGGGCCAGGGGATTGGTGTGCAGCAGGAAGCGCAGACCCAGCGTGACACCGATCAGCAGGATCGGCACGAGGTACCAGTAAGCGACCATCAGGTCGGAAACGAAGAACAGGATCTGCGTCTGCAGCGGCAGGGTCTGCCCCATGCTCTTCACGAAGGTCTTGAGCTGCGGCACCATATAGACCATCAGGAAGAAGGTGGCGGCCAGCACCACCGAGCCGACGAATGCCGGATAGGCAACCATCTTGCGGGTTTGCGACGCCAGTTCGTCTTCCCACTTGAGCGACTCGTTGAGACTGTTCAGCACCTCCGGCAGACGGCCGGTCGTTTCGCCGGCGCGCACCAGGCTGACAAAGACCTGATCGAAGACACGGCGATGACCCGCCATCGCCTGCGACAGCGTCTGCCCACCCTCGATCGACTCGATCAGGCTGGCCACCACCTCGCGGAAACGCGGGTGCTCGAGACTGTCGCGCAGATCGGTCAGCCCTTCGAGGATGGGCACGCCGGCGCGCACCAGTTGCTGCAGGTGGAAGCAGAAGTGAATCAGCTCCCGGCGTGGCACACCGCCGCTGGCCAGCATGCTGCGGGTGCCGAGCGGCTCGCCGCTCACCAGATCGAGTTCCATGCGCCGCAGCCGCATCTCGAGGTCGATCAGATTGATGGCGTCGATTCTGCCGAAAACCATTCGTCCGTCGGGACTGACCGCCTTGTAGGTGTAGAGCGGCACCGCTGCTACATCCGGTCGGTCAGATCGACCACGCGCCCGATCTCTTCGAGCGAGGTCGACCCGTCAAGCACCCGCCGCAGGCCATCGTCGGCAAGGGTGGTGAAGCCCTGGCGGCTGGCCAGCTGCCGCATCTCGCGCACGGTGCTGCGCCGGGCGATCAGTTCGTCCATGTCGCCGTTGATGCGCAGCAGCTCCATGATCGCCAGACGCCCGCGATACCCCTGAAAGTCGCAGCGCTCACAGCCGCCAGGGCGGTAGATCACCGGCCGCGGGCCGTCCGCCAGGTTGCCGAGCAGGCGGGCCTCGTGCGCTTCGGCCTGATAGGGCGTCTTGCAGTGTATGCAGAGGCGCCGCACCAGCCTTTGCGCAACGATGCCGATGATGTTGCCGGCCATGATGTCGGGCAGGATACCGATGTCGAGCAGGCGTGGAATGACACCGATCGCCGAATTGGTATGCAGTGTCGAGTACACCTGGTGACCGGTCATGGCGGCGCGCAGCGCCATCTCCGCCGTCTCGGCGTCGCGGATTTCGCCCACCAGAATGATGTCCGGGTCCTGGCGCATCATCGAACGGATGCCGTTGGCGAAATCGAGC
>ERZ761607.2182-NODE-2182-length-22060-cov-5.326744_pt1 | contig 22060 bp, 23 predicted proteins | sample MGYA00511164_ERZ761607 | MGnify/ENA primary metagenome ERZ761607 (study PRJEB28899, sample SAMN02445080) | bioreactor sludge metagenome | biome: EBPR sludge | place: Australia: Brisbane, Thorneside Wastewater Treatment Plant | collected 2011-06-22 ... | reverse complement strand
GCTGCCTGTTCTTCTTAATTTTTTAGGAGGAACCCACCACCAGGCGGGGAGAATCCACGAGTTCGAACACGTTGACAATTGGTGCCTGAGGGCGGGATCGAACCGCCGACCTGCGGGTTATGAATCCGCCGCTCTCACCATCTGAGCTACCCAGGCATCGGTGAACTTCTCGATTGAGAAGCTTGCGACTTAACAGAGGGATTTTCGGAACGCAAGACGCGGATTTCATTGACGAGTTTTCGTTTCGTCGGCATCCCCAGGGACCCTCCTAAGTCCTGGATTTTGATACTAAAGCCGGCTCCCCTGATTTTGCCTGCCGAGCGGCCACGCCCCGCACGGAACTTCGCGGCCGCCGGAGCTCCCACGACGGCGGCCAAGCGCTCGAGGGCCCCGAAGATCGCGCGAGATCTTGTGCCGTCCTCGAGCTTCGAAAGACTTTGAAAGGCCGAAAAGCATTCCGCCTTGGAAGCGGAACGCCGCCGCGCAAAAACGCTCCCGGATTTTCCGTGTTAGAGTTTTTCCCATTCCGAGGGAGGAACCATACGGATGAAGAAGTCCATTCTAGCGGCCGCCGCGATCGCCATCGTCGGCTCGGCCCAAGCGTCTTACCAAGCGCCGAAACACTACGACTTCGTGACGGGACTCGCCCGCGTGCCCGGCAACGTGACCGGCTACGCCGGTCTCAAGGACCGCGACGACATCATCGGCGCTTCGCTCGTGCTGCCGACCATCCGCTCGAGCGAGCTGCTGCAGTTCCAGTTCGAGACGCTGCTCGCGCCGCCCGAAGAAGTTTCCGTGGGGCCCCTCACGGTCAAGATGCCGGGTAACCTGCACATCCCCAAGCAAAAGGAACGCTACGGGATCCTGCCGATCACCATCGAGAAGCCGAGCTTCGGGTTCTACGGTCCGGCGGGCCGCGACGAAGAGCTCATGGCGCTCGCCTTCAACGCGAAGCTCTCCGACTTGATCAAGCTTGCGCAGGACAAAGCCCCCTTCTCGAAGATGATCCCGCTCGTCTCGATGACCCAGTACACGATCACGCCGAACCGCGCCTGGGCCGGCGACCGCGCGATCACGCTGGGCCTCAACCAGAGCTTCCGCAAGCAGACCGGCTACCGCTGGACGCGCAACGCCGCGCCCGCGAACACGGCCGACGTCGCGCTGCACTTTCAGCAGACTCCCGCGAAGCGCTGGATGCTGACGGACATCGTGGGCACGCCCGCGGCCCAAGGCCAGCTCGCCACGGCTCCCTCGCTCGGAGGCGCGCCGACGCGTGCTTACTTCGCGCGCATCACGAACGGCGAAGGCCAGAAGATCAAGTCGATCGAAGGCCACTTCGTGCCGAGCAACGGCCAAGCCTACGCCGTCCAAGGCGTGCCCGAGCCGATCCGCAACGCTTCCGTGACGGGTTCGACCGTGCGCTGGACCCCGATCGCGGGGAACGGCTGGATGGCCGTCCTTCGTACGGGCAAAGACGCCAAGGTCCTGCCCCAACGCGTTTCGCCGTTCCTGAGCGCGAAGGTCCTGCGCTCGCTCGGCGGTGACGAGCGCCCGGGCCGCGTGCTTCAGCGCACGCAGAAGCTCGAAGCTTGGACGAGCGCGGCCACCGGCCGCTTCGACCTTTCGACCGCGCTGAGCGCCGACGAAGACATCGTGCTCCTCTTCGTGGGAACCGACCGACCCGTCGACGCGCCCTCGATCGAAGACGAAGAGCCGGAACTCTTCACCTTCGCGACCGAGATCCGCTTCGTCATGTTGCCCTGATCGCGAATCCATTCTCGCGGCGAAAGCCCGGGCGGGTCTTCCGTCCGGGCTTTTTTGTGCCCGAAGTTCTCATCCTGGTTCAGGCGGAAGCCGAGCTTCCTCGCGACGCCACGAGCGAGTCGACGCGCCGACTCGTCACGTCGGAGAAACGTCGTCTTTTGCGGATCGACCGACTCGGGGTTTGGGCGCCCTTGCCTTAGAATGGAAGCATGGATCGGCGCCTTTTCCGCTTACGCTTTCCCGCGATGGCTTTGTCCCTGCTCCTCGTGGGGGCCTGCGCGTCGTCCAAGCCGCCGCCCCGGCCGCTCGACCTTCCCTTCACGGCCGTCATTCCGGGCAACTTCGAAACCGTTTGGAACGCGACGGTGCGCGTCCTCGACATCTATTCGATCACGGTCGCGACCCGCGAGTCGGGCCTGCTGCAGACGGAGTGGTCCGACTTCCGCTTTAACCGCGAGCTCTACGAGCATCCGGACCGCGACGAGTTTCTCGAGGAAGTCCGCTACCGGCTGAAGATCAAGCTCTCGAAGGGGATCGTACCCCAGACGGGCGAACCCGCCATTCGCGTGCAAGTGACCAAGGAGCTCGCCCAGTACAAGAACATCTTCACGGACTGGGAGAGACTTCCGACCGACCAGATCGAGGAAAACGTCATCCTCTACCGCATCCGGCAGCGCATGCGGATCGCGGACGCGCTCAAACGCAAGTCTGTCGGTTCCCGCGCCAATCGCCCCTAGCTAGAGCTTTCCGTACGCCGAAGTATCCCAGGCTTTGATGAGTTCACGAACCTGAGGGTTGCGATCTCGCCGGGCCGAGCGACGCACGGCCGCGCTGAGCGGATGCGAACCTTCGCGCAAGGCCGTCAGGATGGTCTCGCGAATGAAAAGGCCTTCGCCCTCGATCACGTTGCGGTCGTCCTCGAAGGCCTTCACGAGCGGGGCCAGCCAATCGCGGTTGAGTCCGGGCTGCATGCGCTGAACCCGACGGATGGCCTCGACCGCGGCGTCGCGCACGAGCAAAGAGGTGTCGTCGAGCACGGCGCGAACGAGCAGCGCCTTGGCTTCCTTGCGGAAGTGGGCGCGACGCGCGCCCAAGGCCGTTTCGGCGGCCGGGTCGAAGAAGTCCGAGAGGGCCCCGACGATCGCGATGCGATCCTGCCACTCGAAGACGAGCTTCGTTTCGCGCGACGAACGACGCAAACGATCTTCGCTGAAGTAAGCCTTGCCGAGCTTCACGAGACGATCGGGATCGCGACGCGAGAGTTCCAGGAAGTCACCGAGACGCCATTTCGCGTCGGCGCGAAACGCGGATTTCGCCGGACGGGCGGAGCGTCGCCCCTTGTCGGAAGGGCCGGTCGAGGCCGTCGCGAGCGAGGCCGTCGCCAGGAGCGCGATCGCGAATGCCCTTCCGAGGATCACGACTTCGTGCCCGTTTCGCCGAGGAGCTTCTCGAACTCGGCCATGACGTCGTCGCCACCGGCTTCGGACATCGCTTCGGCGTCGCCTTCGTCGATCTCCATCGCCATGGCCTCGAGACTGGGGTCGACGCCGGCGGGCTTGGTCGCCGCGTTAGTCGACGCCGGAGCTTCGACCAACGTTTCGGGAACGGCTTCGCTCGCGGCCGGCGCGGCGGCGATCGTCGTCGTTTCCGCGGGTGCCGAAGGCGTGTCCTCGAGGAGCGCATTCTGATCGGCTTCGCTCTGCGCTTCCGCGAGGAGCTTTTCGAGTTCGGATTGCTCCAAGGGCGGGTTCGCGTCGGCGCTCGGCGCGACTTCGACGGGCGCGGGAGCCGGCTCGGGAACGGGATCCGGCGTGGCGGGAGCGGGGTTCTCTTTCGCCGCGTCGCCCGCGATGTCCCCGAAGAGGCTCGCGATATCCTGCTCCGTCATCTTGGGACCGGCGGGGGCGGGAGCTTCGGCGGGCACGGCGCCCGCCGCGCGGAGCCGCTCGTTCTCTTCCTTGTATTTTTTAACGAGCGCGAAGTCTTCTTCGAAGATCTGGTACTCCGAGATGACCTTTTCGAGCCCGGCGACTTTCATCTCGAGTTCCGTCTTCTCGGACTTGAGCTTTTCGACTTCGGCCGGATCCGCGCCGGAAGCGGGCGCCGCGGCCGCGAGTGCCAACTGCGACTCGAGTTCCTTCACGCGCCCGGACCACTGGGCTTCGACTTCCTTCGCGATGGCGTCGCGATCCGCGCCGCTCGAATTCGCCGCCCCCGAAGGTGCCGATACCGCGACGACCGAAGGCTCGTCCCCTTCGCCGGCGAAGTCCGGCGAGAGACGATCCCGCAGCGCGCGCAAACGGCGGATCTCTTCGTTGATTTCTTCGGCGACGCGGCTCGCGTCGTCGCCCAAGTCTTTCGCGGGCTTCCGCGAGAAGAGCCGACGGAAGACGAGCACGCAGCCCACGAGGATCGCGCCGCCGAATAGAGCGAGCTGCCCCATGAGGAGGTAAGAAAGATAGGGGTGAAGCTGCGCGGCAAGGTTCGATGCCATAAGTCGCACCTCCATCTTAACAAGGTATTCCTGCCGCCCGGTATGGACACCTCAGCCAAAGTTTTGTTCAGTGGAGAAATCCAAGTACGGTCCCATAGTTAAATGGATATAACGCCTCTTTCCTAAAGAGGAGTTGTAGGTTCGATTCCTGCTGGGACTGCCAACGTCGCGATCAAAATTCCGACACGTCTTCGCGATGAGATTCACTCTCAGCGACGAAAGCGCTTGTCTTAGTTTCGCGGCCGTGTCATCTATGTTTCATCCCTATCGAAAGGAGGACGATCGCAAATGCAAAACATTCAACTTTTCTCGAACACGAAGATGGTAACCATCATCACGGCTGGCGTCGCCTCCCTCGATTGCCTCGACCTCGGGCCCGATTCGTCGCCCGAGGGAGGCGCGCCTCGTTTCCGGCATTAACGCCGAAACTCTCCGTTCCAATCGTCGTTTGAATTAAATTTTATCGCGCGTCGTCGCGTGCGCCTTCGGGCCACCGACTTCGCGTGCGCTGGGAGTCTCGCCTCGCGAGACCCGCGGGTCGATCGCCTTGCGTTCGCTCCACGGGTCCGCGGCGCGCTACTCCTCGGAAAGGTCACCATGAAAGCCCTTGTGGGTTGGCGGCGCCTCGCGTTTTGGCGCGTGCCGATCAAATTAAGCGTTCCGAAAGCGGAACGCCGCCGGAAGAAAGTTCCGGCCAACGAGTTCTGGGTCGCGGCCGAACTCGTGCGTCGGGAATGTCCCGAAAAGAAACCCCTCGCGCGATACGAATGGGAATCCGTTCGTTGGGATGCCCCGCGCTTCTAATCAAAGCGCGAGGACGAAAGGAACGTCATGTCCACGATGAATAGTCTCGAAGAATTCAGCGGCGAAGCCGCGCGAATCCCTTCGACCCTGCGCAGAGAGCTCGAGGCCGAAGCCGGCGTCCCCTTGGAGGCTTACGCCCGTCTCGACCTCGATGCCGATCTGAAGTCCTACGACGCGTGGCTCGCCGTCGCGGGGCCCTGGCTCCTCGAAGCTCGACCGAGCTCGACGCGAAAGTGGCCACTCGCCGACTTCCGCAAAGCGGAAGAGAGCGAGGCGCCGAGCCTCGTGCGCTTGCTGCTGAGCGACGCGGAAGGTCCGCGGATTGGCTTTCGCGCGACGAAGCGGCATCGCGGCGCCCTCGCGCGGGTCCGCTCGCTCATCGAAGCGCGCATCGAGGATCCGCGTTTCGTGCCGTCGGCCAAGATGAAGGACGCCGACGCGGGCTACCGCGAGGCGCTGCTGAAGCCGGTACTCGAGGTGCAGTCCCTCTCGAAGGGGGAGCGCGGCGGCGTACTGTCGCGCTTGCTCAAGTACGTGAAGCCCTACCGTCGACGCCTCCTCTTGGGGGGCGTCGCGGCCTTCGGCTTCACGGGTCTGAGCCTGCTGCCTTCGTGGTACACGGGCGTGCTTCTCGACCGCATCCTGAAGCCGCTGCAGGAAAATCGGCTCGGGATCGAGGAAGCCACGCGTTTCGGCGCTTGGCTCGTCGGCGCGCTCGCGGCGACCTTCCTCGCGCGCGAGCTTCTCGCGTGGCTGAAGCTCGTCTCGATTGCGATGGTCGGCGAATACGTGGTGCGCGACTTGCGCCGCGACGTCTACGCCCATCTGCACAAGCTCGGACTCGCGTTCTTCAGCAAGAAGCCGACGGGCGGGCTCGTCTCGCGCGTGACTTCCGACACGGACCGCATCTGGGACTTCATCGGGTACGGCGTCGTGGAAGTGAGCGTGTCTTGCCTCATGCTCGTGGCGATGTCGGTCATGCTGCTGTGCTTGGATTGGCGACTCGGGCTCGTGATGATCCTGCCGGTGCCGTTCCTGCTCTACGCGCTCTTCTGGCATAGCCGTCGAATGGAGCGGCTCTTCAGCCGCGCCTGGCGCCGATGGTCGCGCCTGACCGCGCTCGTTTCGGACGCGCTGCCGGGGATCCGGGTCATCAAGGCGTTCAACCGCAGCGAGCACGAGGTCGCGCGTTTCGGCGCCGCGAACGATGCCGCGATCGAAGAATTCGGCAGGATCCACGACGCGTGGACGCGCTTCTGGCCGTTGCTCATGATGAGCCTGCACCTGACCGTGCTCGCCGTCTGGGCCTTCGGATTGCCGCGCCTGATCGGCACGAGTCCTTGGGGCACGCTCACGCCGGGAACCTTCGTGAGCTTCCTCATGTACACGGGTCTCTTCGTACAGCCGCTCGAGACCATCGGGCAGATCTCGCGGGTCATGAACCGGGCCACGAGCTCGGCGCAGCGGATCTTCGAGATCCTCGACACGGACGTGGGATCGGACCTCGGCACGGGTCGCCGTACGGCGCCGCCGCTGCAAGGCCACATCCGCTTCGAGAACGTCTCGTTCAGCTACGACGGCATCCGACGCGTCCTGCACGGGATCGACCTCGAGATCCGCCCCGGCGAACTCATCGGGCTCGTGGGTCCGTCGGGATCGGGCAAGAGCACGCTCGTGAATCTGCTCGCGCGCTTCTACGAAGCCGATGCGGGTCGCATCCTCGTCGACGGCCAACCGATCGACGAGCTCGAGGTGGGAAGCTACCGGACGCAGATCGGCATGGTGCTCCAGGAGCCGTACCTCTTCCACGGCACGCTCCTCGAGAACATCCGCTACGGACGTCCCGAGGCGCCGCTCGCCGAAGTCTTCGCCGCGGCCAAGGCCGCGCGCGTGCACGACTTCGTCATGCGGCTGCCGATGGGCTACGAAACGGTGATCGGCGAGCGCGGCCACACGCTTTCGGGCGGCGAGCGCCAGCGCGTCTCGATCGCGCGGGCGATCCTGCAGAACCCGCGCATCCTCATCCTCGACGAGGCCACGAGCAGCGTCGACGTCGAGACGGAGAAGGCCATCCAGGACGCGCTCAACGAGCTCGTTCGGGGACGGAGCGTGGTCGCGATCGCGCACCGGCTTTCGACGCTCGACCGCGCCGACCGTCTCGTCGTGCTCAAGAACGGCCGACTCGTGGAAGTCGGCACCCACCGCGAACTCCTCGCCAAGGAAGGCGGCGAGTTCAAGAAACTGCACGATCTGCAGCGCCGGCAGGCGGAGATCGTCGGGGTCTGACCCCGACAGGAGGAACTTATGGACGTTTCATACCGATGGAACGCGATCGGCTACCTTGAGAGGCTCGTCGGCGACGAGCGGCAGACCGTGCGGGCAAAAGCCTGCTTACCGGGTCGGGAGGACTCGCCGCTTTCGATCCGAGATTCGAAAGACGAAGAAATCGAGCTCGTCTCGGCCGAGAGCACGTTGGACCCGGAATCCCGGAGCGCCCTTGCCCGGGACCTCCGGGAGCAACGCTTCTCAATTCGCGTCGAACGTATCGTCGAGATCCACCCCGAAAACGACCTGCGGATCTGGCACGTGATGGGGCTCGAAGGGCCGAGACGCTTCGTGACGGCCTTGGAAGAGTGGCCCTTGCCGCGCGGGGACGGGTATTCCCTGCGCGACGCCTGGGGCGACCTCTACGAGATTCCCGCCTGGGACCGGCTCGACGAGCGAAGCCAAAAACTGCTTTGGCCCCTGCTCGGCTAAGCCGTCATCGACTTAGGTCTCAGGCGTGCGGAATCGTGCCTTCGATCGTGACGACGAGCTTGTCGAAGCGGTAACGCTCGCGCAAGAGGTCGAGATTCGCGATTTGGACTTCGTTGAAGTCCAAATCGACGATCTCGCCGCTGCCCTTGTCGATGAGGTGATGGTGCGGATCGAGATTTCCGTCGTAGTGCAGGCTTTCGTCGTGCGGGACGCGCACTTCACGCAGAAGCCCGACTTCGACGAGTCGGCCCAGCGTGTTGTAGATCGTCGCGCGCGAGATCATCGGCAAACGCGTTCGAACCGCGTTGGCGACTTCTTCGGCCGTGGGATGATCCCCCTCGCACATCACGTATTGCGCGACGGCGATACGTTGCGCGGTCGGCGCGACGCCCGCATCCATGAGTCGGCGAATGAGCTCGTCCCTCGTAAGGGCCGGAAGCTTGTTCCCCATCGAAGAGGTCTCCCTTCTGGTCATAGTCCCAGACGCTCCTATTTCCTTTGCGTCTAAATATCCTTGAACTCAGAACTTCGATCTCGAGGGCAAAAGCTCGTAAAGAGCCTCAGCCTTCTCGATAAGCGCCATCCTACGGGTGTTTTTCTAGAGCGCCAAGTCAGCGTTTCAGAAAAGTGATTCCGTTGCAATGTTGATTCTCCCGGGGAAATGGAGGAATTTTTATTCCTGTTCCGCGTGAAAGATTTTGAAAGGATGAAATCCGAATGAAGTTCCTTAGCTATCGCACTCCCGAAGGCACGGACTCCTGGGGCGTTTTAGGTACAAACGGAAAAGTTTTAGATCTCCGTTCCGCAGCCCCCAGCCTGTTGGATTTTCTCCGTTCCGACTGGGAAAAGTCGCTTCCCAAGCTCCAAGCCCGCGTCGCCGAAGCGGATTTATCCCTGGAATCCCTACAAGTTAAAGCTTGCTTACCCAATCCCCCCTCCATGCGGGACGGCTACGCCTTCCGGCAGCACGTCGAGGCCGCCCGCCGCAATCGCGGCGTCGAGATGATCCCCGAGTTCGACCTTTTCCCGATCTTCTACTTCACGAACCATTACGCCGTGACGGGCCCCGGCCCGGTCAGCGTGCCCCCGCGCCAGCTCGACCAGCTCGATTTCGAGCTCGAGGCGGCGATCGTCGTCGGCAAGCAGGGCCGCAACGTGAAGGCCAAGGACGCCGACGCCCACATCTTCGGCTATACGATCATGAACGACTGGTCGGCACGCCGGGTTCAGATGGACGAGATGAAGCTGAGCCTGGGCCCCGCCAAGGGCAAAGACTTCGCGACCTCGCTCGGCGCCTGGCTCGTCACCCCCGACGAGCTCGCGCCCTTCCGCCGCCCCTCCCCCGAAGGCGACCGCTACGCGCTCGAGATGAGCTGCGACGTGAACGGCCAGCCCATCTCGAAGGGCAACCTGGCCGACATGACCTGGTCCTTCGCCCAGATCCTCGAGCGCGTTTCGTACGGCGCCACGATTTACCCGGGCGACGTCATCGGATCGGGCACGGTCGGCACGGGCTGCTTCCTGGAGCTGAACGGGTCGAAGATCACCAACCAATGGCTCAAGCCGGGCGACAAGGTCGTCTTGCGCATCAACGGCCTGGGCGAGCTCGAGAACGTCATCCAAGTCGAAGACATCCCGGAATACCCGTTCCGCAGCTAAGCGAGGAGCACCCGAAATGAGCACGAGCCCGCGTCTCTACGGCTACTGGAGATCTTCCGCGACCTGGCGAGTGCGCTGGGCTTTCGCCCTCAAGGAACTCCCCTACGAATACGTGCCCGTGAACATCCTCAAGGGCGAAACCCAAGCGCCGGCGCACTTGGCGCGCCATCCGCTGGGGATGCTGCCGGTGCTCGAAACGGCGCCGGGTGCGATGCTCGTGGAAAGCTTGGCCATGCTGGAGTGGCTGGACGAGCGTTACCCCGAGACTTACGCCCTTTACCCGGGTTGCGCGGACGATCGGGCCACGGTCCGGGCCCTTTGCGAGATCATCAACAGCGGCACGGCCCCGCTGCAAACGCCCCGGGCGCAGAAGCATCACAGCGACGATCCCGAAAAGCGCGCCGAGTGGGGCACCCACTTCACCCGCGAGGGGCTACGTACTTTCGATCGACTGCGCGAAAACGTATTGGCCCGCCCCTTCCACGACGAGAAGATCGACGTCGAGTCGGCCCCCTTCAGCTTGGGCGCGCGCGTGACCGCCGCGGATCTTTGCCTGGTGCCGCAGATCTACAACGCGCTTCGTTTCAAGATCGACGTCGCGAACGAATTCCCGCGCCTCTGGCGGATCTACGAGAACTCGCTGCGCACGCGGGCTTGTTCGGACGCCTCGCCCGAACGGCAAAGCGACGCCCCCGCGACCTGATTCCCGCAAAAAAAACGCCGGGTCCCTCGCGGGGCCCGGCGTCGTTCAAGCTCGCTCGGCGAGGGCCTACGCCTTGCGGACGATCTCGCGCAGGACGTACGGCAAGATGCCGCCGTGCTGGTAGTACTCGACCTCGATACCCGTATCGATCCGCAACGTGAGCGGAACGTGGCGGACTTGGTCGCCCTTCTTGATCTCGAGAGTGACGTCTTGGCGGGGCTTGATGACGTCGGAGAGTCCCAGGATCGAGAACTCTTCGCTGCCGTCCAGGCCGAGCGTCTGGGCGTTCGTACCTTCCTTGAAGCAGAGGGGGAGGACGCCCATGCCGACGAGGTTCGAGCGGTGAATACGCTCGAAGCTTTCCGTCACGACGGCTTTCACGCCGAGGAGGCTCGTGCCCTTAGCGGCCCAGTCGCGCGAGCTGCCCGTGCCGTATTCCTTGCCGCCGAAGACGATGAGCGGAACGCCGGCCTTCTTGTAGGCTTCCGCCGCGTCGAAGATCGGGACGACTTCTTGGGTCGGCGAGAGGAAGTTCTTCGTGAAACCGCCTTCCACGCCGCCGAGCATGAGGTTCTTGATACGGACGTTCGCGAAGGTTCCGCGGGTCATGATCCGGTCGTTGCCGCGACGCGAACCGTAGGAGTTGAAGTCACGAACTTCGACGCCCTTGGCGGTGAGGAACTTACCGGCCGGGGTTTCCTTCTTGAAAGAGCCCGCGGGCGAGATGTGGTCCGTCGTGACCGAATCGCCGAAGATCCCGAGGGCGCGCGCGCCCTTGAGTTCTTTGATCGAACCCGACTCCATGCTGAAGTTTTGGAAGAAGGGCGGCTGCTGGATGTACGTCGAGTCGTCGTTCCACGCGTAGAGCTGGCCGGCCGTCGAGGGGATGAGGTTCCAGGCGGGGTTCATCTTCTCGAAGCTGCGGTAGGTCTGCTCGAACATCTCGGGGCGGAGCGACTTCGACATCGTCTCGCGGATTTCCTCGAGCGTCGGCCAGATGTCGCGCAAGTAGACGGGTTGGCCGTCCTTGCCGTTGCCGATGGCTTCCTTTTCCATGTCGATGTCGGCGCGGCCCGCAAGCGCAAAGGCCACGACGAGCGGCGGGCTCATGAGGAAGTTCGCCTTGATCGCGGGGTGGACGCGCGCTTCGAAGTTCCGGTTGCCCGAGAGCACGCTCACCGCAACGAGGTCGTTCTGCGTGATGGCGGCTTCGATCTCGCTGCGCAACGGACCCGAGTTGCCGATGCATGTCGTGCAACCGTAACCGACCGTCTGGAAGCCGATCTGGTCGAGGTAGCTTTGGAGACCCGACTGCACGAGATATTCCGTGACGACGCGCGAGCCGGGCCCGAGCGAGGTCTTTACGACCGGGTTCACCTTGAGACCCTTTTCGACGGCTTTCTTCGCGAGGAGACCCGCGCCGATCATGACCGAAGGGTTCGAAGTGTTCGTGCACGAAGTGATCGCCGCGATGAGCACGCTGCCGTGCTGGGGTTTCGAGAAGTCGCGGGCGCCGAGCCCGTCGGCCGGCTTGCCGAAGCCGCCGTCGGCGACGGGCTTCGAGAAGAGTTCGGTGAACTTGGGCTTGATGTTCGAGAGCGCGACGCGATCCTGCGGGCGCTTGGGACCGGCCAGGCTCGGCACGACCGTCGAGAGGTCGAGTTCGAGATTGACGGAGTACTCGATGTCGCCGGCCTTCGGGATACCGAAGAGCTCCTGCGCTTTGTAGTAGTCCTTCATGAGCTTGACGGACTCGGGCGAGCGCGCCGTGTTCGCGAAGTAGTTGCAGGTTTCGTCGTCGACGCCGAAGAAGCCCATCGTCGCGCCGTACTCGGGCGCCATGTTCGCGATCGTCGCGCGGTCGGCCACGCTCAGGGCGGCGGCGCCGTCGCCGTAGTACTCGACGAACTTGCCGACGACCTTCGCCTTCCGCAGCATTTCGGTGAGCGTGAGGACGATGTCCGTCGCGGTCACGCCCGCGCGGGGCGCACCCTTGAGGTTCACGCCGACGACTTCGGGAGTGAGGAAGTAAATGGGCTGGCCGAGCATGCCGGCTTCGGCTTCGATGCCGCCGACGCCCCAACCCACGACGCCCACGCCGTTGATCATCGTCGTGTGCGAGTCGGTGCCGACGAGCGTGTCGGGGTAGACGACCGTCGAGCTCTCGGGCCCCTTACCGGTGAGCACGCCCTTGGCGAGGTACTCGAGGTTGACCTGGTGAACGATACCGACGCCCGGCGGCACGACCTTGAAGGTCGAGAAGGCCTGCTGGCCCCACTTCATGAACTCGTAGCGTTCGCGGTTACGTTCCATCTCGAGCGCCATGTTGCGTTCGAGCGATTCGGGCGAGCCCGAGACGTCGACCTGAACGGAGTGGTCGACGACGAGGTCGACGGGGACGAGCGGTTCGATGACCGCCGGATTCTTGCCCATCTGCGAAACCGCGGTGCGCATGGCGGCGAGGTCCACGAGCAAGGGAACGCCCGTGAAGTCCTGCAAGACGATACGCGCGACGACGAAAGGAATCTCTTCCTCGACGGGCTTCTTGGCGTTCCACGCCGCCAAAGTCCGGACGTCCTTTTCCGTCACCTTCTTGCCGTCGCAGTTGCGCAGGACGGACTCGAGCACGATTCGAATCGAGACGGGCAACTTCGAAAGCGGCGCACCAAGCTGTCGCCCGAGCTCGGGGAGACTGAAATAGGAGTACTTTTTGCCGGAGGATTCGAATGTTTTCAGTGTGCTCTGCATGGTGTCTTATTTTGTAACAGAGCCCCCTCGCCCTGACGAGGGGCGTCTCCGCTTTGGGCTCTCCTGCACGGCGCCAGTCAGGGGTCTGACACGAGTATCGAAATCCTGGCTACGTCCCGAGCGAAAGTGCCGTACACTGAAGGAATGGCGATTCGAATCCTTCCCCCCCTCGCGCTCGCGTCGACGCTTTCCTTGGTGGCCTGCGCGACCCGCACCGCGACGCCCGTCGCAAATACCTCCTCGACGAAGCCGGCCACGGCGATGGCGCCCATCCGAAATGAGAACTCCTCTCAAAACGAACGTGCCCTTCTGGCCGACGAAGCGGCCGAGAAGACCGTTCCCGTGCTGAGCGAGCGCGAGTCCGACGACTCGGGCCAAACTCGCGTGACCATCTCCAAGGCGCAGGTCGCCGAAGAACTCGGCCTGCCCAAGGCGCGTTTCGAGTCCGAGACGAACCTGCTCGTCCAGTTCGTCGAAGGACGTCGCCCCGCGCGCGCGATCTGCGACGACGAGAACGGCTCGCACGAAAAACTTTGCCGCCTCTTCGCCCGTCTCGAGAACGTCCCGCTCACCTCGACGAGCTCGATCCGCAAGGGCCATCAACGGGTCCCGATCCGCCCGCACCACTTCCCGACACAACAAAGCATGGATTACTCGCGCCTCGTGAGCTCGCTCGGCCGCGAGCCCGTCGAGCGGGTCCTGGCCTGGGTGCCGACGCTCTTGCGCACGACTTCTTGCCCGCGCAATCTCTCGGCCGCCGCGCTCCGCCGCCTCGAGTCCGGACTGCCCTCGACGCCGGTGAAGGACGCCATGGAACGCCTTTACGCCCACTCCGTGGCGTGCCTCACGCCCTCGGACGACGGCTACGAGATCACCCACTTCCGCCAGGCGCTCCTGCGCCGCCTGTGGGGCGACGATAAGGGCGCCCAGCGCGCCATCCACCGCGCGCTCGTGGCCGAAGCGAGCGCCGAGAAATCCCGCGTGATCTACTGGGCCGGCGTCATGCAGCCCAAGCCCGCGAACCGCGACAAGCTTTGGAACCGCCTCGTGCAGGATTACCCGCTCTCTTACCACGCGCTCGAAGTGTGGAAGCACCGCGGGGTCGACCCGCTCGACATCTTCCGCCAACGTCCCGCGCTCAACCTGAGCCGCGGCGTCGTCGCCGAGGACGAGACGGCCAACGAAGCCGTCCGTTGGATCGAAGCCCTCTACCTCGAAGGCCGCATCGACACGGCCCAGAAACTCACGCGCTGGGTGACCCGCAGCTTCAAAGACGAGCTCTCGCCTTCGAACCTGCTTTACCTCTCGGCGCTCAAGTCCAACCGCGGCACGCCGCTGAACTCGATCACTTTCCTGACCCGTCAGATCAGCGAGAACCCGGCCATCCTGAACCAGCAGACGCTCCAGATGCTCTTCCCGAAACCTTACTTCGATCTTTTCGCGCGCCACTCACCGAATACCGACACCTACTTGATCCTTTCGGTCGCGCGCCAAGAGTCGGGCTTCAACCCGATGGCCCGCTCGCGCGCGAACGCCCGCGGTCTGCTGCAGCTCCTGCCAAGCACGGCCCGCTTGCTTTCGGGCCGTCGGCAAAACAACCTCTACGACACCGAGCTCAACGCGAAACTCGGCATCAAGTATCTCTCGGGGCTCATCGACAAAACGGGCAGCGTCGAGCTCGCGCTCGCGGCCTACAACGCCGGCCCCGGCCGCATTCCCGAGTGGAAATCGCGCTTCCAAACCGACGAAACGATGCTGTTCCTCGATCTCATTCCGTTCAAGGAGACACGCAACTACGTGCCGGCCATCCTTCGCAACAACTACTGGTACGCCCGGCTCTACCCGACGCCGAACCGCGCGATCGCCAGCGAGCTCAAGATCCAACGCAGCCAGCTCGTCGACAAGCTGGTCGCGGCGCACACGCAGAAGCAATAAGGAGTCGCGGGGTCAACGCGCCGAAGAGGCGGGCTCCGTGATCTCGCTCGCGCCCTGACGCTCGCGCTCGATCTCAAGATCCGAAGACGGCGGCACGGCCGCGCGGAAGAGCGTCGAATCCGGACGGCTCGCCCGCACGAGGTAGGCCGATCCCAAGAGCAGGCCGATCAAGAAGATCCCCTGCGTCCAACCCGGAATCATCCAGCCCGGGAAAAAGCGGTAACGAAGCATGTGCAAGACGGCCGAGACGGGCCAAACCACGACGAAAAAGTTATGCGCGGTTTGGTAGTCGAGCAGTTGGCTGGCACCGAAAGACGCGTCCGACCAATGTTGCCGAATCGCGAGGTATCCCAACGCCGATCCCAAAACCCCGACCACGAGGGCCGTGGTGCGAAGCCACTCCAAACGGGGCGCCAAGCTGAGGGCGAAGATCACGGTGCCGGTCAGCCAAAGAACGTAGGGAAAGGGCCCGAGTAAGGCGAGAAATTCCATAGCGCCCATTCTTGGCGATTTTCGGGGCTAAAGGAAGGGCTCCCGAAGCCTGCCCCGGCCTAAACTCAGCCGCGGCCGACTAGACGACCCCCAGGGCCTATGTTAACTCCGTGGCTTCCAGACTTCCCGAGCTGGAGAGGTGGCCGAGTGGTTGAAGGCGCACGCTTGGAAAGCGTGTTTACGGTAACTCGTAACGAGGGTTCGAATCCCTCTCTCTCCGCCAAATCCCCTTCGGATTTTCCGAACCTTGCGGACGAAAAATCCGAAGGGCTGCGGTTGGAAGCAATGATCAATACGCGCTTCTCACGCGATCGCGACCCAGTCCTTAGGCCTACCCAAGGGGACCAGATCTTTGGTCGCGACGAATCGCTCCCGCTTCCAGGCATCGAGTTTTGCGAAAATCTTCTCCTCCACCAACCTTAGGGCCTCCTCAAACTGCGCGTCCTGAGCCGTCGCCGAAAAGATGCCGAGCTTGGAATACACGTCGATACTGACGCCGTAAGCCTTATCGGAGCGCTCCCCGATCCCGAGGACCGTCGATGCGTACGGAGCGGCCTCTTCGATTCGCTCGATTCCACTTTCGGCCCGGGTCCTTTGATCGATGTTCGGATCAAAATTCCTGTAGTGAAATCGGCTGATCATGAGGCCACCTTCGAAAATGTCGTGGTCACAAGGAGCGCGGCCCAGATAAGAACCAAGTAAGAAATTTCGAACAGATCCCCCATTCTCATAAAAAGATTTCTCCTTTCGTGAGTCATCTTCGCCTAGCTGGCGCGGCCGAAAGATCGGGATGAAGACTCTTCTCCTTCGGCGTAAACCCAGCGATCGCTGGCGGGAAGGACCGGCGTTCTTGCTCGGCGCCATTCCGAAATCTGAGAGTTCATTTTGTCGTAGAGAGCTTCAAGGACAAGCTCGGGGCTACCGAAGTTGGCACCGGCAGAAAACGATTCCCATGCCGTATGGATTTTCAACGAACCTTCAAACGACCCGTTCCCCGCGAGGATAATGTAGGCGTCATGACCGACGATACCGGGCGCGAGTTTAAGTAAGCGCTGGAGCGTCTCCCTTGATCTTTCGCTCAGCGATGCCGACGCTTCGAATCCTAAAAAATCAAAATTCTTCATGTGAAACCCTCCTTACTTTCTTCCTCCGTGGTGATTCACGGGATGGAAAAAACGTAGTTTTGGGTGCGGACAAATCAAGCGCAGGAAAATTGACACCAACAAAAATCAATAAATATAACTACTTAGTAGCGATACCGAGCTCGTCCCGTTTGGCTAGAGATCATCCAGATCCGCGATCCGCTTGAGGCTCTTGCTCGACCCGCCCAAAACCTTCTCCATCTGACGTCGGAAGAGGAGGCGTTGTTGAAGGTAAGCGAGCGGAAGCACGATCGCGACTTGTCCCCAGTGGGCGATGAGCGTGTGCGAAAAAAGCGGCCCCATACAATGAAGGGTCAGCGCGAGAAGGCCGCCGAGGCCCGGCAAGAGCGCAAAGATCCTTTGCCAGCGACGATTCGGCAGCGGCAAAGACTTCCACGCCAGCCACGACAAAAGCAGCGATATCAGCGAGCTAACGCCGACACCGATCCCCAAGCAATGGAGGTTCTCGGGCCAAAAACGCTCGGGATCCTGGAACTTCGAAAGCGACACGGGCGTCTGGGGCTGCACGAGCGAAACCGCGAGTATCCCCGCCAAGAGCGCGCCAAAATAGAGTCGCTTTTTGGCCCACGGGACGTTCCGCGAATACAACGCGAAACTCGCGACGAGCGCGACGAGCATCAAGGCGGCCGGGAGCAAGTTTCGAAGCGTGAACACTTCGACGAAATCCCCCCTCAGCCAAAGCCCAAGGCCGGCGCTCAGCACCGCCAACCCCAAACCGATGGCGAGCGAGCGGCCCTTGGCGGCCCGCGCGGTATCGGCGGCGATAAAATCAACGGCCTTCAAAACGAACCCCCTGCCGCCAGCCCCTTCAGAAGGAAGAGGCACAACACGGCCAAAACTTGTCTCATCTTCTCGTAACTGCGGTGGGCCCGAACCTTGACCGCCGCTTCGGTGAGTCCCATCGATCCGGCGATCTCGGCCATCGAGAATCCCTCCACGGCATAGAGGTATACGATCATCCGGTCGTCCGGTTTCAAAATATTGAGGGCTTTATTCAAATCCCGGCCGAATTCGCTGCGAAACGAGAGGTCCGCGGCCGCGAGCCCCAAAGCCCCCGCCTCGGCCTCCCCGGCGCCCGGACCCGCGTCGGACTCCCCTTCGTGCAGAGGCACCTCTTCTTCGCGACGGGCGCGCCAATGATCGATCAGTACCCTCCCCGCGATCGTAAAGACCCAGGTCTTGAGCGAGAGCTCGTCGTTAAAGCGATCCCGCGCGAAGTGAACCTTAAGGAGAGTCGCCTGGGCCAAGTCCTCGCTTTCGGATTCGGATCGGGTCCGCACGAAGAAAAAACCGATCAAGGACTCCGTCAGCCCCTCGAAGAGCTCGCGGGTCGAAGCCGGATCTCCGTCGAGGTAATTCGAATAGATAAGCGAAAGTCTTTGCCACTTACGCTCCGCCCCGCTCCCCAAAAGCCGACCCCTCTCTTCTTTTTTCGAGAAAACGCGAAAGGTCCGTAACCGAACGACGCGCGCCCCCGTAATCCCCAGCATATCGGTTCTCGAAGCAAAACCTAGAAAGGATCACCCATGTCACGCCTCAAAATTCGCAGCCTCTTCGTCCTGACCTTCGCCCTCGTCGCCGCCCACGCCCCGAACGGAAGCGCCACCACCTTGCGGGAAGCCGTTTCCGCCCAGGACGACGCCAAACTCTCGGGCCCCGAAAGATTGAAGGAAGAGCTCGCGAGAGTCGGCGTCCAAAAGTTCACGGACCGCAACTACAAGCCGGGACTGCTCCGTCATATCGTTCTCTTCCGCTACGCCGCCGACGTGACGGCCGCCCAAAAGCAACAGGTCAAGGAACGCTTCCTCGCCCTCCAAAAGTCGCGCCGCAACGGCAAGCCCTACATCGTGTCGATCGAGACGGGTGGGCAAAACAGCGGCGAGGGCGTGGACAACTCGCTCGAACAAGCTTTCGTCGTGACCTTCCAGTCGCAGGGCGACCGGAACTTCTACGTGGGCCAACCCCTCGTCTCGAACCCGCGCTACTACGACGCGAACCACCAGACGTTCAAGAACTTCGTCGGTCCTCTCCTGCATAAGGAACCCCTCGGGGTTCTCGTGTTCGACTTCACGATCGAAGCGATCGCGGAATAACGTACCGACAGCCGCGCGCGCCGCACGGGATACGCTATCCCGTGGCGGCGCTTCGCTCGGTGCGCGCGAGCCAAATCGATCGGGCCGTGACCGCGCCCAACACGATGCCCCCGCCGACTAAGGCCAAAAAACCCGGCCTCTCTCCCACGAAAAGAAAAACCCAAACGGGATTCAGGATCGGCTCGATAAGGACGATCAGCACGGCATCGATGGCCCTGACGTGCGGGATCGCGCGCGCGTAGAGCGCGTAAGGGATCGCGAGCTGGAAGACGCCCAGGGCGAGAAGCGCGAGCCAGTCCGAGGGACCTGGCGCCGGCCCCCCGAGGGCGAAGGGCAAGGCTAAAGCCGCCGCGAGAAAATTGCCGACCACGATCATGCCGAGCGGCGAAGCTTGGCCGAAGCGACGGGTGATCAAGATGAACCAGGCAAAGAAGAAGCCCGAAGCGAGGCCGATGACGTTGCCGCGAAAACCCTCGAGCGAAAGCTCGTCGCCGAAGAAGAACAGCATGCCCACGAAGACGAGCCCGATCGTCGCGAGATCGAGGGCGCGTATGCGCTCGCCCAAGAAGAAGCCGCCGAAGAGGGCCACGTAAACGGGGGCCGTCGACTGCAGCAAAATCGCGTTGGCCGCGCTCGTCCACTTGGTAGCAACGACGAAGGAGATCACGGTCGCGGCGTAGCTCGCCGCGCCCCACCAGAGCGAGCGATCGCGCCACGCCAATCCGGGCCGAAACGCGAGGACCAAAACGATCCCCGTGACGAGGCTACGCAGACCCGCCACCATAAGCGGCCCCACCCCGACGGACTTGATCAGCCAGCCACCGCTGCTCCAGAGAAGCGCGGTGAGCACGAGAAGAAACTTCGCATTGCGGGAATCAAAGCTAAGGGTCATCGCCGGCCTAACCTAGTCAAATGGCGGGGAAGCGCCAATCCGCGCGCGTTCAACGGCTCGGGCCCGGGGCGCGGTGGACGAAATCCACGAACGATTTTTCGAGAGCGTTGGGGACGCGGCTCCCCGGGCGCGCGAGCAGGATCTTGTTCGAGAAGATCCGTTTCCCCGGCGCGAGAACCTTGAGCCTACCCTTCGCCACTTCATCCTGCACGAGCGGGCGGGGCAGGACCCCCACCCCCAGACCCAGTTGGACCGCCTTCAGGACGCCGCGAACGTGGTCCAAGAAAAGCGAGGCGCGAAACTTCGGGACCCGGCCGAAGTGGAAGCGGTACCACTTCGCGACGCCTTCGTAACCCCGGTGGTAGGGGACGTGGTCGAGCGCCGCGAACTCCTTGATGCCGAGCTTCCCCTTGGGAACGTGCCGACGGAAGTAGGCGTCCGAACACACGAGGTCGAGAATTTCCTGCTCGACCTCGCGAAACTGCAGCTTCGGTTCGAGCCGCGCCACGACGTTCGATCCATCGATAAAGGCGAAGTCGAGCTCGTTCGCGAGAAGCTTCTCGAGCAGGGGCGAGGTCCCCGCGAAGACGAGCGAGGCCTCGACCCGGGAGTTGGACTCGCGGAATTCCCGCCAACGGGGCAACAACACGCGGGATCCGAACTCGGGCACGGACCCGATCCGCATCGTCCCTTCCAGTTCGTGCCGGTGGCGACGGATGCGGGAGAGCGAAACCTCGAGCCCCTCGAAGAGCGGCAGCACCGCCGAGCGCAGCTCCTCCGCCTCGAGCGTCGGCAGGTACTTCTTGCCCGAACGCAGAAAGAGTTGGGCGCCGATTTCCTTCTCGAGGCCCGCCACCGATTGGCTCACGGCGGACGAGGTCACGCCGAGATCCGCGGCCGCTTCGACGAGATTGCGACGGGCGTAGACGCGCTCGAAGCCGCGCAGCTTGTTGAGGTCTAAGTTTTTAAGCATGGCTTAAGATCATGATAAAATAGATAAGTTTAACTTTCGACCCCATTTTCTTTATTCCGAAGCCCATGAAAAATCGAATCTTGTTAGCGATGATTCTGGGACTCCTGACTCTCGACGCCGCGGCCGAGACCCTCGAGCTGGGGGCGGCGCGGGACCTCGCCGAAGACCTGCTCGACCTGCCGGTGCGCGAGCACGCCCGGGGTCGCTTCGAGGCGGGGCGGGACGGCGCCAAGCCCTTCTTTCGCGCGGTCGAGCGAAGGCTGCGGACGGCCCTGCCCGCTTGGGAAGCGCGGATCGAGCGGATCACGGCCCTGCCCGGACGCACGGAGCTTTCCGTGCGGCGCGAGGCCGGTCGCGAAACCGTGAAGATCATCGCCCTGCGCGACGCACGTCTGCGCGAGTCGACGCGACTCATTTTCGAGGAACGAAACTCCGCGACCGCGGCCGACGGAAGCTTCGCCGTCCTCAGCCGCACGGAAGGTCGCGGCTTTCGCGACGAACGCCTGGAGGTCGGTCGCCGGGCCGAACACTTCAGCGTGGCCATCCTCGGCCGCCAGGCGGGCTCCACGATCCGCGAAAGCGGCCTCGGGGTCGCAGCGAGCGTTCAAGCCAAGTTCGGCGCGGGATGGACCTTGAACGTTCGCGGGGAGATCCTGCGCATGGAAGGAACCCTGCGAAGCTTCGACGGAAAACAAAGCCGGGACTCGCGCGAAGAAGCCGTCGTGCGGCTCGAGCTGCGGAAAGCCGTGAGCGCCGACCTGGACGTGGGCGGCGGCGCGAAGCTTCGTTTCCAAGGCCCCCGGGGTCTCGACCAACGCGGAGTCCGCGAAGTCTTCGCGAGCCTCGGGTACAAGCTGCGAGACGGCCAAGGCCACGACCTCGGACGGATCGAAGTCACGGGCGTCACCGAGATCGACGCTCCTTCCGACGCGCGGCCTTACTCGATCCTCGTCGGCTATACCCGCAAGTTCTGAGATCGGCTAGAATCCCGGGCATGTCCGGAATTTACTATCGCATGTTGGTCGTCGTGCTCTTCTCCGTCGCATGCTGGTACTTCTTCAAAACATGAAGACTCCGGCCTTCCGGACTTTCCTGGGCCTCGACGCCGAATCGAGCGACGCCGATCGTTCGTTCGCGACGATTCTCCCCCTTCCGCTCGAGAAAAGCGTGCGCGCCTGCGCCGGGACCTCGGGCGGGCCGGCTTCGTTCCTCGAGGCGAGCCAGACCTTGGAGCCCTTGGACCTTCACCTCGGCATCGACCTGCGAACGGTGGGCGTCGCGACCCTTTCGCCGCCGGACTTGGACTCCCTTCGACTCGACGAGGCCCTGCGGGCGATCGAGCAGCTGGTCGTCGAAGTCGCCCAGGAAGGCGCCTGGCCGCTTGCCGTCGGCGGGGAACAAAGCCTGAGCCTGGGCATGGCGAGGGGCTTGCGTCGCCTTCACGGACCGCTTTCGATTTTGCATCTGGGTCCGCGGCCGGACTTCCTGGACTCGCGCGACGGCAGCCGTCTTTCCCACCGCAGCGTCCTTCGCCGTCTTTCCGAAGACGGATTCGAGATCGCGAGCCTCGGTACCGTGGAAGC
>ERZ761607.2179-NODE-2179-length-22071-cov-6.647211_pt1 | contig 22071 bp, 15 predicted proteins | sample MGYA00511164_ERZ761607 | MGnify/ENA primary metagenome ERZ761607 (study PRJEB28899, sample SAMN02445080) | bioreactor sludge metagenome | biome: EBPR sludge | place: Australia: Brisbane, Thorneside Wastewater Treatment Plant | collected 2011-06-22 ... | reverse complement strand
CTGGTGATGGTGTATGTGTACACGCCCGGTTCGGTGACGAGGGGCCCGGCGCTCCAAGTGCCGCCGGCATCACCAGTCATCAGGCTGGCGAGGTCGATGCCGCTGCCAGGGCAGAGCGTCGCCGTTGCATCAGGGCCAGCGGTGGCATCGGCAGCGCCCACGGTGAGGGTGTAGGTGTAGGTTTGAGCGCCGCGCACGGGGCAGGCATCATCGAGCGCGGTGATGGTGAACACGTAATTGCCCGGTACTGCGCCAGCGCTGTTCCAGCAGATGGCCGCCACGGCCGGGTTGGTACCGGTCACCGTGAAGCTCGAACCGGGCAGGACCTGGTCCACGTTGCTGCCCAGGGTGAGCGCCTGCCCCGGGTCCCCATCCGCCACGGTGGCCTCGAAACAGAACGCACCGCCGCAAGTGGTTACGGTGTAAGGGCCTGTTGGCGCGGCGTTCCCCGATGCGCCGCCCGTGACTCCGCTATCCGCGCTGGGCACCGTGTTGCCGCAGGCTTGGGCGATGAAGGGGAAGTCGCGCATGATCGTGCCGACCCACTGGCCGGCTGCATTGCGGACCTCCACCTGGATCACGCACACGATGTAGCCCTGGAGAGTGGGGGTGAAGGCGATGTTGCCGGTGAGGCTGTCGATGACCATGCCCGTGAAGGGCTCCGCTCCGGTGTAGGGGGCCTGGTAGAGCACCGGGTCCACTGTCCCGGTGTAGCGGCGGGCGCCGATGAGACGGAACTTGAGCTGCTGCCCGGCGGAGTTCACCACGCCCGGGTCATAGCTCACGGGCTGATCCACGCAAACGAAGGGTGGGGTCTGGTCGGAGAAGACCGGTGAGCTGTTGCAGGCACCGCCGATGTTGTTCACCAGCGCTTCGATGTAGATGCCTTGAGCGCCCTCGAGGTTCACCGATTCGTTCCGGCAGCAGGTGTTCCACCCGATCGTCCAGAAGTTGCACGGGCTCAGGAAGAGGGTGGTGCGGTAGGTGTACTGCTCGATGCCGATGAGCGTGCCGCCCTCGCAGGTGGTCTGGTCCTGCTGGTCGGGGCAGATGGGGGAGACCTCCTCCGTGGCGATCAGCGGGACGTTGTTGATGCTGAAGCTCACCCCGCAATTGTTGGTGAAGGCGAGGTTCTGCGCGATCATGGGCGCGCCCGAGCATTCGCGCCAGAGCGTCAAGGTCACCTCGTGCTGGTTATTGCCGATGCAGCGCGTGGTGATGCTGCCGCCGGGCAGGTGTTCAGCCATCAGCGAGGGAGCGAGGGCCAGGGCCACGGTCAGGTAAGCGAAACGCATTTGGAGAAGGGATTGTGAATCGCCAATGTAGGCACGGCTCCCGCTCTTCCCGCCTGGAGGGCGGTTCAACGCTCATGCTTGCGCCCGTTCGCGCCCAAACCCTGCGGATGCGGCCCGCCGTCGGGGCAACTCGGTTCGTCCGTCGGCCTCCCGCCTGGCGGGGGCCTGTCTGTCATCGGGCGCGCATCACGTTCAGCAGGTCCTGCGCGATGATGCCCTCTTTCTTGCCGGCCAAGGCCGCATCATCACCCAGGTACATCAGCTCGCCGGTACCGGCGTTGAAGATGCGCTTGAAGCAGTGCTTCGTCTTGTATTCGCCTGTGAGCAGCACGTCCGTGACGGTGCTGCCACTATCCTGGGCCGAAACGCGCTCCATGACCTGTGCGAGGCTCCCGATCTGCACCGGAGCGGTATAGCTCTCCTGAACCTTGTTCAGATCGGGCAGGCTCTTGTCCAGGTGTTCCTGCGCGATGTGCAGCTCGGTGTCGCGGATGAGCCGCGTCCGGCTGGCGTAGAGCCGGTCGGCCGTGGCCTTGTCGATGATGCGCCCGGCCTCCACCTGCTTCAGGTAATCCTGCAGGTGCTTGACGTACACCGTCAGCATCGCCGCATTCCGCCCCTCGCCCAGCGCCTTCTGATCGATCATGATGAAGGCCAGCTCCTGCTCCGCGGGCACGCCGGTGAAGGCATACTCCTTGAACTGGAACGATTCGCCTTTGCGCTGCTTCCAGCCCTTCACCACCGACAGGAAGGTGCCCTCGAACTTCACGGGGTCCACCTTGGTGGTCTTCATCAGATAGGTCTTCTCCGGGGTCATGGGCTGGGCACCCAGGTCGGCTGCCGTGATGAAGTCCAAGGAGGCGTGCAGCGTCCAATTGCCCTTCACCGCTTCCATGATGGTCCGGTTGAAGGGTGAATCCCCGGGGTCGAGCACAACGGTGAGGGTGGTCGCCTTGGAGGCCTTCACGGCAGCGGCATCGAAGCTGCCGTATTGGGCCATGAGGCCGATGGGGGCGGAAAGCAGGGCGTAGAGCAGGTATGCGCGCATGGTTGGTCGGGGGATGGCGGTGGATGATTCGGCCCGCGCCGGGCGAAAATAGTGCCAGCCTCTGCCCACCTTTGAGGCGCTGGGACCTCGCGTGAACATGCACCTGTCGAAACCCGGAAGTGAAGGCTTGGCAAGGCACCTCGATCGTGCGGAGGTCCTGCACCAGACCGTGCTGCAGCTGCGGAAGGACCTTGCGCTTGATGAGGAACAGCTGCAGGAGCCGGCCGTGGGGGAGCAGGCTTTCGAGGCCCTGCGGGAGGCGATTCAGCCGCAGCTGGAAGCCCTGCAAGGGAAAGGCACCGCCGCGCTGCAAGCGGCGATGTACCGGGTGGATATCCCGGAGCCCCACCTCCGCCGGACAGTGGCCCATGGCGGATTGCATGCGCTGGCGGGTGAGTGCGTGCTGCGGGCGCTCCAGAAGGTGCTCACCCGGTTGCGCTTCGCCGGGCGGTTCTGATGGGTAACCCCTTCCGCGGCAGGCCGTTCCAAGGTCCCGGCCACCTCCGCATCCGGCCGGCCGTGCACCCCATCCACTGCCCGAATCCCAGCTACCTTTGCGCCGCTTCCATGGACAAGCTTTCCTACCTGAGCAACGTCGATAGCGCCTGGCTCGACGACCTCTACCAGCAGTACCTGAAGGACCCCGCGAGTGTGGAGACGGGCTGGGCCCGCTTCTTCGAGGGCTTCGAGTTCGCCCGGGCCTTGGATGGCGGAAGCATCGAGGGGGGCGCACCGGCCCAGCCGCCGCCGGGCGGCAACGACCGCTTCGAGAAGGAGTTCCGCGTCATTGAGCTCATCAATGCCTACCGGGAGCGCGGCCATCTCTTCACCCGCACCAACCCGGTTCGCGAGCGGCGCACTTATGCCCCCACGCTCGACATCGAGCATTTCGGGCTCAATGGGGCCGACCTGGACACGGTGTTCAGCGCCGGCAACGAGGTAGGCATCGGCCCAGCCCGGCTCCGCGACATCATCGATGTGCTGAAGCAGACCTATTGCCAGAGCGTAGGCGCCGAGTTCATGTTCATCCGCAACCCGGAGAAGGTGAAGTGGCTGCAGCAGCGCATGGAGGGCGTGCGCAATACGCCCGACTTCAACATCGAGGAGAAGAAGGAGATCCTGGAGAAGCTCAACGAGGCCGTCGTGTTCGAGCGCTTCCTCGGCAAGAAGTTCATCGGCCAGAAGCGCTTCAGCATCGAGGGCGCCGAGGCCCTGATCCCCGCGCTCGACACCGTGATCGAGCAGGGCGCCGAGCAGGGCATCACCGAGTTCGTCATCGGCATGGCGCACCGCGGCCGTCTCAACGTGCTGGCCAACACCCTGCGCAAGAGCTACGATCAGATCTTCTCCGAGTTCGAGGGCAAGGACTACGAGGACGAGCTGGTGGAGGGCGATGTGAAGTACCACATGGGCTACAGCAGCGTGCTGGAGACCAACACCGGCAAGGAGGTGCGCCTGACCCTGGCGCCCAACCCCAGCCATCTGGAGACCGTGGGACCCATCATGCAGGGCATCTCGCGCGCCATCATCGAGCACGACGACAGGTTCCAGAAAGGCAAGACCGCACCCATCCTCATCCATGGCGATGCCGCCGTGGCCGGCCAGGGTGTGGTGTACGAGGTGGTGCAGATGGCGGGCCTCAAGGCCTATGAGGTCGGCGGCACCATCCACATCGTGGTGAACAACCAGGTGGGCTTCACCACCAACTACATCGATGCGCGCACCAGCACCTATTGCACCGATGTGGCCAAGGTGACGCAGTGCCCGATCTTCCACGTGAACGGCGACGACGCTGAGGCCGTGGCCTACACCATGAAGCTGGCGATGGACTACCGCCAGAAGTACGGCACCGACATCTGGGTGGACATCCTCTGCTACCGCAAGCACGGCCACAACGAGGGCGATGAGCCCAAGTTCACGCAGCCGGTGCTCTACAAGGCGATCGCAGTGCACCCCGACCCCCGCGCCATCTACGTGGAGAAGCTCAAGAGCAGCGGCGTGCACGAGGCCGAGGAGCTCGCCGCCGAGATGGAGGCCTCCTTCACCGCCATGCTCAATGCGCGGCTCGATGAAGCGAAGCAGGTGCGCGTGGGCAGGATCACCAACTTCCTCGAGGAGCGCTGGAAGGGCTTCACGCGCGCCGGTGCGAAGGATTTCCTGCGCTCGCCCGACACCGGCGTGCCCATGGAGACGCTGCAGCTCATCGGCGAGAAGCTCAGCGTGCTGCACCCCGACGGCAAGAAGTTCTTCAGCAAGCTGGAGAAGATCCTCGCCGACCGCAGGAAGATGATGGAGGCCGGCGTGATCGACTGGAGCATGGGCGAGCTGCTCGCCTACGGATCGCTTCTGCTCGAAGGCCATCCCGTGCGCATGACCGGCCAGGACGTGGAGCGCGGCACCTTCAGCCATCGCCACGCCGTGGTGAAGGTGGAGGACAGCGAGGAGGAGTACATCCACCTGAAGCACATCCGCGAGGGGCAGGCCCTGCTGCAGATCTACAATTCACTCCTGAGCGAGTACGCCGTGCTCGGCTTCGAGTTCGGCTACGCGCTGGCATCGCCCAACGCGCTCACCATCTGGGAGGCGCAGTTCGGCGATTTCGTGAACGGCGCACAGATCGTGCTCGACCAGTACCTGTGCTGCGCCGAGGAGAAATGGAACACGCAGAACGGCGTGGTGCTCCTGCTGCCGCACGGCTACGAGGGCCAGGGTGCCGAGCACAGCAGCGCGCGCATCGAGCGTTTCCTGCAGGCCTGCGCCGACGAGAACATGGTGGTGGTGAACTGCACCACGCCTGCCAACTTCTTCCACGTGCTGCGCCGCCAGCTGAAGTGGAGCTTCCGCAAGCCGCTGGTGGTCTTCAGCCCCAAGAGCCTGCTGCGTCACCCGAAGTGCGTGAGCAAGCTGGAGGACCTGACGAAGGGCGGCTTCCAGGAGCTGATCGACGATGCCGCCGCCGATGCGAAGGAGGTGCGCACGGTGATCTTCACGCAAGGCAAGATCCACTACGAGCTGGCTGCCCACCGCGAGGACAAGGGCATCACGGACACCGCGCTCGTGCGCATCGAGCAGCTGCACCCGCTGCCGGCCGAGCAGATGCGCGCCGTGATCAAGAAGTACGCGAAGGCCGAGCGCTACCTATGGGTGCAGGAGGAACCGAAGAACATGGGCGCATGGTCGTACATGGCCCTCAACTTCTCGGAAGTGCCTTGGGAGGTCATCGCTCGGCCGGCCAGCGGCGCCCCCGCCACCGGCAGCAGCAAGCGCAGCGCCAAGCAGCAGGCCGAGATCATCTCCAGGGCCTTTGCGCCCATCGCCGCCAAGCCGAAGAAGGCCGCGCCCGCAAAAGCCTGAGGAACGAGAACGAACAACTGACAACCGAGTCCATGGCCATCGTCGAGATCAAAGTCCCCTCGCCCGGAGAGAGCATCAGCGAAGTGCGCATCGCGCGTTGGAACGTGAAGGATGGCGACGTGGTGAACAAGGACCAGGTGCTGGGCGAGATCGACAGCGACAAGGCCACCCTGGAGGTGATCGCCGAGGAGGCCGGGAAGGTGAAGCTGTTGGCTGAGGCAGATGCCGAAGTGAAAGTGGGTGATGTGGTGGTGACGATCGATACGAGCGTGAAGCCCGAACCCAAGGCCCCGGGCTCCGGGCCACGGGCTGCGGACACGCACGCCTCCAAGCCCGAGGCCCGCAGCCCGCAGCCCGCGGCCATCGCACCACAAGCTTCTTCAGCAAGTGCGACTCCCGTCGCGAAGGCGATGCTGGAGGAGAAAGGATTGAGCGCGGAGAACGTGAAGGGCAGCGGACCCAACGGCCGCATCACCAAGAGTGACGTGGCGGCTTACGTGGCCGGCGGCGTGAAGGCCGATGCGATCGCCCTGAACGGTTGGGGCGGAACGCGCAACGAGAGCCGCCAGAAGATGACCACCCTCCGCAAGAAGGTGGCCGAGCGCCTGGTGAGCGTGAAGAACCAGACCGCCATGCTCACCACCTTCAACGAGGTGGACATGAGCGCGGTGATGGCCCTGCGCGACAGGTACAAGGACAGGTTCAAGGAAGCGCACGGCGTGAACCTGGGCTTCATGAGCTTCTTCACCAAGGCCGTGACCGAGGCGCTGCGCCTCTTCCCGGCGGTGAACGGCCAGATCAACGGCGACGAGATCGTCACCTTCGATTACGCCGACATCGGCATCGCGGTGAGCTCGCCCAAGGGCCTCATGGTGCCGGTGCTGCGCAATGCGGAGAAGATGAGCCTCGCGGAGATCGAGGCGGGCATCAAGGCGCTGGCCGTGAAGGCGCGCGATGGCAAGCTGAGCATCGACGAGATGACCGGCGGCACCTTCACCATCACCAACGGCGGCGTGTTCGGCAGCATGCTCAGCACGCCCATCATCAACCCGCCGCAGAGCGCCATCCTGGGCATGCACAACATCGTGGAGCGCCCCGTGGCCGTGAACGGGCAGGTCGTCATCCGCCCCATCATGTACGTGGCGCTGAGCTACGACCACCGCATCATCGACGGCAAGGAGAGCGTGAGCTTCCTGATGGCCGTGAAGCAGATGATCGAGAACCCGGACAAGATGGTATTCGGGAACAAGGAGCCGGGGGAGGTGCTGCTGGGGCTGTGATTGCCGCCAGGCATCCCGGACGATGCCGTAACCCATGCGCGGGCGGGCCGTTGAAGGCCCACCCATGAAGCATTTTCTCAAGATTGCCTGCGCGGCGCTGTCGATGGTCCCGGCGTGTGCGGCTCGCGCCCAATGCACGGTTGCCAGCAGCAGCGGCTATTCGGTGAACATGCGGGTCTATCCCGAAGCCGTGGAGCCGTCCACGGACGATTGCCCGTGGGGATACAATTACAGGGTGCGGATGCGCTATGACATCGCATTCTCGGGCAGCAATGCGCCCGCCAGCCTATGGACCTTGCAGGGACGAGTGGCCTGCGGCGGCGCCGGCATCTACTTCGACCTGCCCAATGAGGGCGGAAGCGGCACTGTGGTCACCTCCAATTCCTGGACGGCCATGACCAACTGCGCCACGGTCACCCCGAACGACCTGGGCTGCTTCGCCGTGGAGGTCGATATCAATGGGCCGGGAATCCCGGCGCAGACGGTGCCCTGCGGCTTCTCGCCCCTGCCCGTTGAGCTCATCGCCTTCTCGGCGGAGACGGATGGGATGCAGGTGCGGCTGGAATGGGCCACCGCGAGCGAGCGCAACAGCGGCCATTTCGCCGTTGAGCGCTCGCCGGATGCCCAAGCCTTCGAGGAGGCGGCAAGGGTGGCTGCTGCGGGATCCAGTCAATCGATGATGCATTATGCCGCGGTGGATGAGCGTCCGTTGCCGGGTGTTTCCTACTACCGCCTGCGGCAGACCGACCTCGACGGAACGGTGCAGTTCTCTCAGGTTGTGCCGGTGCGCCTCGGGCGCGACGAGGGATGGGCGCCAGTGCCGAATCCATCGACGGACGGACGTTTCCGTGTGCCGGCTGATGCCGTGGGCGGCTCTTTGGAGGTGATCGCTGCATCCGGCATGGTGGTGAGCCGCGCGCCAGTCCTGCACACGGATGCGGATGCCGGCCCACTGCCCACCGGCGTCTACCAGGTCCGCCTCAGTAGCCTGGATGGGCTGGTCCGCACGGCCCGGCTGGTGATTCAGTGAGGGTATCCAAGGGGCTTCAGCGGAAGTAGCCGTCCAGCTCCTCCCGGAAATACTGCATCGCATTCCGCACCCCCAAGGGGAGTCCGCCGCCCAGCGCGCAGAGCGAGCCGATCTCCATGGTCTCGATGAGGTCGTTGAAGAGCGCCCGGTCGATCTTCTTGCCGGCCTGCGCGCCCGCGATCAGCTCCTGGCCGCGCGTGCTGCCGATGCGGCATGGGAAGCACTTGCCGCAGCTCTCCATCGCGGTGAACTCGAACAGGTGCTCGAGGTACTTCACCATGGGGAAGTCCTGCGGGATGCTGAGCACGCTGGCATGGCCCAGCAGGAAGCCCTCGCGCTGGAAGCTCTCGAAGTCGATGCTGAGCGCGTTGATCTTGTGCAAGGGCACGATGCCGCCGAGCGGCCCGCCGATGTGCAGGGCCTTGGTGGGCCGCGCGAATCCGCGGCCGAGGTCATCGATCACCTTCGATAGCGGGGTGCCGCACTCCACCTCATAGAGGCCCGGGCGCATGAAGCCGCTATCGAGGCACACGAGCTTGCTGCCGTTGCTCTTCTCGCTGCCCAGCTTCGCAAAGGCCGCGCCGCCGTGCTGGATCACCCAGGGCACGCAGGCCAGGGTCTCCACGTTGTTCACCACCGTGGGGCGGTTGAAGAGCCCTTGCTGCGCGGGGTAGGGCGGCCGGGTGCGCACCTCGCCGCGCTTCCCTTCGATGCTGTTGAGCAGCGCCGTCTCCTCGCCGCACACGTAGGCACCGGCGGCCTTGATCACCTTGAAGCGCCAATTGAAGCCGCTGCTCTTGATGTCCTGTCCGATCCAGCCCCGCGCCTCCAGGTCGCGCACGGCCTGCTTCACGATCTCCACCGCTTCGGGGTACTCGGCGCGGATGTAGAGCACGCCCGTATCGGCCCCCACGCAATAGCCGGCGATCATCATGCCTAGCAGCACGCGGTGCGGGCGCTGCTCCAGCAGGTAGCGGTCGCTGAACGCAGCGGGATCGCCTTCATCCGCGTTGCACACGATGTACTTGCGCGGCCTGCCGTTGCAAGTAAGGTCTTGCGCGTTGCGGCAGGCCTCCAGCTTGAAGCCCATGGGGAAGCCCGCGCCGCCGCGCCCGCGGATGGTGGCCGTCTTGATCTCGTTCAATACGTCGGCGCTGTCGCTCCTCAGCACCTGCTCCCAAACGGCGTAGAACTCGCTCAGCGGAGGCATCGGCGCGGTGAGGATGGGCGCGGCCATGCTGGTGCCCACGTGGTAGGCGTCCATGTGCTTGAAACCGGTGTGGTCGACCCGGTGGGTCGACACTACACCGGTTCCAACCATGATCTCGGCCAGCCGATCAATGGCATCGCCGCTGTAATTCAGCCCGCCCACGTTGAAGGCGCCGTTCTCGTGGCAGCGGCCCAAGCAGCACATGTGACCGATCTCCTCCGGCTTGAAGTGCTTCGCCAGTTCGTGATGCACTTTGTCCTGCGTGCCGGCCACCAGGCAGGCGCTGCCGTTGCACACGTAGGCCTTCTTGCCCTGATTCCCCTTCTTCAGGAAGTCATAGAACGAGCTGGTGCCGTAGGTGATGGCCTCGCCGATGAGGAAGTCGTCGGCGATCTGGGAGAGCGCGCGGTCCTCGGGCGTGCCGGTGGCCGATGCGGCCTGCTGCAGGCGCTCCCAGAGGGGATCTTCGAGCTCCTTGCCGTCGCGGCCGGAGAGGGAGGAGATGTTCTTCGACATGCGCCGAAGGTATGCGGGCTACTCCTTCAGAAACCGCGCAGTTCGCATGCCATTGTCTTGGTCAGCCTCCCGAATGTGGTAGAGCCCTGCTGCAAGATCACCGACATTGATCGCTCCCATGGACCGTGGCGGCAATTGGCCCGTTCGCACGGTTCTGCCCAGCCCATCCGTGATGAGATATCGCAGCGCAGTGGTGCCGCTCCAGTTCAAGGTGAGCGAGCTGGATGCTGGATTAGGCGAGATGATGAACTCGGAAGGATGGCTGGCTTCCTCCATCCCCACCGGCTCGCTGCACACGCTGCCCTGCATTGCTCCGCTCACCCATTTCACCACGGTATTGGTGCTGTCGCCGTTCACCCATCTTCCACTGGCGAGGAAGATGGTGTCATTGTAGAGCGCGATGCTGTGGGACCCATTGCTAATGACATCGCCGGTGCCGCACCAGTGCGTGCCATCCCAGTAGCCGAAAGTCTGAGCAGGCACGCCGCCAGCATACTGGAAGCCACCAGCGGCAAGCAGCTTGCCTTCGTGCTCGAAGAGAGAATAGCAGGACGCCGCTCCTGATGTGGTATTGTTCGCATCGCGCAAATGCCCCCCAACCGCGCTCCATGTGGATCCGTTCCATTTCTGGATTGCGTGGCCGGCATTGCCCGGGCCCAGACTGAAGCTGCCGCCCAAATACAACTCGTCCTGGTAAACGGCCATGGCAATGCCGTGGCCGCCACCCAATAACCCGCCACCTGGAGCTTCCCAATCCTGACCATTGAACCGTGCAATGCCATCAGCGCTGTTGGGTGCGAGGTCAAGAGTTCCGCACACGTAGAGACTGCCTTGGTAGATGATGGCGTCCCTGATATCCGGCGCATTGAACGGGAAAGTAAGCGGCAGCAGCCCTACCGGCACCCATTGCCTACCCACGCGCTTGGCCACGCCGTGGCACAACTGCCCATCGGCCTCGAGGAAAGGTCCGAGGGCGTACAACTCGTTATCGAGCACCTTCAGCCGGCGTATTGCACCGTTGCCGTACTCGAAGCCTTCAATGGCATGCCAGCCATTATCATAGTACGCCGCGAGGTTGTTGACCGGAATTGAGTCGCCATCGCTTTCGACCACCGCATAGAAATATCCGCAAACGAACAAGGTGTCACCGAAGCGGAGCGCATCCGTCACAGTGCCTCGGAATCCGCGGAGAATACTCCAAGCGCCATTTTGGTAGCAGGGAATTATCGGTGCCGCGAAGTTGTTCGTCTCCGTGATGTTGCCGATGCACATGAGGCCCAACTCTGGGTCCACGCGCAATCGCAAGCTGCCCGGGGTGCGGCCCGGCATATCAGCATCCACCCAATTGCCTTGGGCGGATGCCGGTGATGCTGTCAAGATCAACGCGGCAACGCTGAGCACGACGCTCAAGTCAAGCATGGAGCGCATGGCTCAGCGTGTTTGTATGAATAGCTTCGCTGAGCGCAACGTGCTTGGGCTGCTGGCCCGGCACGTATAGATGCCTGGGGCCAGGTCTCGCAGGTGCAAGGTTCCCTGGCCTTCGGCATCGATAACAAGCATGGTCTGGTGGACCGTTGCGCCCTTGCTATCGAAGACCTCCAGACGCTGCGCGCCTATCGGCAAGCCCAGCACGGACCAAGTGCCATATCCGATGAGGCGCAGTTCGAAGGTGGTGCTGGCTAGAGGAGCATCTTCTTGTGTGCCTATGTTCATCTCCAGGCAAATGGCCGCGACGAAACCGTCCGAGTAGTTCAGGGGGGCCGGATCGAAGCTCTCGTCGAAATAGGCCGGTGGGCCACCAGCATCGTCATGCGGGAAGTAGGCGTTCAGGTTCTGAATGGGCTTAGAGGTGCGACCGGCCAGGAAGAGATTGCCGTTGCTGAAGGCGGTGGTGAAGATCTGATCTCCAGACGGGCCTTCCACACCACCGAAGAAGGTGCTGTAGCTGAGCTCGGTGGTGGCGTTGTAGACCATGAGGACCCCCTCCACGCCGGAGATTGTCGGAACACCGAAGCTCGAGCTGATGGTGCCCTGATTGTAGTAGGCAGCATTGGGCACGATGGGAAGGCCGGGGTCGCCTGTGGCGCCCGCCACGGTCAGTTTGCCGCTGGAGAAGCTTGCGCTTTCCAGCGCATTGTAGCCAGCGCCGCTCACGTAGGTGCTCCAATTCAGCACATGGCTGCCATTGGCGTAGCGCGCAATGAAGCCTGCCGTGCCCGTGTTGGTGGGCATATAGAAGTAGCCAGCACTCACCGTATCCATATCGGCGCTCTGGGTCTCACCCACCACGATCAGGTTATTGGCTTCGTCTCGCGCCAGGCTGTTGCGGCCCGGACGATCCATGCCGCTCCCGCCGTGATGGCTGCTCCACACGGTATCGGCCTGGGTGTTGAAGTCCATGAGCACCACATCCCGGTCTGCGTTATGGTTAGCGCCGCCACCGATTACCGGGAAGTCACTGCTGAACGTGCTGCCACTCACGTAAAAGCCGTTGGCATGGCGGACGATATCAGCGCCTTCGTCCGACCCGCTACCTCCAATGGATGTACACCATTGCAAGGAGCAATTGGCGTTGAAACGCGCCAACATCACATCCCGTGGGCCTCCTCCGTACGCACCGTTGTATGCCCCCGAAAGCGTTTGCAGCGGGAATGTGCTGTCGCACGAACCCACCACGCACAACTGTCCAGCGGCATCCACATCGAGACCAGTGACCATTTCACCGCCGTCGTTGCCGAAGTATGTGCTCCATTCGATGAAGCCCTTTGGCGAGAATCGTGCAAGGAAACCTTTGCCGTTGACGGTGGTGCCGGTCGGTTGATTGTATGCACCCGCAAGCGGCTGCTGATAGAGGTCGTTCGACTCAGTGACCCCACCAATGAATATGTCCGTGGTTTGGCCGCCGGTCTGACGAGTGACCACGGCAAAACCCGCTTGCGTGCCTAAGCCGAAGTTGTTGTCGGTGCCGCCGTAGAAAACCATCCAATCCAACTCGTAATTGGGCCGGAACTTGGCGAGCGTTACAGCGTTCGGCACTCCGAGCAAATCGGTGCCTAAGGCATTCTGGAAGCTCAAGAAGTCACTCACGGCTTTCCCAGTCACGTAGTAGTTGCCATTCACATCGGTGGTGCTGGCCCAGATCTCGTCATAACCACTCCCCCCGAAGTAGCTGCTCCAGCAGAGTCCTTCGGTATCGGTGTTCATGGCCAAGGGCAGCGCCCCAATCTGCAGCACGATGGGCAGGCTAGGGTCGTAGGTGTCGAACACGAAGTTCACCACATCATCGCCGTTCATCTCCTCGTAGGTGGCCGCCCAGTTCAGCGGGATCACATCGCCGCCTTGGCCTACCTGGTAAGCCGCGGCCTCGCGCAGCTTCACCCAGCGGCCGCTGAGCCAGACCTTGAGGTCGCCATCGGGTTGCACCTTCAGGCTGTCCTGTCCGAAGAACTGGAGCGCGAGTTTGGTGGGGTCGCTGCCCGGCCAGCAGTAGAAGGCCAGCTTCTGGCCCGCGCTGCCGCTGTAAAAGACCATGTCGATCTCCGGATAGATGTCTTCGTAAACCACGCGATCGTAGCCATAGACCTGTGTCGCCATTAGGTGCCGTCCAGGGCAGGTAGAAGTTCTGGTAGTGCGTCTTCGGCGTGTTCCCAACGGGGTCCACATCGCTGCACTGGTAGGGCCGCACATCGATCCGATGGCTGAACACCTGATCGCTCGGCGGCAGCGTGGGCTCCTTCACCACCAGGCTGAAGGTGCTCTTCTCTTGCAGGTACGCTTGCGGGTAACCGCCTTGCGAGTAATAGCGCACGAATGGCACGCGCTGGTACGATTGGTCGTGGATCTGGCCCTCGTTGGCCCAATAGCCGATCGAGCCTTTGCAATCCTCCCCGTATAGGTCAGGGAGTATCTGTGCCCGCAAATGGGGGGGGGTGAAGCCAAGGGCAAGCACCAGGACGACGAACGCATGCATCATGACGAAAACGTTTGTTGGGTTATCGAATGCAGCTCAGTATCCCTAGCTCGCGGGTTGAAATTAGCGCTGGGCGCGTCGGAAGCAATGCCCACTTCACCTCGCGGCTGCGGCTGGTGCCTTTGGCGCATCGATTTCTCAGGGGGCCTTTCCCAATGGCTCTGGGCGCCCGCTCCGTCTTTCTGGTGCAAGGGGCCTGACGCTGGTGGCGGGGCCGGATGATGGCCCGTGGGTGACGTCCGGCGTTCAGGCGCCGTTGCCTTCGCCGCCCCGGTGCTTGGGCTTGCGCGTATAGGCCTTGCGGCTCTTCACTACGCGCGGCCGGTAGCGGCCATCCAGTGCGCCCGCGGCCTTCTGCGCCTCGCGCTTGGCCGCGCGCTCGATGGCGTCGAGTTCCTGGCGAGCCGGTCGCTTGCGCTTGGCCATGGTTCAAAGGTCGGCCGGTTTGCCGATCCGGGCATTCTGGTTAGCTTGCTTTTGATTGCAACCCCCTTCGCGATGAAACGCATCATGAAAGCCCTCGGCATCGTGCTCCTCATCGTGGCCCTCTCGGCGCTCGCCGGCTATGCCTACATCACGCAGGCCCTTCCCGATGTGGAGGCGCCGGCGGAGCTCAGCGTGGAGCTGACCCCGGAGCGGATCGAGCGCGGCCGGTACCTGGCCAACAGCGTATGCGTGTGCATGGACTGTCATGCGCAGCGCGACTGGGACCTCCTGTCGGCGCCGCCCAAGCCGGGGACGCAGGGCGCAGGCGGCGACCGGTTCAATCGCACCATGCAGTTCCCCGGCGAGTTCTACGCGCGGAACATCACGCCCTTCGCACTCAAGGACTGGACCGATGGCGAGCTTTACCGGGCCATCACCAGCGGGGTGAGCAAGGATGGGCATCCGTTCTTCCCGGTGATGCCCTACCCGAATTACAACCGACTGGCCACGGAGGACGTGCACAGCATCATCGCCTACCTGCGCTCGCTGGAGCCGATCGAGACGCCGCCGTACCCGGCGAGCGTGATCGATTTCCCAGTGAACCTGATCATGCGCACCGTGCCCGAGGCACCCCACCCGATGGACCGCCCGGAGCCCACGGACCCTGCCTATGGCGAGTACATGGTGAACGCGGCCGCCTGCATCGAATGCCACACGCGAACGGAGAAGGGGGAAAGGGTGGGCGCGCCCTTCGCGGGGGGCTTCGCCTTCACCATGCCCAACGGAGCCGTGCTCCGCTCGGCCAACATCACGCCGCATCCCACCGATGGCATCGGCGCCTGGGACAAGGCCACGTTCATCGCGCGGTTCAAGCAGTATGCGGATAGCGCCTATGTGCCGCCGCGGGTCGACTGGCAGGCCGGGGATTTCCAGACGGTGATGCCGTGGACCATGTACGCCACCATGACCGAGCAGGACCTCGGCGCTATCTTCGACTACCTGAGCAAGCTGCCGCCGGTGGCCGGCAGGCCGGAGAAGTGGACGCCGCCGGGCAGCGGGTCCTAGCTCAGCGCAGCACGCTGTACATCACCAGATCCAGCAGGCGGCCGTCCGCTGTCCGGTAGTCGCGGCGCAGCAGGCCTTCGCGCTCGAAGCCGCAATGCTCCAGCACCTTGCAGCTGCCCACGTTCACGGGGTCCACACGGGCGAAGACCTTCTCCATGCCGAGCTCTGTGAAGGCGTAGTCCACCGCCCAGAGCAGGCCCATGGTCGTGATGCCCTTGCCCTCGTACACCGAGCTGATGAAATAGGCCGTCTCGCACTTCGGCACCGTCCAGTCGAATTCCTTCAGGAAGACCAGCCCGATGGGGGCGCCGCCCTCGTAGTCGCGCATGGCGAAGCAGAAGAATTCGCGGCGTTTCGACAGGGCCAGCATGTCCTTGATGTAGGACCGCGTGCTGCGCGGATCGCTGCAATGGGCGCAGGTCACCGGGAAGTAGGGGAGCAGCCGCCTGCGGTCGGAATCCACCAGGTGGAACAGGCCGTGGTGATCGTCCTTCGTGATGGGTTCGATGATGACCGAATCGCTCATCCTGCCGCCTTGCTCAGGGCCGCTGCACGCATGGCTGCCGCCCGTTCGGCCCCAAGGTAGCGCTCCACCCCGGCGTGGACCAGGTAGACCAGCGGCGTGCTCACGATGGCCACCAGGAGCTTGTAGGCGTAGGCCGTCATCACCAGCGCGGTGCAGCGTGCGAACGAGAAGTCGCTCCGCAGCAGCCAGAAGGCCATGTAGGTGACCACCACGCTGTCGATGAGTTGGCTGATGAGCGTGCTTCCGGTGGCCCGCAGCCAGATGCGGCGGTCGCCGGTGAGGCGCTTGATGGCGCGGAAGCTCAAGGCATCCACGAGCTGCCCCACCACGAAGGCGCTGAGCGAGCCCACGATGATGTTCATGCCCTGGCCGAAGATGCCCGCGAACGCAGCCTGCATGTCGGGCACGCCCTGCGCGGCGTTCATGCCCACCCAGAAGTCGGCGGGGGGCATGCCGATGGCGAATCCCATCACCACGAAGGCGAAGGCGATGAGCGCTGCGGTGAGCAGGGTGAGGAAGCGCACGCCGCGCACCCCGTAGTAGTCGTTCACCACATCGGTGAGGATGAAGACGATGGGCCAGGGCAGCACGCCCACGCTGAGCACGAAGCTGAGGTGCGGTTGGCCGAGCAGGGTGAAGTCGGCCTTGGTGACGCCCAGCAAGGTCTCCAGCTGGAAGAGCTTCACCCCGATCATCTCCGCGATGAGCGCATTGGCCACGAAGAAGCCGCCCAGAACGAGGTAGAGCCGCGTGGCCTTGTCCGCAAGGATGGAGTGGATCATCAGCGGAAAGGTAGCAAGCCCGTTGGCGCTACTCTTTCAGGAAGCGGACCGCCAGCTCCCCTTCGATGGTGCGGATCCGCAGGGTGTACGCCCCTGGGCGCAGGTCTTCCACCGACAGACGCACACGCCCGGCATCGGCGGTCCAGGCCATCGCCGCCCGGCGCCCGAGCGCGTCGATCACATCCACGCCCCGTGCGGTCGTTCCATCGGGCAGGTCCACCCAGAGCACGTCCGATGCCGGGACCGGCCACGCCTTGCTGATGCGCTGCGCATGGTCGGATGATCCGGTGATGATCCCCGGGCAAAGGGCCGAGTCCGTCAGGGCCCAGGTGCTGTGCGTGATGCTCGCGGTCACGTCCACCGGATCGAGCAGCACAGAGGTCTGCACCCAATCGTCGGCGATGATGGGGGTGAGGGATTGCACGGTGGAGGTGAGGGGCACCACGCCGCATGCGGCGAACGCACCGGTGCCGCGGATCATGGCAGGGCGTCGCGGCAGCACGGGCGTGAGACCGGAGATCACCGGGGCGCCGGTCGCATCGGCGATGAAGGCATATTGGGACATCGTCGCGTTCAGCTCTCCCGCTGTCGCGATGGCGCCGGTCGCGTCCACGGAAAGGAAGCGCAAGGCACCCGGCCCGGATCCGACCATCAGCACACCATCGTTGTTCGCCGGAATGGCCCCGTATACGCCGGAGATCATATCGGGATAGAACTTCCAATCGATCAGGCTTCCATCGGACGCCAAGGCGAGCAACGCAGGGTGCATGGTGGTCTGGCCCGCTGGTACATAGGACATGCCGAGCAGCAGCGTACCGTCGCTGAGCTCCACCGCACCGCTGATCTGCATGCCGCTGGATGGGATCTCCCTCACCCGTTCCGCCCAGATCACCGTGCCGTCAGGTGCGATGCGGGCGACGTTGGAACCACCCATTGGGCCGTTGACGCCCCCCCACGCCAGCACATCGCCGTTCGCAAGGGCCTCGGCGCCAAGGAACGCTGTGGCCGCGTTGTTGATCTGCAGGTAGGTGCCACTGGCGATCATCCCATTCGTGTCGCACTTCGCGATCAGACCCTTGGAACCGCCGGCCCCCGATGCACTACCGACGAGCAGCAGGGAATCGTCGGGCAGGGGTACGGCCCTGTGCCACCTGCTCGAGATGACCAGCGGGTCGGGGTCGTCGTAGATCAACGCCGACACGCATGTGCCATCATCGGCCACGTGCATCATGAACAGGTCGCGGTCGCGAACGGTCCCGATGAGGAGGGAGCCCGCGTCGGAGCGCGTGAAGCAATTGTAGAGGTACACCGTGTCTTGGGCGAAGTGGTACCGGTCATGCTGCAAGGGCGCACCATCGGCGTCGATCCGGTCCACGTAGATGATCTTCCGGTCGGGGCTGTTCGAGCCGGCGTGACCAAGGACCGTGAAGCCGCTGTCCGGTCGGAGGGCGACCCTGCCGCCGGTGTACCATGGAGAGGTCGTATCGGACGGTGCATCGTAGACGTTGGCGAAGGGGGCCTGGGCCTGGGCGATGATCCCGTTCAGGGCCATCATCCAGAGAAGGAGGGTGCGTTCCATGGGGCTGGTCTTGCTGTATGACGAGCGATGCACGCCTGGGTGGCCTGCTCGCCGCACGACGGAGTTCCGCTCAAGGTAGCGGTTCCATCAGCCCGCCACGTTCACCCCGATCAGCCGGCCGATGCCGAAGGTGATCGCCGCGGCCGCAAGTCCGAAGAACACCTGTCGCATCCCGCTGAACAGGAGCGAACGCCCCGTGAAGAGCGTGATCGCCCCGCCGATGCCGAAGAGGCCCAGCGCGCTCAACCCAAGGCTAAGGCCGATGGCCTTCAGGCCGGTGAGGAAGAAGAAGGGCAGCACGGGCAGGATGGCGCCGATGGCGAAGAGGAAGAACGAGGTGATCGCCGCCTCCCACGCCGAACCCTGCAGTTCCTCCGCGTTGATGCCGAGCTCCTCCTTCACCAGCAGCGCGTGCGCCTTGCCAGTGTCGCGCATGGCTTCATCGGCCAGCCGATGCGCCTCCGCCTCGCCGATGCCTTTCGCCATGTAGATGAGCACGAGCTCCTTGCGCTCGCCTTCGGGATTCGTCTCGAGCTCGGTCATCTCCAGGGCCATCTGGCGCTCGTACAGTTCCTGCGAGCTCTTCACGCTGATCCACTCGCCGAGCGCCATGCTCAATGCACCGGCCAGCAGGCCGGCCAGCCCCGCGAGCAGCACGCCCTGCTGCCCTTCCGTGGCGCCGGCCACACCCATCACCAGGCTCATGTTGCTCACCAGGCCATCGTTCGCGCCGAGCACCGCGGCGCGCAGCGCGTTTCCGCCCACGCTCTTGTGCCGCCCTTCGATGCGCCCCAGCTGCTCGCCGCCCATGCCGCGCTTGCCGGCGATCAGGGAGGCCAGGATCCGCACATGGTTCTGCTCCGCGCCGCTCACCGGCGTTCCGCTGCGGAGCTTCTGCGCCACGCTGGCCTTCGCCAGGCCCTTCTCCACGTCCATCAGCTGCGCGATCACATGGTCGTACCCAAGCATGCGACCGATGCGGTCCAAGGTGCGTGCCCGCCACGACGGACCCGGCATCACATCGAGGATACCGGCCTTCTTCAGTTCACCAAAGGCATGCTCGGCATGGCCACGTTCGATGGTGGCCATCTCCTTGAAGAGCTGTGCCACATGCGGGTCCTGTTCATTGGCAGCGATGCGTTCATACAGGTACGCGGCGTCCACCTCCGTACGAAGGCTCTGGACCTGCAGCTTGTTCGTGGCCATGCATCGAAGATGCGGAAGATCGACCAGTGCTCAACTGAGCACGGTCACCACCGCACCGACCTTCACCGTGCCGCTGGCGTCACCCACCGCGTTCATCCCGAACATCACCTTGTTCCCCTTGCTGCGATAGCTGGCCAGCGTGCGCAGCGGTTCCTTGCCGCGTTCGCCGGTGCGCTGGTCGGTGCTCACGATCACGCAGCGGGCGCAGGGCTTCACCAGTTGGAAGTGTGCAGTGCCGATCTGAAGCTTGCGCCATGCATCCTCCTGGTACGGTGTTCCACCGGCGATCACCAGGTTCGGGCGGAAGCGGTCCATGGGCACGGGCACATCAAGCCGCGCGTTCAGGTCATCGAGCGAGGCCTGAGAGGCGATGAGGTAGGGGAAGCCATCGCTCAGCGAGGTGAGGCCTTGCGCATAGCGTCCATCGGTGCGTCGCTTGGTGGCATCGGGCAGATACACGAGCGTCAGCGGTCGTTCAAGGCGGGCACTGAACCAGCGGCTGTGTTCATCGTCCGCGGGAACGGTCCGCACACGATCGCTCCACACGCTGGTCATCACGGTGCGTTCATTACGCCATGTCCAAGGGAGATCGAGCGTGGCACCATCGCGCACATCGGTCACACGGAAACCATCACCGTGGGGTGAGGTGTGCAGGCAGGCCATGGCGGTCACTTCACGCTGGCTCACGAAAGTGCCTTCCCCATCCACCAGCATCCAGCGTCGGTCATGTTGCAGTCCGCGGTCGGTGAGCTGCGCTTCGTACACATGGAAGCCCCCGAGCGACTTGATCGGGTGGATGTGGATCGAGGCCAGCGTGAGGCTCATTCGCGGACCACGCGGGTGATCGCCTGGGCGCCGTTCACGCGCAGCAGCAGCAGGTAGGTGCCCGGCGCCTCGGGCAGCCGGACACGAAGAAGCGGCCCACGCCGCTCCCGCAGGGCAGGCATGCGTGCGCCGCGCGCATCCAGCACATCCAGCAGCTCCAGCTGCGCGCCGGCCCCGGCACCGATGCTCACCCAGCCGTCGCTCGTGGGTACCGGGTGCACGCGCACCAGGTCCGCCGGGCGCTCGGCCAGGCCCGCCGGCCCTAGGAAGAGCGAATCCGCCGCCACCAGCGAGGGTGAGCGGTCGCTGGCCTCGAGCATGTCGCGGAAGGCGTCGATGTCCGGATGGCTGTGGCTGAACATCTCCGCGTTCCAGGCCGGTGGCACGGGCTGGTACCACACACGGGCGAAGGCGCGCAGGCCCTCGGTGGCGCCGTTGAGCGGAACGTGGTAGCGCACCGCATCGGCCCCGGTGCCCTCCTCCCCGAAGGCGTTGCGGTTGAAGTCGGTATCACTGGCGGGTACACCGGCCACGCGTGTGGTGTCGTACGCCGGGTGGCTGCTCGTGAAGCCCACGGGCGCCAGGCGGTTGTCCTTGATCGGGTCCTTGGCACGCTCGAGCACCGTGGTGACATCGCCGTTCACGTCTCCCATCACCAGCTCGTAGATCTGCACCTGGTCACCGCTGACGATCACATCATGGTGCGGCTCGTAGCCCGCATCATGGCCCTCCACCTCGTCGGCGCCGTTCAGCAGCCCGCTCTTGAAGACCGTGTCGCCCTCGGTGGTCAGCACCGTGAATTCGATGAAGGCGCGGCGCGAGGGGTAGCCGCTGGGGAAGCGATGCCCGGCCTTGTTCTCGAGGCGCACCGCGAAGAAGGCGGTGTCCGCTGTGCGGTCGATCAGGCTGAGGTGCGCATCGAGGGTGTGGTGGGCCAGCATGCGGCGCGTGCGGGCCAGGGTGCTGTCGAACTGCACGTCGGTGGCCGGGATGCCGAGGGCGCCCTTGTTCTGCTTCAGCAGCCGCACCATGTGCTCGTTGCCGCCCACCAGGTGGTGGAGCCCGAAGGGCGACTGTGCATTGAGGAAGGGGTATTCGGCCGCCAGCAGGATGCCATCGTTGATGCGCGGCATGTGACAGGTGTTGCAGTGCGTGCCATTCGCGCTGTACACGCTGTTGAGCCATTCGTGGTAGGTGGCCTGCTCCACGAAGCGGTCGCCCGTGAGGTCGCCATCCAGGCCGATGGTCTCGGTGATCAGCGTATGGCAGCCCGCGCACACCTTGCTGTTCACGATGTGGCTGCCGAAGCCGGGCGTGAAGCGCACGAACGACTCCATGATGGCCGGGTTGATCTGGTCGTCGCTATAGGGGCCATAGACCCGTGCGGAATCGAACTCGAGTTCCCCGCTGAAGTAGGTGCCCGAGGTCGCCTCGCTCTGCATGTGGCAGCTAAGGCAGCTCACGCCGTCCTGGCCCAGGATGCTGGTGTCGAGGTGCGCCAGGGTGAACGGCGCATGACCCAGCAGGCGCTCCTCATGCATCCCCAGCGGCGCATGGCAGCTGAGGCATTTGTTCTCGATGGCCTCAGCGTGCGCAGGGTTCACCAGCGACTCGTGCCGGGCCTTGGCAAGGAAGAAGGGATCGCGGGCGCTGTTGGCCATCAGGGTGCTGCGCCAGTCGTCCACCACGTTCACATCGCGCCCCTGCGCATCCACGCTGGCCACGCCCAGCAGGTCGCGCCCATGGCAGCCGGCACAGCGCCCGGCCGAGGTGAAGTAGGTGCTGATCCTCACCGGAAGGCTGTCGGCCGTGCGGAAGAGCGCGAGCTCCAGCGCACCGTGCGGCCCATGCACGGGACGCATGGCCGCGTCCCAGCCCGAGAGCACGAGGACCAACGCGAGCGCAGCTCCGATCACCAGGGTCGTCCTCCGCATCCTGCAGTAGCGGTGCAAGGTAGCC
>ERZ761607.2176-NODE-2176-length-22089-cov-10.727830_pt1 | contig 22089 bp, 18 predicted proteins | sample MGYA00511164_ERZ761607 | MGnify/ENA primary metagenome ERZ761607 (study PRJEB28899, sample SAMN02445080) | bioreactor sludge metagenome | biome: EBPR sludge | place: Australia: Brisbane, Thorneside Wastewater Treatment Plant | collected 2011-06-22 ... | reverse complement strand
CAATTTCATCCGGTGTGGGGTTCTCACCGAGCAGAAATCCATTCTTCTCGCGGACAACTTCCACATTGCCGCCTACTGCTGTAGCAATCACCGGAATACCGCAACTGATCGCCTCCATCATAGCGACCGATGTCCCTTCGGTGGAGCTGACATTGAGAAAAATATCTACAGGATTCGAAAGGTAGGTTTGGATCAATTCACGTTGGCTCTTATAACCAGGAAAACTTGCCTTCGCATTGGCAGGGAACTCATTTGCAACACGTTGAGAGTATTGCTCCATGATCTCTTCTGCGCCGCCAAAATGAGTCCATTCGATTCTTTGGGTTGGTTGGTTGTTTGCAGCAGTAACGACGCTATCAAACAGCAAGTCAATACGCTTGACGGGATGTAAATTCGAGCAGGAGACAAGCCGCAATACACCATCTTCTGAAGGTTTGGCGAGCCCGCCCGGGTCTTTTACACCAAGCAATGCTGCTTCATACTTTTCTTTGAACTGGGGATATTTTTCTCGAAGATAATTTTCGCCGATGTCTGAGTCTGCAAACAGATGGTCGATCAGTTCAATTGCTCGCAGGCGACAGGGCCAATCGCCATACAACTCTTCGTACAGATCATAGCCGTGGACACGAGAGATCACGCGCAAGGAAGGCTGAGTCTCTTTTACAAGGCTCAATCCCATTGTGAGTTCGTCGAACCAGAAAGTATTGCAAATCACTTCACTTGCCGAAATGCGATTGTCTCTTAACCAATTTTGCAACCACTTGCGGGTCAGGTTCGCGCCCGCGACAAAAGAAAATAATCTTCGCAAATAAGAAGGTTTGAGCGATGAAGGCAAACGACGCTTTACATCCAGATAAAAATCTTTTGTGAAAACTGCCAAAGCGCTTTCAGCAAGCCTCTTACCAAAAGTGAAGGAGGAGGCAAAACTAGTATCCACTTCCACCCCCTCAGGGATGGGAAGCAAATTTCCCTTCGCGATGCGTGGAACAAGAATGACCTTATCGAACCGTTTGCGGAGAATCTCTACTTCGCCCTTGAGAAAGGTTTGTTCGGTTGCGTAATCGTAGGGGTAGGAATTAGAAAAAAGGAGAACGATCATTCGTTAGTTTTCGTTAGGCAAAAACGCTTCGCGATGCTTCGAAAACTCTTCGATGGCACGTTCATAATCATCGTGCCTACCAATATCGAGCCAGTAGCCGTCAAAATTGAAGACATTGACCTTCTTGCCATCGCCCATCAACTTCAAGACCAGTTCGGGTAAATCCAGCCGTTGTCCTTTGGGAATGTAGTTCAAAATCTCAGGCTCAAAGAGATAAATGCCCATACTGACTGAGTAATGATAGGTCGGTTTCTCGATATAGTTAGAAATCCAATTGTCGTTATCTACTTCGATAACACCAAGGTCAATTTTTACATCGCGTTGGTAGCAAGCCACCGTAGCAAGCGCGCCGCGTTCGCGGTGGTACTTGAGCATGGCACTGTAATCGATGGTGGTGAGCAAGTCGCCGTTCATCACCAAGAAGGTATCGGTCAAATTCGGTACGAGGGCAATCGGTCCTGCCGTGCCGAGGGGTTGTTCTTCGCGGGAGTAATCAATACGAGTATTGAACTTGCTTCCGTCACCGCAGTAAGCCAGGAGCAATTCAGCAAGATAACCAGTTGCCAAGGTGATATCGTCAAAACCTTTCTGTTGCAATTGACGAATCACGATCTCAAGGATCGGCATCTCACCGATGGGCATGAGCGGTTTGGGCAGAACGGTTGTGTACGGGGCAAGGCGTGTGCCTTTACCGCCAGCAAGAATGACGGCACGCATATTACACCGTGTATTGGTCGGGTCGGTAGAGGTCGATATGAGCGGAGATCCACTCGATGGTGGCGCGCAAGCCTTCGTCGAGAGAGATGCGGGGTTCCCATCCGATCATGCGTTTGGCTTTTTCGTTCGATGCCCACAATTTCATCACTTCACTTTTGCCGGGGCGCACGCGCTGCGGGTCTGCAACGATCTTGGGAGTCTTGCCGATGAGTTTGAAAATCTTTTCGGCAAGGTCACCAATGCGAATGGTGTTGTCGTTGCCGAGATTGATCTCTTCCCCGAGCACGCCTTCGGCTTCAGCGACTTTCACAAAACCGTTGGCAGTATCTTTGGCAAAGGTGAAATCACGCGAAGGTTCAAGGCTGCCGAGTTTGACTTCATCTCGAGTCAATGCTTGAACAATAATCGTTGGAATCACCGCGCGCATCGATTGACCCGGACCAAATGTGTTGAACGGACGCAACGTGACCACCGGCGTTTCAAACGAACGATAAAAGCTTTCAGCAATACGATCCGCGCCGATCTTGCTGGCAGAGTAGGGCGACTGTCCCTGCAACGGATGCTTCTCATCGATCGGCACATACTGCGCCGTGCCATACACTTCGCTCGTCGATGTATGCACCACGCGCCGTGTTCCAAAATCACGCGCTGCCATCAGCACATTGAGCGTGCCCATGATGTTCACATCGATCACTTCGCGCGGGTTCACATACGAATACGGAATCGCGATCAACGCGCCTAGATGAAAGACCGTATCCACACCGCGCACAGCATTGCGCACCGCTTCGTTATCGCGCAGGTCGCCTTGCATGATCTCCACCTGCGAAAGAATTTCAGGCGCGAGCCATTTCAACATGCCGAGATCATTGCGCGAGTTGTAGCGCACAAAGCCGCGCACTTGCGCGCCTTCACGCACCAAATGCTCTACCAAATGGCTGGCGATAAATCCGCCTGCGCCAGTGACCAAAACTTTTTTACCGTTCCAATTCATTTCAACTCCACTTTGACCCGCTCACGCCAATCATTGAGCAAGTCTGCTAAAGATTCATTCAGAGGAATGCGCGGATTCCAACCCGCAGCCTTGTGCAGCTTCTGGAAACTTCCAACCTGCACAGGCACATCATTCTTTTGGACTCGCGCCGGATCAACCCTAGCCGATAGCTGCTTCTTTGACTTAAACATCATCTCACTCAAGCATTGCTGAATCGCCACCGCATTCCCCGAACAGACGTTATAGGTCTGCCCGGCTTCGCCTTTTTCTGCGAGTAAAGCAAAGGCACGCACCGCATCACGCACATCGACAAAATCACGTTTGGCATCGAGGTTACCGGTGACGATTTCATCCTGTTCCGAAATCTCCGCCAACGCAATCTGACGTGCAAATGCCGAACAAGCCAAGTCGGGCGATTGACCGGGTCCGAGCAAATTGAACATGCGCGCAATAACCACATCCAAGCCGAACGCGTAATGATACCGCAGAGCCGCCGTCTCCTGCGCCACCTTGCTGACGGCGTATTCCGTCACTGGACGCAAAGGGGAACGCTCTGTAATCGGTCGCGCACTCTTGGTCAGCCCATAGACCGCACTTGAACTTGCCAGCACCACCTTGGGTCGCTTCTCCATTCTTAATATAGCATCGAGAAGATTTAACGTCCCAAACAAATTGGAGGTGTAATAAACTTGCGGGTCTTGTGATTTGATAATGCCCGCAAGGTGGAAGACTGCATCAGGTTGGTAATCCGCTACGGCACGAGTCAGAGCCGCGCGGTCAGAGAGGTCACCGACGAAGACATTCTCTCCCGTCGGGCGGATGTCGAATCCAAAAACATTCCAGCCCTCGCGAAGAAGTTCTTCTTGAAGATGCCTGCCAACAAAACCAGAAATACCAGTGATGAGTGCGCGTTTCATTTACTAAAAACTTTCTTTACGCCGTTGAACGTACCTTGCACGGCGTCGCGGTTATGCAGGTTGACGATTAAAAAGCCCAACAGCGCCCAATAATAGAATGGGATGCGATACCAGTCGCGACGCCAGTTCTTCTGGAACAGGTAATCGTAATTCACGACGAACATCTCTGCCCAGCGGCAATAATTAAACCTGTTCTGTGGGCTTTCCTTGTGGATCAACGAAGCAGATGGCTCGTAATAGGTTTTGTATCCGGCATCTATCACGCTCTTGGAGATGGACCAATCTTCCATTAAGCCGTATCCTGGCAAGCCTTCATCAAATTGAACTTTTTGGAACACTTCGCGTCGAAACGCCATCAAACCACCGCTCAGGCAATCGATATATCTTGCCTTCATCAGGTGATGGGGGAAAGTCGCCATTCCTGAAAGCCGGAACCTTCCGCTGCCATAATCGTCCAAGCCAAAAATACTGCGAAGCAAAGTGAAGACTGTGTGTTCCAGGCGGAAGCGCAGGGTCATGGGCTGGTTGCCAAACAGGTTTTCGAGCCGTCCACCCACTGCACCAAGTCCAGGTTCATTCCGCACAAAGACGGCTTCGATATTTGCCAGATAATTCTCGTTTAATTCCGTATCGTCATCGAAAAAGAAGACCAGGTCGCCGGTACTGCCGCGCACCCCCACATTACGCTGCAGTGTCAAGCCGGGCTGCGAATGGATATATTTCACGGCGAAAGGCAGATCGACCGTTTTCAAATACTCCTCGAGGTCCAACGTATCGGATGAATCCACGACCACCAACTCATCCGGCAGGCGTTTTTGGCGCATCAGGGAGGCAAAGGTTTCCCGGAAATCGTCGAGCCGGTTGCGCGTGCAGATGATAACACTGACGGTTGAACTCATGATTTTGACGCCAATACTTTCTCGAAAATTTCCTTATGTCTTGCAACAAATTTTTCAAGTGCGAACTTCTGTGCCTGCTGGCGGGCTGCGTGCGAATAACGTTTCAGATCGTTAAATACCAGTATGACAGCCTGCGCCATTTCGTGCGGTTCAGGTAGGTTGATCCTTTCCCAGCTATGCTCCACAGGAACGCTGATGCCCGCCTCCTCCACCAGTTCGGGAACACCGCCGTTGCCCACATGGACAACCGGCAGCCCGCAGCCAAGCGATTCGGGGATCAAGCCTGGGCAGGGGTCGGCATATTTGGTATGGAGAAGCAGATGCGCCCGCGAGTAAAGCAGCGGCGCTTCTGCCTGTGTATATTTGCCAACGAACTCCACATGATCAGTCAATCCCATTTCCTTCAAGGTGCGGGTGGTCCAGTCCCAGGCTTCGGGATATGGCAGCCACAAGTTTCCGGTGACGATCAGCCTGACATTGGGAACAAGCTTGAGCAGGGCATGAAGCGTCTGCAATGCCAGCTCAAGGCGGTATTTTTCGTATTGATTCCCGCCAAGCAGCAACGTCAATTCCTTCGGCTTTCGAACATCCTGCGGCGAGAAGTGGTGGGTATCCACCGGGTTATAGATGATCTCATGAGGGACGTTCGGCGGGAAAAGGTAAAGCTCAGCGCTTTGCCTGGAGAATCGGCTTTGATAGACGATAAAATCCGCCTGATCCAAAATGCGTTTTGATACCCGGTTGAACTCCAGATATTGGTTCCCAGCCCAGGCAGGAAAAGCCACTCCATCGTGATTGACAACGAACTTCAGCCCCTTCCGCTTTGCATTTTCCAGAATTTCATGATGCAGGGGGTGACCAATTGTGGTGACGATGTATGCCAGGTTCGCCGCCGGAAAGTGATGCGGAAAGCTCTCTGAAAGATAAGTCAACTTGACCGAGCCGCCGTGAGCGTGTTCGATGCGTGTGGTTGGGCATTTGGGAAAACGTGTTGTCAGGTAAAACACTTCGGCTTCGGCAGCGTTCGACTTGCGAATGCGGAAAATACTTGTCCATGCCGGGATATGAATGAGGATTAAATCCCGCGTACGAAAGATTAGTCCGAACAAACCGGGAAAAGCCCGCTTCAACGAATCGAGAAAATTGCGCAGCATCCTATCGAGCCTCGACAAAGCCCTTCATAAAATCAGCCCACAACGGTAACTGGCTTTCGTAACTGTTTGCCTCTGCCGTGGCACGTCCGTTGTGGAGAATGGGCTGCAGGGCATTGGGACTCATGCCATGCACTTCGCGCAGACTGCGCGCAAGACCTTCGGCATCCTCCACATCTACCATCCAGCCATTCTTGCCGGGCTGGATCAAATCCATTGCCTGGCCTGCCCGCGTTGAAACAATCGGCACACCGCTCGACATGCTCTCCAAAATGGATTTTGGTCCGCCTTCCTGGCGCGATGCAACAAGGTATGCATCCAACGCCTGGAACAACTTCGCCACATCCGGGTAGGATTTTATGACCACATGCCTGTATGGAATATTCATCTTTTCCAGTCCGCGTTTTAAATATCCCCGCGCGGGAGCGGATAGCAACACGAACAAATCTTCCACATCCTTTTTTAACACATCAAGCGCTGCAAGGAATACGTCTGGTCCCTTGATGAGTTTCGGCTCAAGTCCATCCTGCCAGCCTTCGCCGTCCTTTTGGAACGATCCGATCACGAAGGACGATTCGGGAATACCAAGCTCGGCGCGCGAGATTCGTTTCTGTTCCGCGCTGCGAAACGGAAAGAAATCGACATTAATACCAATAGGGATCACCTTCACTTTCGACGGATCAACGCCTGCACTCAAAACAAGATCACGAATTTGCGAATGAGAAACTTGAATGCGCGTAAAATTCTCATGGTCTTTGCACAATAGCTCATAAAACTCATCAAACTCTTTATGCCCTGTATTCGGAAGTCCATGAAAGAACGAAAAGCCAATACGCCCCGGCAAGAGTCGTTTCCAATCCATACTCAACAGGAAAAAATGATTTGAGAAAAAGAAAGATTGCGGTTGCGCGGCATGTTTCCAGACAGGTGTTGTCACCTTTACACCCAGCCGTTCGCAGGTAGTGGCAAGCGCGCGCATTTCCCAATCCAGCACCCAACCGATATTATCGCCATACATGATCAAACGAGAATATGGCTTCCAATTCCATGAAGCCGCGCGCAGCCCAACGCTGGCAATATTCTGGACCGACGATTTAATCCACTTCATAACAATTCCAAAGCCTTCAAATATTGTTCGCTCACACTCTCGATGGAAGGAACCGAAATACGCATCTGGAACGACTTATACGACTCCACCACCTGGGTCAGCAATTCCGGGATCTGCTCCGCCGATTCGAACCCCGCCCCAGCCTGCCCCACGATCTCGGGGTGTCCGCCACTCTGTAAGTGGATCGCCGGAAGACCACAGGTCAGCGCTTCGATGAGCGAGTTTGAGCACGGGTCATGTTTACTGGCAGTGATGTAAATATCGTGTTCACGCAGTAATGCCGCCAGCTTGTACGAATCCACGGCCGGGATCATGCGGATATTTTTGAATATGATCGGGCTCTGACCGACGAACGTAAACTCGAAGCGCTCCCAATCCAGGTGTTCGTCCAGCCATTGATAGACTGGCGCGCCTTTATTCAAGTTGTTGGACCAGCTCGCTGCGATCAAGCGGGTCTTGCGACCATGCGAAAAAACAATCCTGCCGCGTGGGTGGAAGACCCCGGGGTCAGCGGCATTCATAATCACCACCGGGTCACGGAAACTCATGCCCATGTTCAGGTGTTTTTCCAAACTATAGTTCGACTGGAAGATCGTCCGGTCTGCGAACTTTTGATTAACCGCATGAATATTCCGGTCCACGCCGTCATCCCGTCCTCGATACACATCGATGGGTCCATCCACACGATGAACGTACAAGACGGAGGCGCGTTTGGATAATCGGAGTCGCATCGCATCGAAATTAAAAGAATTGAACAGACATGCACAGGTGGTATGAGAAAGCCGGTTATTCTCAAGGCGCAGCCCTAGGGACTCTGCCTGTCGCATAAACGCCCGCAGGAACTGATGTCCGCCACCCGCAGGCGGCGGCTCGAATTCATGAAATATGGAGAGGTCCGCAGAGGAAAACCAGCCCTCCGCCAGGGCAAGAATATTGGAGACAATCTTGCGCACCCCAAGTTTTACTGACATGGTTGCTAACCTCTTTTTCGCGCTACAACCATCAACATATGCCCAAGTTCAGAGTTTACATAGGGTAGATATTTACTTATCCTCAAAAAAAATTTTTTCAAAGAGACAGGAATCTGATTCAACCAGCGTAATTCCTGCGTAAGAGTATTTTGGTGGGCATAGGAATATATGGTATCGATTTCAAAACCTGAACTTTTAAGGAATTGGACAAATTCCTCGCGTGTATAGGCAAATTGGTAAAAATCAAACCCACTGACATCCGCCTGATACGCTCCGTGCGCAGCCCGCCAGCGACGAAGCGGATTAAAGTATGGCACGGAGATCAATAACATACCGCCGGGTTTTAAAATTCGGTGTTTCTCACTGAGGAAAGGCTCAGGACCTTCGCGTCGATGTTCGACCACTCCGATTGAGATGATAGCATCAAAAACGTCATTTGATATGCAAAGCGCGGTCAGATCGCAGGTAAACAAGCACAACGGTCCGACCAATTGCTGAACTCTTCCCAATGTTTTAGCGGCATAGTCCAGCCCCAGGCAGTTGTAGCCTCTGGCATTCAACGCCACAACAAGTTGGGCGGTTCCGCAACCGGCTTCAGGAATCCTGCCATGCTTTGGAAGGTGCCGGTTAAATATTTTTTCAAAGGTAAACAACTTCCCGGACTGAAAAGGCTTGAAATACTCCAGTGACAGATCCTTATTCCAGACATCTTCCCAAAATCCCTTGTCGGCTGTTTTGCTATAATAAACCAGACGTTTATCCTCAACACGCCGATTCCCGTCATGAAATCTCTTCATGAATTTCAAAGCCATCATTCCTTTCCAGTAAGATAACCATGCGATCTAAGCAATTTCCTGCAATATCGCAAATTTGCTTTACTCAAGTCGCGCGCCCATCTTCCCCGCCGCCAGGGGCTGTGGCGGAAGTCCTTGCGCGAATTCTAATATCAAAGAATAGCGCAGTTTAATCGGATCTAAAGCCGGAAGAAAATAATGATGGAAAAAAGCGGCAATCAACTCCATCATTATGCGCAGTCTTCAAGATGCCTACTTTATCGAAGAAAATATATCCTCGCGCCCAGGTTTGCAGAATAGCGTATCTTCGATCAGCACAAAATCCAATTCGGTGGAGTTTAGCATTTCCAGCCCAACGGCATAATAATTTAGAATGGGTTCCCCGCCGGGGTTGAAGGAAGTATTCAGCATGATTGGCATTCCGGAAAGTTTTTCAAACTCCATTAGTGTTTTATGCATAAACGGATGCTGTTCTTCCCGGAGGGTCTGCAGGCGGCAACTTCCGTCCACATGGGTGATGGATGGAAGTACTTCCCTATACTCGGGTTTTGTATAACAAATAACGGACATATACGGGATATCGGCAGTATTAGTAAAATAATCCGTCGCGCGCTCCGCCGCCGCAATGGGAGCAAAGGGACGGTACCATTCGCGATGCTTAACCTTTTTATTGACGATATCCTTCATATCCTTGTTTAACGGATTGCACAGAATGGATCGGTTTCCCAGTGCACGGGGACCAACTTCATACCTGCCCCGTATCACGCCGACCATATAATCGGAGTAGACCAGTTTTGCCAGTATGGCTGGGACCTTTGCCGCATCAAGTACAAGGTGGGGGTATTTCGTTTTAAGTGCCGGGAGATCGTTCTTATCGAACACTTCCGCGCCTAGATAAGGCGAGTAGTATTCCCCATATCCGCTGAACTCGCCATTCTCAGCGCGATTCCAATAGACGAACAGAGCCGCGCCAGCAGACAACCCGCAGTCTGACGGGTTGGGCACGAAATAAGTTGATTCATACACGCCGAGCTGCTGGATCTCGTAGTTGGTAATTCCGTTCAAGGCGCAGCCGCCTACGACGCACAAATTCTTTGATTCGCCATAATAAGGTTTAAGAAGTTCGATGACTTCCTCAGTCCATGCTGCTTGTACGGTCCGCGCCAGGTTTTGAGCTGTCTTATCCTCGGGGCCGGGAAGACGCAAATGATATTTATGTGAACCGATGATCTTTCTGACAGTTCCCTTTATACCGCCCTCTTCTTCTTCGTCCTGCACAAGGTAGTGTTTCAGGTCTGGTATATCCCTTAACCCAATGGCATTGATCCGATGAGCTTTACCATAGTTGGTCAGGCCTTCGACCTGACGAGGGGCTGCCTTGAGATATTTCTTCACATATTCCCTGGCGTATGGCATCCACTCTTCAATCACCTCGCCATAAGCGGTTAATCCCATTGTTTTACCGGAGGTTGTTCCTTCGATTTCCGGTTTGATCCCGACGATATACCCCAGGTTGTTATAACTTTGTCCAAACCGCAACGGGTTGTTGAGAAGATAGGTGAGGTTTTTCCCGCTGCCTTTGAAAAGCAGCGTCTGCCCGTCATTACCCTCCCCATCGTAGCTCAGGATAAGCGCTTCACTGTATGGGGATGTATAGTATGCAAGGGCGGCATGACTAAGGTGATGGTCAATGTGATGCGCCGATTTAAATTTGAAACCTGACTTTTCAAGTACGACCTGGAAATTATTAAATTCCTCAGCCCTGCCCGAATTCTGGACGGCGAGTGCGTCGAACACTGTGCCCCACTCCTTCGCAACCAGACCAAGGAATATCTCCATGTCAGCAATATCTACGTATTGATAACCGCTGACATGCTTGCCTGATTCAAGCGTATGACAGTGCAGTTTGTATCGCTTCTGGCGAAAAAACCGCTCCGCCTCCAAAATTCCCACGATCTTCCCGTTCACGATGTGGGCAAAACTTGTGTCATGCCCGAGGGTAACGCCCAATACCGACTTCATTCTTATCCTCCAAAAATAATTTAACTGTTTATTCTACGTTTTTATATTTATAGCTTTTTACTGATTTTACACGCCGTCCCGAAGGTTTGGTCGAAAAATAGAATCAGTTTGAGATAACCTTCGGGATGTTTCGCGTAAGATGGTTTTTTCAATCTACCTGACAGCCCGCACAAAATACCCGGTCGTGAACCTCTCCCAGTCTGGTGTTTCCCTGCCAAAGATCGAAAGATCGTACCAGCACAACCAGCGGGATATCCACTTCATGGACCAGCGCAGGAACTTGGCAGTTGCCGAGTTCCCATTTACGCCAGAAATGCCCAATTCGAGACCAAGCCCAATGACCCCTGTATAACCGCCCATGCGGTGGATTTCAACAGACCTGAAATTTCGGAACATGTGCCACAATCCGCCTTCAGTGAAGCGTTGGAAATCGTAGGGGTCGGCATGGACCGGAAAGAAAAAAGGTACAGAAACAAGGGCAATTCCATCTTCGCGAAGGATGCGGTGAATTTCATCCACACATGCTTGTGGATTGGAGAGATGCTCCAGTACTTCGGTACAAATAATATAGTCCGCGCTTTGTTTCAATAGCGGGGTTTTGACCACATCAGAAAATATATTGGGGCTGGCTTGCGGATCCAAATTAAGATACAACCATGCATCTGCCTGGTGTTCGGGTGGCAGGAAAGAGCCACGTTTATTTTCACGCTTGCCGCCCAGATCAATTACCAGACCGTGGACTTCATCTATAAATGCATTTAGGCAGGAATCGACCCATAAACGACGGTAAGTAACATAATTACCCTTCCAAAAGCCTGATTTTTTAGGAACATATTTTTTTTTCTTTAAGGTATCCATTAAATTTCCAGGTAAAAGCAATTTTCAGAATTAAACCCGTCCAACAACTTCTCTTCTATTTATAGGCATGGGCGACAAAAAGTCTTACCGGGACTTTGTGGGCTTTGTTAAATATTGCAAAACGGCTGACAATTTCGACTTTTCTAAAGCCAGCCGCTTTGCACATTGCAATCACGCTGGCTTCCGTCATTATGTAATATCCTCCACTTGCAAGATGCCCCTGATAGGTTAATATCGGTTTTCGCCGTGCAAATAATTGCTCCTTTGGCGAAGGAGCAACCGTGGTAATGATACATTTGCCTTTTGTAGCAAGATAAAGTTGTTCAATGGCTGTAATTGGATCTCGAAGGTGTTCAAGAAGATCATTACACATAACCAGATCGAACTTGCCATAAGAAGCCAGATCATAGATCGTACCGTTATGAAATTCGATTTCTAGTTTTTTCAAAGTTGACATCAGAAGTAGCTTGTTTGAGTCTTTCAGCCCATATTGATCGTATATCGAATGGAATCTGTCATAGTCAGCGGCATACTGGGAGTATTTCTTTTCGTATACGTTTCTATCAAATTCCGATGTTGCAATAGCAACACTGCCATCGTATTTATTGGAGTCAACCGCACAAACACGGTCTGCGCCATGTTCTTTCATCCACAACGAAAAAAAGCCGTCCGAACTTCCAACATCCAAAACGGACTGCCCATTATATTTTTTTTCAAACTTATACTGGTCCAGATACTGTTCCACATCATAGGTGCCGTTTGAAGTCATTCCTTCATGCCGAAAACAGTGATACCACCGGCCATTTTCAAACAAATCTTTTAACTCATTCATTACTACGCCTCCTAGCGATTATTTATTGCGAAGATAAAATCAAGCGATAATTATATATGGCTTTTTATCAACTTCACCAATCGAAGGGCAGACTGCCCATCCAATTCACCACACTCAGAGACCGCGTATTCGCGGCGCGCTTCGCTGTCATGATTCTTATCACTCAAATAGTATTCAATATAACCCAACAATTCTATTTCACTTTTTGCCACTTTTGAGGCTGCCAGCCGCAGCTTCCTGCGATTGTGTGTCATTCGTTGTTGGAACCCGGTGGTTACACCAAACCGGACCCCAAACGTGTAGGCATCATATCCGATATGGATAACGGGCAGGTCGCATATCGCGGCCTCCAATCCTATTGTGGAGAAATTATTGATCAAAAGATCGCAATATCTGAGCAAACAATTCAGTTCATCCGGTCCGTCGCTGATTCCCAGATCAATGGACAATTCCTTGGTACGGTCACTCGTCGCATCTACTGAGCCAGGATTTGAAACGTACACACCCGCCTGAGTAAAGAGCTTTTCCAGAACTTGCCAGCCGGGAGATGCCAACAATTTGGCGTGAGGCTGAGGACGCACAATGAAATTGAAATCACCATTCCAAATACGACTTTTATTCTCAACAAACAATCGATAGATCTCATAATAGTGGTTAATATTCACTCCGCCTGCAAAAAGAATGGTTTTCTTTTTGGGGTCAAGATCCATTGACCTGATAAAGTCGTTGTGATTCATAGGCAGAGGCTTTAATAAACGGTCGTAATGTACTGGCCCGGTGATTTCAATCTTTTTCGCAGGAAATGCATGCAACTTAACCAACTCGTCTGCCATTAGTTTGCTCCATACGGCCAGGTAAGTTGGCGTAAAATTACGATACCCCATATTAACAATATTATCGTAATTTGTGATTGCCGCAAAAACAGGGAGATTCAATCTATGCGCCTCGAGGGCGAAATTCCCCTCATTCCAGTAGCCGTAGTTCCCCATCCCCGGAGTTAGAACGCATTGCAATCCCTGTTCAACGATCACTTTGTCATGTACATGAGTTTCATACAGAGACCTTTCGAGCCATGCTAAAAGCTTTCCGATTTGCGGGATTCTGCGAATCAGGCTTACATAAGACATTTGGGTTGCCATTCCGATGAAGGTGGCATCGAAAAGTTTGGACTCAATAGCCTCACGAAAACGCAGGTCGGTGGTATCGGTAACGACAACAAAGCGGCGTAGCAGCCTCAATTGTTGTAAAAGAAAATACTTCTGGTATTGAGCATCGTATTGATCCACCTGTAATTCAAAATATTTTTCAGGATCAAACTCAAACGAACGAAAGTAAGTTGGGCTTAGAAAATATACTGGGTTTATTCCGTTCTCCAAAAGGCGATCGCGAAAGAACGGTTGATGGAATGCTCGCGCCACCATTTTCCCATGAAGGGGAACACCTACTTTTATTCCAGTCATACTTTCATCCACAATACTTAATCACACGCTTGGACAGTGACAATCCATCCAACTCATGGAACGCCAGCGCCTGTTGCGGCGTACCACAAGCGGGGTAACCTTCGACCGCAAATTTGATCATCTGCTTGCCATTCAACAAACCATGCTCGGCACAGGCAGTGAGGATGTTATCCATCAAGCCGCCAGCAGGGTGATGATCTTCGAGCATGAAGATATTTGAATACGGCTTGAGGACTTCGGTCAGCCACTTTACATCCACACGGTTGAGCCAGGGCATGTTGATGATGCTCAAGCCAAATCCGCGTTCGGCAAGGAGTTCACTGGCAAGGAGCGCTTCGTGCAGCATGACGGGTCCATACGCGAACATGACCGCATCTTTCCCCGCCGTGAGCTGACAGCCCTGCCCGAGCTTAAACTCATACCCAGCCGGGAGCGCGATCCGGCGCGGACTGGGTCCGATGATGAGGCGCAGCGCAATCACGTCATCGGTTTTGTTCACAGCGTAATCCATTGCCATGCGAGTCTCTTCGGCGCTGCATGGTTGCAAGATAGTGCAATTCGGCAAAGCGGAGAAGAGCGAAATATCACGCAGGGACTGGTGTGACTTGCCCGGTCCAGCAGGAATCAGACCGGCATAGTGTAAGGCATAAATGATCTTGGACTTCTCCCCTGCTGCGTTATAGATCTGCTCGTTGGCGCGTGAGGCGAGGAAACTGGCGAAAGAATTAACGACAGGCAAAAGTCCCTGACGAGCAAGACCCGCCGCCATCGAGACCATATCCTGTTCGGCAATACCGTTTTCGATGAAACGGTCGGGATAAGTGTGTTCAAAGTCGCGGACTTTGCAATCGGAGGAAAGGTCAGCGTCAAGGACGACTATGTCCTTGCGTTTGGCAGCCAGTTCTACCAAGGCTTGTCCATAGGCACGTGAGACAAATTCATCTGTCGGTTTGACGGAAAGACGATCCAATGCCGCTTGGCTGAGAGGTTCACCTTCGAGCATGGATGGTGTTGCGGCTTTGGCTTCTGGCTCAACGGGAGTCAAATGCAATGGGTCGAGCGACACAGCCGCGAGGTCCGCATTGATGCGTTGAATCAATTCAGAATAACCTGCCTCGAAGGCTGCATCATCCGGCGCGCCCGAATGCCAAGGATAAAGTCCTTTTCCAATTTCAAGCGCGGCGGGATGCTCCATAAAGGAAATGCCACGCCCCTTGATGGTATCAGCGATGATGATCTGAGGTTTGCCTTTGACCTGCTTGGTTTCGGCAAGCGCCTTTTCGATGGAACGGAAATCATGCCCATCGATGCGAATGACATGCCAACCGAATGCGGTGAACTTTTCGACAAGGTTACGAAGATCGATGATCTCGGCAACAGGCTTATCGGATTGCACCTTGTTGTCATCAACGATAACAGTGAGGTTATCCACCTTGTGATGCGCGGTGACATGCAAGGCTTCGTAGTTCTGACCTTCCTGCAACTCACCATCGCCAGTCATCACGAAGACATGTCCGCCGTTGTTGTTGTACTTCTTTGCCCACGCCATGCCGCGTCCTTTCGAGATGCCCATGCCGAGCGAACCCGAGTTGGCTTCCATGCCACGATTGCCGATATCAGGATGTCCATTCAATCCATTGAGACGGCGCAGCGACATGAGCATGTGATCAGGAATTTCACCGAGTGAATGCAGCACGGCATACAAACCCGGCACATCATGCCCTTTCGATGAAAAATAAATATCGCGGTCGGGGCTGTCAAAGCCAACCTTGAGTGTGTTCATCTCTTCGTAATACATCCACACCACAATGTCCATCGCGCTGAAACTCGAGCCAAGATGCCCCGACCCGGCGCGCTTCACTTCCGTGAGCGTGTTGGCGCGGCACATATCCGCAATGATCTGAAGTTTCTTGTATTTGTCGGCGGATGAATTGCGCACGCGCTTGAATTCTTCCACAGGGATCAATTTCAATTCGACCATGTTTTCCTCTTTATAGACGCTGCGCCTCACCCTGCGCCCGCACCTGATTTTTCTTTTTATATTTCGCTCAACGCTGAGAGCGTATCTAACCACAGATAAACACAGATAAACGCCATTTTTTGATGAATGGTCTTTCCATCCCATTCATCTTTGTTCATCTGTGGTGAATTTTCTCTACCTTTGGCAGTTGCGCCTCTCCACTTGCCACGAGACGTTCCGCCAGATCCCAATCGTAAGGATGATTGACATCAAAACCTTCGTAGCCTTCCGAAACGAACGGCATAACCACTTCGCCTGCAATCGTGCGTCCGTTGAAGACCACGCGTGACCAGGCAATTTCAAGGCTGGCATTCTGCGAATAGACTTCGGGCAAGCCTTGATATGGCGTGCTATGCCAGGGTTGTTCCTTCGGTCCAAACGGAAGCAAAGGCATCATGCGCTTGCCGCGAATCACCCACATCTTGCCGGGGTGTTCCTTGACCTTCTCCACAGCGCGGAGCGAGTCCACGCCTTCTTCGGCTTTGAAAGCATTCCACGCCCGCTGAATGGTACTCGGTAAACGAAAGGGACTGGTTGGGCGCAAAATGCTGAAGCAATCGTACTCGCGCCCCATCTCTTTCAGTTTGTGGAATGTAAAGTCCAGCCATTCAATATCGAGCGCAAGGTCGCCTGCAATTTCGGCGGGACGAAGAAAAGGAACTTCCGCGCCATATTGTCGAGCAATCTCGGCATATTCTTCAGAATCCGTTGAGACGAAGATATCTGCAAAGATTCCGCTTTGCCTGGCGGCACAGATCGTGTACGCAATCAGTGGATGCCCTGCCAGCGGACGGATATTCTTTCCCTGCACGCGTTTTGAACCGGCGCGGGCTGGAATCAATGCAATGATCGAAGGATTCTCTTTACTCATACCTGCGTCGGGTCGATGTTGATGTAAACATCTTTCAATTCAGAATAAATGTTGAGCGCCTCAGTGCCCGGTTCGCGCGAACCGTTACCCGAAAGTTTGCGCCCGCCGAAGGGCATGTGCGGCTCGGAGCCGTGTGTCCCGGCGTTGACAACTGCTACACCTGTCTGCACCTTATCGTAAAAACGAGTCGCGCGGTGAATGCTCTTGGTATGAATGCTGGCGGTCAAGCCATAAGGCGTATCGTTCGCCATTTGAAGCGCATGTTCAAAATCTTTCACTTTGAACAACAACGCCACAGGACCAAACAACTCGCACTCTGAAATCTCATCATGCGGGTCAACATTTTCAATTAAGGTTGGAGCCATGTAGTAGCCGTCTTTATGCTCGGCGTCGGTCATGCGCTCACCGCCACACAAAATCGTCGCGCCGTTTTTCTTGGCTTTTTGCACGGCATCCACCATGCCAAGCAGTTGTCCTTCATTGATGACTGCGCCGAAATCACAATCATCTGCCGTGCCAATCTTCAACTTCTTCGTCTTTTCTACGAGCAAGTCACGAAACTTTTCGTACACCGATTCAAAAATGATAATGCGGCTTGTAGATGCGCAACGCTGTCCCGCATTGCTAAATGCGGAAAGCAGCACCCACTTGGCGGCGTTCTCCAAGTCAGCGTCGTCACACACCACGAGCGGATTCTTCCCGCCCAGTTCCAAAGAGATGCGCGCGAAGCGTTCCGCCGCGACACGGTTGATGATGCGTCCCACTTCAGTCGAGCCAGTGAAACTGATCACACCGACTTCGGGGTGAGCCACAAGAGGCGCGCCTGCTTCTTCCCCAAATCCCTGCATGATGCTCAGCACGCCATCGGGTAAACCCGCTTCCTTTGCGATCTGCCCAAAGATCCATGCTGTGGCTGGCGTATCTTCAGCGGCTTTCAAAATGGCGGCATTGCCGCAAATGAGCGCAGGGAAAACCTTCCACGCCACATTCGCGATCGGCGTATTCGCTGCAATGATGAGTCCAGCCACGCCGATGGGCTGACGAATGGTCATGGCGTATTTGTTTGCTGTACCGCTCGTGGTGGTGCGACCATATAGACGTTGACCTTCGCTGGCGTAGAACAATCCGCATTGGATCGCTCCGCCCGTTTCGCCCAACGCCTCTTTCATGGATTTTCCAGTTTCGGCGGCAACAATGGCAGCGATCTCACTCTGACGGTTCTGCATCCCCACCACAATCTTATGCAGGATCATGCCTCGCTGCACCGCAGGCGTCTCTGCCCAAGCAGGTTGGGCTTTCTTTGCCGCTTCGATAGCTTGGATAATATCCGCTTGTCTTGAACGCGCCACTTTGAAGAGGACTTGTCCGTTCGCGGGGTTGAGTTTCTCGAACCACTCATTCGTTTGAGTGGGATATTCTTGTGTGCCGATCCAATTGGGGATTTGGTTGGGGAGCATAATTTCCATTTTTTAGATCAACTTTCCAAAACGATGCTTGATCAATAAACTCAAAGTTTGCATCACTGTTTTCCTGACATTCATTTTGCTTGCACCAGGTTTGCGATCATAACGAAGGATAATGGGAACCTCTGCAAACACAATGTTCAAACGACTTAACTTCAACAAAATATCAACCATGACAGAAAAACCCGTCTGGTTCACAAACTCGTTACCCCAATGCTCAAAAGCCTGCTTCAGAATTGCCGCGCGGTAAGCGCGGAAACCACAAGTGTAGTCACGCACTCCATCGATCGGGTACATAGCTCTAAAAAGGAAAGAAGCACCATCGCTCAAAATACGGCGATAATATGCAACTCCTACAACACGCGACTCAGGCAGATATCGCGATGCGATCACAACGTCGCACCCCTCATCGATCTTGTCCACCATTTTTCCGATCAAGGCTGGCGCATGAGAGTCGTCCGAGTCCATGGTGACAATAATATCTTTCTCATTTGAAACTTCAAGGGCGGCAAGCAATCCGGTCTTAATCGCCTCACCCAACCCTTTGTTGACCTCATGAGAAATGACTACCGCCTCAGACATTGCTGTTCTTGCATTTTGAGCGGTGTTATCCCTGCTACCATCATCCACAACAATGACCCGTATCGAGATTTTCCTCTTTTTCATCAAGTCATCAATACGTGAAAGCAGTAAGCCAATGCTTTCAGATTCATTATAAGCAGGCAGTACGACAGTTATCATTTCTTCACCAGCTTTCTTGCGAGGATCATCATGGCTGGTGTAATACGCCGGGTTGCTCTGGACATCAGGTTTAAATAATAGCGGTGAAAAAAGAAATATCGCCAGATCCCAAGATAATCTATGATCTCAAATCGTTTGGATACCTCGTCCAGCCAAAAGCCACGCGGTCGGCGGTATGTATGGGTCTCATCTTTGTCCAATATGTTTACCAACCAGCCAAGCGGTCCGTCATACACAGGAAAAGTGATTGCCAGAATACCATCATCCTTCAACAAGACATAAATATTGTCAAGCGCCTCACTCAGGTCACTGGTGTGTTCGAGGATGTCAAAACAGGTTACAAGGTCGTACTTCCTGCTGATAGGAAGACTGCCCGCCGCACCTACAAAAACCTCGATATCCTGTGGTAATGTGGATCGGGCATGTTCAATGGCATGTTCAGAAATATCAGTCCCAGTACATTCAAAGTACTGGGAAGCCTCCTTCAGGAATAAACCATATGCACAGCCAATATCAAGCAGTGAGCCTTTAGCAATATACTTCCTGATTTCAACGAGAAAGGATACCCATTTATGGCGTGGGTTTCTCAACTTGTAATAGGGTCCATATACCGAATCGAAGTATTTTTTTGTGAATTTTATTTCCGTTGTCATTGATTGTTTAGTTCCTTATTCGGCAAAAATCCATTGAATATCCATTTCAATCACATGTCTTTCAAGAATGGCGTATGAAGAGTCTATGGTCTTACACTGAGTTATAGTCATAAATAATTATGGCTCAATCGAACGGTCGATAAGATCAACCAGGTCCAGCCGAATGATGCTATCTTCGTTCAATTCATAGATGACGACCAGCGATGGGTCAAGATATTGCGGGTCGGAGTCTGGCGTTTCGAAGTACCAGTATTCGTTCTCGTAATGAATGGCAGAAAGTGGAACGAGTTTAAAAACATCACCACCAAACAGGTTTTGTAAAGCCGTGTTCCCCGCACCAAATGAATAAATATCTCCATTGACAAGAACAATTACAAGTCCAGGTGGTAACGAGGGAAAATCTTCCATTAATCTGTCAGTCACAAATATTTCTGTGGTAGCCCGTCGGATCAACATATTCGTCCCGTCAGCAAATGTATTTTGATTCAATCCTTCATCGAAAATCTGTGCACTTTGATAAAGAGAACCTGACAAAGCAAAAAGACCTAAAAATGAAAAAAGAACAAAGGCGACACTTTGGTTTACCTTCAGAGTTAAAAGAAAATAGTGAACCGTATAAAAAAACAATCCAACGAAAGCGGGTAACGAATAGATCGAATAATATCTGTATGCATGGTTTGGAAGAAAGTACACAGTCAGAAGTCCCACAACAAGCCAAGCAAAAAAAAATAATACCCGCCGAAGCGCCTGATCCATTTTTACCGCCAACAGCATGGCAAATAATCCAGCAATAAAAGTTAAAGTCGAAACAACAGCAATGGTCTTAAAAATTGTAGATTTGGGCGCATCCAGCGGAAATATCGTCTGGAACATCCAAGTCAAATATAATTGCCCATTCTTAATAAGATGTTTCCCCCAAAAATCGATAAAATAAGGAGCGTCCTCATCAAAAGTGGTTGGGAGGCTCCCAGCAAGTTTCAGCCCCACAACTACCCCGCCAAAGATCAAAAAGGGAAGCCACTTATTAAACAACCGCATCGGATGCAAATCTAATTTTCCCTCTGGCAATAGCAAAGAATGAAGTAATAACAATGCAGGTAGAAAGATTATAGTCGGCTTAAAGAGACATCCAAACAGGTACGCGAAGGCGCTCATCCACATTTTTTTCCTCAGGTATAACCAGATGGAAAGGAGAAAGAAGAAGGTTGCGCCAATATCACCATAAGCTGCCCATGCCCAAGCAAAAACATCCAAATGAACAGCGATGGCGGAAGCATAAACAATACCTGAAAGGAGTCCGATCCATTTATTTTCCAACACATGCCCTAGAATAAAAGCCACCAGGCATGAATTCAATATATAAATCAAAAAATTAGGAAGACGCATCGGGGCTGGATCGGCGCCATAGACTTTGTACATCAACACCATAAAGGCTTCACTCAATGGCGTGTAAACTATGCTATTGGATGGATCGGCAGGGTCAAAAGCAAGCCGCAACGCCTCATTTACCCCTAACACTCGAACTTGTTCCAGGTACCACCAATCATCTGACACAAACGGCAGGGAAAACACGCGCCAGTAGATTGAAGTGACAATCCCTGACATTAAAACCACTAGAAACCATCTCTGTTTTTTTTCAGCGAAATTACTCATAAATTAAATTTACCTCTGCACTTTAATCTTCTATTCTTTCTATGGGTATGGAGGAAGGATAAGGCAGGTTGTTAGATACTCAATTCGGTTAGTGTATTTTTTCGAATAATACTACGCAAAAGCTTTCTGTATTAATTATCCGCCGAGTCCACGAAAACAAGCTTACTACTTGGGCGGATGTTTTATAAAGAGGTTTCCTCGTTACTTCAAAGACACTGTCAACAGCAGTATTAATACAAAAGCTCGAAGAGGAAATTTTCGTCCTCAGCCAAATCGTGAGCGAGGGTCTTGCCGATGACATTATCCAATTCATATGGCGGAATGCCGTCGCTGGGCGATTTTATGGCGATATCTTCCCGGGTCAAAACCTGACCTGCTTTGAGGTCACGCGCCGCAACGAGTTTCTTACCCATCTTGTGAATCGGATTCACCTCGCTGGGATAAATGCGTTTTTCGCCATCACCCATCGCAACCTTCACCCGGCGCAGATCGCGGACGAGTTTACGCATACCAATCGGTTCAAGTGAGAATGCGTGGTCGGTTCCTTTCCAGGTGTGGTTTAGAGTGAAATGCTGTTCCACCATACGCGAGCCAAGCACATAGGCAGCCAACGCCATCGCAATGCCATTCTCGTGATCTGAAAGACCAACCACCACATCTGGAAACTTTTCGCGATAGGTAGTGATGACGCGCAGATTCAAGTCCTGCGGCTCTGCCGGATAGGACGCTGTACATTGCAAGATCGCCAACTGCTTGTTGATGGGCATAATCGCATCATACGCACGCTGAACATCTTCCATCAAGCCGCCACCAGTGCTAATGATCATCGGTTTGCCGATCTTGGCAACATGTTTGAGCAACGGAGTATT